>LXOW01112107.1_pt1 | contig 11041 bp, 9 predicted proteins | sample 1368591 | NCBI WGS metagenome assembly LXOW01 (sample SAMN04884650, study PRJNA319009) | bovine gut metagenome | isolation source: Cow rumen | host: Bos taurus | place: Italy: Legnaro (PD) | collected 2014-07-09
AGATGTGTATAAGAGACAGAGCCGATGCTTTCAGTAAAAGCGTCCAACGAAACACATGTGACAACTTTTTCTTGGGATACCGGTGATAATACCGATTATTATAATTTGTTTATTTGGCATTCATCCACTAACGAGAATGTGTTATCGGCATATAACATCCGAAATACTGTGTATTCCTGTAGTCTGCCGGCAGGAAATTATTTTGCAATCGTCACTTCTGTTCATGGGAGTATTGGCGATTCTGATTTTGCCTTCACAGACAGCGATCAAGTAAATTTTACGATTTTTGAAAGTAGTATTGCTTATACTCCGATTGCCACCGCAGTGGTAGGCGATCGTATTTTTGCCGCTTTTGAAAGTCGTGTCAGTTGGTATGCTGCCAACCTCCTTGCAGAAAAGATGGATGGCAAACTCGCAAGTATACACAATCAAACTGAACAGGACGCAGTGGCATCCTTGATTGAACAGAGTACGGTTTCTTGCTTTTGGTTAGGTGGTAGTGACCATGAAAGTGAGGGCATTTGGAAATGGGAAGATAATACCCCTTGGGATTATCAAAATTGGGATTCCATTGAACCCAATAATTCGTCCGGCTGGTGGGGAGATGAAGACTATTTGGTAATGTATCAAAATAGTAAAGAATGGAATGACGCATGCCCTGATTTCGCTGATGACTTAAATACATACTATGGTTTCATCGTTGCTTATGATGTTAAACAAATATCTTCAACAAAAGTCGCGGTTGCCGAATACGGAGCCTCTGAATATTGGCTGTTTGCCAAAGGGATGGGCGTGCCTTGGGAAGTTGCGCAAGCATACTGCGAAACCTTAGGTGGTCATCTTGCCACAGTGACAAGCGCCGAGGAACAGGAAGTAATAACAAGCCTTGCTAAGCAAGGGGAACGCCATTGTTTCCTTGGAGCAACTGACAAAGAGAACGAGGGTATTTGGCGTTGGGTGACCGGTGAGTCATTTTCTTATACGAATTGGCGGCAAAGCGATGGTCAGCCCGATAATTACGGTCAATGCGAAAACTATTTAGAATGGTGTTATTCCGAGGGGCTTTGGAACGATTCTTTCAGTTGTCCTTATTATGTTGGCTTTATCTGTGAGTTTGATAGAGCCGAAACCCCTGCACCTGCTTCTCCCACCATTGGATTGATAGGCGCGACCCGTTTCACCGTTGTAGCACAGGAAGGATATCAGTACAGTTTGGACGGTGAAAATTGGCAGGATAGCAACACTTTTACAAATCTATTGCCCGGTTTTGAATATTGTGTTTATCAAAGAAAAGCGTCAACCCATCTCACTTTTGCCTCACCGGCAAGCAACGGCATAACGGTTCTTTTGAACGGAAACGATCCTTTTACAGGCAATTTTACTGCCTATCATTTGGTTTGGGTTAAACAAAAATTACTCACACAGGATAATAACATGGCAGTAGACATCAACGGTGACGGCGTGACCAATATTCTTGATCTGGTCCGCTTGAAAAAGACATTGGCTGCGTAAATAACTTGTTTTACAGGGACGATGCAATCTGACATCCAACTGACGACCGCCGCCGCCGACGGTTCGGCCGCCGCCCTTGGCGCCTGCCGGTATCTGGATGAGCAGGGTAAAAGATAACACACAAAAGTTAAATTTCATTCTAAACAAAGAAGAAGGGGCTGCGCAAAAATACATTTTGCGACAGCCCCTTCGGGGAGTGTCGAAAAAGTCGACACTCCCTTGGCGGGAATGCCGTTCGCAGAAAATCACGCGGATTTTCGGACTGCACTCTACTCCCGCCAATACCACCCACGCACCCTTGAAAACCGCTTACAGTAGCGGTTTTCGCTTATAAGGAGTTTTTCCGACGCACATGTCGCCGGAAAAACAAAAAGGCGGCAACTTGCCGCCAAAATCAAAGAATTCAGGTTTATCGACAGACTGAGGCGGAGCCGTGAATGGCTCCGCCTTTCGTTATACCGGTTTAACCCTTCTTTTTATTCATAAAGGCTTCATAATGGTCGACGACCTCGTCGGGCTCCCCGATTTCGACGATTTTTCCGTCGTCCAGCCACAACACCTGATTACAGAGTTCCCGGATATTGCCAAGACTGTGCGACACGATAATAACGGTTCTCGTCTCATCCGAAATCAACTGTTTCATTTTGTTGTAACTTTTTTCCTTAAACCGCGCGTCCCCCACCGACAGCACTTCATCGATCAACATGATATCGGTTTCCAGAATAGCGGTAATAGCAAACGCAAGTTTGGAATACATCCCTGAGGAATAGGTTTTGACCGGTTTGTCGATAAAGACGCCGATATCCGCAAATTTGACGATTTCCTCTTCTTTTTGGCGGATCTGTTCCTCGGTGAAATCCAACAGCATCCCGGACAGATAAATATTTTCGCGACCGGTGAGTTTTTTGTTGAACCCGACCCCGATGGATAACAGCGAGATCGAATGGCCGTGCAGGTCGATCGTGCCCTGATCGGGAGAAAAAATGCCAGCGATCGCGCGCAGCATGGTGGATTTCCCACTGCCGTTTTTCCCGATGATGCCTAAAATCCTGCCTTCTTCGATTTCAAAACTGACGCCTTTGAGCGCCTCGAAGATTTCAATTTTATTTCTCCATTTGCTCCACGAAGCGCGAATGGAGGTTTTTGTCAGCCCGCGATAGTTGATATGCAAATCGCTGACGGTCACGGCTGCCTTTTTCATCAAATCACCTTCGCATAACTGTTTTCGTTCTTGTGGATCATATGCACACCGAGCACGCAGAGCAAAACCGCGACGGCGAACCAAACGCCCAACCCTTCGAAACTGGGAAGTTTGTTATACAGCATGACCTTTCGTAATTCGTTCATGATAAACGCCACCGGATTGACCCGCAAAAGCAAAAAACTCAGTTTTCCGTCCAGTTTTTCATTGATGTTATAAAACACGCCGGACAAATAGAAAAGCATGCGTAATAAGATGGTGGTCAGATTGCTGAGATCGTTCACGGTAACGCCGAAATTCATCAAAATCATCCCGATGCCGAACGTCAAGAGATAAAGCACAAAGAAAATCGGGAAGATCAACAAAATATGCGGACTGAACCTCACCCGTTGAAAGAGCATCAAAGCGAAGGCGATGACCGTGGAAATACCGGTTTTAAAAAGGTAAGTAAAGGATTTGGACAACAAAAGAATATATTTGGGGAGATACACCTTGGTCACCAGATCGCGGTTGTTGATGATCAACTTCACGCTGCCCAGTACCATGCGGTTGAAAAACTCCCACGCGGTCAGCCCCACGAAAATAAAAGAGGCGAAATAAGGGGTTTTGTTATGAAAGACGACGCCGAACACAAAGGTGTAAATCAGCATGAAGCAAAACGGCTCGATGACCCACCACAGCCAGTTGAGATAGGAATCCGCCACTTCGCTTTTCAGTTCCGCCTTGGCGCTGCGAACGGCATATTTTCGGTATTTCCGAATATTAAAAAAGAATTTCTTCATCACGATTCCCCTTTACAGCGAAATTCCTCTTTGATGCCAAACAAGAGCCTTTCCCGATGAAAGACCGATATTATTATATAAAAACCGCGAAGAATTGTCAATGCTTTTGCCCGCCGGACTTTTCGGGCAAAGGCGTCATTATGTATTTTTCGTTACCGTTCCCGGCATAAACGGCGGATCGTTTTGCAAAGATCTTCCGAACAGTCGTCGAGTTTCATCCGCCATTCCCAGTTGCCTGTGGGCACCCCGGGCACATTCAGGCGGGCGGAAGAGTCCCGTTGCAGGTAATCCTGCATGGGAATGATCACCAGCCCGGCTTTCGACCGCATAGCCTCGGCGATCAAACTGTACACCGCCGAATGGCTTTCGTCCTCCGGGACCTGTTCGGCAAACGCCCGCCGCCGCCACTCGTCGAGAGATTCAAACCAGCCGCGCGTCGTATCGTTATCGTGGGTGCCGGTATAACAAACACAGTTGTGATCATAATTTTTCGGCAAATGAGGATTATAGCCGTCCGAATCAAACGCGAACTGCAACACTTTCATGTTCGGGAAGCCCGTCTCACGGATCAGGCGCCGAACTTCTTCGGAATCGGTTCCCAGATCCTCCGCGACGATCCGCGCCGGGATCTCTTCGCGCATCCGCTCCCAAAAAGGAAGCCCCACGCCTTTTTCCCATACGCCGTTTTTGGCGTCTTTCGCACCGTAGGCACAGGTGTAATAATCGGCAAACGCGCGAAAATGGTCAATGCGGATCACATCGTAAAGGGCGGCCTGATGACGAAGCCGCGCCTTCCAAAACGCATAGTCGGTCGAGCGTTGATGCGCCCAGTCATAAACAGGGTTTCCCCACAGTTGACCGTCCTCGGAAAACGCGTCGGGCGGAACTCCCGCCACCAGTACCGGCGTAAGATCTCTCCCCAGCAGGAAGTTGGAAGGATCGCTCCACACATCGGCGCTTTCCAGTTGTACGTAAAACGGAATGTCGCCGATCAGGCCGATCCCGTTATGTTCGGCATATGTCTTGAGAGCAAAAAACTGACGATAAAAGAAGTATTGCGTGATCCGGTAAAACGCGACCGTTTGCGCATGTGCGGCGCTCCAATCCGCGACGGCGTCAGGCTGGTGATATTTTAAACCGTCAGGAAATTCCGCCAACGGCGCCCCGCCGGTTTCCTCCTTGATCGCGGAAAAAACTGCGAAATCCTCNNCAACGGGATCTTCCAGGCGCGAACCGCCTCATAATCGATTTTTGAGGGAAACGCGGGCGGCGCGATCTCTTCTTCCGAAAGAAGACCGTCCGCCGCCAGGCGTTCCAAATCAATCAACAACATTTCTCCGGCAAAGGAGCCGGGAGAACTATACGGAGAATTCCCTTGCCCCACCGGACAAAGGGGCAACAACTGCCAAAAATCCTGCCCCGCGGCTTTTAAAAAATCCACAAACGCATAGGCTTCTTTCCCCATTGTACCGATGCCGTATTCTCCCGGCAGAGAAAACATCGGAAGAAGGATTCCGGTTTCTCTCTGCGTTTTTTCATCCTTTGCTTTCGACAACATGCTTTTGATAACTCCTTTTTTCTTTGTCCTTGATCCGAACGACTAATCTTTCGCGGCCGACCAGCGATCGGTTACCGTCGTTTTGACAGTACTCCAGTCGCCGTTGCCCGCGGCGTAATCCCGCAACGATGTTCCGACGGCCTGCACATACTCCCGATCGGGGAACAGGCGGTCGATCGTCATCATCACGCTTTCTTCCCCTCTTTTTAAGCGGGCGGCAAGGTCGCGTACCAACGGACTGTCCGGAAGATCGCCCTCGCGGAACGTATTGAACGGGGTCTGAAGGCCGAGACGGGTCGCATATTTTTTGCCGGTCTCGTTCGAAAACAGCCACTCCAAAAAACTCATGGCGCTGTTTTGGCTTGCTTCGTCGGCCTTTTTATTCAACACGACATATCGCTCCACGCCGACGTCTAATCCCTGCTGTTCCTCACCGGAAATTCCCGTGTAGAGCGGCAGCATTTTCACATCGTCCGCTTTGACCGTGTTCCCCGAAACTTTCCGGATCTTTTCCCAGGTGCGGCTGTCGCCCGGCATCATCACCGCTTTGCCGCGCGCAAACTCGTCGATGGCGTCCGCCGTGCTCCTTTTGCCCGCCTCTTTGATGTCCGCCGTGGCGTTGTTTGCGTAAAGATCAAACAGATCCTTCATTTGATCGCCGTATCGGAACGAAAGTTTGTCGGTCTTCAAAACCGCCAGACGCGCGTCCGTCCCGCTGTTTTGCACTTCATAATACAGCGGACGGTTCAAAAGATACGACGCTGAACGCAGATCTTCCTCACCTGCCAGACCCACAGAAGCAAACACACCGTCGATTCCCAACTCTTTGCGGCGGGCGTTCATATCCTCCGCCACCGTTTTGAGTTGCTGAAAACTTTTGACTTCATCCATGGATTTCAAATCACTTTTCCGGTTCGACAAAGCAAAATACTTTTTGGCGATCTCATCGTTATAAACGATCCCGTAACCGTTCACGCTGATCGGCACCGCGTAAACCGAACCTGTTTCGCCCAGCGCCAACGATTTATCATATAATATAGAATAAATCTTACTGTCTTTCATGTCAAGAAAATATTCGCGAAGACTTTGATATTCACTGCTCGAAGTGATTTCAAGCAAAGTCGGGGCGTTTTCACCGGAATAGCGTTCACGCAAAGTATCCACTGTTCCGTTTTTTACGCTGTCAATCGTGACTTTGACGCCGGTTTCGTCCTGATATTTTTTTGCCAGTTCTTTCCAGGTGTCTTTCTCGTCGGCTTGCGAAATCAAAAACGTAATGTCCGCTTTCGCCTTGCCGGTATCGCTTTGATCCTTTTTCCCGCAGCCCGCAAGCATTCCGCAGGCGCAAAAACAACAAAAACATAAGAAATACGAAATGATTTTTTTCATGATGAACCTCCTAAAACATGTTCTTTTGATACTGTTCCACAAATCCCCCAAAAAATTCTTCGTTTTTAAAAAAATAATCAAAAACCGCGGTTTTAAGCCAAACTCCACACCCGGTAGAATTTGAAACTTCCATTCTACCGGACGATCAAAAAGGTGTAGAATTGGATTTTCCTTGATTAGCATGAAATAATATGGTATATTCTTTATAATGGAATTCTGAAAAATCCGAAAAGGAGTTCTGCCCTATGAGTTATACGATCGTCACCGATTCCTGTGCCAATTTGACTCCCGCGCAAATCGATGAATACCGGGTCAAGGTTCTGCCGCTGAAATATTATGTCAATGATCGGGAGTATATCAGTTATTCCCATATTACCCCTGAAGAATACGCCGACTTTTACCGCAAACTGCGCGCAAAAGCAAAAATCACCACCTCGTTGGTTTCCCGCGAACATTGTGACGAAGTGCTGATCCCCCTGCTGGAAAGCGGTGAGGATTTATTGGTGCTTGCCTTTTCTTCCGGTCTTTCGGGAACCTATCAAAACATCTGCGCCGCCGCGGAAGATTACCGGGAGCAATTCCCCGATCGGAAGATCGTCGTGATCGACACCCTTTGCGCCGCGTTGGGGGAAGGTCTCGCCGTGCATTACGCCGTCCGTTTGAAAAACGAAGGCAAAAGCATGGAAGATGTGGCAAACTGGATCGAAGAAAACAAATTGCACATCTGTCATATTTTCACCATCGAAGACCTCTTTTTCTTAAAACGGGGCGGCCGCCTTTCGGGAACCGGCGCGGTGTTGGGCTCATTGCTTGGTATCAAACCGCTCCTGCATACCGCCGATGACGGAAAACTCTATGTCACCGGCAAGACCCGCGGGCGCAAATCTTCGGTGGAATATTTGATCAAATCGGTGGAAGAGCGCGCCGAAAACGTGAAAGATCAGGATATTTTTATCGTCCACGGCGATTGCGAAGAAGAAGCCAAATTTGTAGCGGCGGAACTGAGAAAACGCTGTCAGGTCAAAAGCGTTACCTACAATTACCTCGACCCTGTCATCGCCGCACACTCCGGTCCCGGCACATTAGCCGTTTTCTTTCTGGGTAACGAACGCTGATCCCTTCCTTTTATGAAAAATATACTTGCTTTTCACCAAATATTTGCTATAATCTATTTGTAGCAAACGGGTGAAAAGCATTTTTCTTGTAACGACCCAACCGTCTGCGTTTGTATCGACAACCTTTGCGTTGACAAAGCGCAATCCGAAAAGATAAGGAAGTTTTGCTTTGAAAATCATCATTGCCGGAATCGGAAAAGTCGGGGAACGCCTTTGCGCGCAACTCTCCGCGGAAGATCATGAAATTACCGTGATCGATCAAAACGCCGCCAAACTGGAAACCGCCATCAGCCGCTATGACGTCATGGGGCTTTTGGGCAACTGCGCCATGTTAAGCGTGCTCAAAGAAGCCGGCATCAAAGAAGCCGACGTCCTGATCGTGACCACCGCCGCCGATGAAGTCAATCTGCTCTGCTGTACGACCGCGCATTACCTCAATCCTTCCATCCACACCATCGTGCGGATCCGTAATCCGGAATACAGCGAACAGATCTATGAAATGAAAAACAGTTTTTCCCTTTCGTTCGCTGTCAATCCCGAACTGCAAACGGCCGCCGAAATCGACCGCCTGCTCAAATATCCCGGCTTTCTGCGCCGCGAAGTCTTTGCGAAAAGCCGCGTTGAAATCGTGGAATTACAGATCCCCGATTCCGGTATTCTGTGCGGACTTTCCCTGCACGAACTGTCCGCCGCGGTTCGTTGTCAGGTTTTGGTCTGCGCCGTTGTGCGAAACGGGAACACCTTTATCCCCGGCGGTGATTTTGTCCTGCAACCGGGCGATTTCATCTTTGTGACCGGCTTGCCGCATGAATTGACCGCTTTGCTCAAGAGTCTGGGCATTATCGCGCGGAAAGTCAAGCGGGTTTTCGTGTGCGGCGGCGGTAATATCAGTTTTTATTTGGCAAAGAAACTGAAAAAAAGCGGTATTTACACCAAAATCATCGAACAAAGCAAGCCTCGTTGTCTGTCACTCAGCGAACAACTGCCGGATGTGGAGATCGTGTGCGGAGACGCCAGTTATCAACCCCTCTTGGAAACCGAAGGTCTGCGGGATTACGACGCCCTTGTCACCTTGACGGGGATCGACGAAATGAATATGATCATTTCCCTTTTGGGAAAAGACTTCGGCGTGCGGCAAGTGATCACTAAAGTCGGTCATACCAACAACCCGCACCTGTTTGACTCCCTCTCCTTAGGTAGCGTCATCAGTCCGAAAGAACTTTGTACGACTTCGATCGTCCGGTATATCCGCGCCATGCAAAACGGCAAAGGATCCGCGATTACCATCCATTCCATCGCAAACGGTCAGGCCGAGGCGCTGGAATTTAAAGTGGACGAACAAACGCTCCATTGCGGTCAGCCGCTCAAAGAACTGTCCATTCGTCCCAACGTGCTGATCGCCTGCATCACCCACGGCAGGGATACTGCCATTCCCGGGGGTAATTCTTCCTTTGTCGAGGGCGATACCGTGGTGGTCGTGACCGACGGCAACCGCAACATTCGCCAGTTGAACGATATTTTCGAAAAGTGAGAAGCCTATGAATTTTAAAATGATCGGGCGGTTTCAAGCGCTGATCCTGCTGATAGAAGCGGTGTTCATGCTGCCCGCGCTGTTGATTTGTCTGTTTGACCGGGAATTCCCGTCCGCCATGGCTTTTTTGAAGACGATGATCCTGAATACGGCGGTTTCGGGTGTTTTTCTGTTTCTTTTTCGCGGCGCCAAACGGGAGTTTTATCAAAAAGAAGGCCTCCTTTGCGTGGGCTTGAGTTGGATCGTGATGAGTTTATCCGGCGCTCTTCCGTTTGTGTTTTCCGGCGCGATCCCCCATTTTGTCGACGCGTTTTTTGAAACCGTTTCCGGCTTTACCACCACCGGCGCCACCATTTTGCATCAGGTGGAAGTCCTCCCCCGCGGATTGCTTTACTGGCGCAGTTTCACCCACTGGATCGGCGGAATGGGCATTCTGGTCTTTTTAATCGCGATCGCCCCCGCTTTCGGCAAACAGGACGGTTTTAATATGTACATCATGCGCGCGGAGAGTTCCGGTCCGTCTGTGGGAAAACTGGTCCCTAAGATTCGGCAAACCGCCGCCATCCTCTATATTCTGTATTTGGGGCTTACCCTTTTAAACATTTTCTTTTTGCTGATCGGCAAAATGCCGCTGTTTGACGCTGTCTGCACCGCGTTCGGCACGGCGGGAACCGGCGGATTCGGCGTCAAAAACGACAGCATCGCCGGGTATAGTCCCTACTTACAAAACGTCTGCACAATTTTTATGCTCCTGTTCGGCGTTAGTTTTTCCTGCTACTTTTTATTGGTTCGCCGGCAATTCAAAATGGTCGTGATGGACGAGGAACTGCGGCTGTACGGCGCAGTCGCGCTCATCAGCACCCTGTTGATCACCTTGAATTTGCGTGGGTTTTATCCCACTTTTTCCGAAACGGTTCGTCACGCGGCTTTTCAGGTATCGAGTATCATGACCACCACCGGCTTCTCCACCACTGACTTCGACGCGTGGCCTGCTTTTTCCAAAGTAGTTCTGTTATGCTTGATGATCATCGGCGCCTGTGCGGGTAGTACGGGCGGCGGCGTTAAATGTATTCGCTGGCTGTTGCTCTTCAAAAATCTGCGGCGAAATGTGAAAACACTCTGCTCGCCGCAACGCATCCAGACCGTTCATATTAACGGCAAAACCGTTCCCGAAAGTACCGTGGACAATACCAACGCCTTTTTGGCCGCGTATGTCCTTTTATTAGGGTTGAGTTTCTTAGTCGTTTCACTGGATGAGTTCTCGGTTACGACCAATTTCTCGGCAGTTGTGGCATGTCTCAACAACATCGGACCGGGATTGGAAACGGTCGGTCCCGTTCGCAATTTCGCGCTGTTCAGCGTTCCCTCAAAACTGGTTTTGATCGTGGATATGCTCGCCGGTCGATTGGAAATCTTCCCCATTTTGATTTTGTTCTCAAGAAGCGCCTGGCGCAAACGCTGACCGTTTCGTTATCATCCCCGAAAGGAAGTTGTGAATATGAAAATTTGCGAATTCTGCGATTCGGTAAACCCGGATGAAGTTGAGATTTGCAGTTCCTGCGGAGGAAACTCTTTCCAGTATAAATGCAACAACTGCGGCACCCTTTTTAAAGAGGGCGTTTATTGCCCGCATTGTGGCGTGAAAGCCGGTCAAACAGCCAAAAGTTGCCCGCGTTGCGGCACACAGTATTTTTCCAATGCCTGTCCGTCCTGCGGATATCTGCCCGGAACCCCGCAAAACGTCCCGGACTACTCCCAACCCCAAGCCGCTACAAAGCGCCACACTGCTTTGTGGGTTCTCGGATGGATCTTTTTAACGCCTGTCCCGATCACCATTCTGGTGGTGCGCAGTAAAACCCTGCAAAACTGGCTGAAAGCCTTGATTATTCTCGCGGTTTGGGGAATTTATCTTTTTATCGGCTTGTCCGGCGCGGCGGAAGACAACGAAGATAC
>LXOW01095554.1_pt1 | contig 11039 bp, 7 predicted proteins | sample 1368591 | NCBI WGS metagenome assembly LXOW01 (sample SAMN04884650, study PRJNA319009) | bovine gut metagenome | isolation source: Cow rumen | host: Bos taurus | place: Italy: Legnaro (PD) | collected 2014-07-09
AAGAAAATCTGGGAGGCGGTGCGGGAGGATCCGTATTTCAACGCGCTCCAGCTCAAATACGCCGAGGCGATCACCTGCCACAAATCGCAAGGCGGGCAGTGGGACTGCGTGTTCATCGACTGCCCCTTCTGGCAGGACGAGCAGACGCTCGACGACCTGAAATGGCTCTATACGGCGCTCACGCGCGCCGTTCAGAAAGTATATCTCGTGAATTTCAATGACCGTTTCTTCGTATGAAAAAGACCTTGATAATTTTGCTGCTGGCCTGCCTGGCCTTCGGGCTGCGGGCGCAGGACCAGAATGTGACGCCGTCGCCGGACGGCACGATGGAGGCGTTCACCCGCGGGGGTGACCTCTGGGTGCGCTCGGTGGCCGATTCCGTGGAGACGCGCCTGACCTTCGACGGGTCGGAACTAATTCTGAACGGCTATGCCTCCTGGGTCTATTACGAGGAGATTTTCGGGCGCCCGTCGCGCTACCGGGCCTTCTGGTGGAGTCCCGATTCGCAGCGCCTGGGCTTTTATCGTTTTGATAATTCGGCCGTGCCGATGTTCCCCATCTATTCGCCCTTCGGGCAGGACGGGACGCTGCACCAGACGCGCTACCCCAAGGCGGGGGAGGCCAACCCCTCCGTGCGCGTCGGGATCATCGAGGCCCGCGCCGGGGCGCAGCCCGTCTGGGCCGATTTCGACGACTCGCCGGAGCAGTATTTCGGGACCCCGTTCTGGGGGGCGGATTCCCGCGAGCTGTATGTCTCGCGCGAGCCGCGCCGGCAGTCTGTTTTGGATTTGTACGCGGTGAGCGTGGCGGACGGCTCCAAGCGGCCGGTTTACCATGAGGAGTATCCGGACGCGTGGGTGGAATGGATTGAGGGAATGATCTTTACGGAGAAGGGCCTGTACATGGCGCGCAATTTCGAGACGGGCTGGGAGCAGATTTATTTCCTGGGTTATGACGGGACTTTGAAACGCCTGACTTCCGGCGAGAACTGGAACATCAACCTGCTGAAGGTGGACGAGAAGAAGGGCGATGTGTGGTTCACCGCGAAGCGGGACGACCGCCTGCACACGACCTTCTACCGGCTGGACAAGAAAGGCCGGATCACGGCGCTGACGGATCCGGCGCTCAATATCGCCGGGACGACCATTTCCGAGGACGGGAAAACGTTCCAGGCCGCCGCTTCCACCGCCCGGATGCCCTGGGTGGCCGTTTCGGGCCGGACGGACAAATATACGATGAAGATTGACTCGACGCTGGTTGAGGCGTCCGACGTGCATCCGGATCCGCAGATCGTGAAGATCGAGAACGACGGCTTCGACCTGTACGGCCTGATGTCGCTGCCGGCGGGCTTCGACGCGTCGAAGAAGTATCCCGTGCAGATGCAGCTTTACGGCGGCCCGGGCACGCCCTACGTGCGCGACAATTGGCAGGACCGCGACGCTTCCGACGCCTGGTGCTTCGAGAACGGCGTCATCTATATTGTGGTGGATCCCCGTTCGTCGGGGGAGAACGGGCGCCGGGGCATGGACCAGGCGTTCCGCCGGATGACGGTGATCGAGTTGCAGGACTACATCGCCTGGGCGAAGTGGCTGCAGGCGCTGCCCTACGTGGACGGCTCGCGCATCGGCGTGAAGGGCTTCTCCTTCGGCGGCACGACCACCGCGATGCTGGTGTTGCGCTATCCGCAGTACTTCCGCTGCGGCATCGCCGGCGGCGGGGTGTATGACTGGCACCTCTACGACACGCACTACACCGAGCGCTTCATGGACACGCCGCAGGCCAATCCGGAGGGCTATGCCGAGGCCTCGGTGATGACCTGGGTTCCCGCCGTCTTCGCGGGCGACGGTTTGAAGCCGCTCCCGAACGCCCTGTGCCTGACGCACGGCACGGGCGACGACAATGTCCATTTCCAGAATACCCTGCAGCTGATCGACGCACTGCAGAAGGCCGGCTACCAGTTCGAGACGCGCATCTATCCCGACGGCATGCACGGCTACCGCGGCAAGCAGCATGAACACGACGCCGCCGCCGAAGCGATCTTCTGGCGAAAATGGTTGCTGGAGTAACCTTTTTTGTGCTGTGAGCTGTAAGTGGCTGATTGATAGATAGATAATAAAATATACTCCCCCAATTTTCGGGGGAGTATATTTATGTAAATAGCTGTATTTGAATTAGTTTTGGCTCACAGCCAAAACCGGCTATTTGAAGAGCTTCTGGGCGAAGTTGTAGAGGGCGCGGCGCCAGGACTGCCACTCGTGGGCGGTGTCCGGGGAGACGTAGAACGCGGTGTTCATGCCGCTCTTGCCGAGTTCCTCGGTGATCGGGCGCGGGTCGGCGGCACCGCCGATGCGGTTCTCGAGCTCACGGCTGCCGAAGCTGATGAAGATCAGCTTGTTGTTCTCGCGGAAACCGGGGGTCGCGTCCACCTCTTCCTTGGAGAAGACGCCGCCGCTGAAGATGCCGATCCAGGAGAAGAGCGTCGGGTTGGCCAGGGCGATGGAGTGGGTCTGCATGCCGCCCATCGACAGGCCGGCCATGGCGCGGTGGGCGCCGTCGGTGTAGACGCGGTAGTTGGCCTCGACCATCGGGATGAGGTCCTTCTCCAGGATGCTCTGGAAGGCGCCGGCGAAGTTCATGCCGGCGAACGGGTTACCGCCGCGGCCGGCCTGCGGGGCACCCTGGGCGGGCGCCTGCGGACGCGGTGCGCCGGCGGCCGGACGCTCCGGACGGGGGTTGTTCGGGCCGTAGGTGTCGGAACCGTTGTCCATCACAATGATGAACGGGACCGCCTTGCCGGCTGCGATGAGGTTGTCCATGATGATGCCCGTGCGGCCCTGCTGCGGCCAGCCGTGCTCATCCTCGCCACCGCCGTGCTGGAGGTAGAGGACGGGGTATTTCTTGTTGGTGTTCTTCTTGTACTCGGCCGGGGTGTAGATGTAGCAGTGGCGCATCGAACCGGTCACGGAGGAGTAGTAGTACACCTCGCTGACCTCGCCCTGCGGGACGTTCTTCAGGGTGTAGAAGTCCTCGTCCGCGGCGGGAATGTCGATGCCGCTGCCCCAGCGGGAGGCGCCGTAGTAGTAGAGGCTGCCCGGATCCGGCACGGAAGCGCCGTCGATTTCGAGCTGATAGTAGTGGAAGCCTTCGTCCTGCGGGGCGGAGTCGCCGGTCCAGACGCCGGTGCCGTCGTTGACCATGTCGTACTTCACGCCGCCGATGTCGAGCTTGACGCTCGTGGCGCCCACGGCCTTGACCTGTGCGCGGACCATGCGCTGGGAGTTGACCATCGGGTACTGGTGGTTCGGCTGGTTGGTCGTCGCCGGCTTGAAGTCCTCCTTCGTCTGGGCGCCCAGGCTGAGCGCTGCGAGCAGGAGCATGGCAGAAAGGATGATTTTCTTCATGATTGGTGTATTAATTGGGTTAAACGTTTTGTCGCAGGTACGAAGGTAGCAAGAATTCCGCTGCTTCGATGTCACGTTTCCGTCAAAAGGTTTTACTATTGGGTGCTGTTTTCTGTAAAACGCTATTTAAGCTGATTCGGTGACGAGGAGGACGGAGGTGCCGTCGGCGAGGCGGCAGCCGAAGATGTGGACGTCGCCGCCGGACGCGACGCCGAGCCGCTTCTGGAGCTCGGCGCTGCCCAGCGGCAGGTTGCGGGCGGTGACGTCGGCGCGCGGGTAGCGCTGCTTCAGCGCCTTGAACGCCGCCGCCCCGAGCGGCAGCACCTCGATGACGCGCCAAGTCTTGAAAAAGGGTGCCCATGCCGCGTGCTCGAGCGAAGCGAAGTCGGCATCAGCCGACCGGCCGGCCCCGGGACTTTGCGTCTGCAAAGTCGGAAAGGGGTTTATGGCCGCAGGGGGTTCCGGGGGATATGCCCCCGTATAAAGGTGCGTTGAGGGGGCGAGTTTGCGGAGGGCCCAGCGGGCGCAGGGCAGGCGGAAGGCGCCGGCCTTCAGCAGCGCCGGNNTTCCCCCGCGTGAAGCATTAAGGCGGGCGACGATGATGTCGGGTTCGGGGGAGGCGTTGTCCCGGAGGAGCAGACAGAGGAGTTCTTTGACCTCGCCGTCGCACTCCACCACGTGGATCTCACGCAGCGCGGGCCCGAAGCGCTCGGCGAGCATCGCCAGGTCGGCCATCGGCGAGAGCTTGACCAGCACCGCCGGCGCCTTCCGGAGCAACATCGGGAGCAGCGTCAGGATGTCCGGCGTGCAGTCCTCCAGCAGGAAGACCTTGCGCCCGGCTGCGTCGCGGCGCGCCGGGTCGGCATAGATCAGGTCCGCCTCCGGCAGCTCGGTCTGCGGCGTCACGGTCTCGCAGCGCACGTCGATATTCCCAGCGCCCAGGCGCTGGAAATTCCGCGCCGCCGCGGCCGCCAGCTCCTGGTTCCGCTCGAAGTACACCACCCGCTCCGCCACTTGCGCGAAGGCCCAGCTGTCCACCCCCAACCCCCCAGTCAAATCCAGTACTGTCCCGAGCGGAACGTCAGCGGCCAGTTCGCCACTGCGTGAAGCGACGAGTGCCTGCTTGTAGAGGGCGGTGGCGGAGGATGAACACTGTTCGAGGGAGAGGGCGGAGGGGATTTCCAGGCCGTCCACGGACGCCCAGGCGGGCAGCTTCCGCGCCACTTTCTGCGCCCGCTCGCTGTCCAGCCCGGCCATTATGTCCGCAAAACTCCGTTTCATCCCTGCAAAAATAACACTTTCGCCAAAAAATTAGTATATTTGACCTGTTCCACCCGAACCGCAGCCGGGCCGGTACACGAAAACCGCCAGATTTGTGTACGGATGGCTGAAAATCCGGGGTCCGTCCACAAATACACCCCTTTTTGTGTACGGCCGACGGAAAAACCGGGGCTTCGTCCTCAAAAACACCCCGATTTGAGGACAAACAGTGGAAAAATGGACTTTTGTCCTCAAAAATGCCCTGTTTTGAGGACGGGTCGGGCGGACAAACGAACGGCGTAGACAAGCGGGCAAATTGGAAATAGAACGTTAGATTGATAAATAGCAAAGATAAAACAAACAAAACCAGATAACCACATGAAAGAATTTGAACTGAGAGCACAGGCCTGGCTCGACGGCGATTTCGACCAGGAGACCAAAATCAAGATTACCCAGCTCCGCAACGAAGACCCCGCGGGCTTCGAGGACGCCTTCTACAAGAACCTCGAATTCGGCACCGGCGGCCTGCGCGGCATCATGGGCGTGGGCACCAACCGCATGAACCGCTACACGGTGGGCATGGCCACCCAGGGCCTCGCGAACTACATCCTGACCCACTGCGACGAGGACGACCCGAAGGTCGTCATCTCCTACGACTCCCGCAACAACAGCAAGGAGTTCGCCCGCATCACGGCCGACGTCCTGTCCGCCAACGGCATCCACGTCTACATCTTCGACAACATCCGCCCGACGCCCGAAATGAGCTACGCGGTGCGGCTGAAGGGCGCCGTGGCCGGCGTGATGATCACCGCCTCCCACAACCCGAAAGAATACAACGGCTACAAGGTGAGCTGGTCCGACGGCGGCCAGGTGACCTCCCCGGTCGATAAGGACATCGTGGCCGAAGTGGCCAAGATCACCGACCCGTCGATGGTCAAGTTCAAGGCCGGCCTGCGCTGCGGCGAGATCGAGGCGATGGGCGCCGACGTGGACGAACAGTACCTCCGCGACCTGCTCTCCCTGAGCCTCAGCCCGGAGCTCTGCGAAAAGCACGGCGACCTCAAGATCGTCTACACCCCGCTGCACGGCTGCGGCGTGCGCATGATCCCCGAGATCCTCAAGCGCAAAGGCTTCAAGAACATCATCCACGTCCCCGACCAGGACGTCTCCGACGGCGACTTCCCGACGGTCGTCTCCCCGAACCCCGAAGAGCCCGCGGCCCTCAAGATGGCCCTCGACAAGGCTGACGAGACGGGCGCCGACCTCGTGATGGGCTCCGACCCGGACGCCGACCGCCTCGGCATCGCCGTGCGCGACAACGACGGCAAGATGGTGCTCTTCAACGGCAACCAGACGGCCGCCATGCTGACCTACTACATCCTCAACCGCTGGAAGGACCTGGGCAAACTCGGCGCCGGCAAGTACGTCGTCAAGACCATCGTCACCACCGAGCTCATCGCCGACATCTGCAAGGGCTTCGGCGTGCCGGTGTACAACGTCCTCACGGGCTTCAAGTACATCGCCGAGGTCGTCAAGCGCGAAGAGGCGAAGGGCGGCGAATTCATCTGCGGCGGCGAAGAGAGCTACGGCTTCAACGTGGGCATGTTCGTCCGCGACAAGGACGCGCAGGTGGCCGCGATGATGGTGGCCGAGTGCGCCGCCTGGGCCAAGGAGCAGGGCCTCTCGCTCTACCAGCTGATGCAGCGCATCTACAAGGAGTTCGGCTACCGCAAGGAAGGCCTCGTGTCCGTGGTCCGCAAGGGCATCTCCGGCGCCCGCGAGATCCAGCAGATGATGGTGGACCTGCGCAGCAACCCGCCCAAGGAGCTCTGCGGCTCGCCCGTCACGAAAGTCATTGACTATCTGGAGCCTGAGAAGACCGGCCAGCCGTCCTCGAACGTGCTGCAGTTCTTCGACGCGGCGGGCGACGTCGTGTCCGTCCGTCCGTCCGGCACCGAGCCGAAGATCAAGTTCTACTTCGGCGCCAAGGGCAATGACGCGGACGAGAAGATCGCCGCGTTGAAGGCCCAGTTCTGTGAGTAGTTATTTATTGAAATCCTTGCACCATTGCGCGAGCGGACAGCTCGCGCAATTTGGTTTCAGGGCCGTGCAGACGTAGCGGCCGTGGAGGATGAGCCAGTGGTGGGCGATGGGGCGCAGCTCCGCGGGGGTGTGGCGCTCCAGGTCGAGCTCCACCGCGCGCGGCGTCGTGCCGCGGGAGAGCCCCAGCCGCCGCGCCACGCGGAAGACGTGTGTGTCGACGGCGATGACCGGCTCGCCCCAGGTGATCGATGCGACCACGTTCGCCGTCTTGCGGCCCACGCCCGGCAGGCTCATCAGCTCGTCGACCCCTGAGGGGACCTGCCCGCCGAAGTCGGCGAGCAGCTTCTGCGCCATGCCGATCAGGTGCTTGGCCTTGCTGTTGGGGTAGGAGATGGAGCGGATCAGCTCAAAGACATCCTCGAAAGAAGCCGCCGCGAGCGCCTCCGGCGTGGGGTAAGCGGAGAAGAGCGCGGGCGTGGTCATGTTCACCCGCTTGTCCGTGCACTGGGCCGAGAGCATCACGGCCACCAGCAGCTGGTAGGGCGAGTCGAAATGCAACTCCGACTCGGCGATGGGGACGTTGTCCCGGAAATAGCCGAGGATGGCGTCGTAGCGTTGCTTGAGCGTCATAAGCTGATCTCCTGGCAGGACTCGTCGCGGGTCTCGAAGACGCGGCCCGGGTAGCGCTGGCAGATGCTGCGGTTGTGCGTGACCATCACGATGGCCGTGCCCTGCTCGCGGTTGATCTGCTGGAGCAGCTGGAGAATGCCCTCGGCCGTCTCCTCGTCGAGGTTGCCGGTGGGCTCGTCGGCCAGGATGAGGGCGGGGTTGTTGAGGATGGCGCGCGCGATGGCGATGCGCTGCTGCTCGCCGCCGGAGAGCTGGTGGGGCATCTTGTGGGACTTGGTGGTCATCCCCACCGCCTCCAGCACCTCGTCGATGCGCCTGTGGATGGCCGCGGCGTCCTTCCAGCCGGTGGCCTTCAGGACGAAGGAGAGGTTGTCCTCCACGCTGCGGTCCATCAGCAGCTGGAAATCCTGGAAGACGACGCCGATCTTGCGGCGCAGGTAGGGNNCCGATGATGTAGACGATCTGGCCGGGGTAGACTTGCATGTTGAGGCCGTAGACCACGGTCACGTCCCCGCCGCGGATGTCCGCATCGGAGAAGGAAATGAGCGGTGCGCTGTTTTCTTCCATAAAGCAGGTGAAAAAGTTGGATGAACCCTACAAATATAGCGCAAAAATGAGTAAATTTGTAACTTTAGAAACAGAATAAGCTTATGAGGTTGAAAACACTGCTGACCACCCTGCTCGCGTTGGCGTTCTGCGCCTCCGGGCTCGCCGGCGTCCCGGACGGGGGCGTGCGCGCCTGGGAGCAGGCGATGCGCCTGTACGGGAACGGGCTCTACGAACAGGCCCGTATCCTGTTCGAGGAGATGCCCGACGGCCCGCTGACTGACGGCTATGAAGTGCTCTGCGCCTTGAAGATGCAGACGTCCAACAGCGACGACCTGCTGGCGACCTACCGCCTGCGCTATCCGTCGTCGCGGCTGACCGGCGTGCTCCACTTCGAGCAGGGACGCATCCTGTTCGACCGGAAGAAGTATCAGCAGGCCGCGTCCGAGTTCTCCTTCGTGAGCTCGACGGACCTGGAGGAAGAGGAGCTCCCGGAATACATCTTCAAGTGCGGCTTCTGCGCGTTCAGCCTGGGGCAGTACGCCGAGGCGACCCGTTTCTTTACCCTGCTGGAGTCGCTTCCGCAGTCGGACTACACGGCGCCGGGCCGCTACTTCACCGGCATCATGCTCTACGAGAACAAGGAATTCGCCCGGGCGGAGGCCAATTTCTGGCTGGCCTCGGCCGACAGCCGCTTCCAGGCGCTGACGGATTTCTACATCGTCGACTGTGAATTCAACCAGAAGAACTACGACTTCGTGATCCGCGAGGGCTCGCGCATCTACGAATCTCTCCCGCCCGAGCGCCGCGAGCGCGTGGCGCGCGTGCTGTCGGAGTCGTACCTGATCAAGGGCGAGAAAGAGAAGGCCCGCGAATACTACGACGACCTCTCGCACGAGGACATGAACCGCAAGGACTTCTTCTATGCGGGCACGGTCCTCTACTCCGTCGACGACTACGCCGGCGCCATCGACAATTTCCTGAAGATGGGCAATCGGACGGACTCGCTCGGCCAGGTGGCCAACTACCTGCTGGCCAATTCCTACCTGCGCACGCACGACCAGGTGTCGGCGATGCAGGCTTTCAACGACGCCTCGAAGGTGGACTTCGATCCGGAAATCACGGAGGACGCCGCGTTCAACTATGCCAAGCTGGCCTTCGACCTCAACAAGGACACCTCCGGCTTCGCCCGCTACATCGAGCGCTGGTCCACGAAGACGCGCGGCGACATGATCTACGGCTACATGGCCCTGGCGGCCCTGGTGGACAAGGACTACGCCGGCGCGGTGGNNATCGACGAGCTGACGCCCGACATGCGGAACAACTACACCAAGGCCAACTTCCTGCGGGGTGAGCAGCTGTTCGCCAGCGGCTCGTACCGCGACGCGGCCCCGTTCTTCCGGGCCACGGCCTACTACGTCCCCCGCACGGACCGCTTCAACCAGTTGTCCCGCTACTGGATGGGCGAGTCCTACTACCGCTCGGGCAATTACAAGGAAGCGCAGAGCGTCTTCTCGGAGCTGCACAACGCCGCCGCGCTGGACGACCTGCCGGAGGGCCGGCTGCTGCCGTACAACGTCGGCTACAGCTACTTCAAGGCGGGTGACTACGCCGCCGCGGCCCGCTGGTTCGACAGCTATATCTCCTCGGGCGACCCGACAGCGCGCGAGGACGCGATGAACCGCCGGGCGGACTGCGACTTCGGCCGCCGCGACTACAAGGCGGCCGTCAATTCCTACCAGAAGGTGATGACGGAATTCTTCACGCCCGACAATATCTATCCTTACTATCAGCAGGCCGTGGCCTATGGCCTCTCCGGCGACAAGCGCCGCAAGGTGTCCACGCTGCTGCATGTGGAGGACGCCACGCCCGGCGTGCCGCTCTACGAGGAGGCGCTCTACGAGCTGGGCCGCGCGCAGATGGACCAGAAGAACAACAACGACGCCGTCCGCACCTTCACCCGGCTGCGCCACAACACCAAGGACAACACCTGGGTGGCGCGGGCGATGATCGGCCTGGGCATGGTGTACCGCAACATGGGCGAATATGATGCCGCCCTGGAGTACAACAAGGAAGTCGTCCGCCTGATGCCGAACAGCGACTACGCCGCCGAGGCGATGGCGGCGATCGAGTCCATCTACACCGCCCTGCGCCAGCCGGAGAAGTTCCTCGAGTACGTGGAGCAGAACTCCCTCGCGCAGAGCCGCAGCGACGCCGATCGCGAGAAACTGTATTTCAACACCGCCGAGCAGCTCTACCTGGCCGGCAACCACCAGCAGGCCGCGACCACGCTGCGCAAGTACCTGGAGGAGTATCCGGGCGGCGCCGACCGGCTGCTGGCGGAGTTCTACCTGGCCGAGTGCTACAACGCCCTGGGCCAGAAGGAGCAGGCCGTCGGCCACTACGCCGCCGCGACCGCGGGCGAGTCCGTCTATTCCTTCTCCGAGATGGCGCGCCTGCGCTATGCCGAACTCTCCTATGCGCTGGAGCGCTACCAGGACGCCTTCAAGGGCTACCAGGAGCTGCTCGCCACCGCGAAGATGGACGCCAACAAGCAGACCGCCCGCGTGGGTATGATGCGCGCCGCCTACCGGAGCAAGGACTACACGACGGCGATCGCCGCCGCCGACGACGTGTCCGCCCTGCGGGGCCTCTCCAACGAGCTGAAGCGCGAGGCGACCTTCGTCAAGGCGAAGTCCAGCCTGGCCACTTCGCAGCGCGACCAGGCGATGCGCCTGTTCCGCCAGCTCGCCAATGAACCTTCGACGGCCATCGGGGCCGAATCCGAATACCTGCTGATCCAGAACCTCTACGACACCGGCAAGTTCGACGCCGTGGACGATGAGGTGTATGCCTTCTCGCAGAAGGCCGGCGACCAGTCCTACTGGCTGGCGCGCGCCTACGTGACGCTGGGCGACTCCTTCGCGGAGCGCGGGCAGTACGCCCAGGCCAAGGCCACCTTCGAGAGCATCCGGGACGGCTATGAACCCGAGAAGGGCGCTGACGACATCCTCGACAGCGTCAAGATGAGACTGGAACGTCTCGCCACCTTAATGCAAGAGTAAGCGTATGAAAAGAATCAACCTGGCAATTGCCGTGATGGCGCTCTGCGCGCCGCTTTCCGCACAGAATATCAACCAGTCCGTGCAGGTGACCAAC
>LXOW01277450.1_pt1 | contig 11037 bp, 5 predicted proteins | sample 1368591 | NCBI WGS metagenome assembly LXOW01 (sample SAMN04884650, study PRJNA319009) | bovine gut metagenome | isolation source: Cow rumen | host: Bos taurus | place: Italy: Legnaro (PD) | collected 2014-07-09
ATGGGAACCCTGACATGGAATGTCATCAAGGGACTTATCGCCAAGACGGAACTCTCGTTGAGCCGCAACTGGACCAAGACGGAAGGCTGGGACGGCGGTAAGTCGGAGAAGCCTTACAACCAGGCTACCCTTACACAGGCAGACGGCTATAACGTCCGTTGGGCCACAACGCTGAACTACGAAGTGCAGGGCTTGGGCGAAGATCACAACCTGTCGTTCCTTGCCGGTAACGAGGTGCTGGCTTCAAAGTCGAACAGCAGTTCGATGATCGGTGCAGGCTATCCCTCTGCCTTCAGCCAGGATCGCGCCTTCGGTATGTTTAACATGTACAATATGGACGAGGAATATCTCAACCAGACCCAGCAGGCTTCCGACATGAACTACACCATCGGCGACCCCAAGCACACGCTGTCGTGGTTCGGCCGCGTCAACTACAACTACTTGGGCCGCTACCTCTTCACCGCTACGTTCCGTGCCGACGGTAGCTCGAACTTCGCGCCCAACAAGCACTGGGGTTACTTCCCCGCTGGTGCCTTCGCCTGGCGCATCAACGACGAGCCGTTCATGGCCTCTGCCAAGGACTGGTTGGACAACCTGAAGCTGCGTCTGTCATACGGTACGTCGGGTAACGACAACATCGATGCTTCGCTGTGGAAAGAATACTGGGTTCCCTCTGTGGTCTGGACCAACGGCGTCCGCAAGGTGACCTTCTCGCCGGGTGCCGTGCTGGCTAACCCCGACCTGAAGTGGGAGACCACCATCAGCCGCAACATCGGTATTGACTATGGTTTCTGGAACGGCAAGCTGCGTGGTAGCATTGAATTCTACTGGAACACGACGAAGGACATTCTGATGCGCGTCCCCGTGGCAGAGTCTACCGGTCACAGCTATCAGTACCAGAACGTNNTGAGCGTCAACGCTACTTACAACTATAATAAGAATAATGTGGAGAAGGTGGTTGAAGGCGTCAATGCCGACACCAACACCAACTGGGGTTCTTCGATGAAGCGCCCGTACAACGACTACATCATCCGCGAGGGTGAGCCCGTAGGTACCATCTACGGTTACAAGAGCGCCGGTTTCTATACGGTCGATGACTTCAATGTTGTTAATGGCGTATGGACCTTGAAGCCTGGTGTTCCCGACATGGGTAGCAACGTCACCAACTATGCTAACGGCTATCTGAGCGCTTATCCCGTTCCAACGGACGGAGAGGGTAATGCCACACAGGTCGCACGTCCCGGTATGGTGAAGTTCCAGGATACTGACGGTAACGGTGTCATCACCGAGGAGGATGCCTGTGTCATTGGCCACACCATGCCTCAGCACACGGGTGGTGTCAACTTCAATGCCAACTGGAAGAGCTTCGACTTCTCAGCAGGCTTTACTTATCAGATTGGCGGCGACGTCTATAACGCCAACGCCATGCACTCGATGATGGGTAACAAGGATACCAGCTTCGGTTGGAACCGCTTAGCCATCGTCAGCGACTGCTGGAAGATGTACGATGTCGATGCCTCTGGCAACCTCGTGGCCGTTACCGAGCCTACGGCTTTGGCTAACCTGAATGCCAGCGCCAAGTACGCACTGCCTTACTACGAGTATGGACTGGTCAACTCTGAGTTCGTCGAGGATGCTTCTTACCTGCGTCTGAACACGCTGACGCTGGGTTACACTCTGCCGAAGAACCTGACCAAGAAGGTGGGCATCTCCAACCTGCGCGTCTACTTCACAGGCGGTAACCTGTTCTGCCTCACTGGCTACGATGGCAGCGATCCCGACGTGAACACACGTCCTGGAGGCAACAACGGCTTCCCCACTCCGAACTACGACTGGAACTCGTACCCCCGTGCAAGAACCTATACTTTCGGTCTTAATGTTGCATTCTAATAGGCGCATTCGCTAATTGATAATTGATAATTGATAATTGAAAAATATAATTATGAAACTTAACAAGATATTTATCAGTGGGCTGGCTATGATAGCGCTGACTTCGTGTAGCGACTATCTGGAGACTGACACACCGTCAAAGGCCGACGCAGCCTTCGTATTCTCCACCAACGAGACGGCCCGTGCCGCACTGGAGGGTGCCTATTCCTCATGGACTGACGCCGCCCAGAACAAGGTTTTCGGCGACGGTCTCTTCTATGCTGCCGACGTGGCAGGCTCTGACATTGAGCGCCACCCCGAGAACTTCAGCAACCAGCCTGGTCGTCACTATCCTGAGTGCTTCTACCAGAACGGTACATACGCCAGCGAATATACCCTGCTGAGCTATCAGAAGGAGAACGACACCTACGCATCGCTCTACGCTGTCATTACCAAGGCAGCCATCGTAGTTAGCTCCATCCAGAGCTCTGAAGGTTTCCAGGAAATGCTGGACGCTGGTGTGGAATGCACCATGGGACAGCTCTATGGTGAAGCCGTAGCCCTGAAAGCCACTGCCTACCGCGAACTGATCAAATACTTCGGTGACGTGCCTTACATCAGCGGCAAGACAACGGACCATCAAGGTCTCGTTGGCCGTGACTCCATCTACGACGTTATCTTGGACGAGCTGCAGGAGGCTGCTCCTGTGATGTACCGTGTCGGTTCCATCCCCGGCATCACGGGCAAGAACTACTTCTCACGCACATACGTGGAGGGGCTCATCGGACGTATCGCTTTAGAGGCTGGTGGCTATCAGACCCGTCGCGGCGACATCACGCGTGTTGACGGCAATGGCAATGCCATCACTTTCGAGAACATGGGTTCTGAGAACAACGGTGCCACTTACGGTCGCCGTAGCGACTGGCAGAAGTATTACCAGCTGGCCCAGAAGTTCTTCAAGGCCGTTATCGACAACCCCGGCAGTGCCAAGTTCGTCACCACCGACTCACGTACACCGGCCAACCCCTATCAGGTATTCTTCCAGCAGATGCACGCCGAGGATGAGACTTACGCCGACGAGAGCATCTATGAGTATGCCATCTCGCAGGGCGGTGGCAACGATGCACGCCCCTACTCTTTCGGCCGTCCTACCACGGGTGGTAGCAAAGACAACTATCCCTGTAAGAACTACGGTCAGGGCCGTATCAACCCTGCCTTCTACTATGGTGTGTTCGACCCGAAGGACATGCGCCGCGACGTCAGCTGCACTGTGACGGCCACCAAGGGTGCTGACGGTACGGAGATTATCCTGCCCTTCACCCCCGGTTCGCAGGGCAAGGGCGGCGGTATCTCCTTCAACAAGTGGGACGAGAACCGCCAGGACAAGGTGTGGACGGCCAACCAGCGTAAGTCGGGCATCAATGGTCCGTACATGCGTATATCGGAAATCTACCTCGGCTATGCAGAGGCTTGTGCCGCTCTGGGCGACAACAGCAATGCCCGCCAGTATCTTGACATCATCCGCAACCGTGCCTTCGGCAGTGCCTCGGCAGCCAAGACCGATGCTTTCATCGCCAAGGAAGGCTCCCTGCTGAATGCTATTATCCAAGAGCGCGGCTTCGAGTTTGCCGGTGAGGGTGACCGTCGCTGGACACTCATCCGCACAGGTCTTATCGGTCCCAAGATCAAGGAAATCAAGGATCTGACGAAGAAAATGTTTGAAGGCTTGAAGGCCAACGGCTACTATACCTTCGACAATGGCAACACCATCTCTGAGTACATCTGGACCAAGTATGTGGACAACGGCAAGGGCAAGCGCCTCATCAACCAGTGCGCTGACGAGAACGACCCCGTACAGTTCCCCGGATGGCGTGGTGTCAACAACGACTGGAGCGCCTACGGTCTGACACTGCCTGATAATTATAAGCCCAACCTGGCCATCAAGGGTCTGTTCAGCAAACTCAGCGACAGCGAGATTGCCGCCCTCGAGGCTGAAGGCTACAAGAAGACCAACTGGGCCGTCGACCTGGTCAAGGCCGAAGACGAATACAGCAGGTATCTCTTCCTCGACTACGACTACGTGAAGGCCCCCATCTATCTGTGGCCCTTCACCCCGAACGTGCTGGCCAACGGTGGTTTCACCAACGGCTATGGTTTCAAGCAGGAATAAGGTCTACACCTTATTTATATATACAGCGGAAGGCATCGACGTGCCTTCCGCTGTTGTTTTTGAGCATACAAAAAATCTTAAATCACGTAAACGTTTGCAGAAAAAAAAAGCTTTTGCATTTGGCTATGTTAATTAATATTCGTAACTTTGCGGCAAAATAAACTATATATTTGTTAAATTTAATAAACTACTAATTTATGTCTGTTAAAATTAAGAGTATTTTCCGAACGACACTCTTATTGTGTCTACTCTTGGTGTGTGGACAGGTTTCGGCCCAAACCACAGCTAAGGGTACGGTTACGGACGCGACGGGAGAACCCGTTATCGGCGCAACCGTAGTTGAGAAGGGTAATGCCAAGAATGCAACAGTAACTGATTTCGACGGAAACTTCACCTTGAAGCTCCAGAAGTCAAAGACTGTTGTTATTTCTTACATCGGCATGGTAACCCAGGAAGTAGCTGCCAGCGAGAACATGCAGGTGAAGCTGCAGGATGACAACGCCTCATTAGAGGAGGTCGTTGTAGTCGGTTACACCAGCAAGGCTCGTAAGGACCTGACTGGTTCGGTCGGTTCTGTCAGCGGTGCCAAACTGGCCGTTGTTCCAGTATCGTCAGCTGCTGAGGCCCTGACAGGTAAGATTGCCGGTGTGCAGGTAACGACAACCGACGGTCAGCCCGGTGCCGACATTAACATCCGCGTGCGTGGTGCAACGTCTGTGACGCAGTCTAACGACCCGTTGTTCATTGTCGATGGTTTCCAGGTAGCTAACATCAACGATATTCCTCCTTCGGATATCGCTTCGATTGACGTCTTGAAGGATGCCTCACTGACCGCAATCTACGGTGCCAAGGGTGGTAACGGTGTTGTCATCGTCACCACAAAGAGCGCTCAGGCCGGTAAGGTACAGGTTTCGTTCAACGGTCGTCTGAGTGTATCGTCACTGGCTCGCTCGTTGAAGCTGATGAACACGGGTCAGTTCGTTGACCTGATGTACGACCGTGCATCGAGCAATGGCGGTGGTGCCCGCGACAGCTGGCAGAAGGCTTTCCGCGGCGACTTCGGTAACCCGAAGGATAACGACATCTACTACAGCCGTGTCACCAACGACTGGCAGGACGAGGTTCTGGGCAACCACCCCATGAGCTACCAGGCTAACGTCACTGTAGGCGGCGGTAACGAGTCGACCCGCTTCAATCTCTCGCTGACACAGAGTGAGGACGTAGGTATCATCCTCGGCTCTGGTGTTCGCCGTACCAACATCAACTTCAAGTTGAACACTAAGATTACCAAGAACTTGGAGCTGACCTACAACCCGAAGTTTACTTATCGTCGCGACGAGGGTGCCGGTGGTGCCAACGTGGGTTCCGGCGGTCTGGTAGACCGTGTGCTGCGCTATCAGCCCACAGCCGGTCTGCGTTCATGGGCCAGCTATTCTGTCATGGAGACAGCTGCTGACGCTGAGCGTTTCAACCTGACTAACCCGGTTTCTGACATTGCCACTAACACGCAGAAGAAGCACGGCTACACCATGAGCCAGCAGTTCTCGCTGAAGTGGACACCGATCAAGGGCCTCGTCCTCCGTTCTGAAGGTAACTATAACATCTCGTTCCGCGACACCCAGCGCTACTGGGGCTGGCTGACCTCTACAGGCCAGAGTGCCGTTCACCAGCAGAAGCCGGTGGCAGCACTGACCAACCGCACCACGGAGTCGTACACCTGGACCAACACGGCCAGCTACGACATGACGCTGAAGGATGTTCACAACTTCTCGTTCCTGCTCGGTCAGGAAATCTACAATACCCAATATAAGGAGAACAAGCAGACAGCTCACCTCTTCGACCAGGGTATTGACGCTGAAACAGCCATTAACAATATGGCACTCGGTGAGCCTTACGCACAGGACACTTACACCCTGCGTTCGACAGCAAACCGTACCGCTTCGTTCTTCGGACAGGTTTCATATAATCTGGACCATAAGTACCTGATTTCAGCAACGTTCCGTGCTGATGGCAGCTCGAAGTTTGCTCCCGGCAACCAGTGGGGTTACTTCCCCTCTGTTTCTGGTGCTTGGGTTGTTAACCGNNGACCTGTGGCGTTTCCTCTATACCACGGTTAATGCCGGAGGTCCCGAGTTTGCATCGACCACAACTGCCAACGGTGAGCTGTACTACGGTATCCCCAGCAACTATCCTAACAAGGACATCAAGTGGGAGACCACCATCACCCGCAACCTGGCTGCCGACATCTCGCTGTTCGGCGGACGTCTGAGCATCACGCCTGAGTTCTATTGGAACACCACCCGCGACCTGCTCTATCAGTCGCCTATCCCCGGTGTCTCTGGCTATAGCAGACAAATGCAGAACATTGGTAAGGTGGCCAACAACGGTTGGGAACTCACCGTCAACGGTGACATCCTCCGTGGCAAGGACTTCGTGCTGAGTGCCAACTTCACCCTCGGTCACAACAAGATGACCATCAAGGCTCTGAATGCTACCGACACTCGTATCTACAACTACGCAGGTGCCTGGAAGTCCAGCGACCAGAATGACTACGTACTGGAGGTCGGCGGTGAACTCGGTCTGATGTACGGCTACGTTTACGATGGCCTGTACACCTGGGATGAGTTCAACTATCCCACCACGTCAACCTATGCCGCCGTACCTAAGAGCAAGGGTATCGTGAACGGCATCCTCGTCGGCGGTACCATCACCGACGGCTATGAGGGTAACTCGGGCAACGGCGTGCTGGCTGGTTCACACTCTGGCTACTCCACCATGCCCGGCAAGATCAAGATCAAGGACCTGAATGGCGACGGACAGATTGACATCAACGACAAGACCGTCATCGGTCGTACCACGCCGAAGTGGCAGGGCGGTTTCGGTCTGAGCGGCCAGTGGAAGGACTTCGACTTCGTAGCCAACTTCACCTATATGCTCGACTTCGATGTGTATAACGCTACAGCATACGCTCTGTCGAGCTCAAGCGGCAGCCAGAACACGTTCTGGAACGTCTACTCCAAGTATGCTGACGGACGCTGGCGCTACTCGGCTCCCGACGGTTTCACTGACCTGAGCGGACACAACATCACGGGTGAGTCGCTCTACAAGAACGGCAACCTCGACGGCATGCCCGGTCTGTACAAGGACATGAACGCCAATGCCCGTATGTGGAACCCTGCCGACGTGGTGACCAACATCATGCTCGACGCCTTCGTCGAGGACGGTTCGTTCATCCGCTGCTCTGACATCACCATCGGCTACACCCTGCCGAAGAGCGTCACTCAGAAGATTTATTTAAATAAGGTTCGTGCATACGTGTCAGCCTCCAACCTCTTTATCCTGACCAAATACAGTGGATACGATCCTGAGGTGGATGTGCAGTCAGGTCTGACTCCCTCGATGGACTACAACCGCTATCCCCGTGCACGCACGTTCTCTTGCGGTGTCAACGTAACATTCTAATTGATAATTGAAAATTGAAAATTGAAAATTATGAAACTTAACAAGATATTTATCAGTGGACTGGCCCTGCTGGCGTTGACATCCTGCAACGACTACTTAGAGGTAGACCCCGCCACCAACGTGGCAAGCACCGATATGGTGTTTGGCTCGGAAGGCGAGACCCGCACGGCCCTGTATGGTGTCTACGCCAAGGTTTGCTCCGACAACCTATTTGGCAATAACCTGTATAATACGTTCCTGCTGAACAGCGACGTTGACTTCTATGCCAACTCCAACGAATCGGCTGCCGGCAACCAGCCCCGTCGTTTCGACGTACGCTCGGATGCCAGCAATGTCGAGTCACTATGGAACAACCTCTACTCAGCTGTCGAAACGGCCAACGAGTTCATCTATAACCTGCAGAACAGCAGCATCTACAAGGAAGAGACCGAGGACGGTGCCAGCGAAGCTGAGGATGGAACCACACAGACCATTCAAGTTCCCAAGGTGACAGCCCTGACCCAGATGATGGGCGAGGCCAAGGTGATGCGTGCCATGTTCTACCATGAGCTGCTGAGCTACTGGGGCGACATTCCCTTCACCATGAAGGCTACCTATGAGACTGATGACCTGTGTCCCGCCATCACGCCGCGTCAGGAAGTCAGCGACGCGCTGATTGCCGACCTGCGTCATGCAGCCGAGTACATGTACTCTGACAAGGACGCACACATTGCCGCTCCTGAGCGCATTTCGCAGGAGGCTGCCTATGCTATGATTGCCCGTCTGGCCCTGCAGGCTGGCGGTTATTCACTGAACCATGCGGAAGGCAACACCACCAACTACTTCATGTCTCGTCCTTCTGACTACCAGAAGTACTATGAGATTGCTCGCGACTATACTAAGAAGGTCATCGATGCCGACGGTCATAGCTTGAGCAAGAGCTTCCGCGACATCTTCATCGACGAGTGTAACTTCATTGTCAACACTGGTGACGATCCCATCTTCGAGATTCCTTTCGCTAAGGATAACAACAGTAACTGGGGCTATGCCCAGGGTCCCACCAACGGTGTTGACACTGGTGACGCCACCGATTACACGAACTCTGCATGGGGTGCTACCAACGGCGGTGTACGTACATCGGCTTTCTACCGTTACTCGTTTGACGAGAACGACTTGCGCCGTGACTACATCTGCGGTCTGTGGTACTACTCCAACCAGGGTCTGCCCACCATGCGACTCGACTATGCCATGCACAACAACAAGTGGTCGAAGCTGTGGAATACCAACGGACTTGGCAAGAGCACCACATCTGGTACGGGTATCAACTTTGCCTACATTCGCTACGCCGACGTGCTGCTGATGTTTGCCGAGGCTGAGAACGAGCTCAACGGCCCCACGGAAGAAGCCAAAGTGGCTCTGAAGACTGTCCGCAAGCGTGCCTTTGACTCAGAATATTGGCCCGACATGGTTGACGCTTATGTTGACGCAGCCAGCTCGAAGGAAGACTTCCTGAATCTCGTTCTCGACGAGCGTAAGTGGGAGTTTGCCGGTGAGAACATGCGTTGGAAGGACCTCGTCCGCAACAACAAGTATGCTGAGAAGGTATTCTTCACCTTCCTCGACTACTATGCCATCACGGAGGCTATGGCCGGTACTTCTTCCTACATTGACATGGTGGAAGAGTACGACAAGGTTCCCTACAGCGACGTTTTCGTACAGCAGATGTACTCTATCCGAGTCAAGAACTACGAGGATCCTAACTTCCCCAACAAGGGTGTGTATATGTTCTACGTCGTGAACCCCTACGACGGCACGATGCCCAATCCGACAGGTTCAACGCCCGCCAAGTATCTTTCTGACAACGAACTGGACTATGAGCCGGTATCAGACCGTACCATCACAGGCATGAGCTCCAGCAGCAACTCTATCAGCTGGACAACCACCACACTGGAATGGTCGAACGACGACGGTACGCCCAAGAACCAGATCGTCTACTCGCTCTACGGCTACATCCGTACCAACCAGGCAGGCAACATCGTCGTAGTGGACAACGGTCAGGCACAGGTCTTCAACATCAACCCGGACAACATCCAGGCCAACATCAGCCGTCTGCCGGCCGTACGCTATCTCTTACCGATTCCAGAAGAAGCCATCGCACGTTCCAGCGGTGTCTACAAGAACTACTATGGATACTAATGAGTAATAAACATCATCAAGTAAAGACTTCATAAAATGAAAAAGATTCTAATATTTTCACTGCTGTTTGTTTCTGCATTGTCCTTCTGGTCTTGTAAGGACGACGATGACAGCACCCCGAAAGGCGGCGTAACCGACCGTCTTGCACGTCCGTCGTTCCGTTGCGACAACAACACGGGTAAGGGTTCTACAGACCCGTACAACAGTGTCATCACTGACTATAACACCGCCAACCTGTATTGGTTTATCGTCAACGATGCTGTTGCCTATGAAATCATGTGGACTACGCCTGTGGCATACGTCNNAACCTCATCATCGAGAACCTGAACTACCAGAGCGTCTATCGCTTTGCCATCCGCGCACTGAACTCGTTCGACAAGAGCAACTATCCCCTGTGGAACGGTGAAGCCAACGTCTATGACGTGCTGAACTCGCCCGATGCTACCTGGAAGAACGACCCGAAGAACTCGGAGTGGTACGGTTGGGGAACGCTGCGCGAATGGGCTGACTATTACGCCATGGAGACCGGCGCACGCGACTGGGTGCCCTTCGTTATCCAGGTGTCGGACATCACCAAGACTTCGATGAAGCTGACACTGAACCGCAACATCTCTTCCTATTCAGATGCCGATAAGGAGAAGTTCTATGAGAATTGGAACTTTGTTGATGCCGAGAAGACGATGCTGAAGGTGGACTATCTGACCTTCACGGCNNAAAGGTATTGCTGAAATCGTTGTCGATGGCCTGTCGGAGAACTCTGCCTACAACATTGACGTATGGGACAACAGCATCTCAGTACCTGTTGATGCCTGCTATAATACGACGATGAAGCGCACTAAGGGTGATCCCGCACCTCCCGTCATCATCAAGCATGAGGTATGGCAGAACGATACCATGGGTACCGATCCCGCTACTTGGAACATCTACGACATTTCTGAATACAAAGCTTGTAAGATAGACCAGGTGCTGAACGACTACTGCGCCAGCAGTGTATCGCCCGAGAACCAGATATTCTATCTGGAAGGCGGCAAGACCTACTTCGTCAGCTCGAACGTTCAGGTGTACAAGGGCTTCACCCTGCAGACCAATCCTGAGGACCTGAAGGCAGGTAAGGGACGCGCCAAGTTCTACCTGAGCGGTATGACCAAGACTGGTAGCTCCGTCAACTCCTGCAACTTCATGCTCGGTCGTCAGCCGGTAGCCGGTGAGAACGCCTCTATTACGCTTGACATTGACTCTGTCCGCTTTATGGACCTCGACGTCAACGTGCCTATGGCTACCAACTACGGTCATGCCCAGGAGGGTATCGGCGGTGCCGTCGGTAACTACTTCATGAACATGTACTCCAACGGTATGGGTAT
>LXOW01257198.1_pt1 | contig 11036 bp, 6 predicted proteins | sample 1368591 | NCBI WGS metagenome assembly LXOW01 (sample SAMN04884650, study PRJNA319009) | bovine gut metagenome | isolation source: Cow rumen | host: Bos taurus | place: Italy: Legnaro (PD) | collected 2014-07-09
CGTCGAGATTCCAGAGAATATAACGGTTCTACCGGAAAGCAGCTTTTATAACTGTGATGGCGTGCAGGAGGTCCTCGCACCCTCTGTCGTCTCGCTCGGGCATTCCTGCTTCTACCATTCCGGAAATGTCACCAATATCGTCCTCTCGCCGGACATCCACACTATCGCGAACGGTGGCAATGGCGTCTTCTACCAGTGCGGCAAGCTCCGCACGATTTCACCGTCCGAGATGAAGCTCACAGCGCTTGGCAGCGACGCCTTCCGCGAGCTGCGCCTCAACCACGGACTTGACTTCTCGAAGTCGACCTTCACATGGCTCGGAACCCGGGCCTTCTTCGGCTTTCAGGCGAAGGGCGAGGACGGCACGACGCACTACCCCGTAATCCTTCCAAAGACGCTTGCTACCGTGAATGAATCGGCGTTCTACGGCTACAACGGCTGGAACCAGATATATGTCTTCCTCGGCGACAAGCCGACGTTCTCATCGGGCGGTTCGGCTGCGCTTGACCCGCAGGGCAATGCTGGGCGCCGCTATTTCCTCGTTGTTGACGCCAAGCGCTATCCTGCATGGATTGCGACCGACTTTACGCCGCTTACGGAGGAGGATAAGGCTCTTTCCGATTACCCGAAGACATACCTCAGGGGAATGCCTGGCTATCCAGGCGGGGCCGTCCTTGGATGGAGCACAATATCGTCTGGCGATTATAAGAACTGGCTAATACAGTTTAGCAGTCAAGGATTTATGTTCTTTGTACGATAATGCTTACGAGGTAATTGCTTTGGCAAGGACATTATATTCCGTAGCGCTATGTGCGGCTGCGCTCCCCGCCGTCGCCGCCTGGACGGTCACCACGGATGGTGCGCCGTCTGGCTGCACGCATGTTATCACAGACGGCAACTGGCAGATCGGCGTCTACCGGAATTCGGACGACAACTGGACCCTCGGCAAAAGATCGGGCCTCAATGGATCCGGCTATGTCGCCGGTTCGGGGGACCTCGATCTGAGGGGTGTGGCAGCGGACTGCGGCGTCATCATCAAAGCCTCGAACAATGGGGCGCTGGAAAGAATCGCCGGACTTACGTCCATCATCTTTCCCGACTCGCTCGAAACCATGTACGGCAATACCGTGGCGGGGTGCGCGTCCCTAACCAATGTCGTGGTCGGTTCCGGCATCAAGTCCATCGGTCAGCTGTGTTTCTACAACTGCACCTCGCTCAAGACCATCACCCTGCCCGAAGGGTGCCCTGGACTGACCACACTGGGCAAGGAGGCGTTCCGAATGTGCAAGGTTCTGGAAACCCCTCTCGACTTCTCGAAGTCCATCTTCACCGAGCTGCCAAACTATGCCCTTGTGGACTTGCAGAAGGTGTCTGAAATCCGACTTCCTGCGACCCTGACGACGCTCGGTGGCGAATGTTTGCGCTACCACGCGGGATCGCGCGTCATCTGGTTCTACGGCCCGCCGCCCACCTCGGTCGCCGACACGGCACTGGAACCGAAGACTTCGCCCATTGCCTCCTGGGTCCTCGTCGCCGCTCACAAACACGCGGCAGAATGGAAGGCGGACGCGCGCGTCCTGCCGTTCGAAGGCTCGGAGCGGGTCACGGCAAATGCCGCCGCCGAGGCGCTCGGCCTCGCCGGCGTGAAGCCCATCGGGAAGTGGACGACTGGAACCAACGGCACCACGCACTGGGTGGTAGAGGAACTGCCGGCTGGACTGTCGGTTTCGCTTCGGTAGACGAGTGTTTCGCGAGAGTTTGGTGCGGGATTTGACTATGTAGAAAGACAAGGAGGAAAGCGGAGACATGAAAAAGACAAGTATCCGTTTTTATATGGGGGCGCGAACCCTCGGCTATCTCTTGTCCGCGATTTTCGCGTTCGCCGCGACGCAGGCGGCGAGGGGTGCCAATTATGAGTTCACCGGAGAGGTGGACAACAATTGGGGTACACCTGGGAACTGGAGAACTGAAAATGGGGGAACCCAGCAAACAAAGGTTCCATCGGATAGTAACCAGAACTTCTGGCCTTCGACGAAGATGCCGCAAAGTTTTGCGGATAACCCTCTTGTGGAGATAGATGGCACGTACGGCACATCATGGAAGGTGCACGTTCGTAATCTTGGCACGGAAAGCGCCCCTGTGGTGTTTAAGGCCGATACGGATGACCATGGCGTAACTGCTGGTGTCGCAAATGACTCTACTGGTTTTTTCATTGCAAACGATGTGGGCAATGCATGGTTACGGCTTGAAAAAGGGACTTACACGGGCGGGACTTGGTTTATAGGCAGCAGCAGCACTATCGCCCATATTGTTGCTTGCGATGGCGTGACAATGAGCGGGTATCAGATCCGCTTTAGGAATGGGTCGTTCTCGGCGACGAACACGACGTTGACAGTAAACAACGCCTGTTACTTCGGTTATCAAAGTGGCAAGAGCGTGACGGTTTACAAGAAAGATGGTGCTTGGACAATGAATGGCAATATGCATGTCGGGCTCGATGGAGGCGCCACGATGGTCCAGGATGGCGGCACGATTGAGGCCCAAAGCACCTTGTATGTCGGAAACCCTGGCGAAGGATCGCTGACCATTAATTCTGGATCTCTGAATGTCGCCAGCGCCAAGAACACTTATATCGGCAGAGGTAGTGCTGACGCCAGAGGGGCGTTGACCGTTAATGACGGCGCGGTGAGTTTTGGCGGTGACTGCATTTTCGGCGACAGTGCTGCTGGCAGTGCGGGGACATTGACGGTTAATGGCGGCATGGTTGAGGTCAGCAACGCCAAATGGACGAAGAGCGGCGCTGGAACTGGGACGATAAACTTGAACGGAGGAACATTCAAGACGAAGTGCTTCCGGGACGAAGTGGCGGGAGGTTCGCTAGCGGTCAATTTCAATGGTGGCACGCTGCAGGCCAATGCCGTACAGTCGGGCGGATTATTCTATCACGGGTCCGGTACAGGTATCAATGTCTATGTCGGCGCGAATGGTGGCACGATTCATACTGGCGGGCTAGAGATATCAATTCCAGTCGCCATAAACGATGCGAGCGGCGCATCGGGCGCAATGACCTTTGCTGGCGGCGGCACCGTGACGCTCTCCGGCGTGGTTGGTTGGACGGGCGGCACGACGATCACGAATTCGACTGTTCTTTCCATCGCCAGCGCAGACAATGTGGCGAACATCTTGACGAATGGCCTTTCCGTGGCGGTTCCGGCTGGCGGCGTTCCTGCCGGCACGGTTGTCCTCGCGTTTACCGGCACGGGGGGAATCAATCCTGCCTGGCTTGGAGCGAACGACATCGTGATTGGCGATGCAGCCGACATTGCCGATCTCTGTCTTGGGCTTTCGGCAGATGGCAAGTCGGTCATCGTGAAATCGAATGCGATCAATCCGTTGGTGTGGATCGGAAATGAGGGCGACAACTGGACTGACTCTGGAAAGTGGGATGACGGTAACGGTCCGACGGCATGGGAGGACGGCAGCAAGGCGATCTTCAGCACGCATGGCGCCTCGGCGGTTGTCAATGCTGCTGTTGCGGCGCCCGAAATCGTGTTCCGTGCGAACGCGACGGTTGGCGGCACGGCGAGCCTTGCGGCAGAGACTATAGCGGTGTCTAACGACGTTTCCGCGGCAATCAATGCGCCAACAACGGGCACGCTCGCAAAGACGGGCGAAGGTACGCTCGTGCTTGGCGCGAACCGCACTGGGCAGACAATCTTGGGCGGGGGTATGCTCGTGATGGACGGCGCGACGGTTGACAGCAGTAAGCTTACGCTTGGCGTTTATGCCGCGACGCCTGTCGTATTCGACTACGGTGGTCAGACACTTTCCGGAAAATGGACGGACTATCTTGCCGCCGGCATGGACATCACTCTCACGAACGGCACGTTCTCGACGACGCAGAATCCCACTTGGAAGGTGGCTACAATGCCAAAGTCGCTTACTATCGCAAAGGGCGCCGTGATGACGACTTCAGAAAGATTTACATGGAACATGTGCGGCACATCCGATGCCGATGCCACGAACTATGTCAATATCGTCGGCGGTATACTTGCTTCTACGGAGACCGGCGAACCCCGTAACTGGATAATGCAGGACTCGAGGCGTGGCACGCTTGTATTCAACGTATCGGACGGGGGGCTTCTTCAGTTCGCGAACAGGGTCTACATGCTGCCTTGCCGCGACAACACTACGGCAAATGATACGCCGCGCATTTACCTGACGTTCAACGATTCGACTTTCCGGGTCAAGAACAACCACAACCTTCTGCTTGGATACGATGATGGCGGGGCGAAGAAGAACCCGCGCGAGCCGATTCTCGAGCTTGCGATGACCAACTCAGTCCTTGATGTTGGCAAGGGCGGCATATACCTTGGGCACAACAAGCGCCAGTCCAATACGGACGGGCACTCCACGGCGGACTTCGAGAGCTGCGTCGTCACGGCCATGCAGTTTGGCGTGTATATGGATCGCCCTGCAAACGGCGCGCGGTTCAACAATTCTACGCTTGTCTTGACGGACAACAACACTGGCGCAGGTGCTGCCAACGGCTGGATACTGGCGACGAACGACACGCCGGTAATTGTAGTCGGTCCCGACGGTCTCGTCCTCGACAGCCAGGGCTACAATGGCAATATACGCGCCGACTTCGGCGGCACAGGCGCAGTGACGAAGAAGGGGTCTGGCAAAATCACACTCTTCCGCTCGCAGACCTCGACCGCGGCTTTTATTTGCGAAGAAGGCGAGACTTTTGTCGAGGCGGGGCTTTCAATGAACCGTCCTGTGACGGCGAAGAACGGCGCGACGCTTACTGCCAAGGGAACCAACCAAGTGTCGTTCGCAAGCCTGACGCTCGAAGCCGGCGCAACCTTGAACATAGACACCCCTACGTTTGGCGTGACGCCTATGGCGGTTGCGGCGCTTGCGCTTCCCGAGTCTGGCTCGGCTACTCTAACGGTCAATGGCGGCTCGCCCACACCTGGCCGGCATGCAATCCTCGAGAAAGAGGGCATTGCTGTCGAGGATGTCCAGGACAAGCTCGTTCCATCGTCGGGAACTTGGGAGATCTCGGGCAATACGCTTTATCTTGTCGTCAAGGGAGAGAACGACATTTTCTGGACTGGCGCGGGCGACGGCACGCGTCTGGGCGACGGGGCGAACTGGCTCGGCGGCTCGGTTCCTTCGTCCGAGCAGAACGCGGTGATCTGCGTGCCGGATGGCGTGACACTCGTTTGCGACGACGACTTCTCTCCCGGCTCCATAACGTTTGCGGCGGACTCTGCGTCCGCGACGATCTCCGGTGACGGTTCCATTGCGGGCGTGACGTCGATCGCCAACCTCTCGGCTGCATCCCACACGATCAACGTGCCGGTATATTTCGCGGGCAATATTCAAGTAACGCAGAATGCGGATTACTACGATCATATTTCCAGGTCGCATATCGTATTCGCGGGTGGGGCGTACGCGGCGGATGGCAAGTCGATAGAGACGGGCGTCACGGTTAACTGGTCGCGCTGCATGTTTGGCAGCTATTACCTTGACAACGCGGCAAATGCACGTTGGACCGCTGTGCAGTACTCCAGCTGCCGTCCGGCCGTAGCAGACGACTCCATGCTCTATGTGCCCTACGCCGGGAGACTGACGGAACTTTATGTCGGAAGCAATGCGAAGGTGTTTGTCGGAGACATGGCGCTCGACGGCGGACGTCTTTCCTACCGAGTCCTCGGCGAAATGGTAGTCACCAACCTGACGCTAACCGGCTCGGGCGACAGGTACTCAACATATAGCCAAGGCACTTCGACCCCGGCTGTCTTCAAGTTCAATTGCATCACGAACGGAATGACCGGCAACTGGTTCTATCTTGGCGATGGATACGCCTCTAGCAGTCGTCATGTTTTCTACATTGGCGAAGGTGGGCTTAACTTCTCCGGTTCCTCGGCCAAGGGTAGCTACTGCATAGGGCGCAACACTAGTGGCAATTCCGAAACGATTCGTCCATGGTATTCCGATTTTACTATCGCCGACCGCGGAAACGACACCTATTGTTTCATAATGATGAGGAACGTCGAGTTCTGCACGGACGACGAAAGCGGCACGGGGCGCACTATCACTCTGGACGCAATTACGATGGCGTATGACAGCACGACGGCAATTACCGTTTCCGGCAAAGGCACGTTGAAAGTGAACAAGGCCTGCCAAACCAACCCTGACAAAGTAAATCCCGAGCCGACGGTGGCGGTGACGGATACGGCGACGCTGGCGTTCAAGCCTGGCGCGTCGCTCACGACGAGCAACATCACCGTCAATGCCGGTGCGACGCTGGCGGTTGCCGAGTCAGGAACGCTTGGATTCTGCGGCAAGCTGGTACTCATGGACAATGCATGCCTTGGCTTCAACTACACGAGTCCCGCCGCTCCGGTCCTTGACTTGACAGGCAAGGACGTGACGTTCGGCGCGGGCGAGACGACGAATGTCGTCATCAAGATTTCCGCGGAGAACGGTGCTCGGGCCAAATACAACGGAGGAAGGAACGTCCTTACCGCAGGCCAGAAGTTCGAGGGCGTCAATGTCTCTCTTTACAAAGGGCCAGGCAAGGCGAAGTGGGCCGCCGACGTCAAGGTGGAAGACGGCGAAATCGTGCTCTACGTGAAATCTGTCGGTTTAAGGTTCTTCGTGCAGTAACCTCTGCTTGACTTTCCGTAGAGGCCAAGTGTATAATTGCGGCATGAAAAAGACTATTGCTTGTGCCGCGCTTTTGGCCGCGGCGTTTACGGCGCATGCGGAGCTTGAGCGGATTTCGCTCGATGGGACATGGGACTTCTCGTTCGCGAGGGATGCAAAGCTCTCGTCGGCGTCGAGCGACTTCAAGGCGACCGACAAGATGGTCGTGCCCGGGTGCTTCGACTTGATGCCGAAGTGGTACGCGCAGCGAGGCCTTGCGCACTACCGCCGCACGTTTGCGCTCGACAAGCAGACCAAGGACGCGTGGCTCGTCGTGAAGGGCATGGGGCTTCAGGCGAAGTTCTTCATTGACGGCCGCGAAGTCGCGGTGTCGAAGCTTCCCTATTCCACACTCGAGATCCCGCTCGGGTCCCTCGCGGCGGGCGAACACACGCTCGTCGTCGCGCTCGACAACCGGCTCTCTGGCTCCAAGGATCTCGTCTTCAAGGGGTTCTACGACTTCTTCCTCTCGGGCGGCTTCTACCACGGCGTTGAGCTAAAGCTTCAGCATGCGGAAGTGGAGCTTGACCGCGTGGTCGTCAGGACGCGCGACTACAAGACCGGCACGGTCGAGCTTGCGCTTGAGGCGAAGGGGGCTCTTCCCGCTTCGCTCGACGCGACAGTCTCGTTCGATGGCGGCGCGGCGAAGACCGTCCGCTTTGCCGACGGGCGCGCGCGCCTCGAAGTGCCGTCGTTCAAGCTCTGGAGTCCCGAGAGCCCGAACCTCCACCGCGTGACCGTCGCGGCTGGCGAGCTCGGTTCCGTCTCTGCGCGGTTCGGCATACGCGAGTTCGCCGCGCACGACAAGGCGCTTTGGCTCAACGGCAACAAGGTGTGGCTCAAGGGCGTCAACCGCCACGAGTCAGATCCCGAGGACGGATATGCGACTTCGCTTCCCACGATGCTCCGCGACGTCCAGCTCATGAAGTCTATCGGCTGCAACTATGTCCGCGGCTCCCACTACACGCAGTGCGACGACTTCCTTTCGCTCTGCGACGAGGTGGGGCTGATGGTCTGGGAGGAGTCGCTCGGCTGGGGCAACTACGGCGAGCTCGACGACCCTGGCTTCATGGCGGCGCAGGCGGAGCAGACGCGGCTTATGGCGAAGGCGTCTATCAACCATCCGTCCGTCGTGATCAACGGCTTCCTCAACGAGTTCGGGTCGAACATGAAGAGCGGGATTGCCATCGCCAACCTGCTCGTCGAGACGATTCGCGCCGAGGACACGGGCCATCTCGTGACTTACGCGAGCTCTCACCCGACCGACGGCATCTGTGCGTCGAACCTCGATTTCATCGCGTTCAACACTTATCCCGGCTGGCATCAGGATTCCGCGCGCGCATCCACCCCAGAGTCTCTCAACAAGACGATCAAGGACCGCTTCAATGCCTGCGTGAAGTACCTTCGCAAGACGTACGGCGATGACAAGCCGATCATTGTCGGCGAGACCGGGTGCTACTCTATCTACGGTTGCCACGATCCGATGGCCGCGCAGTGGACGGAGGAATACCAGAGCGAATACCTCGACCACTGGCTGAAGATCGTGAAGGCATCACCCGAGATCGCCGGCTTTACCGTCTGGCAGTTCTGCGACGCGCGCACCTACTTCCGCGGCGGAAGCGACATTCGCCTGAAGCCGCTCGCGTTCAACCTCGCAGGGCTTTACGACCGCCACCGCAACGCAAAGATGGCGGCCGAAACCGTGAAGCGTCACTACACCGAGAAGCCGCCTACGGCAGACTGATGACTTTCTTCCCCGGCTTGACGCCGGGGAGCGTCGAGTTGTTCTCGGCCTTGAGGCGCTTTATGAGCGAGGTGACGGCCGTCGTCCATTTCGCGGCGTGCGGAGGGTTGTAGCGCTTCCCGAACGCGGTGAGGTCGCCGGTGTAGTGCTTGCGGATCGTCCCTGCCGCCCAGTATCCCTGCACGTAGAAGGACTTCACGCCATCGCGGTAGCGGTGCGCCTTGTGCCCGGAGTCCATCGGCCCGCCCACGCCGAACTCGAGCCCGGGGCGGCCGTTCTCGTGGCGGCGGATTGCCGCGAGGAGCCATGTCGCCTCGTCGCTCAGGTCGTAGTTGACGGCAATCTGGCGTATCATCTTCCACTCCGAGGCCGGGATAAGCGGCTTTTTCGGCGTTTCTGCGGGTTTCGCAGGCTTCGCGGGAGGCGTCACAGGCGCCGCCACGCTCTTTGCGGGCGCTTCTGCGCCGAGCGCCGCCGTAGCCGCGAAAAGCGCGAAGACAGTATGCAGGCAGAATTTCACATCCCAAATTATACCAAAAAGTGGTATAATAGTTGGAGCATGAAAAGGACAAATGGTTTGATTTCATTTGGCGAAAGCGCCAAATCGGCCACATGCGCAATCGCGATGTTCACCGTTGCGATGCTGTCGTCGGCCGCAGTCGCGGCCGACCCAGTCGAATGGGAGAACATCGATCCGGCCCATTACCTCGCGGGCCGCATGGCCTCCGCCGGCTATCTGCGCGGCAAGGTCGTTTGCCTCGACTATCGCGACTACGGAGACAAAAGCGGCGTTGCCGCGATGCGTCGCATGGAAGAGGTCTGGCAGACGTTCAAGATGAAGCCGTTCGTCCTCCTCGGCAGCCACCGCGGCACTGCGGACGCCGAAAAGATCAAGCGCATCGCAGAGGGGCTCAAGCTCACGTTCCCAATCTACAAGGAAGCCGACATCGTGCGCACCGAGGAGCAGAAGAAGACCGACCCCGTGCACATCGGCTTCATGTACATCATCGGCGGCACGGGGCGGATAATCTATTGCGGCACCGATGACCGCCGCGCGGCTGGCGTCATCGCAAGCGCGCTCATTTCCATGCGAAGCCCGACGACGGTTAAGCAGTGGAAGCACTACATCGACCACGACATAAAGGTCCTCCCCGGGAAGGCCTATGTCGAGATAGAGGAGTTCCGCAAGACGCATCCGAAGGAGGCGGCGGCATACGACGAGGTCTGGGCGAAGTTCAACGAGGACAGCGAGATAAGGCGCGTCGCGAAGCTCGAGCGCATTGCCCAGCAGGCCAAGGACTACGATTTCAAGGACGCAAACGCGAAGCGGCTCAACCTCGAGAAGGTCGAGAAGGCGATAGAGCTTTCCGCCGACCTCAAGAAGAGCGAGAATCCGTTCGTTGCCCAGGAGGCGAAGAACTGCATCGCGGACCTGACATGGACGGCGGCGATGCTGAAGCCGGCCGAGAGCTCTAAGAAACAAGGAGAAAAATGATGACGAAGAAGACAGTCGTTGTCGCGGCCTGCGCGCTTTCCGCGCTTTTCGCAAGCGGCGCGGCGAAGTGGAAGAACCTCGACGACAAGTCGCACGTGAGCGGCCCCAAGCTGACGGAGGCCGACCTGCTCGGCAAGGCTGTCCTCGTGTACTACTGGGACGCGGCCGAGGCGGATAGCTTGAAGTACCTCTCGGATGTCGAGAAGGTGTGGAATTCCTTCAAGACGAAGAAGTTCCAAGTCGTCGGCAACTATGTCGGCGCGAAGAACGACGAGAAGGTCAAGGAGGCGGTCCAGAAGCACAAGGTCACGTTCCCTGTCTACTACAAGTTCAGCCTCGACCCGGATCCGTCTCCCGGCTTCGCCAGGACCCCGTATTTCAGTGTCGTCAACCACCGCGGCGTTGGCGTCTACAATGGTCCGGGGCTCAAGGACGGCACCGAGAAGATTGTCAACGCGATCAGCGCAATCGGCATGCCGATCGGGCTCTGCGACGACGTGGAGTTCAAGAAGTTCAAGGGGATGGCCAGCCAGCTCAAGCTCGGCAAGAACATAACCAACGCCCTCAAGGCGCTTGAGAAGAAGAAGTCCGACAAGGATCCCAACGTCGCGAGCGAGGCGTCTGAGATAATCTCTGCCATCGAGAGCGCCAAAAGCGACGTGAAGGAAGACATCGAGCTCTACCGCCAGGCCGATCCCGCCGAGGCGATCAAGCTTATCGACCTTTTCATAAAGACGTGGCCGAAGGACGATTCCGCGAAGGAGTACAAGGCGGCGGTGTCGGAGCTCAAGAAGGCCGCCGCGGAGAAGGCGAAGGCAGCGAAGGAGAAGGCGAAAGAGAAGTGAGCATGAAGACGGATTTCCGCAACATAACAGAGATACTTGAGCGCAATGCGACGGAGTGGCCCAATGATGTCGCGCTCGTCGAGATAAACCCGCAGGAGCTTGAGGCCCGCCACACCACCTGGCGCGAATATTCGCTCATCGAGAGCTCGCCCATCGAGGCGTTCAGGAGCGAGATGACGTGGCGCGAGTTCGACGAGAAGGCGAACCGCTTCGCGAACCTCCTTTTGAGCCG
>LXOW01088138.1_pt2 | contig 11025 bp, 13 predicted proteins | sample 1368591 | NCBI WGS metagenome assembly LXOW01 (sample SAMN04884650, study PRJNA319009) | bovine gut metagenome | isolation source: Cow rumen | host: Bos taurus | place: Italy: Legnaro (PD) | collected 2014-07-09
GGCGGTACCTTTGCTTTTGAAAACCGCAACTTGGAGTGCTCTGCCAAGAAAACGATCGAATATACGGGCGAAGAGACTGGCGTGACTGTTTTCTGGAATGTCAGTCAGATGCTGGAAGCCGGTGACTATCGGGTGAGCATCTTCGCAGACGGGAATATGATAGGGTCAAGAACATTTAGTTTCAAATAAAATATGATTATGAACAAAAAGATTGCTTTTGGCTTTTGGCTTTTTGCCTTTGGCTTCATGCCGGCAGGTGCCCAGAGGGTGCTGTCGCTCGACAGTTGCCGGCAGATGGCCTTGCGCAACAACAAGCAACTTGGTGTCTCAAAGCTGAAGCAGGACGTAGCTTCGAATCTTCGCAAGTCGGCGCGCACGAAGTATCTGCCTCATGTGAGTGCTATCGGCAGCTATCAGTACACCAGTGAGCCGATATCGATACTTAGTGAGACTCAGAAAACTGAGTTCAGTAACCTGGGAACTACTATCGGAACAGGCCTGTCCCAGAGCCTGAAAGACCTGATTGGCCATCATCAGGTACTGGCTGAAGTGATGGGTAGGGTCGGTCCTGTGACGGAGAAAATGTTGAACGGTCTTGGACAGAAGATTGTGGATGCCTTCGACACGGACACTAGGAATATGTTTGTTGGTTCTGTGATGCTGACCCAACCAGTATTTATGGGCGGAAGCATCATTGCCATGAACAAGATGGCTGACATCAACGAGAAGTTGGCTGCAAACTCTTTGGAAGCCCGTAGGCAGGCCACGATCTATCGTCTGGATCAGGCCTACTGGCAGGTGGTATCGCTCTATCATAAACAGCAGCTGGCACAGAGCTATCTCGACCTGGTGAAGAAATTCGATACGGATGTCTATAAGATGATCGAGGAGGGTGTGGCTACGAAGAGCGACGGCCTGAGCGTGGATGTGAAGGTGAACGAGGCTGAGATGACACTGACGAAGGTGAACGACGGTCTCGTGCTTTCAAGGATGCTGCTGAACCAGCTCTGCGGACTGCCGCTCGATGAGCAGGTGACACTGGCCGACGAACAGGTTACAGAGATCGCTGTGGTGGAACTGAAGCCAACACTCAATGTAGAGCAGGCGGTGGCGAACCGTCCGGAGTTGAAGATGCTGCAGAACACGGTGGATCTCTCGAAGCAGACCACCAATATTCTTAGGGCTGGTAACCTGCCGCAGGTATTGCTGACAGGTGGCTATGCCGTAAGCAATCCTAGTCTGTTGAATGGTTTTGAACGGAAGTTCCGCGGTTTCTGGAATGTGGGCGTGACGATGCGCGTGCCTCTCTGGAACTGGGGCGACGTGATGTATAAGGTGCGTGCCTCAAAGGGCGCTACCTCGATTGCCAATCTTGAACTCGCCGAGGCGCGAGAACTGATTGAACTGCAGGTGAACCAGACCACCTTCAAGGTGGATGAAGCCAACAAGAAACTGTTGATGGCTCAGAAGAATATCCAGCGTGCAGACGAGAACCTGCGCATGGCTAATCTCGGATTCCGTGAGGGCGTGATCACACCTACCGTAGTGATGGAGGCCCAGACGGCCTGGCTGCAGGCTCAGTCGCAGAAGATAGATGCAGAAATTGATGTTAAACTTAGTCAGGTAGAACTCCAGAAGTCGCTTGGCACATTAGAATAATTGTATTATGTCAGCAAAAAGTCAGCATAACAACATTGTACTTGCCATTATCGGTTTTGTGGCAGTCGTGATTATTGTGGCACTTATCGGATATCTCGCTCTCGATCGTGATCCGGATGTCATTCAGGGACAGGTAGAAGTATCTGAGTATCGAGTGTCGAGTAAGGTTCCTGGTCGTATTCTTGAACTTCGTGTCAAGGAAGGTGACTATGTGAAGGCAGGCGATACCCTNNAAGGCCGGCTTTGAGATTGCAGAAAAGTCGTATAACCGTATTCAGCGCCTTTACGATGAAGGTGTCATGAGTGCTCAGAAGCGTGATGAGGTGTATGCCAACTACAAGGCGATGGAGGCTCAGATGAAAGCTGCCCAGAGCCAGTATGATATGGCTGTCAATGGTGCTCGTATGGAAGATAAGTTGGCCGCAGCCGCACAGGTGGGACGTGCCAAAGGTGCCGTCAACGAGGTGACCTCCTATATCCATGAGACGGTACAGATTGCCCAGAAAGAGGGTGAGGTGTCCGACGTCTATCCGAAGGTGGGTGAACTTGTCGGTACTGGGTCTCCTATCATGTCGATTGCTATGATGGACGACATGTGGGGCACTTTCAACGTGCGCGAGGACCAGTTGGACGGCATGCAGGTAGGTTCAGAGTTCACGGTTTTCGTTCCTGCTTTCAACAAGGATGTCAAGATGAAAGTCTATTTCATGAAGGATCAGGGTTCCTACGCTGTGTGGAAAGCTACGAAGGCTAACGGTCAGTATGATCTGAAGACCTTCGAAGTGAAGGCTCGTCCTGTTGAGAAAGTTGAGGGGCTCCGTCCTGGTATGTCATTGATTATTAAGAAGTAAAGACCTTGAAATATCTTATTGACATATGGGCTGTTGCGAAGCGTGAGGCGAAGATCCTGACGGTGAATCGCATCTACCTCTTCAGCATGGTCGTCTTTCCGCTATTGGCGATGGTGTTCTTCACCACGCTGATGGATGATGGCCTGCCGCAGGAGATGCCTGTAGGTGTCGTCGATCTGGATAATACCTCATTCTCGCGTACCCTTGTGCATAAGCTCGATGGCTTCCAGAGTTCGGAGGTTGTTGCCCACTATACTTCTGTGGCTGAGGCTCGTCATGCCATGCAGACGAACGATATCTACGGATTTCTATATATTCCTGCTGGTACCACTGATGCACTGCTCTCTTCCCGCAGGCCGACGATATCCTATTATTATAACCAGACATCACTGACGGCTGGCTCTACGCTGATGAAGGATCTCAAGACGGTGGCTACACTAGGATCTGCCGGTGTGGGAATGGCGACACTGAGTGCTAAGGGACTTACCTCTCAGCAGATTCAGGCCTTCCTCCAGCCCGTGAAGATCGACCTCCATCAGATAGCCAACCCGTGGGGTAATTATAANNAATATCGTTGTGGCTATCCTTGGCAAGTATTTGCCTCAGGCTCTGATCTTCCTGGCGCTCATATCCACCTATGAGTTGTATATCTATGGTGTGCTCCACTTTCCCTATAATGGCGATTGGTGGGATATCATCCTCTTGGCTCTGCTTGCTGTGTTTGCTTCCATTGGCTTCGGCATCTTCATCTTCGGTCTGTTGCCGTCGTTGCGTATGTCGATGAGTATCTGCTCGCTGTGGGGCGTACTGAGTTTCTCACTGGCTGGTTCTGCCTTCCCCATGATGGGCATGGATAGTCCGCTACAGGCAGTCACTTGGCTCTTCCCGTTGCGCCATTATTACATGCTCTATCAGATCACGGTGTTCAATGGTTTCTCGCTTATCGATGCGTGGTTCCATTTCGTGGCGCTTGTGGCATTCACACTGATGCCTTGGTTTGTGATCAGTAAGATTAAAAACGCAATGCTCACCTATGTCTATATTCCATAAAATATATAGTTGGCTTCAGGATGCTGCCTATGTGTGGCGGTTTGAGATGAAACAGGTCATCCGCGACGAAGGCGTGCTGATGTTCTGTCTGGTAGTGCCGTTGGCCTATCCGCTGATTTATTCGTGGATATACAACAACGAGACCGTACGCGAAGTGCCAGTGGTTGTCGTTGATTTGTCTCACTCACAGGAGTCTCGTAAGTTCATACGGATGTGCGATGCCTCGCCTGATGTCCATGTGACGAGTTATGCTGCTGATCTCGACGACGCTCAGTCGCTTGTCAGTCGTCAGGTGGTGAAGGGCATCTATCTTATTCCTGCTGATTTCGGTACGAATCTGAATCGCATGCAGCAAGGAACGGTCAGCGTCTATTGTGATATGGCACTGATGCTTACCTATAAGGCCATCTATCAGACGGCCATGGCTGTTGCTTCGGAGATGGGAGCGGAGATACAGACCAAGCTTGCAGGCAATTATACGAATCGCGAGGATCTTATCACCACCAGTCCTCTGGAGGTGAAAGATGTGCCAGTGTTTAATCCCCAAGGGGGCTACGGTACATCTGTGCTTCCAGCAGTGCTGATGCTGATTATCCAACAGACGTTGGCACTTGGTATTGGTCTTGCTGCCGGAACGGCCCGCGAACGTAACCGTTATAGCGATCTTGTACCCATCCATAAATGCTACGGTGGGGTAGGCCGTATTATCAGTGGTAAGGCTCTCTGTTATCTGATGGTCTATGCTGTCATGAGTACTTATCTCACGATGGTNNTGGTTCATTATCGTGAGAACGTCATATTGCTGATGGTGTTTGTGTCTCTACCTCTGCTGTTTATGAGTGGCGTTTCCTGGCCGCAGTCAGCAATTCCTGGTTATTGGCAGGGGGTATCGTGGCTGTTCCCCAGTACCTTTGGTATTCGGGCATATGTGCGTATGAATTCGATGGGTGCTACGCTTGGCGATGTGATGTTTGAGGTTCGTTGCCTATGGCTTCAGGCTGCAGCCTATTTTGGTACTGCCTGCCTGGTTTACGGCGCACAGGTTCGTCTGACGAGGCGCCATGCAGAGGAGCGTCTGGCCGTATTACGTAAGAAACGTGAAGTACGGCAGCTCATGAAAGGTAAAACTAAAAAATCCGAGGCCTGACTTAGGTCTCGGATTTTTAGTCTCATTGATCAGTCTTATTTCATACCGACAATCTTGGTCTTTGGCTGTTCCTTGTTGCGACGGTTCACAACGGTCACCACAGCCTGTGCAAGGTTGATAAAGGCAAGACCGGTGGCGGTATCACTACTGAGAGCAGCTGGTGTACCAGCATCACCGCTGTCGCAGATGCCCTGAACCAGCGGAATCTGAGCCAACAGGGGCACGTTCATCTCTTCTGCCAGTTGCTTACAGCCTTCCTTGCCAAAGATGTAGTATTTGTTCTCAGGCAGTTCGGCAGGCGTAAACCACGACATATTCTCGATGAGTCCGAGAATGGGCACATTGACCTTCTCATTACGATACATGTCGATACCCTTACGTGCATCAGCAAGTGCTACCTGCTGTGGGGTTGATACGATGACGGCACCAGTGATGGGCAGTGTCTGTAGCAGTGTCAGGTGAATGTCACTTGTACCTGGGGGCGTGTCGAGGATGAAATAGTCTAGTTCTCCCCAGTCTGCATCGGCTATCAACTGCTTCAAAGCACTTGTTGCCATGCCACCGCGCCAAAGGGTGGCGGTATCAGGTGAGACGAAAAAGCCGATGCTAAGCAGTTTTACACCATATTGTTCAATAGGACAGATAAGATCGCGTCCGTCTTTGTGTACGGCGTAAGGCTTCTCGTTCTCTACATGGAACATCTTGGGCATCGATGGTCCGAAAATATCAGTGTCGAGCAGACCGACCTTATAGCCAAGTCGTGCCAATGCTATGGCAAGATTGGCTGAGACAGTGCTTTTACCTACACCACCCTTACCACTGCTTACGGCAATGATATTTTTTACGCCAGGCAGCAGCTGCTCTACTTCAGGACGGGGGGCAGACTTGAACTCGGTCTCGATGGTTACTTCTACATCTTGACCACAATGGTACTTGATAGCGGCTTCGGCCGCCTTGATCGTAGATTTGAGGAACGGGTCGGTGTCACGTGGGAATGTCAGTACCACCTTCACGCGCCATGGTTCTCCTTCCTTAGCGGGAGCGGCGACAGACGGGGTGTCTGCCACCATATCGCTCTCAACAAGGTTCTTCTTCGTGCCGGCATACATGACTGTTGCCAGCGCATCCATAATCAGTTTGGGATAAAGTGTCATTATTTTAAGATTATTTCTCTTTGAGACCAGCGACCTTTGCCCATTTCTTGTTACTCATGTAAGCCATCTGGGTTCCCTTCGGAATCATAAAGGTTGCATTGACTCCCTTGAAAGTATCACCGCTAATCGATGGAGGAGTGGGGCAATTGAGGTTGACCTCACGTAATGAGACACACTTCTGGAAAGCGCTACCGCCGATGCTCTTTAAAGATATGGGGAGTTCTACATAAGATAAGGATGTACACTCTTTGAAAGCATCACCGCCGATTGTCTTCAGTCCGATGGGAAGGGTAAGGGAAGTCAGAGAACCGCAACGCTCGAATGCTGCATCCTCAATCGTTGCCAGAACAATGGGCAGGTTGATGTCGCTCAGCATAGAGCAACCCTCGAAGGCAGAGCTTCCAATTCGTTTTACGGATGCTGGTAATACAACCTTGGTCAGGCTTGCGCAGTTGCGGAATGTCTTGGGCTCAATCTCGTCGATGAAACCATTGATGGTCACCGTCTCAAGGCTGGTGCAGCCCTTGAAGGCGTCATCGCCGAGACTCTTGACCATGTTAGGAAGTTCTACGGATTTTAGGCTGGAACAATCTTCGAAGGCACAATCGTTGATCTTGGTAAGAGCTGATGGAAATTCAAAAGCCAAAAGTGACTTGCAGTCATCGAAAGCGTGGCTGCTGATTACTTTGACAGATGAGGGGACTGTAATGCGCTTAAGACTCGTACAATTCTTGAAAGCAGCAGAATTGATGTCGCTGAGATTACCCTCAATAGTGACCTCCTCCAGGGATTCACAATTCTCAAATGCAATCTGTCCCAGTTTGCTCAGTCTGGTGAGAGTGACCGTCTTCAGGCTTTTGCAGTTATGGAAGGCACTGGCTCCAATCTTTTCTACAGAGGACATCTCGATGCGCTGGAGATTCTTGCAGCTTTCAAAAGCAGCCGATTCTATCTCCTCTACCGAAGCGGGCAATTCAATAGCCGTCAGGCTCTCGCAGTCCTTGAAGGCAGAACCACCAATGATCTTTGTGCCGTTGGGAATATTAATCTGGCTGAGTGCCTTGCAATTGTTGAAAACTTGGACTGCAATCTTGTTGATCCCGTTGGGCAACGTAATAGAAACCAGGCTCTTGCAATCTTCAAAGGCTTCGCTTTCAATGGTTTTCAATCCGTTGGGTAGTGCGATGGATGCAAGTTTTTTGCAGCCCTGGAACGCCTCGTTCTTGATAGTGACCACAGAGGCAGGAATAGTAACGTCTGCCAGATTCTCACAGCCGGCGAAACAGTTTTCGCTGATTTCCTGGATGCTTGAGGGCAGAACGGCCTTTACCAGTTCCTTAGCACCAGAAAACATACCCTTTGGCAGTTCGTTGGCCTTGGTCTTCATACCTTCTTTGCCTTCGACTATCGTAATGCCGGAGAGGTCGATGGCTGTTACCAGACACTCGCCAGGATTCTTCTTGTTTACTTTCGTGCGATTGACGATCTCCTGGAGTAATTTGAGGTCTGCACCATTCAGTGCACCACTGACGGTAAGATCTGCAATCTTAAACTTCTGGTCGATGGAAATTTTCGAAGCCAGCTTGCCAACAGAATCTACTTTTACGTTTAGTTTCTCTTGCGCCATGGACAGCATCGGAATCACTGCCATGAGGATGATCATTAGTTTTTTCATAATCGATGGATTTATTATTTAGACTTATTTAATGAACTTCTTTTTGTGCGATGGTAGCTGCGATAGTCATCAAGTTCGATTTCCACATCAGGCTCTTCAAGGCTGCATAGTCTTGGCAAATGCCATTTCATGTATTTGATGTTCAATCCGCGTGCTATCCACATTGACTCGTAATAGGTCTGGATGGATAGAATCTTCTTGGTAGCGTCGTCGATGCGATCATCATGATAGAGATCCTCGGTGCGAAACTCTACCTGGAGATGGTTCTTCTCCACCATATAGGTCGTATAGGTAAAAAGGAAGTTTGAGTCTGTCTTCAGATGGATCAGTCCTCCGTCGGTAAGAAAATGACGATAGCGATTCATAAAGTAAGTGGATGTCAACCGTTTACGTGGGTTTTTCATCTGAGGGTCACTGAAAGTGAGCCATATCTCCTGCACCTCGTCTTCAGCGAAAAAACGGTCGATAATCTCGATGTTGGTGCGGAGGAACGCTACGTTCTTCAGTCCTTCGTTGAGGGCCTGAGTTGCCCCCGTCCACATACGGGCGCCCTTGATATCGACCCCGATGAAATTCATGTCAGGATAGAGCTTAGCCAGTTCCACCGTATATTCTCCCTTGCCGCAACCGAGTTCGAGCACGATAGGATGTTCGTTCTTGAAATACTGCTCGTGCCACTGGCCCTTCATGTCGAAAGGCACGTCGTCGATGACTGAATACGGATACTGGAAGACATTCTCATAAGTCTCCATATCCGCAAACTTTGCTAACTTTCCTTTACCCATATTGTTTGCAAAGGTAGTCATTTATGTTGAAATCCGCAAATTTAGCAGCGATTATTTACAAAAAAAGGCATCGCCCGTAAGGATGATGCCCTATAGTGTGGTTGAGGATGATTTTACTCGATGACAACGGTTGTCCAGCCGTGCTTGTCCTCAATCTCGCCATATTGGATGCCACGGAGGGTGTCAAACAGCTTCTTGGAGATAGGACCTGGCTTGTCGCCGAATGAATAGCGCTTGCCAGTGTCGAGGTCGTCAATATATGAGATAGGACTGATGACGGCGGCTGTACCGCAAGCACCTGCCTCCTCGAAGGTCTCGAGTTCCTCCTCAGGAATCGGACGACGCTCTACCTTCAGACCTAAGTCCTCTGCTACCTGCATCAACGACTTGTTGGTGATAGAGGGCAGGATAGAGGTTGACTTCGGTGTCACATAGGTGTTGTCCTTGATACCGAAGAAGTTGGCTGCACCGCACTCGTCCATGTATTTCTTTTCCTTAGCGTCGAGGTAGAACTCGCAGGCATAACCCTTCTCATGGGCCAGGTTGTTGGCGAAGAGTGAAGCAGCATAGTTGCCACCCACTTTGTACTTACCGGTTCCGAGAGGAGCCGAACGGTCATAGTCACGGATAATCACGTATGGATTAGCTGCAAACCCTCCCTTGAAGTATGGGCCTACCGGTGTGACGAAGATCAGGAAACAGTACTCCTTGGCAGGATGAACGCCAACCTGAGCANNAGTTCTGTGCTCACCTCTGGCATCATGATACCACGGCAGGTGCTCTGCAGACGTGCGGCATTTTCTTCTACACGGAAGATACGTACCTTTCCGTCGGGGCAGCGATAGGCCTTCAATCCCTCGAATGCCTCCTGGCCATAGTGCAGGCAGGTGGCTGCCATGTGCAGTTTCAAATACTCATCGGAGCAGACTTCTATCTCGCCCCATTTGCCGTCACGATAGTAACAGCGTACGTTGTAGTCGGTCTTCATGTAACCGAACGACAGATTAGCCCAATCTAAGTTCTTCATTGTTATAATCTTGGTTTAATGTTTCGAATTGCTTGCAAAAGTACACATTTTTGTTGTAATCAGCAACAAAATGAAAGAAAAAGTGCCTTTTGACTGCCAAATACTTATTTTTCAGCAAGTATTTTCTTGATTTCCTCGTCGGTCTTTGTGAGTTTGTCCTTGCAGAACTTGATCAGTTCTTGTGCGCGCTTGAGTTGTTCTGACATCTCGTCAATGTCGAGTTCGTCATTTTCCATCTTGCGCACGATGGTCTGCAGTTCGGCAAAGGCCGCTTCGTATTTCTGTTCTTGTTTCATGTGGTCTATGTATTTTTGCGGATTATACGGATGTTACTTTCGAGGTGATGCTTCCCTTTTCTACACGGGTTTCGATTTCGTCGCCTGGCTTCAGAGTCTTGGGGTCGCGTACGGCCTTGCCCTGATGGAGTGTNNGAGAAGAGTCGTGGGATGGCTTCGGCGATGCGATTCAGTCTGATCTGTTCCATTTGCATGCGGTCTTGCACGCGACGGACGATGGTGCTTTCTGTCTCATTGATCGCATCTGCCACCTCTTTCAGATGCGAAATCAGGAATGCCGCTGCCGCCGTAGGTGTTTTCACCTTCGTGTGTGCCACCATATCCAATATCGACTCGTCGCGTTCATGTCCGATGCCTGTGATGATGGGGATGGGGAAGTTGGCCACGTTCTCCGCCAGTGCGAGTGTGTCAAAGCCCGACATATCGCTTGTGGCCCCACCGCCTCGGATGATGACCACACAGTCGAATGTCAAGTCTTCATAGATCTTTTCCAGGGCGCTGATGATGCTTTGCTCAGTACCCTCTCCTTGCATGATGGCTGGGAAAAGTCGTGTGCAGAACTGAAACCCGTAAGGATTGTCGGCCAGTTGGTTGCAGAAGTCGCCATACCCGGCGGCGGTTTCTGACGAGATGACGGCTATATGTTGGCAGAAAAGGGGAAGTGATAGTTCCTTCTGCAGATCAAAGACACCCTCTTCTTTCAATTGGCGTATGATTTCTTGGCGCTTGCGGGCCATGTCTCCCATGGTGTAGGTGGGGTCAATGTCTGACACAATCCATGAGAACCCGAATGCTTCATGAAACTGCGGATAAACTTTCAGCAACACCTTCATGCCTGCAGAAAGGCGTTGGCCGGTGATACGTTCGAAATAGGGGCGGATAATCATCCATTTCGATGCCCAGCATTTGGCTGAGGCCTTAGCGATGGGGGTAGCTGAAGGACCATGTGCAGGCGAGTTGTGCTCAAGATTGCTTTCATCTTTCTGAATCAGTTCCATGTAGCAATGTCCTCGGCTCTCGCGGCATTCCGACAACTCAGCCTCTACCCAATACTCATTGGGCATCTCACACTCAATCGTCTCACGTACGAGACGGTTTAGTTCGTAGAGGGTGAACCTTTCTTTCATTATAGTCTCCCGATCATATAGGCGCGCCAGAAGTTTGGTAGGCCGTAACCGTAGATGTTGTCTGGTTGTTTGAAACTGTTTCCGGCTTGTCTGACGAGGTCAAGAATCTCAAAAGCCGTTTTCTGAGGCATTGCTTGCCATAGACAAGCCACAAGGCCTGCAACGATAGGGGTGGAGAACGATGTACCCATGTCTCTGACAACTGTACCTCTGCCTGATATCAGTGCGGTGGGACTTCCTAAGGCCATGACGTC
>LXOW01240749.1_pt1 | contig 11025 bp, 9 predicted proteins | sample 1368591 | NCBI WGS metagenome assembly LXOW01 (sample SAMN04884650, study PRJNA319009) | bovine gut metagenome | isolation source: Cow rumen | host: Bos taurus | place: Italy: Legnaro (PD) | collected 2014-07-09
GGATCCCGCTATTGTCGCCTGCCGTACCACCAAACTGGAGCAATATCGCAAGCACATGGACGCTGATCCCGCCGTTTTCATCCAATACGCTTCCAAACAAGCCAGTGTGAGCAACTACTGGAAATATTCCATCGGACAGATCAAGCAGTTGAAACGCAACAAAGTTTATGAGAAACGTTTGGAACAGGAGAAGGCATTCCGCGAATGGGCGAATGCTGATCCGAAAAGAAAGGCTAAATATGCCGGTATCTTCGATGAGTTTGACAAATATTGGGCACATCAGTCCAAATATACCAAAGCATTGCTCTACCATCGCGAAGCGGGCTGGAACGGTGGCGAAGCTGTTCGTTTTTCGATGAAATTCAGAAGCGTTGATTACGCTTTTGCTGAAAAAGTCCCATATGAGAATATTGCAGCATACACTAAGAAGATGAAAGGCGATGTGGAGGATTTCTTCAAGGATTACAACAAAGAATTAGACCGCGATGCCACTATTGCATTGCTGAACTTGTTCTATAAAGATGTGGATCCCAGTCAGTTGCCTGCAACAATCAAAAAAGTGGGTGATAAAACAGGTGGCGATTTCACGGCCTTTGTGAACAACGCATTCGCTAAATCTATCTTTGTGGATCAAGCTAAGCTTATGGCATGGTTAGAGAAACCGAAACCCATTGCTAAAGACCCCATTTTCGCTTTGATGCAGGAAATTGTGAACTCTTACATCGCTTTGGACGAAGAGGCAGAAAAGGTAGATTGCGGTCGCGCTGATCGCTTGTACATGGAAGGTTTGATGGAGATGCAGAAGGAACGCAACTTCTATCCCGATGCCAACTTCACGATGCGTCTTACCTACGGAAGCGTGCAGGATTACCAGCCTTCCGACGGTGTGACCTACAACTACTACACCACATTGGACGGTGTGATGGCGAAGTATATCCCCGGCAATTGGGAGTTTGATGTACCGAAAGAGCTCATCAAGCTGTGGGAGAACAAGGATTACGGTCGTTATGCTGACAAGAACGGAGACCTGGTGGTCAACTTCATCACCACTAATGATATCACGGGCGGTAACTCTGGCAGTCCGGTTATCGATGCGCAGGGTAACCTCATTGGTTTAGCTTTCGACGGCAACTGGGAGGCTATGAGCGGTGATATTGCGTTCGAGAACGAGGTGCAGCGTACCATCTGCATGGATATGCGCTACCTGCTCTTCATTATCGACAAGATGGCCAATGCCCAGAATCTGATGCAGGAGTTGAAGATTGTGCAGTAATATTTTGTAGTTTTGCAGTCTTGATTTGTGTAAGAAAGAATGCACAATTGAAATGCTAATTTCCTGAAATTCAAAGAAGTACATATTATGAAAAAACAGTTTTTGATGCTTGCTGTAATTATTTGTGCAGCTGCGACAATTGTTTCGGCGCAGGCTCCTACTGTCCCGCCTCCGCCTCCTCACATGTCTTCGACATTCATCAAGGATCCGGGCATTGGTTCGCGTGTGAACGTGGGTGTCACTTTCGCGCCGACCATTTCATGGATGTATGACCATACGCCGGGATACCAGAAGGATGGTGTCGTGGCGGGAATGCGTTATGGCGTAAATCTGAACGTCAACCTCACTCGCCGGAAAAATTTCTATTTTTCTACGGGTATTTTCGCCGAGCATTGCGGTGGCAAGATGATGTTTGTGGATAATGTTCCGATCGGGGCGTTGGGCATCGTTGACAGCACCCCTACGCGTCGCACGTACCGTTCCATCTATTTGACTATTCCTACTGCTATCACGATGAAGACCAATTCCATCAACAATTTCTTTATTTGCGGAAATATCGGGTTGATGCATAGTGTCAATCTACATGCCACAAGTACGGACAAATACGTACTTGGTGGCGAGGTGTGGTCGCGTGAGAAGAAAGACTCCCAGGAGGCTGCCATGTTCAAGGAGGCCTTCTTCCTCGGTACCGGCTTTGAGTATTCCCTTACAGCGAATACGCGTGTCGGCGTGATGGTCAACTACGTGCAGTCGTTCACCAACTATTTCAAGGGCAAGGGAAAGGCCCAGAACAGCTACAGCGGGGTTGATCAGCGCGCCAATTTGGGATACGTGGAAGTCGCTTTTAACATCAATTTCTTCTAAGCCCGATGAAGTTTATCTGCATTGGTCGGAACTATGCGGCGCACGCGGCGGAATTGCAGAACGCTGTCCCCACGCAGCCGGTTTTTTTCCTGAAGCCGGAGTCGGCCATCACCCGCTGCAACCGGCCGTTCTTCCTGCCCGATTTTTCGGACGAGGTGCATTATGAGACCGAGATTATCGTGAAAATCAATCGGTTGGGAAAGTGCATCTCGGAGAAGTTTGCGCACAAATACTATGACGAGATCGGTTTGGGGGTGGATTTCACCGCCCGCGATATCCAGCGCAAGTGTATGGCCGAGGGTGAGCCGTGGGAGATAGCCAAGGCCTTCGACGGCTCGGCTGTGGTGGGCAAATTTGTTCCGAAGACAAAGTTTGTTGACCTGCAAGACCTACACTTCCATCTGTTGTTGAATGGCGAGCAGGTGCAGACCGGCCACACCCGTGACATGCTCTTTCCCATCGACACGCTCATCTCCTACGTCTCCCGTTTCATGACTTTGAAGATGGGGGACATTCTGTTTACAGGCACGCCTGTGGGTGTCGGTCCCGTACACATCAACGACCACCTGCAAGGCTATCTGGAGGATGAGTGCCTGTTTGATTTTAAGGTAAAATGACCGTTGACAGACTTTGACTAATGACCGTTGACAAACTTTGACTATTGACTGTTGACCTGAAACTTGAAACTAAATTGAAAATTATGAACATAAAAGCCAGACTTATTCTGATGAATTTCCTCCAGTTCGCTATCTGGGGGGCGTATCTGACCTGCATGGGCACTTACCTGCATACGCACGGATTGGGCCGTCAGATCGGCATTTTCTATTCGATACAGGGCATTGTCTCCATTTTTATGCCCGCTATCATCGGTATTATTGCCGATAGATGGATTCAGGCACAGAAGATGTTGGGTATCAGTCATTTGATTTCTGGTGCAGCGATGATTTGTGCGGGAGTGTATGGACTGGGAGCTGGTGAAGCGGTGCAGTTCGGACCGCTGTTCACGCTCTATACTATCGGTGTGGCGTTTTATATGCCCACTATTGCGCTTTCCAACTCGGTGGCCTACTACGCATTGGAAGAGGCTGGACTTGACCGCGTGAAGCATTTCCCGCCGATTCGCGTGTTCGGCACCATCGGTTTCATCATCTCCATGTGGTGTGTTGATCTGTTGGGTTTCCAGCATACAGCATCGCAATTTGTGATGAGTGGCGGCATCGGGATTGCGTTGGGTCTCTATGCGTTCACGTTGCCCGCATGCAATAGCAACAACGACGGCAAGGTTACATCGGTGGTGGATATGTTCGGCCTGCGGGCGTTCACGCTTTTCAAACAGAAAAAGATGGCGGTTTTCTTCATCTTCTCTATGTTTTTGGGCGTTTCGTTACAGATCACGAATGGTTTCGCAAATCCGTTCCTGCATAGTTTCGGCCATCTCCCTGAATATGCGGACACCTTCGGGGTGAAGCACGCCAATATGTTGATTTCCCTTTCGCAGATCTCCGAAACGTTGTGTATATTGTTGATTCCCTTCTGTTTGAAGCGATTTGGTATCAAGAAGGTGATGCTGATTGCCATGTTTGCCTGGGTGTTGCGTTTCGCCTTCTTCGGGTTGGGCAACCCAGGACCTGGCGTGTGGCTGTTCATCCTCTCTTGCATCGTCTATGGGGTCGCTTTCGACTTTTTCAATATCAGCGGCTCTCTGTTTGTCGATCAGCAGACGGACGCTTCTATCCGCTCTTCGGCGCAAGGGTTGTTCATGTTGATGACCAACGGCATTGGTGCCACCATTGGCACATTCGGTGCCCAGGCGGTGCTTAACCATTTTGTTTTCAATCCATTAAGACAAGGTGCTGAGCCGACTGCCATCATGCAGGGCTGGTCAAACGCATGGTTCGTGTTTGCCGGCTACGCATTAGTGGTCGCCGTGGCGTTTATCTTCGCATTTAAAGAGGAAAATTAGTCAACAGTCAAAGGTCAACGGTCAAAGTCTATTTCACCCTCAATTTCTGCCCCTCAATAATCTTATCCGCATTCTTCAGATTGTTGAGCTTGAGGATTTTATCGACAGTGGTGTTGTATTTCACGGAGATGCGGTAGAGGTTTTCTCCAGCGGCGACCGTGTGATAGACGGCTTCGGTGGTTTGAGGTTGCGGCTGAGCCTGCTGTTTCGGTTGCGGGGCAGCAGTGCCGGAATTTTCCGGAGACATCGCGTCTAAATCGACGGTGCCCTCGTGTGCAGGTACTTTTACATCCGGTTTGGTCTCTTGTTTCACCTCTTGTTTTGGTTGTTGGGTCACTTGGGGCTTAGGAGCGGGTGCGGCAGCGGTCGGCTTGGATGCGGCGGGCTTCCAGCTTCCCACCTCATTCAACGGCAGGATGTTGAAGTCGCGGGACATCAGTGCCATATTGTTTTGCAGCATGTCCTCCTCCTCGAAGTCGATAACCAACTCCGGATCGAAATATTCGTTCAGGAAGCGGGTTTCGAAGTGCAGGATACTCTCCTTGGTGTTGCCGGAAGTGCCGGTCTGTCCTAGTACCTGTCCTGCTTTTACGATTTGGTTGGGCTTTACGCACACTTTGTCGAGGTGGGCATAGACCGTCTCCAATCCGTTGTAGTGGCGCACTACCACAGTGATGCCGTAGTCGCCGTAGCTGTTGGCCATGCGCACCACGCCGTCGAAACAGCTTTTGACGAGTGTTTGCGGTTCGGTCTTCAGGTCGATGCCGGGGTGGAATCCGCCGTTCTTGGTCTCGCCATACACCGTGCGTATTTTTTCGAACTGGCAGGGCATCACAAACGGGTTGTTGGCGTCTTGCACCAGCATCAGCATCAGCCGGTCGTTGGAAAACGGAATCTCCAAAATCGTGCTTCTCAGATGTGTCGTGTCCCAGTACTTTTGGTACAGACTGTATGCTGGGATTTCGTAAGTTTCTGATATCGAGGGATAAGAAGCAATCTGTCTAGGAATGTCAAAACGGACGCTCGGCTCATCCACCAGTGCGATGTTCTGGGAATAGACGGTGACATCCAGCGTTTGCGCCATCAGAGAGGTGGCGAACAGTGACAGTAGGATAATGGTTAACTTCTTCATTATTTGGTTTTTAATTGTTCGATAATCTGAGTGGAGGAGAATCCTGCCACAAAGGGTATGGTGGTGACGGTGCCGCTGTTGGCCTTCACAAAATCTGCGCCTACGATTTGGTCGAGGGCATAGTCGCCGCCTTTCACCAGCACATCGGGCTTCACCACTTTGATGAGTTCTTCAGGGGTATCTTCTTCAAAAACAGTCACATAATCCACGCATGCGAAAGATGCCAGCATAAAAGCCCGCTCTTTCTCCCCATTGATTGGCCGTGACGGTCCTTTCAATCTTCGCACCGAGTCGTCGCTGTTCAGCCCTATTACCAACAAATCGCCTAACTTTCTGGCCTGCAGTAAATAATGGGCGTGTCCGAAATGCAGTACATCGAAACAGCCGTTGGTGAAGACAATTTTCCGGTCATGCAGTTTAAGAGCCTCCTCCTTAAAAAAGTCGCGGTTGACGATTTTTTGTTCAATATTTAGGGAAGGGTTACTCATTTTCTTCAGGAATTTGCGCCGCATCGTGCCGTTCGTAGAAGGAGGTGGCGATCAGTGAGAAGAGGCCAAGCACCAGGGATACAGCGGTTTGTAGGATCCATCCGATCCAACCGGCGGCCAGTCCTTGGGGGTAGGAGATGCCGTAGAGCATCACGATGCCGGCGGTGATGAGCGGGTATGCGCCCAAGCCGCCTTGGGAGATCATAAAGGCGATAGTGCCGAAAATCAACACGGTGAAGGCTGCGCCGGGACCAATGTGTTGCAGATAGGGCAGGGCGTGGAAGAAAAGATAGACGCCAAAGTAATAGCAGACCCACATGGCGACGGTCCAGAAGACGAAATGCCACGGGTTGGGGATGTCTTTGATGGAGACGAAGCCGCGCCATATGCCCTTGAAGAAGTCGGCGATTTTGACGAGCGCAGGCTTCTTGTGCCACCAGTTGCGCGTGGCACGGATGATGACCACCAATACGATGATGACACCGATGATAATGTATATCAGATAGTTGCCTATGTAGCTGAGGCCTTTTTGGGCGAACCATTCCTGTAACGTGGTTCCTGTTTCCTGGTCCACGATAAGCTGGGAAATCAAGCCGTTGTTCAGCAGCATCGCGATGATGAGCAGAAAGAGCCAGCAGACCACATCGACGGCGCGTTCAAGGATGACGGTACCGAGCGTTTTTTGGAAAGGGATGTTCTCGTAGCGTTGGAGGAAGGTGCAGCGAAGAATTTCGCCGAGACGAGGCAGGGCGAGGTTGGCGAGGTAGCAGACCATCACGGAGTAAAACATCATCGAAAAACGCGGTTTGTAGTGGATGGATTTCAGCAAAAGTTCCGCTCGGGCGGCGCGGATGAGGTCCGCCGCAACGATGGCCAACACCGAAAGCGAAATGAAAAGCCATCCACGCGGGTTGTTGACTAATGACATCGAGGAGAAGATCATTTGAATGTCCTCTTTGCTTAAATTCTTGATTGACAACCATATAAAAAAGACTCCCAATCCCACAAAGAGGACGGTCTTCAAAATGTCTTTCAAGATTTTCTTCCGTTTATCCATAAAAACTACACGTTCAAAAATCAATCTGCAAAGGTAAAAAAAATTTGAAACAGTCAATAGTCAATGTCAATAGTCAATGTCAAAGGTCAATGTCAAAGGTCAAAAAAGATGGTCAAAGTCAAAAAAAAATGTACTTTTGCGCCTTTAATTTTTCACGATTATGACATCTAACGAAATACGCTCCGCTTTTTTGGATTTTTTCAAGTCCAAAGACCACCATATCGTGCCTTCCGCGCCGATGGTGGTGAAAAATGACCCGACTTTGATGTTCACCAACGCTGGTATGAACCAGTTCAAGGATATTTTCCTCGGAAACGTTGCCCGCGAGTATCCCCGTGTGGCCGATTCGCAGAAGTGTCTGCGCGTCTCCGGCAAGCATAACGACTTGGAGGAGGTCGGTCGCGACACCTACCACCACACGATGTTCGAGATGCTCGGCAACTGGTCGTTCGGCGACTATTTCAAGAAGGAGGCCATCGCCTACGCGTGGGAGTTCCTCACCGAGGTGATGAAGCTCGACAAGAACCGTCTCTACGCCACGGTTTTCGCTGGCGACGAGAAAGACGGCACCGCCTTTGACCAGGAAGCCTACGACTTTTGGAAGGAGCATCTTCCCGAAGACCGCATTCTGAAAGGCAACAAGAAAGATAACTTCTGGGAGATGGGCGATACCGGTCCGTGCGGTCCCTGCTCCGAAATCCATATCGACCTGCGCGACGACGACGAACGCGCCAAAGTTCCCGGTGCCGAGCTGGTGAACAAGGACAACCCGTTGGTCATCGAAATCTGGAACCTCGTGTTCATGCAGTTCAACCGCGTGGCTTCCGGCGAATTGCATCCTCTGGCCGCCAAGCATGTCGATACCGGCATGGGCTTCGAGCGCCTCTGTATGGCGGTGCAGAACAAGAAATCCAATTACGATACGGACGTTTTTCAGCCGATTATCCAAAAGATTGCGCAGAATGCCGGTGTGAAGTACGGCGAGAAACACGATGTGGATGTGGCCCTGCGCGTGGTCGCCGACCACCTGCGTGCCGTCACCTTCGCCATCGCCGACGGACAGCTGCCTTCCAACACGGGTGCCGGCTACGTCATCCGCCGCATCTTGCGCCGTGCCATCCGCTACGGCTTCACCTTCCTGAACTTCAAGGAGCCCTTCATGAACACGCTGGTCGCCGACCTCGTGGCGCAGATGGGTCATCAGTTCCCGGAAATCAAGGCGCAGCAGCAGCTCATCGAGAACGTCATCCGCGAGGAGGAGAACTCCTTCCTCAAGACGCTCGATTCCGGTATCCTGAAGTTCGAAAATTACGTCAAGAAGATGAACGGCAGCACCGTTATTGACGGCGACTTCGCTTTTGAGTTGTTTGATACTTACGGTTTCCCGATTGACCTCACTTGTCTGATGGCTTCGGAGAAGAACCTGACGGTGGATATGGACGGTTTCGCCGAGGGCTTGCGCCAGCAGAAAGAGCGTTCCCGCGCCGCCACTTCCATTTCCGCCGGCGACTGGGTGGAGCTGATTCCGCAGGAGAACCCCACCGTGTTTGTGGGCTACAAGGAGTTGGAATGCACCTGTAAGATCGTGAAATACAGACAGGTGACCGCCAAGGGCAAGACCTATTTCCAGATTGTGCTCGACCAGACCCCGTTCTATGCCGAGTCCGGCGGTCAGGTGGGTGACACCGGTGTGCTGACCAACGGCGCGGAGACGGTGGAGATTTACAACACCACGAAAGAGAACAACCTTACCATTCACCATACCAACAAGATACCGAACGATGTGGCAGCTGGATTCACCGCCAAGGTGGATGTGGTGAAACGGCAGAAGACGGCCAACAACCACTCTGCCACGCACTTGCTCGACCATGCGTTGCGCGCGGTACTGGGTACACACGTGGAGCAGAAGGGATCCATGGTGGCCTCCGACCGTCTGCGTTTCGACTTCTCGCACTTCGCCAAGGTGACGGACGAGGAGTTGCGCAAGGCTGAGCAGATGGTCAACACGATGATCCGTCAGAACCTGCCGTTGCAGGAGTTTGTTGATGTGCCGATTGAGGAGGCTCGCGAGCGCGGTGCCATCGCGTTGTTCGGCGAGAAGTATGGCAAGACCGTCCGCGTGATCCAGTTCGGTGACGCGGTGGAGCTTTGCGGTGGTACGCACACCTCCGCGACGGGCAATATCGGCTTCTTCAAGATCGTCTCCGAGGGCGCGGTGGCCGCTGGCGTGCGCCGTATTGAGGCGGTGACCGGCGAGGCTGCCGAGCAGCTCGTCTATGCCGACCAGGACACCATCGCGCAGCTGAAGGCCATGCTGAACGCCTCCAATCTGATGCAGTCGGTGCAGAAGTTGCAGGACGACTGTCAGGTGTTGCGCAAGAAGATGGAGGACATCGATCGTCAGATGGCGTTGGAGTTCGGCAAGTCGCTGATGGAGAGTGCCGAGGAGATCAACGGAGTGATGATTATGTCGAAGGTCACCGACTACTCCGCCGACATGCTGCGTCAGGTTGCTCTGCAGTTGCGTGAGGGCGACAACCATGTGGTGGTGTTGGGCAGCGTACACGATGGCAAGCCGAATTTGGCGATCGGTATCAGCACGAACCTGACGGACAAGGTCGATGCGCCTACGTTGGTGCGTGCCGCTGGCAAGTTCATCCAGGGCGGTGGTGGCGGTCATCCGACATTAGCCATGGCCGNNCGACCGCCGTTTTTGCATGATATCAGAACGGGAGATCGTCCGAGAAACTCTCTTCCGGGACGGGGCTCTCCGGCGGCGCGGGCTGCGGTTGCGGCGGCGGAGCCACCACGACCGTCTGGTTGGGCACCTGCGTCACGGTCGGACTGCAGCTCTCCTTTGGCGACAGGAACAGGAACGTGTTGGCCTCCACCTCCGTGAAGTAGTGCTTCACGCCGTTTTCGTCATCCCAGTTGCGGGTGCGCAGACGGCCCTCCACATAGATCTGCCGGCCTTTGCGGAGATACTTCTCCGCCAACTCCGCCAAGTTGCGCCACATCACAATGTTGTGCCACTCGGTCGTTTCAATGCGGTTGCCGTCCTTGTCCTTACGGATTTCGGTCGTTGCCAACGAGAAGGTCGCCTTCTTGATGCCGCTTTCAAATGTTCTGATTTCCGGGTCTTTTCCTAAATGACCCACGAGGATTACTTTGTTAATTCCTGACATAATATTAAGTTTTAAGTTCACGGCAAAAATACAACCAAAAAAAGCGTTTTAAACACCTTTTTCTAAAAAGTTATCAAGTGTTAATTGTTGATAAGTTATTATTGTATTAATTGTCAATTGATTGACATTTAATAGAGACGCGAAATTTTGCGTCTCTACTCCTGACTTACGCTGGCTTATACCCCGACTCCTTCAAGAACTTCTGGCTGTCAGTCATCTTCATGAGATCCTTCAGCGTGGTGCCGGGATGGTTCTTCATGTAGCTCTGCACAATCTGGAAACCGATGAACACGCCCATGCGGCCGGGGGAGTCGTTGCCGAAGTCGCGGGTGAACGGTGCCTCGTCCATCATCCTCCGCACCACATCGTCGCTGTTGTCATATACCAGATTCTTCTCAATCATCCGGTGCCAAATCGCTGACTCGTGCGACAACGCCCATTTGTACTGCTCCTTGCTGTAACCTAAGATATCCTGCGGATCGGTGGACGGGAACATCGTCTGCGTGAACAGCATCTTCTTGCCCGCATCCACCATGTTGTCTAACAGCGTGACCAGCGTCTTGTCGGGCAGATGCTTGTAAACCAGCGCTTTGGAGAAACAGTCGGTGGCCATGTACTTCTTGTCGCAGCGGGCGGCGATGTATTTGGGCATTCCCGCCTGCCCGTAGAACTTGCAGTCTTTGCCGAGGTACATGTCGAGACAGATGAAGATGGTGTTCTTATAGCCGAAAACCTGCGGCATCTGGAAGTCAATGCCGGTCACCAACGTGCAGAAATCGGGAATCGTCTCATCGGGGAAATGCGTCAGGTAGAGCGTCAGTGCGGGGGTGATTTCCTTCTTGAAGTCCGACATGTCACCGTATTGTGTCTCAGATTCCTTGTAAATCTCCTGGATGACAGGATCGTTGATAAAATCTCTGATGAACTGCAGCATCTCTGGGTTGTTCCACGCGCCCTTGGCAATGATGTTGTCGGGATATTTGCCGTACATCTTTGCAAATTCCGCCGCCATATTGGCCTGGTCGATGTTGAACAGATCCTGCTCTGTCTCTTATACACATCT
>LXOW01222512.1_pt1 | contig 11022 bp, 16 predicted proteins | sample 1368591 | NCBI WGS metagenome assembly LXOW01 (sample SAMN04884650, study PRJNA319009) | bovine gut metagenome | isolation source: Cow rumen | host: Bos taurus | place: Italy: Legnaro (PD) | collected 2014-07-09
CGGCACACGCCGAACTTGCGCATGAACGCATGGCGGCGGCCGCAGATCTGGCAGCGGTTGTACGCGCGGACGTTCGCCTTCGTGAGCTGTTTCTTGCCCTCGGCGACGCGCTTCGCGTCCTTGGCCTTCGCGGCCTTCAGATGAGCCGCCTTTTCCATCAGACATTTCTTCGCCATGGCTTATGCCCTCCCTGCGAACGGCATGCCCAGCGCCTCGAGGAGCGCCTTGGCTGCCTTGTTGTCGTTGCTGGACGTCACGAAGGTGATGTCCATGCCGGAATGGCCCGCCGACGCCTCCACCAGTTCGGGGAAGATCGAGTGGTCCTTGATTCCGAGCGTGTAGTTGCCGCGTCCGTCAAAGCCGCGGTTCGAGACGCCGTGGAAGTCGCGGATGCGCGGAAGCGCNNGAGACGATGCCGAAGGCCATGTTCAGCACCACCTTCATCAGGCGGGGCACGAGCATGCGGTTCGTCGTGCCGAGCTTCTGCTCAAGCGCCGGAACCACTTCCTTGTTGTACTTCTCTTTCAGGTTCGACATGGCTTAGATCACCTTTCCCGAGGCCTTGAGCTTGCGCGCCTTCTTGCCGTCCTTCTCGGCGGCGGAGACGCGCGTCCCCTTCTTCGCATCCGCGTCGTAGGGCATGAGCTTGCAGAGGCGGATCGGCAGCTCGATTTCAACGAGTCCGCCGGCCGACTGCTGCGTGCGGCGCATGGCCTTCTTGTGTTTGTTGAGACCTTCGACGATCGCCGTGCCCTTCTTCGGGTTCACGCTCTTGACCGTGCCCGTGCGGCCGGCGTCGTTTCCGTGAGTGACGATCACGGTGTCGTTCTTCTTGATTCGTGCGATACTCATGATGCGTCTCCTTAGACCACTTCCGGGGCCATCGACAGGATCTTCATGTAGTTCTTCTCGCGCAGCTCGCGCGGAACCGGCCCGAACACGCGGCTGCCGAGCGGATTCAGCTTGGAATCCACCAGCACGCAGGCGTTCTGGTCGAAGTGCACGCGCTGGCCGTCCTCGCGGACGATCGGCGCGCCCGTGCGGATGATCACCGCCGTGGCGACCTGGCCCTTCTTGATCGAGCCGGTCGGCGACGCCTCCTTGATCGCGACGCGGATCACGTCGCCGAGGTGCGCATACTCCTTGCGCTGCTTGAGGATGCGGAAGCACATCGCGCGCTTGGCGCCCGTGTTGTCCGCAACAACGAGGTTTGTCAGTTCCTGAATCATGTTATTTGCCCTCCACCACGCGCCAGCGCTTCGTCGCGCTCAGCGGGCGGGTTTCCATGATCGTGACCACGTCGCCGACCTTGGCCGTATCGGCCTCGTCGTGCACATGGTATTTCTTGGAGCGGACGACCACCTTGCCGTAAAGCGGGTGGAGTTCGCGGTATTCGACTTTCACGACGACGGACTTGGCGCCCATCTTGGACGTGACCGTCCCTTTGCGGACCTTGCGGTCTCCGCGGGTGTTTTCGTTCGTGCTCATCAGATTTTCACTCCTGCGCGGGTGATGAATTTCGTGTGGATGCCGATCTTCGTCGCCGCCAGACGGAGGCACTCGCGCGCCACCTCTTCGGAAACGCCGCCGACCTCGAACAGCACCTTGCCGGGAAGGATCACGGCCGCCCAGAACTCCGGGTTGCCCTTTCCTCCGCCCATACGCACTTCGATCGGCTTCCGTGTGACCGGCTTGTCGGGGAACACGCGGATCCAGAGCTTGCCCTTGCGCTTCATCTCGCGGTTGATCGCGACGCGGCAGGCTTCAATCTGCGTGGCCGTGAGGTCGCCGCGCGTCAGCGCCTTGAGACCGAATTCGCCGTAGGCGAGCTCCGTTCCCGATGTGGCATAGCCGGCGCGGTTGCCTTTGGAGACCTTGCGGTACTTGACTCTCTTTGGCATCAAGGGCATGGCTTACTTCCTCTCCCTTTCCTTCCGCTCTCCGCGCTCGCGGCGGGGGCCGCTCATGCGGGGCTGGAAATCCTCCTTCTTGCAGATCCACACCTTGATGCCGATCTTGCCGGCCGTGGTGTTGGCTTCCGCAAACCCATAGTCGATGTTCTCACGGAGCGTGTGCAGCGGCACCTTGCCCTGACGGGACCACTCGACGCGCGCGATCTCCGCGCCGTTGATGCGGCCGCCCGCCTTGATCTTGATGCCATCCACGCCCATGTCCATCGCCACCTTCTCGGCGCGCTTCATCGCCCGCTTCAGGGCAATGCGGCGCTCGAGCTGCTGCGCGATCGATTCGGCGACGAGCTGCGCATCGGCATCCGCGTCCCGGACCTCCTTGATCTCGAGATAGACNNCCGATGATCACGCCCGGACGGGCGCTCATCAGCGTCACGCGCACGCGGTTCGCGTAGCGCTCGACGATGATCTTCGAAAGACCCGCCTCGACCAGGCGCTTCTTCACGAATTCGCGGATCGCGTTATCTTCCACGAGGAACGCGCCGAAGTTCTTCTTCTGCGCAAACCACTTGGACCGCCACGCGCGGTTGACGGGCAGACGGAACCCGACCGGATTGACTTTCTGACCCATTATTTGGCCTCCTTGGAGTCCGTGAGGACGACTTTGCAGTGGCAGAGACGGCGGGCGATCGGATGCGCCGATCCGCGCGCCGTCGGCCAGAACCGGCGGATGCGCACGGACTCGTCGAACACGCACTCCTTGACGGTGAGCGTCGCCGTATCGAGACCGTTGTTGTTCTTCGCGTTGGCCGCCGCGGAAAGCAGCGTCTTCTTGAGGATGACCGCCGCCTTCTTCGGGCTGAACTCGACGACCTTCAGCGCCGCCGAAACCGGGAGTCCCCGGCACTCGCGGGCAAGCGGACGGCCCTTGGCCGCCGACATGCGCGCGTTACGGGTGATTGCTATCACTTCCATCTCTTACCTTACCTTTCGGCCTTTTCGACGTGGGCGCCATGCGCCTTGAACGTACGGGTCGGGGCGAATTCGCCGAGACGGTGGCCGACCATGTTTTCCGTGACGAACACGGGTGTGTGCTGACGGCCGTTGTGCACGGCGAAGGTCAGTCCCACGAACTCGGGGAGCACCATCGAGCGGCGGCTCCACGTCTTGATGGGCTGCTTCTTGCCGGCGGCCTGCATCTTTTCGACCTTGCGCAGGAGGCTCTCCTCCACATAAGGTCCCTTCTTGAGTGAACGCGCCATGGATTATTTCCTCCGTTTGACGATGACCTTGTTCGAGGCCTTGTGCGGATTGCGGGTCTTGCCGCCCTTCGCAAGCTGGCCCCACGGCGAACGCGGGTGGCTGCCGCCGGACGTACGGCCTTCGCCGCCGCCCATCGGGTGGTCCACCGGGTTCATCGCCACGCCGCGCACCGTCGGGCGGATGCCCTTCCAGCGCTTGCGGCCGGCCTTGCCCAAGGAAATGTTCTCGCGTTCCAGGTTGCCCACCTGGCCGATCGTCGCGTAGCACTTCACGCTGACCTTGCGGATTTCGCCGCTGGGCAGCTTGATCTGCGCATACGTCTCGTCGCGGGCCACGATGCGGGCCACCATGCCGGCGCTGCGGACCAGCTGCGCGCCCGCGCCGGGCGTCAGTTCGACCGCGTGGATCGGCATCGAGACCGGGATCAGCGAGAGCGGCATCGCGTTGCCGTCGACCGGCTCCGCCTTCGGGCCGCTCATCAACTTCGCGCCCGGCTTCAGGCCGTTCGGCGCCAGGATGTAGCGCTTCTCGCCGTCCGCGTAGGCCAACAGGGCGATGAACGCCGTGCGGTTCGGGTCGTACTCGATCGCCTGCACCGTCGCGGGGATCCCTTCCTTCTGCGCCCGCTTGAAGTCCACCTTGCGCAGGAAGCGCTTGTGGCCTCCGCCGCGGTGGCGGATCGTGATGCGGCCCTGCGCATTGCGCCCGGCCTTCGACTTCTTGATGGTGACCAGCTTGCGTTCGGGGCGCTTCTTGCTCACGCCGTCGAAGTCCGACAGCGTCGTGAAGCGCAGGCTCGCGGTCCTCGGTTTGTAAGATTTCAAGCCCATGGTTGGCCTCCGTTATGCCGTTTCGATCGACTGGCCGGCTTCCAGCGTGACCACCGCGCGCTTCCAGTCCGACGTCTTGCCGTACTTCTGGGTGCGCAGGCGCTTGGCCTTGCCCTTCCGGTTCATCGTGTTCACTTCCGCGACCTTCACGTTGAACTGCTTCTCCACCGCCTGGCGGATTTCCAGCTTGTTCGCGTCGCGGTCCACTTCGAACAGATACTGGTTCCCCTGCTCCTTGAGCCGGGTCCCCTTCTCCGTCATCAGCATTTTCTTGACGATCTGGGTCTTCATGTCAGTCCTCTTCCGCAATCCGCGCCTGCAGCGCGTCGAAGCCCGCCGCATCCGCCACGATCAGCGGATACCGCGAAACCTGGTACGTGTTCGCCTGGGCGGCCGTCGTCACCTCCACGCCCGGAATGTTCCGCGCCGCGAGATTCAGATTCTTGACCGACTCGGCCGTCACGAACAGCGTCGCACGCCCGTCCGCGACCTTCTTCAGCAGCGCGGCCACCGCGCGGGTCTTCGGCTCGATGCCTTCCAGCCCGTCGGCCACCACCACCGCGCCCTTCGCGATCTTCTCGCTGAGCGCGCGGCGGAACGCCAGCGCCACCGCCTTCTTGTTCACCTTCTTCGAGTAATCGCGCGGATGCGGGCCGAAGACCACGCCGCCGCCCCGGAGGATCGGCGAACGCGAAGAGCCGCGGCGAGCCCGCCCCGTGCCCTTCTGCTTGTACGGCTTCGAGCCGCCGCCCGAGACATCGCTGCGCTTCTTCGTCGAGGCCGTGCCCGCGCGGAGACCCGCCCGGTACGCCGTCACCACGTCCAGAACCGCCTGCGCGCCGCGCTTCAGTTCCAGCGAAGCGTCCGCGACTTCCTTCTCGCCGGCCGCCTCGCCCTTCAGATTGTAGATGCTAACCTTGCTCATGACCCACCTACTTCTTGATCGCCTTGCGAACCAAAACGATGCCGCCGGCCGGGCCCTGCACCGCGCCTTCCAGCAGCAGCGCATTGTCCTCCGCCAGCACCTTGACCACGCGCAGATTCTGCGTCGTGACCTCGACCGACCCCATCTGGCCCGGCATCTTCTTGTTCTTGAAGACGCGCGCCGGCCACTCGCGGTTGCCGATCGAACCCGGGCGCCGCGTCCACGCACCACCGTGCGTTTCCCGGCCACCGGCCATCTTGTAGCGCTTGATGACGCCCTGGAAGCCCCGGCCCTTCGTCTTGCCGAGCACGTCCACGAACTTCACCCCTTCGAAGACCGCCGCCGTCAGCACATCGCCGACCTTCGCGTCGTCCCCTTCGGCGAGGCGCACTTCGCGGAGAACCTTCTGCGGCTCCGCGCCGGCCTTCTTGAAGTGGCCCTGCTGGGGCTTCGCGAGGCGCTGCGACTTCTGCGCGCCGAACCCGATCTGGGCGGCCTCGTAGCCATCCTTCTCCGTCGTCTTGCGCTGGACCACCGTGCAGGGGCCCACCTGGACGACCGTCACCGGCACCTGGACCCCGTTCTCGTCATAGACGCGGGTCATGCCGATCTTCTTGCCAATCAACGTCTGCATGGGTCATCCTCCTTAGATCTTGATCTGGATGTCCACGCCCGCCGGGAGATTGAGCTTCTTGAGCTCGTCGACGGTCTTCGCGGTGGGATCGATGATGTCCAGGAGCCGCTTGTGCGTCCGGATTTCGAACTGCTCCATGGATTTCTTGTCCGCGTGAACGCTGCGGTTCACGGTATAGCGTTCGATGCGCGTGGGCATCGGGATGGGTCCGGCGACGCGGGCGCCGGTCCGTTTGGTCGTCTCGACGATTTCGCCCGCCGACTGGTCCAACATCCGGTGGTCGAAAGCCCTCAACCGGATTCTGATTTTCTGTCCGCTCATAATGTTTCTCTGGTAACGGTTCGTCTATTCCAGTCTTCCGGCGCTCGCCGACCTTGGCCGCTCGCGGAGCCGCTGTTGGCGGCGATCCGTTCAGGCCATGCCCACGTGTCAAAGAACACGGTCATGGATGACCCATGTCCAGTCCGTCGCGGATCCAACACCCGCTCCGGGCCGAAAAACGGCGGACATTCAACCAGAAAAAATTTTCCCGTCAACCCCAAAACGCATTTTTTCGCACTTTTTTCCCCACCCCCATTTTTTCCACCCATTGGAAACATTTTTTCCAATCATTGGAAAACCCGCGAAATTTTTTTCCAATCATTGGAAAAACAGCCCAAAATTTTCCACCCATTGGAAAAAACTTTTCCAATCATTGGAAAACTTTTCCTCCCTCCTCCCGCCGTCCTCCGCCAAGGCAAGCCCGCCACCCGCGGGCAAATCGCGTATTTGATCTCCCTCCCGCGGTTCCCTTCCCAGGGTGCTCACTCGCGGGGCTGTTGCGTTCGCTTGAGCCACACGGAGAGGATGGCGATGTCGGCGGGGGTGACGCCCGATACGCGGGAGGCCTGACCGAGGTCGCGGGGGCGGACGGCGGAAAGCTTTTCCCGGGATTCGTAGCGGAGGGCGGCAATGGAATGGTAGTCGAAATCGGACGGAATTTGTTGCTTTGCAATATGTTGTGACTTTTCTACATTGCGCAGTTCCCGTTCGATGTAGCCCGCGTACTTCGTCTCGAACTCCACCTGCTCCCGGACCATCCGCGGAAGATCGCCGCGTCGGCCGGGCATCGCGTCGTAGACGATTTCCGGGCGGCGTAGCCACTGCGCGAGGGTCGCCCCGTCGGGAGCGCGTTCCCGGTCCAGGCGGGCGAGCTCGTCACGGATCTGCCCGGCCTGCTCCCGGATGGTCCGGAGGCGTGCCGCGGGGACCACGCCCACCCGCTCAGCGGCGTCCGCCAGACGGAACACCGCGTTGTCCTGCCGAAGGAGCAGCCGGTGCTCTGCGCGGGAGGTGAACATCCGGTAGGGCTCCGTGACCCCCTTCGTCACCAAGTCGTCGATCATCACCCCGATGTACGCCTCGTGGCGGGCGAAGACCAGCTCCCCTTTCCCGAGGAGCGAAAGGGCGGCGTTGATGCCGGCCATGATGCCCTGGGCGGCGGCCTCCTCGTAGCCGGTCGTTCCGTTGACCTGCCCGGCGAAATACAGACCCTCCACCCTCTTCGTCTCCAGCGTGGGCTTGAGCTGCGTCGGGTCGAAGTAGTCGTATTCGATGGCGTACCCGGGAGCGAGGAACTCGGCATGCTCCAGACCGCGGATCGACCGAATCATGCGGATCTGCACGTCCAAGGGCAGGCTGTTGGAGGTCCCGTTCGGGTACACCTCCAGGACCGACCGGCCCTCCGGCTCCACGAACACGTGGTGGTCCGTGTGGGAGGCGAACTTGACCACCTTGTCCTCGATGGAGGGGCAGTACCGCGCGCCCGGCGCGTCGATCAGCCCGCCGTAGAGTGCCGAATCCGCGAGGTGCACGGAGATGATGCCGATCGTTTCCGGGTTCGTGTGGGTCAGGTGGCACGGCATCGGGTCGCTCCCGGGAATCCACGGGAAGAGGGCGGTTCCGGATGTTCCACGTGGAACCATCGACTCGCCAGCACGTTCCGCGCCATCCTCGGTCCCGGATGGATTCCCGGGCTGTTCCACGTGGAACAATCCTTCCCGACCCTCCCAAGAGAAGAAGGGCACGGGGTCCGTCTCGCCCGGTTCCGGGGTCATGGCCGCACGGTCGATGGAGTCCTTGTGCAACCGCGGCGGCGTACCGGTCTTCAGACGTTCCACGTGGAACCCCAGCGCCTTCAGGCGGTCGCTCAGTTCCAGCGCCGCGGGCTCGTCCAGCCGCCCGCCGTCGGTCACGGTCTTGCCAACGAAGATTTTGCCATTGAGGAAGGTTCCCGCCGTCAGGACGACCGCCCGTGCCTCCAAGAGGCCGTGGCGGGTGCCGACGACCCCGGCCACCCGGTCGCCGCGGACGAGGATTTCCCGGACGGTATCCTCTACCAGCGTCAGGTTTTCCTGCCGCCGCAGCACCTCCGCCATGCGCGCAGAGTAGGCGGGCTTGTCGCACTGGGCGCGGTTCGCCTGCACGGCGGGGCCCTTGCGGCGGTTCAGCACGCGGAACTGGATGCCCGTGCAGTCGGTGTTCCGCGCCATCTCCCCGCCCAGGGCGTCCAGCTCGAACACCATGTGGGACTTGGCGATGCCGCCGATGGACGGATTGCAGGACATCCGGGCCGACCGGTCGACCCCCATGGTCACCAGCGCCGTATCGATGCCCATCCGGGCCGCAACCAGCGCCGCCTCGCATCCGGCATGTCCGGCCCCGACCACGATCAGTTGGTATTCTTTCCTGTCCGTCCGCGTTTCCATGAAATACCTCTTTTTCTCCCGGTTTCCGAAAGGGGAAAGCGGGTTGATTCCTTCATTTCCCCACGCAAAACCGCGAAAACACCGCATCCAGCGTATCTTCGTCCCATTGCCGGCCCAGGATTCCGCCCAGCTGGCCGGCGGCTTCCCGCAAACCGATGGCGGCGGGCAGCCAGTCTTCTTCCCGGCCGGTGGCCAGATGGTTCCCAGCTTCCCGGATTCCGGCCAAGGCGGCCTCCAGTGCTTTCCGGTGCCGGGCGGATACCGCCACGCAGCCGGATTCCGATTCTTGGGAATGGGATGTGTTCGGCCCGGCCAACCCGGCCCTTTCCAGAATCATACGGCCGATGGAGCCGATGTCCGCGGTCAAAAGGGAAACGGGATGGAAGACATGGCCGCCAGCGCGGAATTCCGCGGAGCGGTCTCCGAGATCGGTCTTGTTGGCCAGGCAGAGGGTGGTCGCCGGGGTCTGCCCCTCCAGAAAAGCGGTTTCCTCCTCCGACAGGGGACGGGATGCATCCACCAAGCAAACCAGCAGATCGGCGGAGTCGACCGCCTGCCGGGTCCGCCGGATGCCTTCTTGTTCGACGGGGTCCGGAGCGTCCCGGAGGCCGGCGGTATCCAGCAGGCGGACCGGATAGCCGTGGAGAGAGGTTTCGACCTCGATGATGTCCCGGGTCGTTCCGGGATAGGGGGATACGATGGATCGGTCCTGTCCGGCGAGCCGGTTCAGCAAGGTCGATTTTCCCGTGTTCGGCGCCCCGGCAATGGCCACCCGCAAACCATCGCGCAATACCCGGCCTTCGTGCCAGGTCGAGAGCAACCATTCCATGCGTTCTTCGACCGAAAGCAGGCGTTTCCGGAGTTCCGACGGGACTTCCTGCGGCAATTCGTCATCCGGGAAATCCAGCATGGCCTCCGCGTCGGCCGCGAGGCGGATGAGGGCGTCGTACAGTTCGCGGATTTTCCGGCCCAGGGCATCGCCCAATTGCGCGGTGGCCATGCGCGCGGCGCGTTCGCTTCGGGCATGGATGAGGTCGGCGACGGCTTCCGCCTGGGTCAAATCCATTTTCCCGTTCAAGAACGAACGTTTCGTGAACTCCCCGGGTTCGGCCATGCGGGCTCCGGCGGCGAGGGCCGCCTCAATGACGGACTGGACGATCTGGGGCGATCCGTGGCACTGGATTTCGATGGAATCCTCGCCGGTATAGGAATGCGGCGCCCTGAAGACGAGCAGGAGCGCATCATCGAGCGGATGGCCGTCCGGACCGGAAACGACCTGTCCGTGGCGGAACGTGCGCGGCGGCGTGCGGGAGGGCAGGGGACCGTTGCCGGAGGGCCGGAACAACCGGTCCGCCAACGCGAGCGCATCCGGTCCCGACACCCGCACGACGGCAATGCCCCCCTCGCCGGGCGGTGTCGCCGGTGCCACAATGGTGTCTTCTGGAAGGGTAGGGGATGCCATGCCCCCGTGATACACCCCCCGCCCGGTTTCCGCAACCCTTCGGATTTCGCTTTTCCCGGCGCGGGGGCGTGGTAGAGTGGCGGGACCAGCGAAAAAAAGGACCCACCATGAGAGTACTGACAGGCATCCAACCCTCCGGCCAGCTGCACATCGGCAACTACTTCGGCGCCATCCGCCCGATGCTCGAGTTGCAGGCCAAAAGCGAAATGTTCTGGTTCATCGCCAACTACCACGCCCTCACGACCGTGACCGACCCCGAGCGCCTGCGCCGCCAGACGTGGGACGTGGCCCTCGACTTCCTGGCCTGCGGCCTCGACCCGTCGAAGACCGTCTTCTACCGCCAGTCCGACGTCCCGGAGGTGCAGGAACTCGCGTGGCTGCTGTCGAACGTCACGCCCGTGGGCCTGCTCGAGCGCTGCCACTCCTACAAGGACAAACTGGCCAAAGGCTTCGCGCCCCACCACGGCCTCTTCGCGTACCCGGTCCTGATGGCGGCGGACATCCTGATCCAGCAAGCCGACGTCGTCCCGGTGGGCAAGGACCAGAAACAGCATCTCGAAGTCACGCGCGACATCGCCATCAAATTCAACAACCTCTACGGCGAAGTCTTCCGCATTCCCGAGCCGCTGATCGCCGAATCCGTGGCCGTGGTGCCGGGTCTCGACGGCCAGAAAATGTCCAAATCCTACGGCAACACCCTTGAACTCTTCGGCGACCCGAAGGCGACCAAAAAGCGCATCATGTCGATCGTGACCGACTCCACCCCGCTGGAGGCCCCCAAGAACCCCGACACCTGCAACGTCTTCGCCCTCTACAAACTCTTCGCCACCCCCGAGCAGACCGCCGACCTGGCCGCCCGCTACCGTGCCGGCGGCCTGGGCTACGGCACCGCCAAGAAAGAACTGGCGGCCCTGTTCGAGGCGCACTTCGCGCCCCTCCGCGCCCGCCGCGAAGAACTGGCCTCGCACCCCGACCAAGTCGAAGCCATCCTCCGCGACGGCGCCGCCCGCGCGAGAAAAACCGCCCGCGAAACCCTGCAAGCCGCCCGCCGCGCCGTCGGCCTCGACTGACCGCCCCTAACATCCCCGGGTTTCGGCCAATCTGCTAGCCCCCCGGCCAACCCCCGATTTTCCAACGATTGGAAAAAAACTTTCCAATGATTGGAAAACTCCGGCCAAATTTTCCAATGATTGGAAAAAAGTTGGTTCTTCGTAGAATTTAGTGGAAAGGAAGGGGTAGGAATCGTGTTCA
>LXOW01313838.1_pt1 | contig 11020 bp, 9 predicted proteins | sample 1368591 | NCBI WGS metagenome assembly LXOW01 (sample SAMN04884650, study PRJNA319009) | bovine gut metagenome | isolation source: Cow rumen | host: Bos taurus | place: Italy: Legnaro (PD) | collected 2014-07-09
GATGACGAAATCGCTGAAGGGCTTGTCGATACCATTTAAATAAGAGGCTTCTTGGACATGATGCACGATGATGGGCTCCGTCGCGACAATTGCTGGATTGATGATGGAATCTTCTTCCAGTGTGCCGATGCGCATTGCATACACCTTTTCCGCTATCTCCCTGAAGCCAGGAGCGGATACGCTACCTGCAGCCCAGAAACGACCACGAGCACGGCTTACCATTACGATGCAGCTGTAGCGTGGCTTGTCGGCAGGGAAGTATCCTACAAAGGTAGTGTTGTACAATTTCCGTCCGATACCTGGCTCATGGTATGAATAGCCTTGGACTTTGTCGTAGTATTGTGCGGTGCCAGTCTTTCCTGCCACATTTACAATGCAATCTTTGAACTGACGTTTGGCGGTGCCTCTGATTACTACACCTTCAAGCATGGTCTGTAGCTTTTGAATGGCTTCCTGGTCGGCGATGTGTTCGTTCAGCACAATGGGGTCAAACTTTTTAATGGTTTGATTCCCACGGCGTATCTCGCTGACAAACTGCGGTTTCATCATGCGTCCTCCATTAGCGATAGCGTTGTAAAGGGTAATAAGGTGCATCGGTGTGACATTGACCTCGTATCCAATCGACATCCAAGGCAGTGAAACCTTTGACCATAGTTTTCTGCCGTCTTTGGTTTTGTCGTTCGGATGCTTGATGACTGGTTGAGCTTCGCCTGCGATGCCTGTCCCGATTTTCTTGTTCAATCCCAAAGCATACAAACCTTCAACGTATTTTTCGGGGTGTGTAGCGAAGTTTTTGTTGATAAGCACTGCTGTGCCTTTGTTTGACGACTGCTCGATGACTTCTTGTACGGTGCAGATGCCGCCCTGAGCGAAGCTGTGGTCGTCCTTCATCGTGCGGTTTGAGAATTTGATAGGACCGCTTCCAATGTTAACCTTTTCGTCAAGATTTACGTCTTTGTTGTTGAACAGCACCACCATTGAGGCGATTTTGAACACCGAGCCAGGCTCGTATCTTTCGTTAAGCGCTACATTGTATGATTCCTCGTATTTGCCAGTTTCATGGTTAAGTCTAAGGTTGGCCAATGCTTTCACGTAGCCTGTCTCCACATCCATCAAAATGGCGCAGCCTTGCTCAGCTTTGTTTTCGGTCAGGGTGTTGTTGAGAGCGGTTTCAACTATGTCCTGCAACTTGATGTCGAAGGTGGTGACAAGGTCGTCGCCGTTCTGTGCTTCTCTGTTGTCCTCCGAGTCAACGGGTACCCAGTCGCCGTGGTGAATTCTTCTTACCAGCTGGCGGCCATCTTGTCCTTTTAGGTAGTCGTTGTAAGCACCTTCAAGTCCGAAATAGTAGCCTTGCGTTTCATTGGCCATACCGAGCATGAGGCTGGCAAGTTCCTTGTAAGGTTTGTTCCTGCGTAATTTCTTCTCGGGGATGATTCCGCCTCGATTGGTGCCGCGATTGAAGATGACAAATTTCTGCATCTTGCGTAGGTCGGATTGCGAGATGTTGAGCGCTATTTTGTAATGACGGTTCTTTTTGCTGATACCTTCTGCGAAGAATTCTTTCCACTGCGAGGCGTTTCTTTTGGGAAACAGCTGCGCCATCTGTATGCAAAGTGAGTCGATGTTGTTGGCCAATACGGTCGAGTCGACGGCTTTATAGTCAAAGAAGACATCGTAAACAGGAATGGAAGTGGCCATCAATTGACCATCGCTTGAGAAAATGTTGCCTCGAGAGGCTTCCAATATTCTGATTCGATATTCGCGTTGTTCGGCTAATGCCTGTAGCTCTTTGCTGTCTCTGGTTTGCACGAGGATGATTTTCGCGATGATGGCAATCCCGAAAACAAGTATGAGGAAATACACCAAGTAGGTTTTCCAAAGGGTGTCGGTCCTGGGATCTGTCTTCATGGCTACTTCTGTTTTTCGGGTTGTTTGACTTCGATGCGTTTCAAAGGCTCGGTGACTTCCTTCAGTCCCGTGCCAGTCAGCTTTTTGGCCAGTACGGACTGCTTTGAGGCTTCCATGATGGCCGATTTCACTTGGACATACTCCACTTGCAGGTCGTTCAACCTTCGTGAGGTTTGCTCCAACTGCCTGATTTTGCCTTCGGCAATGTAGGTGTTTGTGATGATGGCCATGAGTAACAAGGTGATGTAAACCATGAAAGGAAACTGTTTGGAGAACTTTTCCCTCACAAGGAACTTGCCGCCAAAGATGGTCATGAAGCCTCCTTTACCTTTCTTTTTCTTATCTTTCTGCGCTTCCATTGCTTATTTCCTTTCTGCTATTCTGAGTTTGGCACTGCGGGCACGACTGTTGCTCTCGATCTCTTCATCGGAAGGAACAACAGGCTTGCGAGTAATGATATTATAAGGTGTAAGTAGATTACCGAAGAAGTCTTTCTCCTCTTTGCCTTCTGCATTTCCGGTCTTCATGAAGTTTTTTACAAGACGGTCTTCAAGCGAGTGGTACGACATCACGACCAAGCGGCCACCTGAGACGAGCATGTCAGGGCATTGGCTGAGGAGAGCGTACAGGGCGTCGAGCTCTTGGTTTACCTCAATGCGCAGGGCTTGGAAAAGCTGTGCCAAAACCTTGTTTTCTTTTCCTCGTGGTAAACGATGTTGCACAGCGGCTTTCAACTGCTCGGTGGTTTCGATAGGCTCGGATTCTCGTGCCATGATGATGTCGGAGGCAATGAGATGTGGCTGCTGCATTTCGCCGTAAAGGCGTAAGATGCGAGTCAGAGCAGCATGGTCGTAAGTGTTTACTACCGTTGCGGCGTCAAGCGGAGTCGTTTGGCTCATGCGCATATCCAAGGGTCCCTCGAAACGGGTGGAGAACCCTTTCTCTGCCGTGTCAAACTGGTGTGATGAGACACCCAAGTCGGCGATGATACCGTCGACCTTTCCGCCATGATAGAGTTGAATGAAGTTTTTGCAGTATTTGAAGTTTTGCGGAATGAAAGTGAAACGCTTGTCGTCGAAAGCGTTTTTTGCTGCGTCTTCGTCTTGGTCGAAAGCATATAGGTGGCCGGTGGTGAGGTGCTCGAGAATGGCGCGAGAGTGTCCACCGCCGCCAAAGGTGGCGTCAACGTACACGCCCTCGGGTTTGATGCTGAGGCCCTCAGTACATTGCTTCAACATGACTGGTTTGTGATACATGGCCTCCTCCTTATTTTATGTTTTCGCTGAGTAGCTTGAAGAAAAGTTCGTCGTCGATCCCGTTGATGGATTGTTCGTAAAGGGTCTTGTCCCAGATTTCCATCTTTGTCGTAACCGCAGTAATGACGATGTCTTTGACAAGCGATCCTTTTTCAATGAGGTCTTTGGGTATTTGAAGGCGGCCACTGCCGTCCAGTTTCACGAAACGGGCTCCGCTATTGTATTTGCGCATCACGGCTTCCTCGTTAACGTTGAATTGACTGAACTTGGCGCGTAACTGGTCTTGCACTTCATTCCAGTCCTTTTTGGTGTAGAGCTCCAGGCAGTGGGCATGCAGTCCGGGCCGCAAGATGAAGCCTTCCTCGGCCTCGCTGCCCAGTTGCTCCTTGAACTCGCTGGGAACCAAAACACGGCCCTTTGTGTCCAATTTGCAGTTGTGATGTCCTACCAAATAGCTCATTTTTTGTTGTCAATTTTTCAGCTGCAAAGATATACACTTTTTCCCACTTATCAACACTTTATTCCACTTTGTTTGCTAATAGTTTTCAACATTTATTGTTCATAACTTTGTTGAAAACCTGTTAATTGTTTGAGTTACTAAGCTGTTTCTGCTGTTAATTGGTGAAGCTGATAAAGGTTTGTGGAGCAATAATGGCCGAAAATCCTCCAAAAATGGGATTGACGTTTTCCTTTTTATTACTTTTGCCGTCTGTAAGACTTTCGGCTATGGAAACAGAAGAAACCAATCTTATCGACCTTAGGAAGATCTTTACGGCCAAGGTGCCCAAGTTGATGAACCATATGCCAGAGTGGTTGTTCCGCAAAATTCAACGCTTGTTGCATGAGGCTGACATCAATGAGATCTTGACCAAATATGCCGACAAGCAAGGGCTGGATTTCATCAACGCGGTGGTGGCTGACTTTAATCTTGAAGTGGTGCTTGAGGGAGTCGACAACCTGATGGCTTCTGACCGCATATTGGTGGCCTCCAACCATCCTCTAGGCGGGCTTGATGGCATTGCCCTTATCGGAGCGGTGGGTAATTATAGAGGTGAGACCTTGACTCCCGTGAACGATTTTCTAATGTTTGTCAAGAATTTGCGGCCGATTTTTATTCCGGTCAGTAAGGTGGGAAGCGCGACGGCCAATAAGGAGGAGAGTCTGAAACTTTTCAACGAGACATTCGCAGGCGACGCTACCATCTGCTATTTCCCCTTCGGGCTTTGCTCGCGTAAGGCAAAAGGGGGTAAAATCATGGATCTTGACTGGAAAAAGACCTTCGTCACCAAGTCGAAGGCATACCAGCGCGACATTGTCCCTGTTCACATCGAAGGACGAAACTCTGACTTCTTCTATAACCTTGCACGTTTTCGGAAACGTTTGGGAATCAAAGTGAACATCGAGATGGCGTTTCTTGTTGACGAGTTTTTCAAGCAACGCAACAAGACGCTGACAATCACCTTTGGCAAACCTATTCCCTATCAGACCTTTGACCGTCGGTTTTCGGATGCTGAATGGGCTGAGAAGCTTCGCAGGTTTTCCTATCAATTGCCGAAAAATGCCAATATAGTTTTTGAACCTGATAAAGAATATACGATATGATGAAAGATATCATTGCTCCCGTGCCAGCGGATGTCATCATGGAAGAGCTGACGAAAGACAAGTTCCTGCGTAAGACCAACAATGCGGGCAATGAGATTTATATCCTTACGGCTCATGATGCACCCAACACAATGCGAGAGATTGGTCGTTTGCGCGAAATCAGTTTTAGGGAAGCGGGAGGCGGAACGGGACTTGAATGCGACATCGACAAGTTTGACACCGATGCCGAGCATTGCTTCCGCCAACTTATCGTTTGGAATCCGGTGGACTGCGCCATTGTGGGCGGCTATCGTTTTCTACTTTGTGATAACCTTCCGCTCGACGAGAACGGACAGCCCGACACACCCACCAGCGAATTGTTCCTCTATTCGCGTCGTTTCGTTGAAGACTATCTGCCTTACACACTTGAACTCGGACGCTCGTTTGTGCAACCCACCTACCAGCCTACAAAGAGCCTCTCGAAAGGAATGTACTCGCTCGATAACCTTTGGGACGGACTGGGTACGCTGACGGAAGTGTATCCTCAGGCCAGATATTATTTTGGAAAGGTGACGATGTATCCTCAGCTCAATCGCACCGCACGCGACATGATTCTCTATTTTGTGCAAAAGCATTTCCCCGATCCCGACGGATTGGTGACCGTGAAGCCGGAACTGAATCTGCCCATCCTGACCCCCAAGCAGATGCTGGAGGGTCTCTTTACCGGCAATGGCTATCGCGAGAACTACAAACTGTTGGTTCATCATGTGCGCGAGCTTGGCGCTGCGGTGCCGCCTTTGGTCAATGCCTACATGAGTCTCTCGTCCACCCTCCGTTCGTTTGGGACTGCTCTCAATCCAGGTTTTGGGAAAGTGGAGGAGACGGGACTTTTGCTGACCATCAGCGACATGTTTGAGGAAAAGGTCGAGAGACATTTCCATTACGACAAAAGCTATATTCCTTTACGTTTGAAATAAAACCACAGCGTTTCGCAATCTTGCGTCTCGCGCAAAAAACTGCCTGACCCATGAATATCACCAAAGCTGAATTCCTGATGAGCAACACTCGTTTTGAGTTTTTGCCCAATGACAATATCCCTGAGTATGCCTTTATCGGTCGTTCCAATGTGGGCAAGTCTTCTTTAATTAATATGCTGGTGCAGCGTAAAGGTTTGGCCAAGACTTCGTCGGTGCCGGGGAAAACGGTCGCCATCAACCATTTCATCGTCAACGACGCCTGGTATCTTGTTGATTTGCCGGGCTACGGCTACGCACATCACTCGAAGAAAACCCGTGAGCAGTGGCGCGTCATGATTAACAACTATATATCGCGTCGGCGCAATCTGGTGACGACCTTTGTGCTGGTGGACGGGCGCCTTGAGCCGCAAAACAATGACCTTGGTTTCATGGAATGGTTGGGTGAGAACCAAATGCCTTTCTGCATCGTTTTCACCAAGGCTGACAAGGTGTCGCAAGCGGAGCTCAACAAAAACGTGGAGGCCATGAAGACCCGACTGTTGGAGGATTGGGAGGAACTGCCGCCCATCTTCATCACCTCGTCGGAGAAACGGCTGGGCCGGGACGAGGTGTTGGACTACATCGAAGCCCAAAACGCCGAGGTGGCCAATTTGATGAACCGATAATCTTAAATCTTAAATACTAAATCTAAAATACCATGGGAGCTATTCTTGCATCTGTTTTAATCGGAGCGATTGCTGGCTTCATTGCTGGCAAAATCATGAAAAAGGATATGGGTCTGCTGATCTGCATCCTGGTCGGTATTGTCGGCGGTTTCTTGGGCAGCTGGCTGTTTGGCCTGCTCGAAATTACTACCCAAGGCACTTTCTGGTGGCGACTCCTGGTCGGCATTGTCGGATCAGTGGTGCTGCTATGGCTTCTGTCCTTGATTCGGAAGAAGTGAAAAAAACGGAGCCATGCAGCTCCGTTTTTTTCATTTGAAATAGACTCTTGTGATTCCTGCGCCGCCAGTTTCGAGGGAGGCATCGTGGAAGCGTTCCACGTCGTGCATCCGGCTCAGCTTCTCGCGGATGAGCTTGCGCAGGATGCCGTTACCCTTTCCGTGGAGGATGCTCACTTCCTTTATGCTTAATAGCTTGGCTTCGTCCAGATACTTGTCGACGATGTCTAAGGCTTCTTCGGCGCGTTTGCCGCGAACGTCTAAGGTGAGGTCGAAGTGTTCGGCCTTTTCGCTGAGTTCTTCGGCGATGAGGCCAGCCTGCCAGCGGCGCTGTGTTTTGCGGGCTTCGGCACGGCTCACTTTGCGGAGCTTGTCGGGGCTGGTGCGGAGGCGGATGCTATCGAAAAGGATGGTGGCATCGGTGTCGGTGATAGACAGTATCTCGCCCACCACCTGCATATCATCGATACAGACGGTATCGCCCACCTTCAATTCTGCCTCGGCTTCTTCCTTCTGTTTTTGTTCGGCCATCTCTTTGGCTTTCTGAGCAATCTCCTCCTTGGCCTTTTCTAGGTGCTGGCGGATTTCCTTCGTCTTGGTCTTCTCGGCCTGGGCTTCCTTGATTTCCTTGATGGTGCGTTCAATCTGGCTGTTGGCCTTTTGTATCAGTTCCTGGGCCTCGGCGGCAGCATCACGGAGGTATTGCTTCTTGCGGCCTTCCAGTTCGGCGAGGAGGTTCTTGTATTTCTCCACCACCTCGGTGAGTAGCTGGTCGGCAATGCGCAGGTCTTGTTCTTTCTTGCGGATGTTTTTCTTGTCGACTTCCAGTTGTTGCAGTTGCTTCTCAAACTTGAGGTGCTGGTCGCCAGTGATTTGGGTCGCGTCGTCGAGGATTTGTTTTGGGAAGCCGATTTTCCTGGCAATCTCGAAGGCGAACGACGAGCCGGGCTTGCCGGTCATCATAATGTACATGGGCTGCATAAAACGGGTGTCGAACAGCATGGCGCCGTTGACGATACCCTCGTGGTTGTCGGCTAGGAGCTTAAGGTTGGCGTAGTGGGTGGTGACCATGCCGAAAGCCTGCTTCCGGTTGAGTTCCAAGAGGATGGCCTCGGCGATGGCACCGCCTAGTTGAGGCTCGGTGCCCGTGCCAAACTCATCGATGAGGAACAAGGTTCGCTCATTGGCCTGCTCCATGAGGGCTTTCATGTTAATGAGGTGGGAGCTGTAGGTGGAGAGGTCGTCAAGGATAGACTGCTCGTCTCCGATGTCAATGAAGAGGCTGTCGAAGAGGCCGCACTGCGAGTCAACGCGCATGGGGACCATCAGTCCGCACTGCAACATGTATTGCAACAAACCGGTGGTTTTGAGGCAAACAGACTTCCCACCAGCGTTGGGGCCGCTGATGACCAGGATGCGGTTGGTGGCGTCGAGCCTTAGGTCGAGGGGGACCACCTGCTTGCCTTGGGCTTTCAGTTTCTGCTCGAGCAGTGGGTGGCGCGCCTGCTGCCAATTAATATAAGGTGTGTCGCAGAGTTCGGGTTTCACGCCTCCAGTCTCCTGGGCCAGTAAGGCCTTAGCGCGGATGAAGTCGAGCGAGCCGAGCAGCCCCCAAGCCTTGCGCAACTCCGAAAGGTAAGGCCGTAGCAGTCGCGTGAAGGCGAGCAGGATGCGGTGAATCTCGCGCCGTTCAGCGTATTCCAGTTCCTTGATTTCGTTGGAAGTGTCAAAGATTTCAGCGGGCTCGATGTAGACAGTCTGTCCCGTGGCCGACTCGTCGTGGACGAAGCCTCGCAGTGAGCGCTTGTCGGCGGCGCGGACGGGGATGACCAGCCTTCCGTCGCGGATGGTGATTTCCGACTTTGGGTCGACCCATCCGGCGGTTTTGGCATCGCCCATGATTTGGCGGATGCGTTTCTCGATGCCGCCCTGCTTGCGGCGGATGCTCTGACGGATTGCGAGCAGCTCGGTGGAGGCGTTGTCGGGTATCTCGCCCTTGTCATCGACAAGGCGGTTGGCTTCGGTGAAGATGCTGCGGTCGATATAGATGTCCTGCATCAGTGCTTTGAGCCTCGGCGTGGTGTCGGCGCTTTCGGAGTGACCGTAGCGCAGGATGCCTTCGAGGGCGTTGAGCGAGGGTTTTAGGGCGAAGAGGTCGTCGACGCTGAGGCAGGTGCCTTCAATCTGGATGCGGTGGAAGGCCTCGCGGAGGTCGTGGAAGTCGCGCATGGGGAAGGGAACTCCTTTCTGCAGCAGGCTGACAAACTCTTCGGTTTGCTCAAGGCTTGTAGTAATCAGTTCCTTGCCGGTCGTGAAGGCCATCTGGTCGGCGCGTTCCAGCCCCATGGGGCTGATGCAATGGGCTGTCAGCATCTCGCGGATGCCCTTAAAGCCGATTTTCTGTTCGAAGTTGCTGGGGTAAATCACAAGTTGATATTTTTCGTGGCGCAAAGGTAGGGATTTTTTTAAAGATTCAGTCTTAGTTGTATCTCTTCCACTTGGCGTTTTAGGTCCTGCACGGTTTGCAGCAGCTCTTCCTCGCGAAAGCGGTTTTCGCGCTGCTCGGGCATCTCCGCGCTGATGTAGTGCACAAACTTCCACACCTCCTTGATGTCGGTGGCCGGCAGGTCGTAGGGATGATAGAGCGGGTTGAGCGAGCTGAGCGTGAGCTTGCCTTCATGCTCGATTTTGTTTTCCACCATTTTGAAGACGATGCCGTCGTCCTGCGTCAGCACGATGTAGGGCATCCCGCTTCGGATGTAGGTCCAGTCAACGACGTATTCCCCCGTGACATAGGAGCCGTTGGGGATGGGCAGCATCGAGTCGCCGCTAATTTGGAACGTACGGTACTTGCGGTCGTGCGACAGGAAAGGCATGGTGAAGGTGGGAAGAATCTTGATGTACTCGGGGTCGGCGAAGCCCGTCGTGTAGCCCGCCTTGGCCTTCTCACTGACGAGCTCGATGTTTTCGATGTTCTCATTGTTGACGGTGGTGGCCAGCACGCGCAGGTTGCTGCCTTTTAGGTAAACGTCGTAACCGCGTTCGAGCTGTGACAGCTGGCTGGGGCTGATGGTGCTCAAGTCGACTTTCATCAGTGTATCAATGGCGATGCCGAAATATTTCGAGAATGCCAGCAGGGCTTCAAGGTTGGGCTCGGCCACGCCGTTTTCGTAGCCGCTCAGCGTTGAGCGCTTCATATTCAGGGCGAAAGCCACGTCGTCCTGGGTGCGTTTGCGGTGTTTGCGCAAAAATTTTATGTTCGAGTTGATGTACATATGAATAAAATGATTAGTTTTACGGCGAAACATTTGATTAAAAACTCGTCAAAAATACGACATTTTCGGGATATGCAGGCATTTTAGGCAAGAAAAAGGAGAAAAAAGTATGGAACGTACGATTTTGCATTTGGATTTGGACACGTTTTTCGTGTCGGTGGAGCGGCTGCTCAACCCCTCGCTTGAGGGCAGGCCCATCGTGGTGGGCGGTATGGGCGACCGAGGCGTGGTCTCCACCTGCAGCTACGAGGCGCGGAGATTCGGTGTGCATTCGGCCATGCCGATGCGCACAGCGAGGCAGCTTTGTGCGCAGGCCGTCTTCCTCCGTGGCGACATGGAACTCTACAGTCGCTATTCGCGTTTAGTGACCAACATCATTGCCGATAGTGCTCCCGTCTACGAAAAGATGTCCATCGACGAGCATTATCTTGACCTGACGGGTATGGACCGCTTCCACGATTGCTGGCTGTGGTCGCACGAACTGCGGCTGCGCATCATCCGCGAGACGGGTCTCCCCATCTCTTTCGGCCTGTCGGAAAACAAGACTGTCGCGAAAATCGCCACCGGACAGGCTAAGCCCAACGGCGAGCTTCAGGTGCCTACACCTTATATTAATATATTTCTTGACCCGCTGCCCGTGCGGAAGATTCCGATGGCGGGCGAGAAGACCTGCCAGAGGCTCCGCCTGATGGGCGTGGAGAAGATCGGTACGCTGCGCCAGCTACCTCCCCTCGCCATGGAGCGCGCCTTTGGCAAACACGGCCTTGACCTTTGGAAGAAGGCCAACGGACGCGACGATAGCCCCGTCTGCCCTTATCAAGATCGTAAGTCCATCAGCAAGGAATACACTTTCGAACAGGACACCATCGACCTTGTGGCCATCCGCCAGCGCCTCGCCCGCATGGTGGAGAGCCTCAGCTTCGACCTCCGCGCACAGCACAAATTGGCAGGCTGCGTCACCGTGAAGCTCCGCTACTCCGACTTCGACACGCACGACATGCAGCAGCGCATCCCTTACACGGCTTTCGACCACGTACTGCGGCAGACTGTCAACAGCATCTTCGACCGGCTCTATAACCG
>LXOW01305558.1_pt1 | contig 11016 bp, 11 predicted proteins | sample 1368591 | NCBI WGS metagenome assembly LXOW01 (sample SAMN04884650, study PRJNA319009) | bovine gut metagenome | isolation source: Cow rumen | host: Bos taurus | place: Italy: Legnaro (PD) | collected 2014-07-09
TATCCAATGCCTCAAAAAATTAATAATATGCCTTGATTATACTAGCTTTATATAAAATAAACAATATTTTCAGTATCCTGCGACTTTTGGATCTACAAAATTTTCTCGCATTTTTTCTTTGTCAGTTTTTTTACGATATAAATCAAATTTTCCTTTAACTTCTTTAAAATTAATTTCTGGTTGAACTACGCCTTCAGCTTTCTTCCTTTCACAATATTCTCTTTTTAATCTACGTATTTTTCTTAATTGGTCTATATCCATATGTTTTAAATCTTCAATAGTTATATTATTTTCTTTATAAAAGAAATAAGCTAATATAAAAAGAATACCAGCTATAATGAATCCATTGCTAAAAAATTTATTTTTTTTAGTTTTGATATTCAAAGTTATCTCTCCAAAAACATGTTAGCGATATATTTAGTATCCCATCAATTTTGGTTTTACTTCTTGATTTCTGCTATTATCATAATCTCTTATTGCTTTTCTACGTTTTTTATATAAAACCTTTGCGTCTTCGCTCAATGCCTCAAACTCTTTCTTTGTAATTCTAATTTTCCCAAAATCAGGATCTTTAGGATCTGCAAATGTCCTTGTTCTAGCGGCATTAACAGGTTTTTCTTTTGTATTTGTGTTTAAACTAAACCTATTATTTTTTTCAAATCCTTTACTATTTACCAGAGAAGGTTTTGAAACAGGAGCAGGTTCAATATTAGTACAATATGTTAATCCAAGAGCTCCATGTTTGGTAGTAACATATGCTTTTTCGCCAAACTTATATCTCCCAACTGTTTCATATGGAATACTAAGTTTTAAACTGTGCGGATATTTATTCAAATCCCAACTTGCTAAAACAACTTGACCGTGATAATGAGTAGTATATCCGCCATATTTTTTTCTTGATGTTGTTGTCCAGCCCCTAGCACTTTCTATAGTGGCTTCATGTCTTACAGGTTCACTCATATCAAATGAGTAATTAGCAATCATTAAACTCAAAAACAAAAATATAGGCCCAAATAAGACTAAAGCACAACCGCCGCTAAATCTGCTTGTTTCGCCAGAAATAGCACAGATATCGTCTCCACAAGTCTGGTTTAAAAAAAATCCTAAGAATAAACCAACAATTATTGATAAAATAATAAAAGTTNNAAATTTTTTTCCAACACCATAACAGCACATAAGAAGCAAAAATACAATAATGCTTAAAGGACTATTTTCTTTTCTTCCGTATGCTGACATAATTATTTTGTTGTAAATTTATACCCTTGAGAATAACTTTTGGTTCCTTCTAGAGAATACTGAGAAGAAATTATTCTGAAATAATACGTAGTAGCAGGCTGTAAATCTTGAAGTTGCATACGATGCTGTTTTGTCATAGTCGTATTTACATAACTACTCATACCATAGAGTTCGTTATTTCNNCGCTCGTCGGCAGCGTCAGATGTGTATAAGAGACAGTAACTACTCATACCATAGAGTTCGTTATTTCCATATTCAATGTATCCATCTGATTCTATATCTGTTTCCCAAGATATTACCGCAGAATTGGAGTAAACAAGAGATACCTCTACTGATTGAACAAGAGGTATCTGCATTAGAGGAGCATTGATTTTGTTTACAACTTCATTTTGTTCTTTTATTTCAGACATAGCTAAATAATCTCCAGTAGCTTCTGGTTCTGAAACATTTGAACCTAAGGAGTTAGATAAACAACCTGTTATAAGCGTAACAACCATTAAGAAAAGTGTCAATATCGAAACTAAATATTTTTTATTCATTGACTCACCTGCTTAATGCATATGGAGTTAAAGTTACGTTAGAAGCAGAGATAACTCCATACCCGTTTTTGCTGTATTTTAAGTTATAGTTTCCAGGAGGAATATTGTGAATAACATATTCTCCCATTGAGTTTGAAACAGTATGGTAAGATGTTCCAACAAGGGTTACATCCACGCCTTCTATTGGGAAACCACTTATATTGTCTACTATTCTGCCCTTTAATACTGCTCTTCTTAAATCACAAGTTACTCTCAAAAGATTTTATATATTCCATCTTCAGGAATTATAGTAAGCAATTCTGTGCCATTTCTTTCATATCTATACTTCCAATTTGACGTTAAAGCTGAAATTCTATAATTTACTCTTATTTTTATTTTTCCATCAACAAACTCAAATTTAAACGGAGTTAAAAATAATCTGATATCTCTATACTCTTTAAAAGCATTTTCTGTTGATTTAATAAAATTAAATCTATCATTACCTGTATTATCTCTGTATTTATCTGAAATATGCGTTCTTAACCATATTGAATCATGTCTGCTTATTGCTTTGCATAAATCTTTACAAAAATCTCTGGCAAGCAGTTCGCTTCTTCGCTTATTTTGGACAGTAAAACCAGCTCTGAATATAGGAATACGTCTATCTAATGAGTCAACAAAATGTATAACTACATTAAACTCAGGAATTGACGGAATATCAAAATTAACTTCATGATATCCATTTCTGCCTTCTCTAAATACATATATTAATTCATGTCCCAGATTAAGCTCTATACGTTGCATTTCACTGGGATAGGGATTTATTTTAGCCTGAAATAAAATACTTCTTGGTATTTTTCCATCTGGAGTTTCTAAAACATATTTTCCATTTTCATTTCGCATAGAGTTAAAATATTGATTATTAACCATTATTTCATTTAATTTAAACTTAAATTCAGTTGAATGTGATTTATGAAAATCCTCAAATCTGTCTAACCATGAATGAAAACGTCTAAAGGAATGTAATTCTGTATTAACATCAAACTTTCTCTTTATTGGTTTGCTATCTTTTGCGTCTATTTCAATACATTCCTGTTCGTTTAAAAAGCTATTGTCCATATCTCCGCTAAGCTTGTAATTTAGATTTCCAGAAACAGCTTTTACTGTTTCACTGTTTTTATCGCCAATAAAAACCATTTCTCCATGAACAACGCTTGCCTTTATATTTCTGCCTACAAGCGAAACCAAACCCGCTGAATCTCTAGCAGATACCATTACAGAACAATAATGCAATTCTAATTCAATTTTTCCCTTCATACCTACATTCTGTTTTATTCTTAATCCAGAAAGAGGTTTAATAAATATCATATTATTTTCTGACCAAGACATAACCAAATAGCCATTTTCACCGGTTCTTATTGAATAACCATCACTAAAACTCATTCCAGGCTCTATTTTGTGCCATTTTTCTTCTGTCGGAGGACAATAAAAACAAGGTCCATCTATGCTTAAAGCAAGCAACTGACCTGCGACATAATCTTCACCAGGTTTAAAATTAGGTATTACTTCTTTAGAAACAGCCCAAACTGGTTGACAATAAAGAAAAATAGACATAAAGGCAAAAATAAATGAAAACATAATATCTATACGATTAAATTTTGATTTAATTATTTTATTCATCATATAGTTTACCTCAAAATGCTTTCTGCAAGCGTAGCTTTGCCGTATAATCCTCAACAGTAGCCATATTACCAGCATATTCACTTCTATTGCCTTCTAAATCTATAATTAAGTTTGTCGTACGATTATATTCTCTGGTTAAAGTTAAATTTAATTTGTCATGAATAGAAGAAATAGTTACAGGATCTACTTTTTCCCTCTGATAGTCTAAAGCAAATAAAATGTTATTATGGAATTTAGAAGCNNTTTCTGTTCCATATGAGCCATAGACTTTATTTTCTTTATCGTATTCCCAAGTTAAGCTGATATCAAGTCTTCTTGTATCGTTATCATTATTAACGGTAATATCGTCTCTTTCGTTTGTTTGCGATAAACCAGCGTAGTATTTCATTTTACCTGCTTTGTTATTAAATTCAAGCCAATACATATCTTTATATCTGCTCATAAATCCAGCAGCATGTTCATGAACAGGTTGATAATAAAAATCAAATCTCATTTCTTCATAGTATTCGCTTGGTTTCACTGTAATCTGAACTTCTGTCTGCTCTCGTTTTATAGTATTTTCCATATAGTTTGAGATATTGTCTCTTGCAGATCTATACCCAGCTTTTCCGCTTACATAGCGGTTAAATTCATAATAAGCTCTCATAAAGCCGCTTAATTCATCTCTGGGAGTTTCACCTAATGGTGAAGAAAACTCCGAATCAGCCTGTTCTACGCCAGCTTCTATTTTATAATTCTGTTTTTTATATCCGCCTACTAGTTTATATGCATCGCCTGAAACTCTGCCTGCGCTGTTTCNNGCATCTACATAAATATTTTCATTAGCTTTTAAACTAGTATCTATAGAAAAAATTCTATTATATAACATAGGAGTATCTAAACTTGCAGCTGCATTTTCACGCTTATCGTCTATACCAGCAAAATTAAAACCAACTTTAAATGATTCATCTCTGCTGTGCTGCAAACGAAAACCACCAACATATCTTGGATTTCTTAAATCATCTTTATCTAAAGCATAATAACCAGCGAATGCGCTTACAGAGGTATAATCATAATCCTGTCTTCCGTATGCGCCAACAATACCTTGAGTAAAAGTATAAGGCGACATTTCTGGATAAGCATCACCAAAAACTAACCTAGAACGCTCTGTATTCGATTCTAAGCTAAAATGGTTAAGAGTAAATCCTTTTTCAAAACTTCTTTTGTTATTTGTATAAGTAGCGTCAACATTTAAAGATAACGAGTCGCCGCCTACTCTGCTTGAAAAAAGTTCATAACGATAATTTATATCATAAAAACTTCCATTGTCTTTAGACGACAAATACTTATCACCTTTNNAAAAAATAATTCTTCTTCTCTTTCATTCATATCATAATAATCATGATTATAATTATCAACTACAGGAATACTCTTTGAACGTTCGGGCGGGCGAATTTCAGAAGCAGGAATAAAATATTGTCTATGCCCACCCTTGAGCTCTGTATATAAACGTGGGTCAGGCGCTTCTTTTAAATTTGTAGAATAATCTTCTATTGGCGTTGGTTCATTATATACAGATGTTTTAGGCTTTTCTGGAGGTCTTTGAGTTGGAGATTTAAGCTCTGGTAAAGCTAAAGTATTATAATACCCACTATAAGGCGATGCAGCACCATCAACAGACGTTACCACTCCAACCGTATCCGACTGCAAAGGCTCATAGTTTTTTCCGAACTGGCTAGAATACTGCATAGTGCTTCTTAAAGGTATAAAAGAGTTTTCTTTATCGGAAGAATATCTAAAGGTTTGTGGTCTTATAGTTACAGTGCTTGGAACCTGCTTTTTTAAAGGAACAAAACCTTCAGGTATCTTATCTTTATTGTCAGAACTATANNGTCTTTTTCATATTAGAAGCTTATCTTTCTAGTTTTTAGTATAAATGCTTATTTTACGTTAACGTAACCAAGCGGGTTTTTAGTTTTACCATTTTTTCTTACTTCAAAATGCAAGTGATTTCCAGTTGCTACTCCAGTAGCTCCAACTCTTGCAATAATTTGGCCTGCTTTAACTTGCTGTCCTTTTTGAGCAAGTATTGAACTACAATGTGCATATCTGGTTGAATAACCATCTTCATGAGCTATTATTATCAAATTACCATATCCAGCTCTATGACCTGCATATATTACTTTTCCACCTGTTGACGCTATTATTGGAGTTCCTTTAGCCGCTGCAAGGTCAACACCAGAATGAAATTTTCTTGATTTATATACAGGATGCGTTCTCCAACCATATGGACTTGATAACCAACCTCTTGTTGGCTTTTTCCAATTTTTTTGCGTTGAAGCATAAGCAGAAGTCGATTTAGCTGTTATTTTATAACCTTTAGCTGGTACTTTTATTATCTGTCCTGCCATTACAGAAGTTCCATGCAAGTTGTTTTGAGCTATAATACTATTTACAGTAGCATTATATTTTTTTGCTATTAAAGACAAAGATTCGCCTTTAGCCACTTTATGCTTTATAAGCACAGCTTTTTNNATACATTTTCTTGTTTGGATTAATTTTTATAGTTTGTCCAACTTTAACTAAAGTACCAGAAATATTGTTATCATACTGAATTTGAGCAACAGTTGTATTATATTTATTTGCTAATTTCAGTAAACTATCTCCTTGAGAAATTTTATAAGTAAATTCTCCATCTGGAATTTTTTCATCAACTTTTTCATCATTTTTTTCATCAACTTCATTAGATAAGGCAACTATTGGAGCATTCGTATTTAAAGCAGCAATTTCAGCTTTTGCTATTCTATCAAATGCTGAAATAGAAGTCTTTTCAGCAGGTGCGATAGCAGCCATATGCATATTAGAAGATGTTATATCAAAACTAGATAAATTTCTCGTTAAAGTTTCATTTTCTTTGTTTAAAGAAATCTGCTGCATAACAGGTATGGTAAGTTTTTGATTCATCTTTAAATTAGGCGAATTTAAACTATTAACTTTAACTATTTCTTCTTGCGGAATTTTAAATCTAGAAGCTATTTTAGAAAGTGAATCGCCCTTTCTAACAACATATTGAATATCATTAGTTGGCATTGGTATTTTTATTGTTTCGCCAATTTTAATAACATGGTCATCGCTAATATTATTTACTTGTTTTAGCTTTCCAGTTTCAGAACCAAATCTAAGAGCTATATCAGAAAGAGAATCGCCTGATTTTATAGAATATTTTATATATTTATCATCATTTTCTTGGATTTCAGAAGTAATTGTTTCAGGAGCAGGAGCAGCAGCAACTTCTATGGAAGCAGAAACATTTTCGATTTCAGTTTCAAAGTTTTCAGTTTCTTCAGCTAAGACAATCTGTTCGTCTTCAGCTGTGTATACTTCATCTGTTTCTTCTTCATCAGCGTAAGTACCTTCGTCATCATCTTCAAAATACGCTGATTGATCTACATAGATATTGTTCTTAAATGAACTATCTATATCAAACGCTACATCGCACTTACGACTGACAAATTTGTCAATAGCTATTGCAGATGTTTCCAATAATACTATTGCCATAAGTATCAGAATCGAATAATGTCGTGCTCTTAAATTATTCCACACGTTATGCGCTCCCTGCTTTCTGTGTTTCTGATATAAATTACATACCGTATTATAAAATCGGCAAAAACGTGTAGAATTATTAGCAAAAAGAACCACCCGTAAAAAATTTTTACGGGTGGTTACATAAACTATTTAATTGTTTTTGTGTTTATTAATATTAGGGTTCAAGCTCAAGTTCTTCTGGAACTACAATTTTGGGAGTTTCATTAACCTGATTATCCTGAACTTGCACTTTTTGAGCAGGAGCTTCTTGAACAGGCTTTTCTTCCTTTGTTTCTTCAACTTTATTTGGAGTATTAACATTAATTCTATTAACTAAAGCGTTAGCCATTTTTAACTTTGGATAAGCTCCACTTCTGATTTCCCATACATCAGAAATCCATGAAGAATCAAGTTTTATATCTGAAGCAGAAGCAAAATATTGAAGATTTGAATAAGATTCTTTATATGTTGGCTCTTCACTGCAACATTTATGCGTATTATTTTTCCTATCATCAGGTTTTCCTTTAAATGCAAACTTGGTATCACTTGTAATAAAACAATTTTTAACCATTGAATGTTTTCCAGAATTTACTGATCCAGTTGGAGAAAAATACATGCCAGTAATACCGCCTACTCTAGAATCATAATATTCTGTTTTCAGATTACCTATAGCATAACAGTTATCAATATAAGCTCTATCATTGTAACCTACAATACCGCCACATTCTTCTTTTGCTTCAATATTACCATCGTTGTAGCAGTCTTTTAAAGTGTTTTCCATTCTATGATTAGCAGCTATTCCACCGGCTTTATAACATTTTATCTGGTCTGTTGTTTTTATAGTGCCATGATTTTCACATCTAGCAACAGAAGTTACTCCCCAAACAGCATATTTACCAAATATACCAATAGATGAAGCAATACCTCCACAGTTCATACCCATAATCGTTCCATAATTAATACAGTCTGATAATGAAGCGTTTTCTGCTATAGAACCGACTATTCCTCCTGCTGATCCTTTTATAGCTGTTACATCAGCTTTTGAAACAAAATTATAATATATATCTTGTTTGTCTTCTTTTTTCTTGTTTCCATATATTTCTCCGAAAATACCGCCTACTTCGTCTTCGGCTGTTACTTTACCAGAAACATAAATATTGTTTGCAGAACAGTATTCTCTAATACTAGCGACAACACCTGCGCCATATTTTTTTGAAGTAACATTTACATCAGATTCTATATTACTTATTTTACTATTCTTTTCCAATCTACCAAATGCACCACCAACATAGTTGTCGCCGTTAATAGTAGAATCTTTTATTTTAATATTGTCAGCAGTAATTTCTTCACCTTTTCCCAAGATGCCGCCAACATATTTTTTACCTATAATATTATTAGACTTAACTGTTATATTGTAAAATTTTGTATTAATGCTGCTACCTACTAAGCCACCAATTTCTTCTTTTCCACTTATTTTAGAAGAAAAAGTAATATTGTTAATAGNNTATTTATTTCACAATCTATAGTTAGATTTTTTATTTCCGCTTTTCTTACTCTGTGAAACAAACCATGATAATCGTTATATGGAGCTTTTGGAACAGTAGGAGTTTCTTTATCAGTTGTAATTATTTTTAAACCGCTAATTGTTTTACCGTTTCCATCATAATAGCCCATAAAAGGTTTTTCATAATAATAAAGCAAAAGCTTTTCTTGAGGTTTACCCCAAAAATCATTATTAGAAATGTCTATATCTGATTCTTGCTTGAAATAAAAACCAGCATCTATAAATCTATAGCTAGTTATTAAAGATAATAAATCGCTGGCATTTTTTATTAGGAATGGACTATCGCTAGTTCCTTTGCCTTCCCAAGGGTAGATAACTTCGTTTTGTTCACCATGGCTTATCCATTCCTTTTCATCAATATTTTTTGTATTAAAAGTTTTTGTAGTTCCATCAGAAAAAGTTAACGAGTTTAAAACAGCTAAAACTCTATAATCACAAGAATTATTACCAGACGTTTTATCTGTTCTATTTCCATCTTCATCTAGAACAATACCTCTAACATTCAAATATTTTTCATTCAAATAATTTGACTCAATCTTTAAAATATTTTGCGCATAAGGCTTTAAAGAAACTGGAATATCGTTATACATACTACTACATACGGCATCAAACCCTTTTTTATAATCTTCTATCTTTGTTGTATATGGACCAACACTTGTTTCTGGAATTTCTATTCTCGCTATGTAATCACCATAAGCGGAATTTGTTGGATATTTATAATCTATTAGTTTTCCTTTTAAAGTAGTTTTCGATTCAGAAAATATTGTTGGAATAAAAGCAATACCATAAGAACGTTTTTCAGTAATAGAATTAAGCTGCATATTAAATGAAATAGCAATATTCAAATCATTTTCAAAATATTCTCTTCTACTGTCATTATGATTGTAAAAAAATACTGGAAAATCTATAGAAAAACTTTTCACTTCTTCTCTAGATAAAACTATTGGATTATAACAGCGTTTAAAGAAATAACAACCAGATCGATAAAAGTCAACGCCTAATATTATAATATCGGCTTTTGTTATATCATAACTCTTTACATCATTTGTAATATCAATCAAACCATCTATCTCTTTTAATTGTATAGATTCTTCAGAAAAAGAAGGCAAACAAAAATAAAATACCAGAAACAAANNTAAGAAAAAAGTTTATATTTGCTCTGATTGTTTAAAAAAACAAACTATGTTAATCTTGTAATAAAATTACTTGATTTGAGGGTTATATGAAGAAGTCTTTGTTATTGTTATTATCTACTTTTATAGGTCTATCTCAAGCTTACGCTAACGAAGAACTAACAATAAAAGTTCAAAATCAAAATATTGAATTAGTGAAATGCAAAGCTGGTGACTTCTATATGGGAAGCACTTCAGATGAACTGGGAAGAAACAGTAATAGCGATATTCAACAATTTAATACAAAAATTGAAAAAGAATTTTATATTAGTAAATTTGAAACAACCCAGGCTCTATATCTAGCTGTTATGGGCATAAACCCATCTAAAAACAATGGTCTAAATAACCCTGTAGAACGTGTTAACTTCTATAATGCCACGATATTTTGCGATAAACTTAATGAAATTACAAAGAATAGCAGACCTCAGGGTTATAAATTTTCCCTTCCCACAGAAAAACAATGGGAATACGCCTGTCGCGCAGGTACAAATACTTCTTTAAATAACGGAAAGCAAATTTCCCAAACCAAAGGTAAAAGTGATGAACTTGATGAAATTAGCTGGTATAAAGGTAATTCAGACACAAAAACCCATGAAGTAGGCACGAAAAAACCAAATTCATGGGGAATATATGATATGCACGGTAATGTTGCCGAATGGTGTTTGGATTCATTCAATGGAAGCGAGATTGCTGAAACGATTGACGATAATAGCAAATGTGTTATTCGTGGCGGAGCATATTTTTACGAACCTGAAAAACTTCGCTCAGCCAGTCGTGGAGCAAACAGTCCAAAATCAATATCTTCAGGCATTGGTTTCAGAGTTGCTTTAGTTAGTGATGAAACTCATATAAACCCACAAATAGATAAAAATATTTTAGAAAAAGTAAAAAAAGAAAATGAAGATAGTATCAATATTTCTCAAAACAAAGATATTCAAACAAAAGAAACTGAAATAGCTTCTCAAACCAACGAGATACAAAATACAGTATCAGAAAAGCCTGCTGAACCAATTATTGTGCCTGTTCTTAATCCAATAAACAACAATTCTAGCGATTCCATAAAGCCACAAGAACCAATATCTAAAGCTGAAATTCCAAATGAACCAATTAAAGAAAAAACATTTAAAGAATTAGCAATAAAAGCAGGCGAAAAGATTTCCATTTCATATAATGGAGTTAAATTTCCTTTGATAGGTTGCCCTGCTGGTGAATTCTTAATGGGAAGTCCCAACAATGAAACAGGTCGTAAAGAAGATGAAATTCAGCATAAAGCTACTAT
>LXOW01267252.1_pt1 | contig 11015 bp, 9 predicted proteins | sample 1368591 | NCBI WGS metagenome assembly LXOW01 (sample SAMN04884650, study PRJNA319009) | bovine gut metagenome | isolation source: Cow rumen | host: Bos taurus | place: Italy: Legnaro (PD) | collected 2014-07-09
GCGGTAACGCATGTAGCTGACCAATACTAATAGGTCGAGGTCTTGACCAAAATTGGATGAAACAATGTGTAGTTTTGAAGGTATATGAGAGAAGCTCTTATCGTAAGATGAGAGCTTTTTTATGTAATAGGAAATTGCGATGCAATTTCCTATTACATAAAAAAGCTCCGCGAGGATGCGCAGACCGCGGAGATGGAGTTAATTGCTACGCAATACCGCGGTCGCGCTAGAGTTTTGCAAGCAAAACTCTTTGTTATGTAATTGGAGGGAGTATATGAGTTTATTTGCGATTGGGGATTTACATTTGTCATTTACGGTGAACAAACCTATGGATCAGTTTGGATGGGTTTGGAGACATCATGATGAGAAGATTGAAAAACGTTGGAATAAATTAGTGAAGGATGAGGATACTGTTGTAATTACCGGAGATCATTCCTGGGGAAAAAATCTTTCGGAAGCAGAAGATGATTTAGAATTTATATCCCAATTACCTGGAAGAAAGATTATGCTAAGAGGCAATCATGATATGTTTTGGGATGCTAAAAAAACAAAAAAGTTGAATGAATTATATGAGGGAAAATTATTTTTCTTACAAAATAATTATGCTACATATGAGGAGTATGCTTTGGTTGGGACAAAGGGATACTGTTACGAAGGAAAAGACACTTATGAGCATTTTGAGATGATCAGAGAGCGAGAACTTGCCAGATTGCAGTATTCTTTCGAGGCTGCCATTGAAGACGGATATAGTAAGTTTATTATGTTTTTACATTATCCACCAACCAGTATTGGAGAAATGGAAAGCCCATTTACGGAAATGGCAAAGAAATATGGAGTTGAGAAAGTGGTATACTCTCATTGTCATGGAAAAGAACGGTTTGAGGACAGTTATAGAGGAATCGTGGATGGAATTGATTATCAATTAGTATCAGGTGATTATTTAAAGTTTAAGCCAAAGAAGTTGTTATAAAAAATGTCAGGGGCAGAAGAAATTTTGTCCCTGTTTTTTGCTTTATAGGAAATTGCGATGCGAGGATGCGCAGACCGCGGAGATGGAGTTAATTGCTGCGCAATACTGCGGTCGCGCTAGAGTTTTGCAATAAAATCATATCTGACTTAGTCAGTTGTGCGTTTTTCAGAATACGATTTAAATGTGACAAAATAGTCATTTTCAAGTCATGTAGTTGTAAGCTTTGATTGTTATACTATAGTAGTAAATAAGACAAAGATGATTTTTTTAGTTAAAAGAATGGTTAGTATAAACGATACAGATGATTTTTAAATCAAATGAGTGGTTAACAAGAAAGAAACTTTGGATTAAAAAAATCAAAATGAGTAGTTTGGAGGAGAAACATGGAAATATTAAGAATTGAACATTTAACAAAAATATATGGCAAAGGAGAAAATGAGGTAAGAGCTTTGGATGATGTATCTTTTTCAGTGGAAAAAGGACAGTTTGTTGCGATTATTGGACCATCAGGTTCTGGAAAATCTACCCTTCTTCATATTTTAGGTGGAGTGGATGTGCCAACTAGTGGAAAAGTATTCATGGATGGAAAAGATGTATTTACCCAAAAAGAAGAGGAACTTGCTATTTTCCGTAGAAGACAGGTTGGACTAATCTATCAGTTTTACAATTTGATACCTGTGTTAAATGTGGAAGAAAATATGACATTGCCGATTTTGATGGATGGAAGAAAAATTCCGGAGGATCGTTTGAAAGATATGGTGAAAATGTTAGGTTTGGAAGGAAGAGAAAAACATTTACCAAATCAGTTATCCGGAGGACAACAGCAAAGAGTATCTATCGGAAGAGCGTTAATGAATGCACCGGCTGTTATGTTAGCGGATGAACCGACTGGAAACCTTGATCAGAAAAATAGTCAGGAAATCATGAGTTTACTTCGCAAATCCAATGAACAGTTTAATCAGACATTGATTATGATTACTCATGATGAAAATATTGCCTTACAGGCAGACCGTATCATCGCTATTGAGGATGGAAAAATCATCAGAGATGAGGTGTTGAAGTCATGAAAATAATGCGTCAATTTACCTTACGAACATTAATGAAAAATAAAATGAGAACCTTTGTGACCATTATCGGTATTGTATTGGCAACCTCGTTGTTCACTGCAGTATTAGAAGGCTGGTATAGTGTTCAAAATTATATGATGGACTATGAGACTGCTAAAAATGGTAGTTGGACCAATCGTTTTGAAAACGTATTGGAAGATGATGTGGACAAGGTTACTTCCATTGCACATGTGAATGATTATACGAAAATTCAAACCTTAGGTTACTCGAAAATATCTGATACGGAATCAATCCATAGTCCATATTTACGTGTAAGACAATTATCAATCGATAGTCCATATTTATGTGTAAGACAATTACAAAAGAATTATGAGCAGTTTATGCCAAAGTTGGAAATCATAGAAGGAAGAATGGCTGAAAATGATGGAGAGCTTGTTGTAACAAATTTTTCTGTGGGTTCAGAAATGGAAAATATAAAAATTGGTGATACAGTAACATTGAAAATTGGAGAACGTGTTGGAAAAGATGGCAACAAAAAATATGGTGCAAGAGAATATAATATCATTAAGAATAAAGACGAGGTGAAATTCGAGCTTACGGAACATTTGGAAAATCTTCACACAAAAACATATACGGTAGTCGGTATAAGTAGTGAGTTAGGTGTGGGTGAGTATACAAATGATTATTTGTTAGGTGAGGCTTTTGTTGGTTATACAGTAGGGGAAGAGAAAGGCATTATTACTGATATTTATGCTCATGCAGATCAGTTATCCCATGCGAAACAAATATCAAAGGATATCATGAAAATTTATAATGCTAATCCTGAATATATGAATATAGTTTGTGATTATAGAGAAAGTGATACATTACACGACAATCTTTTAGAGTTTTCTGGAGTAGGGCAGAGTACTTCTTTTATGACTATGATTTATTCCGTGTGCGCAATTTTAATCGGCATTGTTATGGTTGCATCCATTGCCTTGATTTATAATGCATTTGCCATATCTGTCAGTGAGAGAACTAAATTATACGGATTGTTGCGTTCCATTGGTGCTACTAAGAAACAAATTCGTGCCAGCGTATTATTTGAAGCAGGGGTATTGTGCCTGATTGGTGTTCCTTTAGGAATTTTGGTAGGATTAACAGGAATAGGAATTACTTTGTACGCTGTGGATGGCTGGTTTCATCTGTTGATTGGAACTGAACTCAATGTGCATCTTAGTTTGGCAGTGAGTCCGGTATTTCTAACAGTCGTAACCGCACTTTCTATTGTGACTGTTTTGATTTCAGCATTTTATCCTGCAAGAAGAGCCGTAGCTATCACGATTATTGACACACTTCGTCAAAACAGAGATATTAAGCTTCTTAAGAGAGTTTTTCGAAAGGGAAAGCTTTCTTATAAACTGTTTGGATTTTCAGGGATGCTGGCAAAGAAAAATGGAATGAGAAATCCTAGAAAGCAAAGGACTATCGTTGCTTCTCTTTCTATCAGTATTTTGTTATTTATGACGGTATCATCGTTTGTAGCCTATTTGGAAGCATCTACAAGCGGTATTGAGAGTAAGGCAAGTTATGATGTGTTTTATAGTAATAGTAATGATGTAATGTTTAAAGAAGATTATATTGACCGTGTAAAAAAAGTGTTAGAAAAGGTTAAGGAAGTGGATCAGCTTTCTTATAGCTTCAATGCATATGGCTTTCTTGTTTCTAAGGAAGCTGATTTAAATACGAATAAATTGGTGGAAACTGTTAGTGATAAAGCAATTGTTCAAATGAAGGTATTTTTTGTGGAAGATGAAAACTACAAAGAATTTCTGAAAAGGGAAGGATTAAGTCTTGATAAATATATGAGTACAGATCAGCTTTGTCCGGTTTATGATGACAGTTATAATTTTTACGATGAAAATTTAAAGAAAAGGATCTCCGGACATTATTTAAAGGAACAAGGTTTGGAAAATGCAAATTGTTATTGCATTAAATATAAGGACAGCGAGGAATGTAAAAACTTAGACTTTTATGGTGCTCATCTGAATGAAAATGGGGAACCATATGTAAAGGTGTATGAAATTAAGACAGAGGATGGTACGGATGATAAAGATGAGGAAAGAACAGCAAAAGAGATGTCGCAAACATTGGATTTAGCAGCTGGCCATAGAATTGACGGGTTATATCCATTAGGTGTTTCGGATGATAAACGTGATGATGAGATTAACGTGTTTTTACCATTTTCAGCATGGAAAACAAATTTTCAAAAAATTCCATTAAAGTACAATTTATTCTTTGGAATGAAGGCAAAACAACATAAGCAATTAGTGGATAAATTGTCTGGGAATGAGATTTTTGATGAAGATTTTTCGTTTACGGATGATGATAGTGAGTATTTAAGATGTTACGGAGATCAAATAGATAGTATGAGAAGTCAAGTTGCAATGATTGGTCTAATTAAAGTATTTTCTTATGGATTTTTGATTATTGTTTGTCTGATTATTGTAGCAAATATATTTAATACCATTTCTACCAATATTATGCTTCGCAGGCAAGAGTTTGCAATGTTGCAATCTGTAGGAATGTCAAGAAAATCCTTGAAGCAGATGTTGCGATATGAAAGTATGATTTACGGAGTGAAAGCACTTATTTTTGGATTACCAATTTCGTTTTTTGCTTCTTATGGAATTTATAAGGCATTAGGCAATGAATTTAGTTTTGACTTTTTTATTCCGATAGGTAATCTTTGTGAAGTAGTAGGAGGAATATTTGCAATTGTATTTGCCAGTATGGTATATTCTAGAGAGAAGATTAAAAATGACAATCCAATAGAGACGTTAAGAAATGACATGATCTAAGTGTCAAGACCAAAAGAAAATTGGAAGCCAAAAGCAAACAATGGCACTTTATGAATGAAGAGGCTGAAGGGAAAAAATAGCCGAGCAGAAATCATAATCATCGGATTATGTCAACACAACATCATTTTAAAGAGAGGTAAACAGATTTGCAGACAATATTATTGGTAGAAGATGATGAGGAGATTATCAGACACTTGACGAAATTTTTACAGGATGAACATTTTCAGGTGATTTCTGTAACAGGACAAAGGGATGCGTTAAAAGCAATCGAAGAAAAGGAAAGCATGATAGACCTGGTGCTTTTGGACATTTCTTTGGCTGAGGGAAATGGATTTGCAGTTTGTGCTGCGATAAAAAGTAACACGGATATTCCTGTTGTATTTTTGACAGCATCAGGGGATGAATATAGTACCGTAACCGGACTTGATATGGGAGCGGATGACTATATTGCTAAGCCATTTCGTCCTAGAGAATTGATGTCAAGAATCAGAAATGTTCTTCGAAGAACCGGAAAGAGTAATTCTATTTTAAAGTTAGCGAATGTTTCCATTGATGCAAACAGTGGAACGGTTCAAAAAAACGGAAGTGAGATTTTTCTTTCTGCATTGGAATACCGTTTGCTGCTGATTTTTGCAAATCATAAAGGACAGGTCCTTTCAAGAAATCAATTGTTGGATGAAATCTGGGATGTTGCCGGTGATTTTGTAAATGACAACACACTTACCGTATACATTAAGAGATTGCGTGAAAAAATAGAAGATGATCCGGGCAAACCGAAAATCATAAAAACAATAAGAGGATTGGGGTATCGGGCAGAATGAGTATGTTAAGAAACCGTCAGATGAAGGTAGATCTTGTAGTATCTATGTTTACAATCATTATTATGTTAGTAGTAGGGATTGGTTTGGGTTGTTTGAAAGTAACCCTTTTAATAGGTGCAATCCTAATGCTATTTATCGGATATCATTTTTTGGTGGAACTTAGAAGATATAAGACCATTGCTAAATTAAACGAAAATCTGGATGAAATGTTACATCAAAGGAGACATACGATTTTTGAAGATTGCGAGGAAGGGGAATTGGCAATTCTTGCGACAAACTTAAATAAATTGGTGAGAAATCTGCGGGAACAGGTAGATATGGAGCAGTTGTCTAAAAAGCAGCTGGCAGACGCTATGGCAGATATTTCCCATCAAATTAAAACACCACTAACGTCTATCAATCTTTTGTTGTCAAGGCTTCGAAAGGATGGCTTGGAGAAAGAAAAAGAGATGGAGGCAATTGTTGAAATTACAAAGCTAACTTCAAAAATTGAATGGCTGATTTATGCCTTATTAAGAATTGCAAAGCTGGATGCCGGGGCAATTACCTTAAAACAGGAAGAAGTTTCCCTAGCGTTGTTGTTAATGGAAACAGAGGAGCATTTGGCAATTCCTATGGAATTAAGAGGAGTACAGTTTGTATATGAGAAAGATGACAGTATAAAAGCTACCATTGATAAATCATGGACTTTGGAAGCTGTAGAAAATATTGTAAAAAACTGTATGGAGCATACACCGGAAGGGGGAAGGGTGAAAGCGGAAGTTTCAGAAAATCCCATTTATTCGGAAATTCGCATTACAGATACAGGTGTTGGAATTGCGAAGGAAGATTTGCCACATATATTTGAACGTTTTTATAAGGGAAAGAATTCCGATAAAAACAGTGTGGGAATTGGACTGGCATTGGCAAAACAAATTGTAAATTCACAAAATGGAACAATCATCGCACAGAATTGTAAGAATAAACAGGGTGCAGAATTTTGTATCCGTTTTTACAAAACAGTAGTATAAAAAAGAACGTTAAAGTAACAAGTAGTAGTTGTTTCTTTGACGTTCTTTTGTATTAATCAATGGAATAATTGGTAATGAGCAAATGCTCCGCATTTTTATCGTTTCGATCCTGAAAGCTAACAAAGTATTTTTTATCAAATTTGTGAAGCTGAAGTTTATCCCCATTGGCACAAGGTGTTTCCTGTGGATATAAAGAAAGAATAAAATCTGTATTTTTAATGATTAGCATAAAATTACCTTTGCATTTTTTTATCAAATAATTGGCTAAACGAATTTGTTCTTCCTTGCCAAAAGCGTTGTTGGCATAAGTACTAAATTCCGTGTCATAAGGTGGATCTAAGAAGATAAAATCATTCTTTTTCGGAGGATTTTGTTTAAAAAATTCTTCGAAGTCCAAGTTGCAGATTTTTGTGTTTTGAAGCTGTGCAACTAATTCTGGTGAAGAAAAATACTGGATTTTTTTTGTCAGAGTCTTCTTATTGTAGGAAATGCCCCCATAAGGAACATTAAACTTGCCACTTTTGTTATAGCGAAACATAGAGGAATAGCAGTATTCCCGTATGAAAAAATAAATGGCTGTAGCAAAGGAAGTAGTAATGTGCAACTCTTCAATATGATTGTAAAGGTAGCGAAAATGCATGTAAAAAGCATTTTTAAAGGCACCTTCAATATTGTCTGCGATATCTTCTTCACAAAGAGATCCTTTTTTTTCCTCGATGGAAGCCATACGAATTACTTTGTTTGTATAGCTTTTAATCAGTTCATTGATAAAGTTATCAAGGGCAATGTTAAAATTGCTTTTAAGAAGATCGTTAAACTCAGAGGCGTGAGCACATAAAAACTCCGTCGTGAGATCTGAAAGCTGTTGCTTATCAATCTGTTTGGTACGATAGTATTCGTAAATCTCACGAAGCTTTACGGCATGTTTATCCGTAAGTTTGGTGATGTTAATCCAGTTGTCGTTGATGCCGTTGATTTTTATGAAAAAATCTTCATTTTGAGTGGCAATCATCTGATACAGATGAATCAGCTCGCCAGACTTGTCATTGATTAAATATTTCTTGCTGTCTAATGCAAAATAAACCGCACCACCACCCACAAAAGGTTCAAAATAACTACCGGTTTTTGCTGGCAGATTTGGCAATATATATTTTAATTCCTTGTCCTTGCCACCCGGATACTTAAGGAGTGGAGACAATTTGTTTTCTTTCGGTGAAATACTCATAAAATCCCTCTTATCATATTTTATGTACTCTCGGAAAAACACTTTCATATACTGTGGTGACCGCGAAGCAGTCATGAATATATTGTGTTATCATATCAATAGTGTACATATGTTCGATTTTTATTATAACAAAAATATACTTGTCTTACAAGCAAAACTCTTTATTCTTACTTATATCCCTTTTGGAAATTGATTGATTTGATGTTCAATCGCCTGCTCCCAGCTTTGGTAGGACGCGTGGTGAAGGGAAAGTTCGCACAAATGATTGAAAAAACGAAGCAAAACTTCCATGGAAATTTCTTTTTTATAACATTTGGTAATCAGTTTCACATATTGTTCGATGGTTAATGGAACAATAGGAATCGGCTTACCAAGCCAGCTTTCACGGTTTAAAATAAAAAACTGCCACATTGTTCTTAAGTGAATGCGGGTAGATAAAAATAGTCCAAGTATATGCTTTTCTTCGTGTGTTTTCATAAAATGCATCACATGGTCTACTACGCTGGAGGCTTCGTGTTCCCATTGTCTTACACCTGTCATTAAGGAAACCTCCGGAAGTAAAATCGTATCCCCCCAGTAAAGTTCCATATCCGAGGTATTTCCAACACCAGGAGCAAAACTTCGAGGAGATAAATCTTCCTCAATTTGAAAGTTACGTTTTACTGTGTGTATTCCCTGAACAGAAATCAAAGATTTCCATGTGTTTACCTCTAACCACAAGGCACTCATATCGTCGTTGGCAAGGATATCATCAAACTTTTCCAGTATAAAATCACGTTCTTCTTTTGTTTTGGAAGTGACATTGATAAAATGCTCCTCGTTGTGATGGATGATGGCTTTATCAACGGAATATTCAATGTCCTTTAGTTTAGTAATATTAGTAGTTTCCTGGGCTTGTGTCAGTAAGTCTGCCAACTCACGGGAAGGTAACAAATCATTTTCTGCTTCCTTTGGAAGAGAAAGAAAATCTTCGATGGACATTTGGATAAATTCCGCTTCTTCTTTCTCAGGTTCTTCTGTTTTAAGCAGACTTTGTAAGAGTTCAATCTTGTCTTTTACGATTTCCTGTCGTGCCTTTGAGTCGTCCCAAGGCAGATTTACATTGGAATCGCTTCCGTACCATGCCATGTATTCTGCTTCGTTGAAAAAAGGCTGTGGAAAATGAAACTCATACTGGGTTCTTAATAATTCCACTTTCTTTTGTGCATGGGTGGCAACACGAAGTTTGCTTGCATAACTTCTTCCGGATATGGAAAATAAACCAGTGTAGACTAAGGAACGGGAAAAGGCTTCCGCATAGTCGTAGTAGCTTGAAATTTTATTTGTCATAGGTCCGTAATGGGACTCATACACCTGTTTAAATATATTTTTTAGTGTTTTGGTATCCAGTTTGTTTGGAAGAGTTTCGTATTGAAATTTAAAATCTGCGATGGCAGCAATCATAGAAGAAATCTGAGCTTCTTCATCACAACCAAATAACAGGGCAAGTTCGCTACGGTTCAAACTGTCAAAGTATTCAAAAGCTTTTAACACCAATTGCATTGGGAAAATTCCCGGTTGACTGGCGGTAGAAGTTATTTTTTGAATAGGGTTTGGTAGGTGGAGCTTTAGCATTTGCTTTAAGTAGCGCTCCTGGTCAAAGCGTCCCTGCATAATCTGTCGGCCACTTTCAGTGACGTGAATAAAGCCTTGCTCATCTACATAAGAAAATCCGAAAAACTCAAAGGTACTTTTGTCATTTCGACCGTTACTTTCTGTTTCTTTCGTATCTTTTGCACCAGATAAGTATTCGTCATATGAGATGGTAGACAACCAGGCATCTTCCTCGTTGTGGGCATAGTAGATATATTCCCGTCTTGTAGGATGTACCTGCTTTTGGTTAAAATGACTGACTTCCTCTGTGGTGTCATTCCAGTTTTTGTCCTCCAATGCTCCGAAAAATGGAAACCATTGGATGGTTTTCACAATACTTCTAGGCTTTGTGCGCCAATACCAACTCATATACTAAACCTCTCTTTGTTTTTTTGTATTTATCATAAACTCAAAAAGTTTCAATATTCCAAAGGCAATCATTGCACCTGAAAAGTTTAAGATGACATCATCAATGTCAAAGTTACCAACCCAAAGCACAAGTTGAACAATTTCAATTGTACAAATAGTAGCTAAAGAGGTAATTACAAAGTTAAGTGTTTTCTTACATTTTGGAAAAATCAATGGAGTTAATATTCCAAATGGTACTAATAAAACCATGTTTCCAATCAATTGCTGAAAGAACATTACCGGATTGGAATAGTGGGAGTAATCTTTAAATACTTGAAAAGGTACAAAGTTTGAGTATGTTATGCGATCTTTAAATAAACTAAAATCGGTTGAAACGGAGTCAAATGAAAAACCGCGAAAAACAACAAATAGTAATGCAAGGATGTAAACACCCCAACCGACANNATCATTGCAGCACCGTAATTGACGAATGCATCTTCCTTGTAACGTATTACCTCTATCATGAGAATGGAAAGAAGTACACAAAGTGCTATGGAAATTGTTGTTAGTAATAAAGTGGTATGTTTTTTCATAACTAAAATCCTTTCGAATGTCATAGGAGGAAACCCGCTGCCCTTGGGCGGTGGGAGGAGCCTTGTAAATTTGTAGCCATTAACCCTGGCTCTCAATGTACTTTTGTATAGTTGCTGACGATAACAATGTGTGCTTTTAAGCTGTACTTACGCCTGTTGCGATGATTATATCCGTTCTCCATAAAAAATCCCCCAAAACTATTGGTTTTCAATAAATAATATTATATTATATAGTTAGTGAATTATCAATGAGGTGAGTTTATGGAACAAATGACAGTTACAGCTAAAATTCAGATTTCAGTAGCAACAGACGATAAGGTTTTACTTGATGAAACCATGTCTGTATATTCTGATGCCTGTAATTATGTATCTGACTATGTGTTCCAGACTCACGACCTTAAACAATTTTCTCTTAACAAGGTTCTTTACTCTACTCTTAGAGAGAAATTTGGCTTAAAATCTCAGATGGCTCAGTCTGTATTTAAGACTGTTATCGCAAGATATAA
>LXOW01282185.1_pt1 | contig 11015 bp, 5 predicted proteins | sample 1368591 | NCBI WGS metagenome assembly LXOW01 (sample SAMN04884650, study PRJNA319009) | bovine gut metagenome | isolation source: Cow rumen | host: Bos taurus | place: Italy: Legnaro (PD) | collected 2014-07-09
AACCTACAACCCTTCGGTTAACAGCCGAATGCTCTGCCATTGAGCTACTGAGGAACGTTCGAATGGTATTATAGCCAAGTCGGATAGAAAAAGCAAGAGGTTTTTCAAAAAAAGTTTGATTATTTTTGTCGGCTCCCACAGGGATGCCAACAGAAGAAGGAAAGCGGGCGGCGCGGCCGAAAGGGGCTCGAAATGTCGATTTTCCCTTGCCAGGACGGGCAAAGGATTATATACTGTATTTGTTAAAATATATCTGTTTTTGCGACAGGATATGCCTTACAGAAAGGGATGGGCAGGCTATGGCCAGCAAAACGGAAACCTATTATCCTCCCTATATGGGCGAGGAGCCGTATATCCATCTTTGCTTCTCCGACAAGGACGAGCGGAAGGTCCAGCCCCTGCTGCGGCGACTGCTGCTCAGAGGCTGCCGGGTGTGGTATTGCCTGGGGGAGGTCCGGGACAGGAACAGCCAGAACGCCCGGAACAAACGCATGCTGAAGGCCGGGCTCACGGTGCTGTTCCTCACGGATGCCGCTCGCCAGGACACGCAGCTGAAGACCCGGCTGCTGGTCTGCCAGACGAATCGGCAGCCCATCCTGATCCTGAACACCGACGGCAAGGACAGCGGCCTGTCCACGGGGATCACCAAGGCCGCCGTCGTCCACGTGCTGGGGGGCAGCGCCGGGGACGCTGTGGACGCCATTCTTCACGGGCAGGGGTTCTCTCAGCTCTTTTTGGGGGACCCGCAGCCGGTCTATGACCATCTGCTGCTCAGGCGGATCAGCGCAGCGCTGGTGCTGCTGTCCCTGCTTCTCATGGCGGGCGGCGGGATATATATCTACCTGCATCCTCCCGAGCCCGCCCCCAAGCCGCTGCCTCAGGACACGGTGACCATAGAGGACGAAGCCCTGCGCTCAGCCGTCCGCTCGACCATCGGCGGCGGCGCCATCACCGAGGAAGCGCTGTTGGAGATCCGGGTCCTGTCCCTTGCCCAGCTGCCCGAAAACGAGGAGGAGCTTGCCCTGCTCCCCAGCCTCACCGCCCTCATCCTGTCCCAGGAGGCGGCCCAGGCGGCTCCGGAGCATCCATCCCTCTATGACAGCTACACACTGATCGTGGCGGGAGGGGATCGGCCATGAGCGAATTCTTTACCCCCTACGAGGGCAAGCGCCCCTACCTGTTCATCAGCTATTCCCACTGCAATTCCAAAGAGGTTTTGGAAACCATCACCCTGCTCCACAGACGGAAGATCCGGCTCTGGTACGACGAGGGCATCCCGGCGGGCAACGACTGGCCCATGAATATCCAGACCCACATGCGCGACTCGGCCATGGTCCTGTTCTTCCTGTCCAAGACGGCCCTGGCCTCCGACAACTGTCGATCGGAGATCGAGACCGCCCTGATCCAGGGAAAGCCCGTGCTGTATTTCGACCTGGACGGCAGCCGGCCCGACACCCACAGCCAATGGGCTGAGCTTCTCGGCAGCTGCATCCCCCTGCCCACCCCTTCGGAAGCGGCGGCGCGGGCGGACGCGGTCATGGGCCATAAGAAGCTGAAACACACCTTTTACCTTCGCTGGTGGGAGAAGCTGCCCCGGGGCCTGCCGGGGCTGTTGCTGTCCCTGCTGCTGTTCGCGGCGGCGCTGACGGGGGCCTTCGGGCTCTACGCAGGCTGGTTCGACCGGCTCATCACGGACGCGGTCTACCCCAGCCCCCAGCCCACCCCAACGGCCACGGCCACCCCTCGGCCCACGGCCACGCCGAAGGCCACCGGCACGCCGGCGCCCACGCCCTCGATCCCTCCCGACATGACCGAGGTGAGGTTTCCCGACAGCGAGCAGGAAACAGCCGTTCACGCCGCCCTGGGCATCGAAAAAAAGGACGTGGTCTGTCTGCCGGATCTGGCGGACGTAACTAAGCTGCACATCGTGGGCAGCATGGCCGTGGCGGACATCGAGCACACGGTCTTCACCCATGAGGGGGTGTGTCTGGTGAACGGCAGCGCACCGGCGGAGGGCAAGGTGAAGGATCTGTCCCTCCTGGGAAAGATGGCGTATCTCGAAGATCTGGCCCTGGTGTATCAGCCCCTGTCCGACGTGTCTGCCCTCAGCGGATTGGCGGCGCTGCGGGAGCTGTACCTGTCCGGCAACAGAAAGCTCACGAGCCTGGACGCTCTGACCGATCTGCCCCGGCTGGAAACGCTGCACCTGGAGCACAGCGGGGTGAAGGATCTCTCTCCCCTATCCTCCCTGCCGTCGCTGAAGACCGTCACCGTCAGCGCGGACATGCTGCCTCTCATCTGGCCGGAGGACGCCGGCTTCACCGTGACCCTGGTCCCCTGAACGCCGTTCGTTCGCCGATTACACCATCAGAAAGGAAACGAGCCATGAAGCGAGCCATCTATCCCCTGTTCGCGGCGGCGGACGAAAGCCGCGCAAAGCCCATCCTGAAGGCCATGCAGAAGGAGGGCGTCACCATACGCGATCTTGACGCCGACCCCGGACCGAAGGACGCCCTGGTGCTGTTCCTGTCCCGGGAACTGACGGGGGACGACCGGGCGCTCGAATCGTTTTTCCGGCTGAACGCGGGAAGGAAGCTGGTGATACCCGTATATCTGGACGAGGCCGCGCCCCCGGAGGACGTACAGAACGCACTGAAGGCCCGGCACGCCATCTTCGCTCAGCGGTATTCCACCGATGAACTCTCTTCCCGCATCGCAAAGGCCCTGGAGAAGGAGAACAGGCTCCCCCTGATCCTGTCTTTGACCGCGGCGGCGGCCCTGCTGGCGGTGTGCGGCGTCATCCTGTGGAAGAGTCTTCCGAAAAAAGCGGACCCGGGGGCCGTCGATGCCCTCGCGCCTACCGCCGCGCCTGCGCTCACGCCCGCGCCCACTCAGGAGCCCCAGGTGGACGTGATCCGGGACGCTCTCTCGGAGGTGGCCGAGGTGGTGTATATCGGGGACAGCTTCCACTACTATACGCTGGATATGGGCTATCACAAGGGCACGGACAGCGGCATGCGATCCTATTTTGAGCTTGCCTACGACAGCTGGGAGAACGGCGAATGCCGCTTCTTCAGCACGGAGAACGGTCAGCAGATCCCCATGGGGGCTCTGGGGGACGTGAGCTATCTGTCCCTGCTGAACAATCTGCTGTTCGCCACCTTCATCAACGTGGAGGGAGAGCTGCCGGACCTGTCCGCCCTTCCCAATCTGAAGGCGGTGAACATCATCAACTGCGATATTCCGGACATTCAGGGCCTGGATGGCAGCGGCATCCTGCACTTCACCTACTGGGGCGACAGCGTCAAGGACTTTACGCCCCTTAACGGCTGCGCCCAGCTGCGGGAGGCGGTCATCTGCCCCTGGGACGACCCGGCGGGAGTGGACCTGGTCGACTTCCATCCGGCCAAGCTGAACCGGCTGGAGGTGAACGGGTCGGTGGATAGGCTGGACGGCGTCAGCCAGTGCGCCAAGCTGGAGGAGCTGTTCCTCACCAACGTTACCTGCACGGACCTGTCCTTTTTGAAGGGACTGGACCTGCTGCGGCTGCGGCTGGAGCATCTGCCCCGGCTCACCAGCCTGAAGGGTCTGGAGGATATGTGGACGCTGATCCAGCTGAACGTTCACGGCTGCGCCCGCCTTGCCGACATCTCCGCTCTCGATGGCTGCAACAGTTTGAACGAGGTCCAGATCAGCTCCGACTACGACCGGATGTACGCCCTTACGGACGTGAGCGTGCTGGGCAGCCTTCCCCGGCTCCAAACCATCGAGCTCCACGGGGTCAACGTCCGCGACGTAAACTTCCTGAACGACCTGAAGATCAAGAAGAACGTCCGGCTGGGCCTGTCCCTGCAAAATGCGGACTATTCGGGGCTTGAAGCCATAGACACCTTCACCTTCCTGAACCTGAACACCGACGGCAACTACGCCGCGGCGGCCCCCTATATCGCCGGCAAGCCCGTGCGGCAGCTGATGATCTACGACGGAGGACTGGTGGACCTGTCCACCCTGCCCGATATCCCCGCCAACGGGGAGCTGGATCTGTGCCGCTGCCTGAACCGGGATCTTACGGGGCTTTCGGAAACGTTCTTCAGCGGCAAGCTGTGGATACAGGACTGCCCCTATTTCTCCTCCTTCGACGGCATCGAGAACCTGTCCGGGTTCGGCAAGACGGGGTCCATCCTGGCGGTGGAGAACTGTCCCCGTCTCGTGGACTGGTCCGGGATCGAGGGCATGTCCTTCAGCCAGCTGGAGATCGAGGGCGTGTTCACCCTGCCGGACTTCAGCCGCGTCAGCTTTATGGATCTGACGCTGGGGTACATCGACGGCGAAACGCTGCCGGATCTGGGCTGTCTCAGGGCCGTGGACCCCAACGGGCGCTACAACTTCCGCTTCGAGGGGCTGGATAGAATCGCGGACCTGTCCCCCCTCTACCCCCTTTACGGCCATAGTTTGGCGGTGCCGCCCCAGGTAGGGGAGCAGGCCCGGGCCCTGGTGGAGGACGGGCATTTCAGTACCTGGGAGATCGTCTACCCCGACGGCGGCTGGGACCCCAACGACGTGCAGGTGCAGCTCATGAGTTTGGAGGAGCTGGACACCCTGCCCCCGTCCCTGCTGAAGCACGTGAAGAGCCTGACCCTGGTGGGAGATCATCTGATAGATCGGAACGCCACCGAGTATTGGAGCGACTGGGGCGACCAGCACAACAATATGCCCGCCGCCGTTCTGGAGGACCGTTCTACGAACGAGGAGATCAGGATCACCCGGGTGGGCACTCAGCTTACGGACCTGTCCCGGCTCAGCGCCCTGACGGGGCTCACGGAACTGACCTTGTGGTATCAGCCCCTGACCAGCCTGGAGGGGATCCAGGCCATGTCGGATCTCGTCAGGCTGAACGTCATGTTCTGTCCCCGGCTCACGGAGGCGTCCGCCGCCTTCACCCTCCAGGCGCTTCAGGAGATCAACTTTGAAAAGTGCCCCATAGCCTCCCTGCAGGGGGTGCAGAACCTCTATGCCCTGGAGGAGCTGGAGGTGTGCAACACCAGGATCACCTCCCTGGAGGGCATCGAGGGGCTGGACCATCTTGCCAGGATACGGATCGCCGGCACCAATGTGAAGGACCTTTCGCCTTTGGCACAGATAGATTTCACCTTTGCCGCGGAGGAGCGGGGCGGCGTGAGCCTGGCTTTGAACGTGATGAACAGCCGTGAGCTTCCCGATGACGCCTTCGCCTTCCTTAAGAACATCCCGGCGTTCCATTCCCTGGAAACCCACAGTATCCCCGCGAAGCTTTGGCTGGATCACGTGATGGACAAGCCTATGCGGGAGCTCCATGCCGACGACACGGACATGACAGAGGAGCAGTTCGAAGCCTTCGTGGCGGCCCACCCGGGGCTGGAGTACGTCAGCATCTCCTGGAATCAGCGGATCACGGACGTAAGCTGCCTGCTGGATCTGCCGGAGCTGCGGGAGGTGTGCCTGTCCCGGAACATGGAGGAGGCTATCGCCTCCCTGGGGACCGGATACGGGTTCCGGCTGCGCCTGGATTGAGCTTCACCGGCGGGCGAAAGTACGCCCCGCCCCGAACGCCCCATGGAGGATCATAGAAAGGACAAGGTATGAAACGAGCCATCTATCCCCTTTACGCCCCGGCAGACGAGGGCCGCGCGCGGCCCATTCTGGATGCCCTGAGAGAACTGGGCGTCCCGGTGCGGGATGCTCAGGCGAAGATCGGCAGGGAGGACGCCCTGCTGCTGTTCCTCTCCGCCAACGTATGCGCGGAGGGGCCGGAGGCGGACGAATTCTTCCGGCTGAACGCCGGCCGAGCCCTGGTGATCCCGGTGAGCCTGGACGGGTCCGCGCCGCCGGAGGCCCTGCAGAACGCCCTCATGGCCCGGCATGCCCTGGACGGGACCCGATACGCCCCGGCGGAGCTGGCGGAGCGCATCGCCCGGGCCGCCAGGAGCGAGGGAAAGAGCCGCCTGCCCCTGATCCTGTCCCTGGCCGCGGCGGCTATACTGCTGCTGGCGGGGGGCGGTATCCTTTGGAAGAACCGGTCCGCCGCGCCCGTGACGGCCCCCGGGNNGACGGCCCCCGGGGCCCAAACCGCCGCAGCGCCTGAGCAGGAGCCGACGTTCCCGGAGGTGGATCTGACGAGGGAGCAGCTGGAAAGTGTCTTCGAGCTCATCATCGTGGGGGACTCCTTCAACTACTACACCGGCGACGAGGAATGGATGCAAAACGCCGGCAACGCCCGGGTGGGCGTGGACCACGTGGCCAACCGAAGCTTTGAAAACGGCGAAGGGCGCTGGTACAGCGCCGAGGACGGCCATGCCTTCGCCCTGTACGACTGGGGCGACTTGAGCTTTCTCCCTTATATGAAGGATCTGACGCTGCTGACGCTGGTGCAGGTGGAGGGGACGCTGCCGGATCTGTCGGGGCTCAAGCATCTCAACTGCGTGGAGCTGTTCGACTGCGCCATCACGGATATCTCCGGGGTCCGGGACCTGGAGCTTGTGAACTTCGGCTATATGGGCCCGGCCATGGACTTTTCGCCCCTCAACGACTGTCCGCGGCTGGATTATGTGAGCCTGGACCTGTACGGCTCCTCTTACGATCTTGCCGCCTTCGGCCCGGGGGAGCTAAGATACCTTCGCATAGACGGGGAAACAGACACGCTCTCAGCGGATCTTGGCGGATTGAGCGGCTGCAGGAAGCTGGAGACCCTTCGCCTGTGCCGCCTGCCCGTGAGCGACCTTGCCTTCCTTTCCGGCGTTTCGGGCCTGCGGGAGCTGGAGCTGGACGAGCTGGGGCGGCTCACCGGCCTCAGCGGCCTGGACTATCACGAGGACCTGACCCGGGTCTATATAGACAACTGCTTCAGCCTCACGGACCTGGATGCCCTGAACAGCTGCCCGGCCCTGGAGGACGTCTGGCTGAAGGACTGCCGGATCAGCGACCTTACCTGTCTTTCCGGGGCCCTGTCCCTGCGCAAGCTGGCGCTGGAGAGCATAGGCTCCCTGCGCTCCTTCCACGGGCTGGAGGATCATGGAGCGCTCAGGCAGGTGCAGCTCTGGGATCTCNNTCACCCCGGTGGTCACGCTCCCCAAGCTCCGGGATCTGCAGATCTACGGCTCCCGGCTCAATGACGTGGACTTCCTTTGGCAGATCCCCAACAAGGAATACTTCTCCTTCGGCATTGCGGAGGTATCCAACTGGGAAGGGCTCGCCGCCATCGAGAAATACAGTTTTCTGAACGTCACGGACAGAAACGGCAGCGCCCTGCCCTACCTGCAGAACGCCACGGTCACCGACTTTGAGCTGTGGAACCGGAGCGGCCTCGGCAACGAGAGCGTGGGGCTGGACGTGACCTTGCTTCCCCGTGTGACCAACGAACTGATGCTCCACTGCGTCCGGACGTTGGAGGGGCTGGATCAGCCGGATCTAAGGCGGCTGATCCTGGACGACTGCCCCTACCTTTCCTCCCTGTCCGGGCTGGAGAACGCGCCAAAGCTGGAGGATCTGTACGTGAGCAGCTGCCCCCGGCTCACGAACTGGTCGGCTCTGTATGGGCGAAAGCTGGAGCAGCTCTCCCTGGAGGCCCTCTTCACCCTGCCGGATATGGGGAAGATCGACGTGAGGACCGTCTCCCTCACCACCATCTACGACCTCAGCGATCTTAACTGCTTTGCCTCCTATGCGCCAACCGAAAGCTACCGGATCTTCCTCATGGACGTGGACAGCGTCACAGACCTGAGCCCTCTCTACCACCTCCACGGCAGCATGCTGTGGATACCGGCCCATTTGAGGGAACAGGCCCAGGCCCTGGCGGACAGCGGCCTTTTGGAATCGTATTCGGTCATCTACCCGGAGGGCTGGTGGCAGCCCGTGGAACCCCACGTGGAGCTCATGAGCCTGGAGGAGATCGACACCCTCCCCAGCGCCCTGCTCAGCCGCGTGAAGGTGCTGACCCTGGCCGGAGACGCCATCGTCCCCGATGAGGAGGCCCGCGTGGAGGAGGACTGGTCCACCGACCCGCCCACCCTGTATATTCGCTATGACGGGGAGGAGGAGCGTATCCCCGTGGAGCCGGGGACGCTGACGGACCTTCGCGTCCTTTCCGGGCTGACGGGGCTGGAGGGGCTGACCGTCTACGCCCAGCCACAGCTCACCTCCCTGGAGGGCATCGAGAACATGGGCGAGCTGAAGCGGTTGAACGTGATGCAGTGCCCGGCCCTCACCGACGGCTCGCCGGCCTTTACGATCCAAAGCCTGGAGGAGCTGCGGTTCCGGTACACCGGCGTCGCCTCCCTCCAGGGCATCCAGAACCTGTACGCCCTGCGGATGCTGGATCTGAACGATACCCCGGTGGAGGACCTAAGCCCCCTGGAGGCCTGCGGCGCACTGGAGCAAGCCACTTTCCGGCTGCCCATGATGACCTTCGAAACGTTCACTGCCCTGCCCGATGGGGTGCGGCGTCACGTCCGGAACCTGTCCATCGCCGGAGCGTACGTGTACGACGGCGGCCCCTGGTGGTTCGAGACGGACTGGACCGCCGATCCGCCCCGGCTGTATCTGCACAGCAACGAGACCGACGAGCGGCTGCCCCTGACGGACGGCGCCGTCACGGACATGGGGTCGCTGGCGGCGCTGCTGCCCAACGCGGAGCGGTTGGACCTCTATGGCCAGCCCCTCCTCACCCTGGACGGCATGGAGGGCTTCTCCCGGCTCCGGCAGATCACTCTGGAGGAATGCCGCCAGCTCACGGACTATTCCGCCCTGTGGCGGACCCCCAGCCTGGAGGAGATCAGCCTCAGAAACGAGCCCATCGACAGCCTGGAGGGCATCGAGGGCCTGCCTCACCTGGTCAATCTGAACCTGTCCGGCTCCGCAGTAACGGACTTCTCGCCCCTGACGAAGGTGGACTACGGCTACTGCACTTCGGAGGAGTACTACGGCTGGGGCTTCCGCCTGGCTCTGGACGTGATGGATGCCAACCGGCTCACCTATGAGGACTACGCCATACTGGACGCGGTGCCCGTTCTCTGGGGATTGAACGTGAACAATATCTACGCGGATCGGTGGCTGGGCCACCTGACGGGCCGGGAGCTCCACGAACTGTCCTGCCACCGGTGCGGCATCAGCGACCAGCAGTTCAGGGCCTTTGTGGCGGACCATCCGGACCTGGAGCAGCTGGACCTTCGCTGGAACCCCCAGCTTACGGACCTCTCCTGCCTGCTGGGGCTGGAGCGACTCCATGACGTTTTCGTGTCCTCCGATATGAACGCCGCCATCGCCTCCCTGGGCGAGGGATACGGCTTCGAGCTGGTCATAGACTGACCCCTTCCCTTCGGACGCAAAAACAGGTATACTTTCCATCAGGAATCGAAAGGAGCAGCACCATGAGCAATCTTTCCCCCTTTGTCGGTCGGTTCTTCGATCGGCTGAGCCTGACTGCCGACGTGCAGGAGGGCCACAGCTACAGATCCTTTCTGCGGGGCGCGGTGACCGCCTTTTTGGACAATGAATCGCCTAAGACCGCCTTCGCCGTCTACCGGGCCTTCTTCGACAGCTATCGGATCACCCTGCCGGGCAAGAGCGACCCCTTCATCGACCTGGTGGACGTTCTGCGGAGCTATGAGGCTACCGCCGCCACCCTCATCGACAAGCAGCGGGATCACTTCATCCACGCGGTGAACGTGTTTTTGACGGGCCTTTCCATCTACGCCGAAAGCGAGGCCTATCGCAGCGCCTTCCACAGCGCCGTGCCCGAAGCCAAATATATCTACGCCTATCAGACCCCCCACGAGGAGTTCTTCTTCCGCTGGGGCGTGGCGGCCCTGTTCCACGACGTGGGCTACCCCGTGGAGATCGTGGGCCATCAGATCAACCGGTTCATCCGCATGGTGGCGGACGCCGACGGGGACGAGGTGCGGGTCAAGGCTCAGATCCGGTTCGAGAACTTTTCGGAGCTGAACCACATCCAGGAGGTGGTCCCCAAGCGCCCCTTCACCCGGGCCTGCTACGAGGCCTACGAGAGCTGCTCCTATATCGATCTTCTGACCCCCAACGACCTGTTGGCCCACCGGATCCATCAGACCCTGGGCACGGACCTTATGGAGACCAAGAAGGCCGTGGACCGGTTCGTGGACGACATGGCCGCCTCCGGGTTCATCGACCACGGCTATTACAGCGCCATGATCATCCTCAAGTGGTACGGCTACGCCATCCAGATGTCCGGCGACCATCCCGAGCGGTTCTACTGGCCCATTTTGGACAGCGCCGCGGCCATCCTCCTGCACAACTACTACCGGAACGTGCTGCAGAAGAAGCCCTTCGATCTGGGGGCCATGGAAGCGAAGAAGAACCCGGTGGCCTTCCTCCTCATCCTTTGCGACGAGCTGCAGGAATGGAACCGGGAGGCCCACGGCATCCTCACCCGGACCTTCACACTGGCGGACACGGTCCACCTGTCCCTGAAGGAAGGGTATCTTTCCGCCACCTACGTGACCCGCCGCGGAAAGCTGCCCGCCAAATTCAGCTCGGAGAAGAAGGAGCTGCTCAGGGGCCTGCTGGACCTTGACGCCATCTTCCCCCTGGGCTTCGACGTGGACGCGGAAAGCCTGGACGCCTTCGAGCCCCTCAAACCCCAGCTTCAACAGGTGACGGCACGGCCCTTGCTCAAGGACATCGAGCTCTTGGCCATCGCCATCCACGCCCGGTACTGCGAGAAGCAGCTCCAGGACCACCCGGAGCGGCCGCTGGACTACCCGGACTTCTCCCAGCTCCCGGACGACCTCAAGTACAGCAACCTGCGCCAGGCCCAGAACATATGCGACCGGCTGGAGCAGGTGGGCTATCGCCTGGGGCCCAAGGGCGGCAAGGGCGCGGTGCAGGAGTTCCCGCCTGAGCTGGTGGAGTTCATGGCGGAGCTGGAGCACGAAGCCTGGATGGAGGAGCGCCTGAGCCGGGGCTGGAAGCTGGGCGAGCGCAACGCCGAACAGAAGACCTCCCCC
>LXOW01309737.1_pt1 | contig 11014 bp, 11 predicted proteins | sample 1368591 | NCBI WGS metagenome assembly LXOW01 (sample SAMN04884650, study PRJNA319009) | bovine gut metagenome | isolation source: Cow rumen | host: Bos taurus | place: Italy: Legnaro (PD) | collected 2014-07-09
GAGTTGAGAGTTGCCAGTTGATAATTGGGAACTATCGTTGACAAAGGCCTCCAGATCGGCTTCGAAGCCGTTGACGTTGGGGCCAAGGGGCACGACCCAGTTGGTGTCGAAGGCTTCCTGGATGTATTTTTGTTCAAGGCCCGCCTCGGACATGTGGGCGAGACAGAGGTAGATGCGGTTATGTTCGGACATAAGATGTATGATGTTTGATGTATGAGGGTTGATGTTTATTTTATTCGGTTACTTGTTAGCCAATTTTTCCTGTCAGGATCTCGGTTTCGAGGATGCTGTAGACGTAGGCGGTGCTCTGCGAGAAGAGGCCTGTGCGAAGGTCAAGCACCTTGGTGTAGGTCTCGGAGTTGTAAACAGTGTCGAGCGCCTGCCGCATGGTGAGGCCACGCTCGTCCATCAGGCGGAGGGTGAGCTCCTTCACCAGTTCTTCTATCATAAAAGTTGTCTGTGCATCACTCATAGCTTCTTGAGGTATTTCAGCGACTTGTCCGTTCCAAAAAAGTACTGGAAGGTCTCGCCTTTTTTGTTCTCCAATTCCTTAACAAATTGTTCCCATTCGATGAGGTTCGCATCCACGCGACGCATCTGGAAACCGATGTCATCGTTGGCAATGGGGCCGTAGATGATATCGTAGGAGTGCAGCAGGGTGCGGGTCTTGTTGTTGCGGTTCTTGTGCACAAACTTGCCCCACTCGGTGCAATAGTGCTCGTAGCGCAGGTAGGCAATGTCGGTATCGGCCTTGGCGGCTTCCTCGTCAAATTCGAAGCAGGTGACCGTGGGCTCGCCACCAAACAGCAGGGCCTTCTTCTGGGCCATTTCCTGAGCCTGACCCAGCTCAGGGGACAAGTAGAAGCCCACTCCGAAGTCCTTGCCGGGCCTGGACTTCAGGAAGTTGATGACTTCTATTTCCACATTAGAACCGTGATACAAGATCATGCCAGTGCTCCTCCATTCTTACGGCAATAGATTGCCAGGTCGTCAACCACATCCTCGAACGGCTGGGTATGCTCCACGTTGTAGAACTCGTCCACAAAGTCGATGCCCTTGAAGCGGTCGAGATAGCGGTAGGCCTGCTGCGAGTTGAGCGCGAACCTTGCGGCAAACTCGTTGACCACCGCGATGATATATGCCAGCTTATTTGTTGCCATAATTATTTGTGATTTAAGTTGTTATAATTGTCGCACAGGTTGTGCGAGAAATTCTTTTTTACTTGTCCCCTTGGGTCCTGCGGTAGCGTTGTTTCGGGCTCCTCGGGGAGTTAGGGTCTGTCATCTCTACTAGGCCGGAGTTGAGGGCAGGGGACAAGTAGTTTTTCAGGAATTTGTCGCGGGAGTGGAAGTTGAGGGAGGCCATCATCTCGCGGACGGACATGGGGCCTTGGAGGATGTCCAGGAGGCGGGAAAGCTTATCGGGGATAGTTGAAAGTGAAGAGTGAAAAGTTAAGAGTTCTTTCTGTGTTTGGCCGAGCGGAGGGGTGTCGCCCCGATGGGGCTCTGAGAGAGGGGGGGGCGTCGGGTCCGTGGGTTTACACCCACGGCTAAGGTCTGGCGCCCCTAACGGGGCTGTCGAGGTGGCTCTTGCTTCGGCAAGGCGACGGGAGGCATATTGCATGAACTCTGCAGCTTTGCCGTCACGGTCGTCGAGGGTGGGGACAAGGCGTTGGAGGGAGAGGTAGATTTTGCGAGCTTCGTCGATGCGGCCTTCACGGAGGCGCTTGAGGAGGATGTCGTGGGCGACCCAGAACATGCAGAGGGTCGTGTAGCGGCCTTTGTGGGCAGCGTACATGGGGCGGATGGCGTCGTAGGCCTCTTCTATCTTACCCTGCTTGCGCAGGTCAAATATATCTTTTACGGTCATGATAAAGGCGTGGTTATTGGCGGACGGCCCGGGGGATTATTACGGTTTGACTGTTTGATGATCCGACTTGTCAGAAGCTGCCATTGTGGGTTGTGGCCCAAGCAGTGTCGAGTTGAAAGCCAACGCTGGATCCCCCCGGAGTGTATACTGCCCCTGTGAGGATGGTCTTGCGATTGCGCTTGAAAGGGACGTTGTTGACCGTCTTGGTGATGAGCACGTTGTTGTTGGCATCCAGCGCCTGGATTGTGACGGTCATCGTTTCCTCGTCGGTGTATAGGAAGGGGAAACTGGTCACTCTAACAGTTTGACCCGCAGCCGAAGAGGGATTGTTAGTCTGTGCAAAACCATTGTCGGTCGTGGACAGTCCCGTGGTGGGGTTGAACCCTTTGCCACCTTTGGCGTAGGTGGTCCGGATCTTGGTTGCTTCGGCCGGACGTCCATCGGTCGACACAATCTGAAGCATGGAAGAGATACGACTGAGGGTTACGCTCAAATCAAGCGAAGAAGCGCCAGTCACCGTGACGCTCTGCGTGGCGCAGAAGGTCTCGCGAGGCCGCTCGCTGGTGTAGCCGGCAACGGTGGGGCTGGTGAGGAAGAACTCATCACCATCACTATGCGCATAGGCTACGGCCACCAACGTGTATGTGCCAATTGTCAAGTCGCACTCGAACTCGCCAAAGGTAGTGTAGGTGCTGTGGTCGGACAGAATCTGCGTTGACTTGTAAACCTCGGTCTCTCCCTCATAAAGAGCCAATATGATGGCCTTTACAACGTTGTAATCAGCCGGATCCACACCGTCTTTCGTCTGGAGGTCCTCCTGGGTGATGGCGAAGTCGTTGACATGGACTTTTACTTTCGCGTATTGTGTTGTAATGTCTTTGTCCTTGCCGCAGGCTGCGAAAAGGAGACATAGGGATGCAAGTGTAATTGCTAATGCTCTAAAGTTTTTCATAATGATTTTTTAATGTGAATGTGAATGATTTTTGGAGCCGTCCGCCTGCAATCCACTCTGACTTTTTACCTATATATACTATTTATCCTTGGCCTGACAAAGGGTTTGTAGGCCGGATATAGCACAACATGCCGCCGCTGCGAATTCCCGAAAGCACTATAGATGTGCAACTTCCGTCCGTCTGGCGCGCATAATATGCGGATAATAAACTAATGCAAAGGTAGAAAAAAAATTTGGAACTACCAATTTTTTTAGTGAAAAGTTAAAAGTTAAGAGTTAAAAGTTATTTTTCTTAAAACATAGCACCTCGCAATACGTTTTGCAAAGGCAAGGCTCTTGTCCCCAACAATACTTTGGACCATCTCAACAACTTTTAACTTTTAACTATTCACTTTTAACTAATCATCTGCAGCGTAGGCGCTTGACCTTTGAAAACATCTGTCGGATGATGTCGGGGCAGTCGGGGTGGGTGTTTTTGTAGGCTTTGACGGCATCACGCAAAGCAGGGTCGCGAAGGGCGACAAAGAGGGACAGCATAAGGTAGGCTTCGGTGTCGTTGACAGGCTCTTTGCGGTCGCCTAGCCACTCCTGAAACTGACTGACATAACGCTTCTTGCCCTCCTTCTCCCCTATCAGGGAGGCACAGATAAGCATGAGGGCCATGAAGCGGCGCTGCTGGTCGATGTCATCGATAACAACACCGTTGTAGCCATAGAGACGGGCAAGGTGCGAGGTAGCCTTGCGACGGTCGTCTTCGCTGGGTTTGCGGCCAAAGCGGCGGGCCAGAGCAGAGAGCACCTCCTGCTCGAAGTTGTGCAGCAGGTTGCCGTTGATGAGACGTGCAATGGTCTCGTCGTCAAAGATAACATCTCCTTCGTGCACGTCGGGGAAGGTGACGCGTGTGAGGTTGCCCAGCACGTCGAGGGTGACGGTGAGACGGGTCTTGCCACCACGCACTTCGACGCGTGTAATAATGGCCTTATGCCCCTCCCAGGGAGAAAGTCGAAGTATCACAGTATCACCCACTTCGATAGAATCGATGGGCTGGCCTACATAGTAACGCAACTGACGGTTGCGGAGGGTGTCGATGAAAGGGCGCATCTCGTCGTCGGGCACCCGAAGGGGAACGCCCTCGGAGTCGCGGTGCTGGAAAAGGTGAAGTCGTCCGGCACGGTTCCACTCGCTGTTGAGTATCTTCTCCACCCGCTGTTCGTCGGCATGGATGAAGACATAGCGGTGGAGAGCCTCACGGATACCGTTGTCCTCTTCGGCCATCAAGTCATACACATCGCGAGCGATATAGTCCTCTGTCACCGAGCCAGCTGACTGTGGCACGGGAGCGCGCATAAGGAACTGGAAGGGGACAAAATACTCCAGCGGCTCGGGCATAGGATCACCTTCACGGCGAAACTCACCGAGATTTTCTCGCTGCAGCATCCATTCTATCTGAGCGGGACTGGGATGAGTGAGGACGTACCAGTAGGACAAGTTAAAAGTTAAAAGTGAATAGTGATAAGTGACGAGTTTTATATCAACTAGCGGCTGCCGGGCATATCGCCGCTCCAGCCGTGGCCGAGGTCCCAGTGCTCGTCGTATACGAACTCGAAGTACGGGAGGGCAAACTCCTTCTCGATAAGATCGGTGAGCTCCTCTTGGATGGGCTCGGCCCAGTGGCCAACAAGGACGATGAACTTGTCGATGGTCCAGGTGACACGACCGCGAGGAATCTGGGTGTAATCGCCCTTGAACTTGGTCTCAGAATGCTTGGCTTGTGCCCGGAAGTATTCTTTGGCCCAAACCTGACGATGCAGATGCGGATAGTTGATGAAGGGCTTGCCTTTCTCAGCCGCCTCTTCTACCTCGCGAGGAGTCAGCTCCTTCTTGCGCACGCCAAAGAGGGAATGGTCTTCCGGATCGTACCAGAAGATTCCCACAGCGGGCATGGGCTCGTCAAAGGAACGCATGTCGTCCATTTGGGCTTGGCGTTGTATGTCGTCGAGATGGGTCATGCTGAGTTAAGAGTTAAAAGTTAAGAGTTAAAAGTTAAAAGTTATTTTAGTCGCGTTTGAAGATGTCGCGAGTGTAAACCTTGTCTTTGACGTCGTCGAGGCAGGAGTCGTAGCGGTTGGCGATGATGGCTTGGCTTTGGGCTTTGAACTTGGCGAGGTCGTTGACGACGAGGCTGCCGAAGAAGGTGGTGCCGTCTTCGAGGGTGGGCTCGTAGATGATGACCTGGGCGCCCTTGGCCTTGATGCGCTTCATCACGCCCTGGATGGCGGACTGACGGAAGTTGTCGGAGTTGGATTTCATCGTTAACCTGTACACGCCTATCGTCGGTACCGTAACCTGTGACCCGTGACCTGTGACCTGTGAATTGTATTCGTTGTTCTCGCTGTAGGCGTAGTAGCCGGCCATCTTGAGGACTTGGTCGGCGATGAAGTCCTTGCGGGTGCGGTTGCTCTCGACGATGGCGCTCATCATGTTCTGCGGCACGTCCTCGTAGTTGGCGAGCAGCTGTTTGGTGTCCTTGGGGAGGCAGTAGCCACCATATCCGAAACTGGGGTTGTTGTAGTGGGTGCCGATGCGGGGGTCGAGACCGATGCCGTTGATGATGGCCATGGTGTCGAGACCCTTCATCTCAGCGTAGGTGTCGAGTTCGTTGAAGTAAGAGACGCGCAAGGCGAGGTAGGTGTTGGCGAAGAGCTTCACAGCCTCGGCTTCCTTCATGCCGATGAAGAGCACGGGAACGTCTTCCTTGATGGCGGCCTCCTGCAGCAGGCGGGCGAAGGCATGGGCGCGTTCGGTGAGCCAGTCGATGTCGGTGAGCGCCTTGATGGCCTCGTTCTCTTCCTCATACTCTTTGCCGGCCATCATCTTGGGAACGCCCACAATGATGCGGCTGGGGTAGAGGTTGTCGTAGAGAGCCTTGCTCTCGCGCAGGAACTCGGGGCTAAAAAGCAAATTAAACTTCTTCACGCCCTTTTGCTGGTATTTGACGTAGAGGCCACGGGTATAGCCCACGGGGATGGTGCTCTTGATGACCATCACGGCGTCGGGGTTCACCTTCAGCACGGCATCGATGACGGCCTCCACGGCGCTGGTGTCGAAGAAGTTCTTCTGGCTGTCGTAGTTGGTGGGGGCAGCGATGACCACGAACTCGGCATCGCGGTAGCCGGCCTCCTGGTCGAGGGTGGCCTTAAGCGAGAGGGGCTTGTTGGCCAGGTAATCCTCGATGTAGTCGTCCTGAATAGGCGACTTTTTGTGGTTCACGAGGTCGACACGTTCGGGGACGACATCGACAGCGGTGACATCGTTATGCTGTGCCAACAGAGTGGCGATGGAAAGACCGACATAGCCGGTACCGGCAACTGAAATCTTCATTGCATTTCAAATTTTTGAAATTGCAAAAATACTCATTTTTTCTCACATAGAGAAAAAAAGTTTAGTTCACCTCGTTGAGAGGGATGCGGTAGCGGTTGGATGTGCGTCCGAAATTGTAGATATAACCCACGGTGACGCTGGGAATACCCACCCCGTAGAAATGTCCCGAGGGGGCCGTTCCACCTGCAAACGAAGGGGTAAGCATAAGATACCTGAAGTCGAGATAGAAGTCGCTCTTCCGACCCGCATAATAACGCAGGAAAAGTCCCCCGTCGGCAGCAAAATCGAAAAGGCCGTTATCATAACGCCAGATAGGTCCGGAACCTAGATAGGGCATAAAATTCAGACGGATTCCACGGCGATTAGACAGGATGGTGGAGAGGTTGACCATCAGGTCACAATGGAGGAATGAGAAGCGGTATTCCTTGGGCCGAGAAGTCACCTGAGGGTTGTAGTATTCATGGGCCGAGAGGCCACCCAACTGGAATCGTACAGACCAGTAGCTGCTGAAGTTGCGGCCCATCATCACTTCCGGAGCGGCACCCACCATACTGAGGCCTCCCCTATCGGGATTGGTGATGATGTCGAATGCCGAATAGTTGACTCCCATACCAGCACCGAAGAACCAGTCTTCACCCAGCGCATGGGTCACATAGTCGGTGCGACGGCTATAGGGCGAGTCTCCCTGCCGTAGAATCAGGCCTACGCTTAGCGTATGCATACAACCAATCTCGCTGGAATTATCGAAGTTGGGCGGCAGGAGGAAACACTTATACTCCAATTTGGCATCTCTGTATTTGCTGAGCCGTATAGGGCATTGCAGACCCAGCATACCATGGAAGGAATGTTCTATTCCACCGCCACTCAGACGCCACATCATGCCGAGTCCCCATAACGGATACACCGGCACAGGGCGAAGGAAGCGGTCGTTGTGGACATGGAAGAAAGTGCTGTTGACATCCCACTTGAATTCGACTGTAAAAGCCGAGAACAGCGACTTCACACCGCTACGGGAGGGTGCGTATATTCCATCGACAGCCAGCTGGAAGGCCAATGGGTCGGACAGCCACCAGCCGCCAGAAAGACCCAGATATGGAATACCTAACGAGCGGGTTCCTTCTCTGCTATACAACACACCACCTAGTTCCGCTGAACCGTAGAAGGTTTGCGGCGAAACGGCATTCCACTGGTACTGGATTTGTGCGCCAGCCACGAGGGGGGAAAAAAGAAGAGAGAAAAACAAGAAGGCAGGCTGCACTCGAAGTTTCAGCCCACCTTCTCTATTCATTTTCACCGATAACATTCTCCTTTATTTGCTCTGAGCGCGCTCGGTAAACTCCTTGGCAGAGACTTTCTCCACCTCGGGTTTCAGCTGAGCCTTGAAGAGCTTGGCGAGGTTCTCAGCATAGAGCTTATCGACCAACTGACGGACGTTCTGACGGTCGGCAGCGATGCTGCGGGCAGCCTTCTCCAGACGTTCCTCGGTCTCCTCCTTCTTCTCGCCTTCGGGCTTCTGGTCGTTGCGACGAAGGATATCCTTGATGGAGTCGACAATCTGGTTGCTGGTGGGCTCGACAGGACTAATCTCCTCGAGTTTACTCTCGATGAGCTCCCACTTCAGTGCGGGCAGATATTTCTCACCCCACTCGGCCTCGATAGTCTCGGGCGTCATATCTTTTTCCCCACGGCTGGCGAACCAACGTTTCAGGAAGTTCTCAGGCAGAGCTGCGCTGAAGTTGTCGACGAGGGCCTGACGCACTTGGTTGACATAAAGGTAATCGCTCTGTTCGCCATTGGCTTTCTCGAACTCTTTCTTCATGGCCTTGGTGAAGGCATCGGCATCCTTAATCTTCTGACCCGGGAAGACCTTCTCGAAGAGTTCCTCGTTGATCTCGTGGGGGATGATACGGGAGATGCCGCTGATGGTGAGGCGGACATCGGATTTAAACTTCTTGGCGGTGGCGTTGTCGATACGCAGAGCGCGCTCGATATCGGCCACAGCAAAGCATTTGGCCATATTGAAGACAATCTTGTCCTCGGCCTTCTTGCCCTCGAAGAGGGGCATCAGCTCGGCATCCTTGAGGTTGAGCAGGTTGAGGCTCACGAAGGTGTCGACACCACCCTCTTTCACGTTGCCTTTCTTGTCGAGTTCGACGAGTTTGCCGTACATGATATCACCGGCACCGACGGTCTCGGGGGTCTCGAACTTACCGTAGCGGTTGGTCACGTTGTTGATCTCGGCCTCCACCTCTTTGGCGGTGACCTTAATCTGGTTGTATTTCACATCCACTTTGTCCCATTCGATGGCGAACTCGGGAGCCACGGCCACGTCGAAGTAGAAGGTAAAGGCGGTCTGCTTGGCAAAGTCCACCTCACCGGTCTTTTCGTCGTTGCTCATAGGCATGCCGAGGATGTGCAGTTTCTCGTCGTCGATATACTTGAAGAGGCTGGTGTTGAGCTCGTTCTGCACGGCATCGCCCACGATGGCGGCCTTGTACATGCGCTCGATGAGTCCCATGGGAGCCATACCCTTGCGGAAGCCGGGGACGGTGGCCTTCTTCTGATAGTCTTTCAGCTGCTTGGTGACATTCTCGCTGTAGTCTTTCTCCTCAATATCGATCTTGATACGGAGTTCCAAATCGCTTAAATTCTCTCTTGAAATGTTCATCTGATGATTTATTTATTATTTTGTTTCTTTTATTTCACTGAATACCAATATTCTTTCCTATTACAAGGAATTGCAAAAATACAAAAAATAAATGATATACAAGTATTTTTTTATCGGATGCCCTACTCATCGTCGTGACCCCCGAAGCCGACACCAAGGTTTACCAGGAAATAATAGAGACCCTGATTGGGACTCAGGCTCGAATCAGCATCGACACGTTTACAGAGATGGGTGCGACGGGCAGCGAAGACGCCCACTCCATTGTGGATGTTGGAATACGCTTCCGTGCCCTGATCTATACTGTTGTTGGCATCCACGGTGTTGAGATACACATTGAAATCCTCGTTGCAGGAAGTCACGTATACATCGACATATTTCAAATAATACTTAGCGGCATGATTATCCCTGAAGGCCTCCTTCAGCCCCTGCAGAAATTCGTTACGGTAGAGGATAGAGGAATACATATAAGCCTGAGGATCTGTTTTCACCAGCACCTTACTGCAAGGCACATCCACATATTGGGTATCTCCGTCCTGTCTGTAATAAAAACGGATTATCGGCTGGTAACGACGGGCGTTGGGCATGCTGTACCATTCCATCTCGAAGGAAGGAGAGCCTCCCGAGAAACCGAAGAGCCCGTTGGAAAAAGGTTTATGAATAAAGGGATGGGTAGAGGTATCGGGAGTTTTGATAAGGGGGATAATATCTGTATTGGCTATCACCCGACTGTCGGCAGTGCGACGAATCTCCAGCTGATACAAGTAGTTCTCCCTGAGTTTCTCTGTGGTATAATAGAGGGGTTGACTTGTGGATGCGAAAGAGCCGGCTGGTCTGTCGCGCTCCGTATACTGGCAGTCGATGGTGTCTACTACCTGGGTGCCGTTATAGGCAATCAAGCTCACTTTGATGCTTCCCTGAGGATAGTTGATAGAATCCGAGACCAAGCCATAGCTATAGATATTCTCCTCGGCCAGAAAGCATTTCTCCACACGCACCCATGTGGTGTCGTCGTCTTGGTCAAGGATACAATAGACCGAAGGCGTTTCCTTCCATTCGGCATTGGGCGAGAAATCCACCTCGCAGGAGGCGAACAAAGAAACAAGGAGTAAGGAGATAAGGATATAAGGAGCGGAAGGGCAATTTTTCATTCTTAGATCTTCATTTTTCAATTATTTCTATCTCGTCCATCAGCATCCACGGTTTCAGCCCTTTGCCACGATGCCACTCGGGTATAACGCTGAGCGTCTGCGGGATAATCTGCAGCACAGTCACATTATCATGACGTATCGGCACACGCACCTCGACCACCCGTGGCGTTGCCTCTTCTTCGTCATCGGGACTGAATGGCAGCGTCTGCACAATGGTGTCGCCGTCCACCACGACAGACACCTGAATGGGTGCGAAAATCCATGAGGCAGGATCGTGGGCGTATCGCAGCACGAGATACTCAAGTGAGAGACCCTTGGCAAACTGTATGGTGCTGGTCACCGCTGGCCCAGAGAACCCCAACCAATGCTGCTCGAGGTTATCAATCTCACCCTTCTGACCATCGAAAAGGATGGTGTCGGCACCCACGTTGTAAGGAGTATTGGCCTTGCGTGAGAATGTGGTGCTGACGATATATTCATAACTGGGGCGTTGTGTGGAGGTAACGACAGGCAGTTCGAGCGGAGCCGACACCGAGCTGGGGAATTTCCGTCCGGCAAAAGCGGCCGGCTTGTCACCGACGCCATATCGACGCAGATGCAAGCGCAGAGAATCCGACGCCTGCGGTTTCAGACAGAAGTATTGTCCGTCGGCCGTATAAGAACAACGCTGTCCGAGGAGTTCCATAAACAGCCCTTCCCCTGCCCTGCTGGCAGCACACCAGCGCACCTCGCCACGAGAGAGCGGCTTGCCCAGAGCAGCATGATGTATACCCACCCGTGCCGAATTATGCTGGCGGAAGCATACCTCACGATCCAATCCAAACCAGCAGACACTGTCGCCATCATGCAACACACGGAAAGCCGGCTGCAACTTGCCGTCCAGACTGCGGTCGGCCGTGAGGAACGTGTAGTCGATAACGATATCGTCGCCAAAGGCGGTTACGGTACGTCGCACAATACACTTAAAGATACCGTCGGCAGTATAATACATCCGGA
>LXOW01002143.1_pt1 | contig 11012 bp, 16 predicted proteins | sample 1368591 | NCBI WGS metagenome assembly LXOW01 (sample SAMN04884650, study PRJNA319009) | bovine gut metagenome | isolation source: Cow rumen | host: Bos taurus | place: Italy: Legnaro (PD) | collected 2014-07-09
TCCGGTGACCTTGACCCATACTCCAACGCCCAGGCTAGCAAGACTGCCGGTAAGAGCTTTGATGGTATTCTCCCATCCCGCCGTACCTGGGTTCATTTCGCAAACTTCCTTGATATGGCAACAGAAAAGGGTTTGTTTGAAGGCAACAAGGGTCTCGGTATTCTCCAGGAATCCTGCGCCGGTTATGTTGGTCAGGCTATCGCAGCCAAATTCAAGACCTACTATGCTCAGCATGGTACCGGTATGGATGCTAAGGCTCTTATGGAGTCCAAGGACTTTGAAAAGGAATTTGGCTCCAAGGTAGAAAAGCTCTGCAAGAAGTCCAAGATTGAAGCAGTACAGCTCGGACAGTCTGTGTGCCAGTATCTCCACGAACAGGAATCCAAGATGGGAACTCCTGATTCTCCGACCGAACTCGGCAAGAAGTACGCAACTAACTACTACTACTTCCTCACCCATCTCGCCAAGGAAATCCAGGTGGAAGTGTACACGAACGCTGTGGAAACGGCACGTGAAAAGAAGCAGAAGTGGACGAAGTTGGTCGGTAAGAGCTGCCCAATCCGCGTCAAGGACGAAAATGGTATGGAAGTGAACGCACTGAACGCTCTCTATACTAGCATTGTCCGTATCCAGAACGAATTTAAGTAATCTAATTCGTTTTGGGTATAATGCCCAAATTTCCTTATTGGTGGTTGAGGGTGGTTTTCTCAACTAAATGGGAAAACCACCTTTTTTCTTTGTAAATTTTATTTTACCCAATTTGGATTGACATACGTCTCACAATTTACTATATTAGACTATACGAAAAACGAAAACTAATTTAAGAGGTACAAATTTATGGCTCTAATTCAAATTTCATCTAATCTTCCGAAGGACGAACTCGCCCAGCTTTATAAGGAAGATAACAAGAAATATATGGAACTGTGGGATGAATGTAATTCCAAGTCCGAACAGCTCATCACTTCCGCGGTGAAGTTGATGCAATTTGAGCCGGCGGTTCTCACATACTTTGGTTTGTGTGATTTAAAGCCGGTCAAGGACCCGCAGGTCACTCTCCGCTTGAATTGCCGTGGCACTGGTAGTGCTATCAATATGGAATATAACCCGATTTGGTTGAACAAGATTCAGGAATGTTCCATTTTGGCTTACATTATGTTTAGTGAATGTTTGCGAATTGCTTTGCACCACATCACTACTCGTAAATGCTACCCGCTCCAGATTTTCAAGAAGGCATCCGACTATATCTCGTTTGACGAAAATCAGCGTTCTGTGTTGAATACTCACAAGCAAGAAGTTATGCAGATGCTCCAGGAATTTCCGAACAAGGCAAAATTCCGTCAAGAAACCGCCAAAATCAAGTTCAACGAAGAAGACCACTGGTTCCTTGAAAAGGTGTTCTCTATGTTGATGGATTGCGCCGAAAAGCAAGGTGGTGGCGGACAGAGCGGACAGGGACAGGGTCAAGGCCAGGGACAAGGCCAAGGTCAGGGTCAGGGTCAGCAGCAGGGTCAGGGTCAGGGACAAGGTAATGGACAAGGCCAGGGCAAGGGCAACCAACAGGGTAAGGGCGGAAGCGGAAACCCGACGAAGGATGCATTGGATGAGTATTTTGATGGCTCCCAGGACGCAGCTGAAAAGGCTACGGAAGGTTGGGAAGAAAATACTCTGGTAGACCAGGAAATCCAGGAAATCACTCACCACATTGCAGAAAATGCTTCTCAGTGGGGTAACATTAGTGGTGGTTTGCTCCAGGCTATTCTTGCTGCCAATACTCCGAAATTTGACCCGAAGACAGTCCTGAAGAGATTCAAGGCGAACACAGTGGATAAGTACACTGAAGATACCCGTATGCGACCAGATCGCAGAAAGGGATTTGATGTTCCTGGTAAGAAGCACAAATTCCGTTCTCGCATTTTGGTGGCTATTGACTGCTCCGGCTCTATGGACGATAAGGACGTGGAACGTGGTTGTGCGATTGTGAACAAGTTCGTAAAACACGCTGATGTGTCCTATTGTTTCTGGGATGGTGTTTGCGGCCCATTCACCGAACAGAAGCAGAAGAAGTCCGACTTCAAGCTGATTGGTCGCGGATGCACGAACCCTGAATGCGTTCTTGAAGCAATTAAGGAAAGAAAGGCGAAATTTGATGGTATCATCTATTTCACTGATATGGGATTTGATTTCCCGAAGCCTGAACATTTCTTCAAGAAAATCTTTATGATTTCCACGCCAGGTACTGAGAGTTACATCCCGGATTGGTGCTTGTACCATCTCACTACCGAACAGCTCTTCTCCATTGAAGAATAGTTAGTTTGTTGTACCTCCCGAGAGGGTTGGGTGTAACAACCTAACCCTCTTTTTCAATAGGAGTTTAAAATGAGTTACGCAGAAGAAAGAATAAAACATTTATGCAACACAGCTATTACTAATGCNNAGACTGGAATGTAAAATCAGATTCAATTCCTCTAGTTTTGGAGGGTATGACGCAAGTATAAGAATTGGAACAGTTAAGAATAATACTAGATACAGTTTTTATTACACGCCTGCCTACTCCGGTACTGGATATGCTAATGTTCCCGACTGGTGGAATATACAGAATGAATTTGAATCTAAATGTAAGAATTTGACTTTTGAACAGTTACAGAAGTTGGTTACTAAATTTGGCAAATGGATGGAAGTAAGCGAAGCCTCTAAAACTATGCAGGAATATATCAAAGAAGCTAAATTAGCAAAAGACTTTAAATAACGAAGATCAAAAAAATCAAAATTATTACATTTACCCATTGACAAATANNAACAATTATTTTGGATGTGTTTAACAAAAGAATCAAAAAACAGGAATTAAAAGTTATATATACAATATAAGGAAAAAAGAAATTATGATGATGCTTAAGTCCCACATTTGCCTCGCACAGGATTGGTTCGCCATTGACGAACGATTTGAAGGTGCAGTCGCAGGCGAAGATAGAGGTTCTCCACAGGCATTTGATTAGTTATAATTTTCCGGCGTAACAAATTAAATCCTGTGGAACAAACCACGGGATTTTTCTTTTATGGTGCTATCGTCTAGTTTGGTTAGGACATAAGAATTTCACTCTTAAAACTCCGGTTCAAATCCGGATAGCACTACGAATATGGTACATTAGAATAGTGGTTAGTTCGCTGCCCTTTCAAGGCGGAAACTCGGGTCCGACTCCCGAATGTACTACTAAAAATTTCGGGCCATTAGTTCAGTTTGGTAGAACGCCTGCCTTGCACGCAGGATGTCAAGGGTTCAAATCCCTTATGTGTCCATAACCTTTTGGGTCATTAGCTCAGTTGGAAGAGCGCTTCATTAGCACTGAAGAGGTCACGGGTCCGAATCCCGTATGTATCCANNGGCGGCACTAACAAATTATCCATAGGCATAACGACTGGTTCCGTTTGCCACTCTGATAAGGTGGAGACTGATGGTTCAAATCCATCCCTATGGACTATATGGCATCGTGGTGAAGTGGTCTAACACAGTGGTCTGTCTAACCATCATTCGCGGGTCCGAATCCCGCCGATGTCGCTAAATAGGAGTATGATGTAACGGTAGCATGGCAGTTTCCAAGTCTGTTCGTCTGGGTCCGAGTCCTGGTACTTCTGTAAAACAAATTAACGCCCGGTGATGGAACTGGTATACGTGTCTGCCTTAGAAGCAGAATTTTGTGGGTTCGAGTCCCACCTGGGCGATTATGGAGGTATGCCGGAGCCTGGCTTATCGGACCTGTCCTGAAAACAGTGGGTGAGAAATCACACGAGGGTTCAAATCCTTCTACCTCCTCTAAATGCTCCCGTAGGCTAATTGGATAAACCGCTAGGCTACGGACCTGGTATTCCTGGTTCAAATCCAGGCGGGAGTACGAACAAATGTGGCTATATCATAGTCTGGTCTAATGAGCCTGTTTACCAAACAGGTTACCTGGGTTCAAATCCCAGTAGCCACTTAAGATTACTGTGGTGGAGGATACGTCGCCATTTAAATAAATTTCCACAGTAATCTCTATGCGCTTGTGTCCCGAGCTGGCGAAGGGGGCGGTCTGCAAAACCGTTGTAGAAATACCACCGTAGGTCCGAATCCTACCAAGCGCTCTACACACCACTGGCTCAATTTGGCAGAGCAAGGCACTCTTAATGCTTGGGTTGAAGGTTCAAGTCCTTCGTGGTGTACTAGGTGTAAATATAATATGGAAAATGAATTTATTTGTAAATTTTGTGGAAAAGAATGTAAAAATGAAAATTCGCAGAGAAATCACGAAAGATTATGTAAAGAAAATCCAAATAAGAAAACTTCGCCATTTGTAAAATGGAATGCGACACATAATGCTTGGAATAAAGGATTAACTGAAGAAACTGATGAAAGAGTAAAACAAAGTCGTAATACTTGGCGAGAAAATCTATCGTTAGGAAAATTTAAACCAGTTCATCAAGATAAACATTTATCTAAAGAACATAAACAAGCAATTTCTAATAGTATGAAACTCGCCCATAAAGAAGGCAGGGCTCATAACATTGGAGAAAGCAGATGGAATAATGAACACAGTTATCCTGAGAAATGGTTAATCAGAGTATTAGAAAATGAATTTGAAATGAAAGAAAATATAGATTATAAAACTGAAATGTCTTTTGGTAGATTTGCTTTGGATTTTGCCTGGCCTGAAAGAAAATTATGTATAGAAATTGACGGTAAACAACATCAAACAGATGAAATACAAAAAATCCGCGATAATAATAAAGATAAATTATTAAATGAAAATGGATGGAATGAATTAAGAATACCTTGGTCTGATTGTTGTAATAATACTAAAATTTGGATTGAAAAAATAAAATTATTTTTATCTTAAAATTATTCATCCCTGGTGTGGTGTAATTGGTAGCACGCAAGTTTGTGGCACTTGTAGTTCGGAATCGTTCTCCGGCATTGGGATAAATTACTGTTCGTTAGTATAACGGTAGTACAGGTGACTCTGACTCACTTAATGTTGGTCCGATTCCAGCACGAACAACTATTGCAGGAGTATCGGCATACACACGAAGCTCATATCTTTGTGGCAGTGGGGTCGGCACCCATACCTGCAACTAACTCTCCTTCGCCTATAAATATATTATGAATTTTAATGCTCCGTGGAATAAAGGTTTAACAAAAGAAACTTGCGATATAATTAAGAAAGCAAGTGAAAAACTAAGTAAAAGTACTAAAGGCAAGACTGGACATAAAATGTCTGCTGAAGCAAGAAAGAAAATTTCTGAAGCACGCAAAAAGTATATTAAAGAACATAATGGTATTTGGTGGAACTCTAGAAGTAAATGTAAAAGGTCTTATGCAGAAGAATGGACTAAAAAGATTTTAGAAAATGAAGTAAAAGATAATACATTTCGTGAAGAATTCCATATTGGTAGATGGTTTCTTGATTTTGCTTGGCCTGAAAAGAAAATCGGTATTGAAATTGACGGTGCCCAGCATGAATGGGCTGATAGAAAGAAAAATGATGAAGAAAAAGACGAATACTGTAAAACACAAGGTTGGAAAATTTTAAGATTAAAATGGTCTGATATATGTAATAATACACAACCTGCTATTCAAATAATTAAAGAATTTGTTTTAAATGCTGAAATAATAGATTATGATTTTAAACCAAAACCAAAATATATTAAAAAAGGATACTATCATATACCAGAAGAAACATGGTTAGAAAGAAAAGAAAAAATTTTAAATTCTGGTGTTGATTTAACTAAATATGGCTGGCAAGAAAAAGCAAGTAAAATAACTGGTTTAACCAGACGAATTATTTACAGAACTATTGAACATTTTAAAAATGAATTTGAACATTTATTATTTAAACGAAAATAAGTCCTATTGGTGTAGTGGTTTAGCATTTCTGCCTTCCAAGCAGCGGTTTCGGGTTCAAATCCCGATTAGGGCTCTAAAAACCAAAGATCTAAAAAATAAAAAACTTTTACACATAAAGTAATAATTACTATATTTGGCTATTGACATTTGAAAGTCTATTTCCTCGGAACGAAGTACAACTCAATGCCACTATCGGTAGAGGGATAGCCATTTTGTGTAATAGTTCGTACACATCTGAATGAAAGAACATCGTAGTTAAACCTCGCAAGTTTAACACATAGCCGCCTTGGTTGAATAAGATGTAGCTGGAGTACAGGAAGACCGACCCATAAGCTTATTCGTAAATCCCACAGAAGTGATTCTTCATACGTTATACCAAAAAGAATCAAATACTTCAGTTGAACCTAAGTAGGCTGAAGTTTCAAACTTCCCAGTTGCCCAAAAAGATTTAATTCTCCTTTATAGAAAATAAAAAACATTTGAAGGTTTATCCTTCAAATGTTTTTGTTTGCGATAGCAAACTAGATTTATTCTAAAAATTCTTCTAATTCATTCTTAATTGTTTCTTTAAATTTACTTAAATACAAATCATTCTCATAAATGCTCTTAAATTCTGTTAAAGTACATTTCAAGTAATCTTCTGTATTTGTTAAAATTCCATTAAAGGTAGTCTTATATACTACCTCTTTTTTATCTGATGAGTCTTCTGTAAACTTTTGTAAATACGGGTCATTGTCATATACTGACACGAAGTTAATTAAAACTGCATTATTATTTGTTAAGAAGCCATCAAAATTAGTCATAGATTATGTATGTAAAGAAAAAGTTACCTTAAATGTATTGACAGCGCAGTTTAAATAATCTATATTATTAACAATTAAAAAAGAGGTAACAACTATGAATGAAGCACTTAAACAAGTATCCGATTCTTTGGCAAAACTCCTGGCTCAACAGATTAATCGTAAGCTAGAAGCAGAAAAGATGATTAAGGAAAATAATGTTGAAGGTGTTGCGGATCTGATTCTTTGTAAAGAAAAGATGGAACAATATAAGAAGAACGGTCACGAAACTCACAAATTCTGTATGAAATTGAAACAGTTCCTGGCACAGAAGGGCCTTACTGGCGAATTTTACGATTGGTATGTGGTAGGTAAATAAAATTTTACAAGAAAAACTGCGTTAGTTATTGACAACTGCGCAGTTTATTTCTATATTAAAAGAAAAACAAGAGGTTAAACTATGAACGAATACATCCCGAATGGTTACACGAACTGGACAGAATACAACCGCGCTATGGCTCGTAAGGAAAAGAGAAAGTACATTCTCCAGGGTGTTGTCGGTATGGTAGTGTTCTTTGGTTTGATTTTCTTGGATGGCTTTATCAACCTTCAAATGGGACTTTAATCAAAGGAGAAACCGGAATGAATATCAATAAGAACATCGTTATGCAGTTGCTTTCTGTGGCGGGCTGCGAAATTAAGGGTTTCAAGAATGAAAAGACGAATGTTATGGGACTTGCGATTTACAAGAATAATGGCAAGATTGGCGAATTCAAGGACGATGGAGTAGATTTGAAGGTTAATGGCAGGATGCTTCATTTGAAGTATGACAAGTGCGAATATACTACTTTTGTTACACTTTTGAACCAGAACAAGTTGGGGTAAGAATATGGCAAAGCGTCATCGTAGAACTAAGGCAGAAATGGCAATAGCCCGCGCAGAGAAGGCCGAAAAGATTGCCAAAAAGTTCCAGGCAAAGATTGACAAGAAACTTGACGAACACCCGCAGGTTTTGGGTATGCGTCCGGTTGACTTCCAGGTCTCGGATCCCAATGACCCGAATAAGTATGAATTTAGTGAGTTTGTGGGATCTGAGCAAGAATGTTTGAAGTTTATGGAAAAGCATCCCGAACACGATTATATCGGTAAGGTTCCATATCTGTATGAAGGTTCCAAGTATCGTATCACATACTGGAAGAAGGTGTAAGAATGGTTTATCATATTGAAAGTAATGGCAAGTATTTGATTGACGTTCTTTCTGAACCTCATCTCGGTGCTCCTGGTATGCTCGGATGCCGACCGATAGTTCGCTCATACGAATTTGAATGGGGTTATAGTTTTAAGGACCGAATGGAATTTGAAGACTGCCCAATGTTTGAAGATGTAAAGAAGACATTGGAAGAACGAAACATTAACTTTGAAGTAGTAACAGAAGTATGTTAATAACTGCAATAAAAAGGAAATTTAAAATGGGAATTTTCAAGAATATCGGAAAGATTGAGGAACTAATTGAAGCTAATGTTCCTGGTTCGTGGGTCATTTACCATAATGCTCTGTATGTAAAGGATTTACCGGAAGATTGGAAGAAGGCCATGATTCAATTCGGATATAGTGAAAATGCTCCTATCTTCGGTGTTGATTGGACGGATCCGGAACATTCTGATAAAACCTATGTTTTGGTCTGCATTGGTTATGGTAAGCAGGCCGACAGTAAAGGTTTCAAAAATCTCCTTTATCGTGACGTTGACCGAGATTGGAGATTCACCTGGACAGTAGGCGAATGTAAAGGGGATCTGAACGAATTCAAGAAACAGTTAGATTTCTGTTATCGCAGGCTCCAGGAGTATTTTATGTTTATGAAAATTTACCTTCGTGAGAGGGAACAAATGGTTAAACTGATAAATATCGCTTATGATGAGGTGATTGAGAAAACTGACTCTTTGTAAATTTCTTTTTACACAAAAATACACAAAATTCATTGACAAGACAGTCTAAAATAACTATATTTAAACTGTAAACAAAACAAAACCACAAAACAAGAGGTACTAATTATGAAGAAGACCAACACCACCACCAAGAAGATTTCCACCCTCAACTCCAAGAAGGTTTCTATGAAGAAGACTGTCAAGACCGCAGAAAAGAAGACCCACTACGAACCGGCTCCGCTCACCGACGCCGAACACGCTGACATTCAGGAACGCCTGATGAAGCATCGCCTCTGTATCAAGAGCGGTAAGAAGCACGCCCGTGTCTATCGTTTCAAGGGTTACAAGGACCACAAGATGATTACTTCCCCGGACTTTGTGTATGTTATCCAGGCGGATGACTACCGTGCCAACCCGGACCAGGTCATCGCAGATGTTGTCAAGAAGTCCGAACAGGTCATGACCAAGCGTGATAAGAAGATTAAGAATGACGAATACGAACGTAATATGGTTCGTGTTGAAGAAGAACTTCTTATGAACAAGTCCATCGTTATGCAGTGGAAGGTTTCCAAGCACGTCTACTTCCGTAAGATTAACCACATCTGCACTGACCGCAACATCCTTGCTGAACTTGACGAATATAGCAAGAACAACGGTCCGTTCGTCACCAACCGCCTTCGTGCTACCAAGGATGGCAAGCACCTTGAAATCTTCCGCAAGTTGGTTCGCATTTTTGAAGAAACTGAAAAGAATGTTCCGGACTACGACTGGAAGAGCTTCCGTTACATTACCAAGAATGGTCAGGTGGTTTGTGCCTACTCTTACAAGGACTACGAAAAGCTCAAGACCGTGGCCTTCGCCCGTGGTATCAACGATAAGTTTGACGTCAACCTCAATGTTGAGACCTATCTTGACGAATTTGGCATTGACGCCTAACCGAAACTAAAAACGGAACGGGTCCCGGAAACGGGACTGTTCCTTTCTTTTTTAAGGAAAACAGAAATGAGAGATGCAGATCGTTTGGACCCGTTGTATGAATACCTCAAGCAAGTTCATAAGCAGAACTTCCCTGATTGGAGATTTTGGCAGTTCATTGTGAATTTTGAGCGCTGGTATGGAATGGACCCGTTTTACATTGAAGACGATAAGGTCTATGAAAAAATTGAGAACTTTGTCTCAGCAATGAAAGTTCACGATAAATTTATTTCAAAGAAAAAATAAAAAACTATTGACAAGTAGGATTTAAAAATCTATATTTAATTAAGAAAACTTAGAAAAAGAGGTAAATAATGCTCGTAAAATCAGACGAAAAGCCGTTTAACATTTCTTGTGATTTCCAGGACTGGACATTGGATGACCCGAATCCTGGTCGCCGCGAATTTTTCGCAACTGTTATGGATGCGATGGAAAACAATGAATCTGGGTTCGCAACTTTCTCTGTTGGTGTGCCGATGGAAGAAGGTGTTGGTGGTTATTTCACTAATACTTTGAATTTGGACCAGATCAACCTTCCACGAATTGCTGTCCCAGACATTGCGAATAAGACCATTAAGTTCGTGGATGAAACTGTGTCTCCTGATTTTATGAAGGAACATCCTGATTATGAACCAATGACTGCTGAAAAGGCTTTTGCTATTTTCGTTCACGAAGCATGCCATTTCCTTCATTTCTCCCGTGACCAGGGCGAATTTACTAGCCCGCTTATGAAGGGCAAGACCTACACGATGGAACAGCTCATTCATTCACCGAAGGTCCGCCGCGAAGCAGAATTTGAAGCTGGTTATCGTTCTGTTTATTACAATGCCATTCACCGCTTGTATCCTGAGGGTGACCGCACTATCCTTGAAACCAATATCACGAATATGATGAACTACGATAAGCAGAATCAGTCCCGTGAATGGTGGGATAAGTATCGTGAAATTATTAAACCGTGGTTGAAGGACGCCAGAGACGAAAGAGGTCATCTGATTCTTGACAATCAGGGCAAGGTAGTTAAGAGTGGCGAAGTTGAAGATTTGGACTCTTACCGAGCATTTACAGATGGTTTGATTGCCAAGGTTGAAAAGTTCACCGAATGGGCAGATCCGAAACACGAAATCAAGGGTGTGTTGGACTACGAACTCACTCCGGCGGCTGAAACTCCTGTTGATGACGAATTGGAAAAGGCTATCGCACTTATTCGTGCCCGTGGTTTGAATGTAACCAAGGACGATGGCTCCAGTGTGGATGCCGACCCGAATGATAATCTTCAGGCACAAACTGGTGTGGACCCGCAGCTGATGCAACAGATGCAACAGACCGCAAAGAATTTGGGTCAGGCCATCAATAACGCACAGGCAGCTGGACAGGGCCTTGAAAACTCCCAGGAATTTTGGAAGAACTTCATTGACCTGAATGACCAGCTTGAACAGAGTGGACTTTGCGATTAACTAC
>LXOW01459979.1_pt1 | contig 11011 bp, 8 predicted proteins | sample 1368591 | NCBI WGS metagenome assembly LXOW01 (sample SAMN04884650, study PRJNA319009) | bovine gut metagenome | isolation source: Cow rumen | host: Bos taurus | place: Italy: Legnaro (PD) | collected 2014-07-09
CATATTGGTGAGGCTGCTAAGGCTGGAAGAGGAGCGGCTCTGAAGCTCGGGGGCCAGTGTCATTGTTACACTGTAGGTCCTTTTCATCAACAGGGCCGAAACTATACCCAGGCAACCGAAGATAAAGCCAATGAGGACGATCTGCTTCCAGTGCTTGAGCAACTTGGTCAGAATGCCCATCCAGTCAATCTCGAACTCGTCTTCGTAAGATTCCTGGTAGGGAGGATTGTTCAGATTCTCTTCCATAGGGCTTAATTATTATTTTTTCTTAAGGTAGTCACAAGGGTTACGACAGCTACACCCAGCGTACCCATAGAAGCGGCGGCGGAGCTGATAGCAACTAGACCGGTATAGTCGGCCTTTCCGTTCTTCTTCTCCTTATCCGGAACGAAGATTTCGGAGCCGGGTTCCACCTTGAAGGTGGAGCGCACCTTCTTGGCGCGGCCACCCATGGATACCAGATACTTCTTGGTCTTGCGGGCGTTCTGGGAATAACCACCGGCAGCGTCAATGTAATCGGCCACGGTCATCTTGGCATTCCAGGTAACGGCGGTAGGATACATAACGGCACCAAACACGCGCACCACGTTGGACTCCACGGGGATTTCCAGACGGTCATTCTCTCTCAAAACCACATCGGAGGGGCCACCGGGATTTTTCAAGGCATCTTCCAAATCCAGGGCAATGCTATAATGACGGGTGCCGGTCTTGAGGGTATTCCGCTCCATATTCATAGCGGCGGTACTGTCTATCTGCTTTACCAGGAGCTGACCCAGCTCACGGGCCTGGGTAATTTCCTCGGCGGTAGCTTCGCGTACCAGACGGGCGCCCTTGATATAAGCGTAATCCGTGAGGCCGCCAGCCTTGGAAATGAGGTCGGAAACGCGCTCTTCACGGCTGGTGATGGTGTATTCTCCGGGGAAGTTTACCTCGCCGGCCACAGCAAAGTGACGCTGGACATTGTAGGAAGGGCTCTGGTGAACAATCACCTCATCGTAAGGTTCCAGAACAAATCCACGGTCACCACCGGCAATGAGACCGTCCTTGAGGGAGAAGGAGTACAGTTCTCCAATATCGCTGGTAGCCACCATGCCGTTGGCGTCCTTCTTGCGGCGGGTTACGTCTACACGGGAAGTAGAGGCGCCGTCCTGCAGACCACCGGCCATGATAATGAAATCTTCGATGGTTGTATTCTCGGCATAAGGATAAACACCGGGCTTCTTGACCATACCGCTGATGCTCATGGTGCCACGATCCTTGAGGTCTTCCTTGCTGGCGATAAACAGTTCATCATTGTTCTGGAGCACGAAGTCGGGCTGGGTGCCGTTCATGATACCGGTCAGATTCAGGGAAATAACCTCCTGGGTCTTGTCCAGATGCTCACGATACAGAACCACACGGTCCGTAAAGGCTTCGGGCAGCAGGCCGCCGGCCTTCTCCACCAGACCCTTGGCGGTGCGGGTGTCTCCGAGTTCGTAGGTGCCCGGGAAATAAACAGAACCGATGATAGAGGTACGGTTGGTATAACGGGCCTGGCGCTTGCCCACATCAATGCGGTCTCCGTTATTAAGACGGAAAAGGCCGAATTCCTGCTCGGGAACACTATGAACCTCCAGGGCCGTTCCTTCCTTGCGGAAGACGGTCACGGCACCCTCGTTGGCTTCCAGGGAAAAACCACCGGCATATTCCAGGACATCGGACACCGTCTCGCCCTTTTTGATTTCAAAGAACATAGGGCGCTTCACATAACCTTCCACCTGAACAATGTCCGTATAGGTGGGAACCAGGATCACGTCTCCTTCTTCCAGACGGATATCCGTGCTCTGGGTACCCTTCATGATGAACTCATAAACGTCAATGGAAGCGACCGTCTTGTTTCCTCTGACCACGCGGATGTTACGCAGGGTACCGGGCTCCTTGACACCACCGGCACGATAGATAGCATGGAAAGCGGTGGCAAAACCGGAAAGCACATAGGTGCCGGGGCTGGTCACTTCACCCATCACATTGATCTGGATGGAGCGGATCTGGCCCAGACTCAGGCGCATTTCGGTACCGGCTTTATCCAGACCGCCGTAAATGGAAGCCAGGCGCTTCTTCAAATAGCTGTTGGCTTCTTCGATGGTTTTTCCACTCAGGTAAAGAGGACCCAGTACATCTACGTTGATGCTTCCCTCCGGAGAGATGGTCTGGCGGAGCGTGGCCTGGTTGTGACCGAAAATGTCAATGATCACTTCATCTCCAGGACCCAATTTGTAGTTGCGCGGGGTGGCCATGTTCTCGCTGGGGGCAAAATTCATGGTACGGTTGCGGAAGATATCGCGGCCAAAAACCTGCATTTCTCCGGCGGCCACAATATCGTTGGACTCCATTTCTTCATCTCCCACTGCATTCACGGTATGCTGGCGGCCCTGGTCCTGGACCACGCTCTTGGCCTCGGCACTGCCTTGACGCTGCTGATACAGGGCGTAGACTCTTTCGGCCTGGGCGCGGTTAACGCCACGGAGGCTCAGTTCGGCCACCATTTCGTCACGGCCCTTGCCGGACGCCATAGCCTGCTGGACATAATCGAGGACCTGGGTATCGGTCATGGTACTCTGTGCCAGGGCAACCCCTGCCACAAGGAAAAGGCCGGCACAAATGGCCGCTACACTTCTTTTGATGGTTGACATACTTTCGGATTTATGTATATTCATACAAAGATACAACTTTTTGCTTAAAAGTCATAAAGGTTGAGTCCTGTCTCAGGGTCTGCGCGGCGGCCCAGGGAAGTAAGGCCGAAGTCTGTGACAATAAGCTCACAGGCCCCGTTGATACGGGCCGAAAGGAGATGGCCTCCCACGCAGGTATAGTCCCGGCGGCTGCAGGTCAGATGCACATGCAGGTAAGGTTCTCCGTCCTTGGCCGAAATGTTACCGGTGAGATTGGTGATTTCCATCTGCTCGGCAAAGGTCTTGTCCACGTATTTCTTGGTAGCAGGGTCCAGGAAACGGAAAGTAGCTTCCGAAATGGCACCGATTCCGGTGATTTCTCCGGCCTTGATATTCTGTTTCTTGCAGAAATGGGCCAGAGCTTCCATAATCTCCTGGTGGTTGTCAATACTAAGGACATAACGCTCGTTCCACTCTTTGAGCGGAGCCATCACTTTCACTCGCTTATACTTATACATACTCTCTTTTATTCTTTAAGCACTCAAAGATAGCCATTTTTTACGTAAGAAATGTTATCTTTGCATCCAAATACAATCCAAACCATGAAGAAACTGGCAATCCTCGCCCTGGCCCTTTTGCTGGGTACCGCCGTGCAGGCCCAACAAGTCCGCGCCAATTACCGTATAGATGGAATGACCCATATCGCCACCACTCCCGAGTCCATCTCCTTTGGAAATGTTCCCGGAAAGTGCAACGTGGAACTGGTGGGCTTCCCGGACGGTTCCACCCTGTACCTGATGTACTTGACGGTAGAACCCTCCAAGAAGGCCTCCACCGCNNCAGCTCAAGTACGCCATCGAGAGCGAGGACATGGAAAAGATGGTTCGTGGCATCAAGTCCGTAGATATTATAACCGGCTGGGATCCAGACGACTACGTCCAGGGCAACTTTGCCAACAACGAGTTCGGTTCCCTCCTCAAGCGCCACTGCGAGAACATCCTCAAGGCCTCCAAGAATACCATCGAGCCCAAAGCCACCCTGGCCGAAAGACAGGAGACCACCTCCAGCGTCATGACCACCACCAATCCCCTGGTGGGACGCGGTGCCAACTACGACTATAACATCCTCCTCTCCCACCTGGCCTACAAGAACGGAGACAAGGACGACGTAGACCTCTACTTTGTCATTGGCACCAAGGAGCAGTTCCATATCCCTTATGACGCCGCCGTCCGCTTTACCCTGGCCGACGGTTCGGTCATCGGCCTTTTACAGGCCCGCGACGACGTAAACTTCGTCCTTGTCTATCCCTCCATGGAAGACCTGAACCGCATGATCGAGGTAGGGATCAGCAGCCTCTCCATTGACTACGAGGGCGGCACCCTCACGGACACATTCCCCGTCCGCGAAGACGAAGAACTTACCTTCTCGGATGCCCTTCGCCACGAACTCCAGCTCATCTTCTACGTGAGCTCGCTGTAAAAAGAAANNAAAAAGGCAGCCGATCGGCTGCCTTTTTTGTTTACTGTATGAAGCTTGCGAAATAGCCGGGGAAGAGGACTGTGGTCATTAAGTAGCCCACTACTGTGGCTACGATGACACTGATGAGGCCGGGCATCATAAAGCTGTGGTTTAGCAAGTACTTGCCTATGACGGTAGTACCCGAGCGGTCAAAGTTGACCGTAGCAATATCGGACGGATAGTTGGGGATGAAGAAATAGCCGTATACACTGGGGAATACGCCCAGGAGTACCGGTCCGGCTATGCCCAGTTCGTACGCCAGGGGCAGCATGGCCACCACCACGGCGCCCTGGGAATTGATGAGCACGGACACCATGAAGAACACAAGGGCGATGCTCCAGGGATAGTTGGTTACCAAATCGGCCAGCATAACCTTCATCTGGTCCATGTAATTGCCAAAATACGTATCGGCCAGCCAGGCAATACCGTAGATGGCCACCACGGCCACCATACCGGACTGCCATACGGCTCCACTCACGGCTTTCTTAGGCTGGGCCTTGCAGAACATAATATTGCAGGCGGCCGCCATGAGCATGATAATCTGGATGCAGATATTCATCTTGGGCAGGTTCATGGCTGCGGCAAGGGTCTTACCGTCTGAGGTGTGAAGCATCTGGCAGAAAGCAAAGCCCACAATGACCAGCAGGGCTCCCAGGAAGATGAACACCGAAGCCTTGGCTTCTTTGCTGATGACCTTGTCCAGAGTGGTGGCGGAGTTGCCGTACATATACTGGTACATCTCAGGGTCTGCCTTTCTGGCCAGGAACATGGTATCATTGTCCAGATCCTTTCCCCGTTTGTAAGAGGCGGCGGCAGCACACATCAGACCAATCAGGCAGGCTGGAATGGTTACCATGAGTACCTGCGGGATGCTCACCATATAGCCGTTGGCGTTGGAGATGGTCACAAAGGCCACCACAGCCGCAGCAATGGGAGAGCAGGTAATACCTACCTGGGAAGCTACGGAAGATACGCCGCAAGGTCTTTCGGGCCGAATATTTTTCTTGAGGGCGATGTCACAGATAATGGGCATGATGGTGTAAACCACATGACCGGTGCCCACCAGTACGGTAAGGAAAAAGGTCACCATCGGGCCCAGGAAGGTGATGTGGTCCGGATGCTTTCTTAGCATCCTTTCCGCTATCTGGATCATCCAGTCCATACCGCCGCTCGCCTGCAAGGTTCCCGCGCAGGTAACGGCGGCAATGATGATATAGATAACATCCGTGGGAGGTGTACCCGGCTTCAGGCCAAAGCCGAAGACCAGTATGGCCAGGCCGATACCGCTGATGGCACCCAGCGCCAACGAACCGTAACGGGAACCCACATACAGCGCTGCCAACACAATGAGCAGCTCAATAATCATAGTGAAGGTCATAGTCCTAGTGTTTCTGTCTTGTAAAGATACGCATTTCTTTTCAGAAACAAAAAAGTCCCGGCTCTGGGAGTCGGGACTTTAAACAGAAGTATGGAAACTCGTTCTAGAAGACGAATCCGATCTTAAGTTGGGGGGCTGCAAAGGCGCCCACGAAGTGAGTGTCGGCACCCAGGTTGGCGAGACCCTCCTGTGGACGATACTTTACCACACCATAAGTGTAGCGGAAAGGCTCCACAGAAGCACCTACGAAGAAGTTGCGGCTCAAATAGTAGTCTACACCCGTCAGCAGTCCGGCGCTAATGGAATAGCCTTCTGCTACGCTGACGCCCATAACACGCTCGTCATCCTCACGCAGGGAGGCACTGGCATACGATGTTTGGAAACGCACACCGGCATAGGGACGAAGTGCAGGGATGAGGGGGATGCGGAAGTAGTAACTAATCGCAATGTGGGCCAGCCAGTTCATCTTGTGCTGCATGTCCACAGCTTCATATGTGGGGATTTCTCCCATCTCGTAAGTACCAGACATTGTGCCCGGTACCATGGCGTACGGAGGATTGTTCCAGTAGGAGAATGATCCACCCAGATCGAGTTTCCAGTGGTCGCTGATAATCACGCTGCCTTCCATGCCGAAGGTCAGGGCCTTGTCCGTCCAGTCGACGGACAGGGCCTGAGCTCCGTAGGAAGTAAGCATACCCGGTTGGGCACTCACGTTCAGGTTGCTGTTAGCACCAGCCGTCAGGGCAATGCCTACCCGCACAGGCGTAACTACACCTGCCAGGTCCTGGCCCTGGAGACTCGCGGCTCCAAACAACAGTGCCACGGTGAGCGATAATATGCTTTTGATATTCATTGATTACTGGTTTTAAGGGTAAATATTCCTACTCAGGGTTATTGCTACCGGTAAGGAAAGCAATCCGAGCGGCGTACATTTCCACAAGGGCGTTGTAAACCTCAATCTTCTTTCTCAGAGACAGGGCCTCAGCCGTCAGTTCATTGAGTTCCTTGGCGTTGACCTCACGATTTACGAAGTACATCGCAATAGCCTCCTTGAGCTGGGCAATCTTCTCTTTGCACTTATTGATGCAGAGGAATTCCTTAGGATCAACATCCACGATCTTCTGGGTCTCCTCGTCGAAGTACTTACCAGTCTGGATGAAGCGGATGATTTCCTCAATGTCAGCCATGGTGCACTTCTTAACTTCAGGATCCGAACCGGGCACTTCCTTCACGCCAACGAAGATTTCACGATTGGCGACATAGTGAACAGCCTCGAACATAGCCTCAGCCAGGTCAACAGCCATATTAGCATCAATGATCTTCTCCTGGGCATCCATTACAGCGTCGTACGCAGTCGCCGTCTTGGCGCCAAAGGCAATATAGGCATCCTTTACAGAGTTGTACTTGCCAATAGCTTCCAGGATGTCGGCTACGTCTTCCGCCGTTTGGGCTACAGCCGCAGTAATAGCATCGATCTCGGACTTGTAGGTCTCATTGACGGTCTCGAGGTGCTTCTTGGCATTGTTCAGCTTCTGGGCAATGCTAGGCTCCTTACCTTCGGAACGGCTGTAAACGGGCTCGTGCCAACCCCATTCATCCTTAGATCTAGGATTGTCAGATCTGGATAATCTGGCAAAATCAGGATCAAGCTGCTCGGTATACTCCTCATAAATGTTATAGATGATAGGATCCTCCTCACCAGGGATTGTAACCGTATAGTTATAAGCCTCATAGAGAGCCAGATAAGTATCCCAATCCTTGTCAAGGGCCTTTTCAGCATTGGAAGCACCCTTCATGGCTGCAATGACGTTCTTAATCAGAGTGACCTGTTCCTCAGGCATATTGTCAAAGTCAGGTTCCTCATCATAAATCCACTTGATCTTATCCTTGGCTGCATCCTCGGCTGCCTGGGCAAGAACAACGTGCTCCTTGGCATTCTCAAGGGCCTGCTTGGCAGTGATCAGCTTGTTACCGGCCTCCTCCAATTCACTTTCGGTTTCCAGGACCAGACCGTCCGTCTGTTCCTGGATCAGCTTTGCCATTACAAGCTTGTCGGCCTCATCTTTATATTTATCGTAAGGCTCATCATACTCTGCCTTGGCTTTCTTATATGCGTCCATTAAGGTCTTGTCGCCTTCCTCGGTAGCCTGGGTTTCAGCAATAGCATCTTTCAGTTCCTTAAGAGCGCCATCTTTGGTGTCAGTGCCGTAGTAGGCATCATTCTTTTCATCTTTGAGAGCCTTCGTTTCGTCGTTAGGATTGATAACCCATGCGGCGAAAGCGGCCTGATACTCTATCCAGGCTTCTCTTTCGGCCTCATACTTTGCAGGGATGACCTCATCAATCTGAGTCTTCAAATTATTCTCCGCCTCAGTGAGAGCCTGAACAATAGCAGGGGTGATTTCCGCCTCGAGTGCGTCCACAATATCCTGCTGGGCAGCAACGGCGGCGTCAACAGCAGCCTTCTGGGTGTAAAGACCCTCATCCGAAATAATACCACCGTATTCGGGGCCAAACTCAGGATCAGTGGGATCTTCCGGCATTTCAATATCTTCATCAATCACACCGTAAAGAGCTCTGTGGAGATTATGAATCTTTCTGGAAAGCTTGCGTACATCCTTAGCAGCGGCTTTTACTTCGGCCTTCGCTTCCTTAGTAGTAAGTTGAGCCTCATTGTATTTGGCAAAATCGGTCAGACCAACGTTATAGGCAACGAGTTCAACCACGGAAGAACGGAGCTCTTCCTGAGCAACCTTGTAGGTTCTCTCTGCCATAGCAATCTGAGAATAGGCAGGATCCAGGACTTTGTTGGCCTCGTCTACATAGTTCTTCATAGCATCGTAGATGGCCTGATAAGAATCAATGGTCTCCTGGAGACCGGGCGTAGAACCATCATATTCGGGTTTTCCAGGCTCCAGATTGGGCTCAATCTTATTGATCTGGCCGTTGATTACAGCATTGTACCTGTCATCCAACTCGTCCTTCTTCTGGGCGCCGTCGGCAATAGCCTTGATATCCATGATACCCAGGAGAATGCTGATGTTTTCGTTATAGATCTTTGCAGGAGTGAATTCCATCTTGGTGACGGGAATGGCGTACTCGGAAATGATGCCATCTTCACCCAATTCGGGATAATACTCTCCGGTCTCGACCTTAGTAAATGATCCATAGAAAGGTCTGACAGTACCCCGAGATCTAATGGTTCCGGTGAACAGAGGAGCAAAGTAAGGAAGTTTATCCGTCTGAGGGACCTGGACACCTACAACGGGAACGTCATTCTCGTCATAGGAGGCTACAAACTCAAGATCCAGGTTAGCAAGCTGAGTCCTCAAAGGGCGGATGAAATTATCCTGCCAATTGATGATATAGGCCAGTTGATCACCTTCCTCTCCCGGAGTGAACATAGCTTCATATGCATCATAATAAGACTGGATAAGTTCATAATTATCCTCAGCCAGTTGCTTCTTTGTATAAGCAGCTTCCAAGCCCTCCAATGCCTCTGCATGCATGATGTCGTATTTATCAGGAGTAACGACCTCGAACGACCTCAGGTACTCAATCTCAGCATTCAGCTTTTCCAGATGCTGCTCCAGACTCTGCACCTTGGCGGACATAACGGCAAGACCGGCAGTCATATTGTTTTGCATGGTGGCAATCTGAGCTTCGGTCTTCATGAGGTCGGCCGTGGCAGAATAATACGTATCCATGGCGTCGGAATACTTTCTCCAGGCATCCTTCAGAGCCTTTGCCACTTCCTCATCCATCTTCTCGGCCTGCTTGAGCATTTCCTGCTCGGCGGCGATGAGTTTCTTCTGCATGTCGATCTTGTCAAGTTCGGCCTGCTTCTGAGCCTTTTCAAGCTGGATGAGAGCGGTCTCCTTTGCAAGGTTGGCCTTGGCAATGGCGGCCTCTACCTCGGCGAGGGTCTGCTCCAGTTTGGCTTTCTGTTCCTGAAGCTTTACCTTCTCGGACTCGAGCTTAACCTTGGCAATCTCTACGTTGACAGCGTCCAGCTCTGCCTGAACAGCGATACGAAGGGCCTCGGCCTGGGCAATGGCGGCCTGGGCCTCAATTAATTTAGCCTGAGCTTCAGCAATGGTAGCTTCGGCTCTTGCCTTGATAAGTTCAGCCTGAGCCTGGGATTCGTTCAGGGTGGCCACAGAAATCAGTTCCTTGGCTTTTGCTTTGCGAACTTCGGCCACGGACTCGGACTCGACATTCTCGAGACAGCCCGTGAGGCAAACTACTCCGCACAATAGCGCGGCAAATAAACCTTTTGTTTGCATAGTGTAATTAATTAAGAGAATTAGTATTAGTGGTTTAGCTATCTTTCTGGGAATAATTAGGATTATTTATTCCTTTTTTACGAATTATGTGGTTTTAGTGTTTTTCTTTATTTTCAGCGTATTAGGCTCAAAATAGAACTACAGTTGGAACCTCTAGCATTGTCCAATTATCTACTAATATTTTAATTCCATCGCACCTAACTGCCCGTATTTCANNATAAAATATTTTAATAAAAAGGACGTTGAATAGAATTGTTAGCGAATTAGCACAAAAAAGTCCGCAAATCTTACGACTTGCGGACTTTTTCTTACTATATGTAACAAAAAGCTACTTCACCATTCCGCTGAAGCCCATGAAGGCCAGAGCCAGGATACCAACACTGATGATAGCAATGGGAACACCCTTGAAGGCCTTGGGCACATTGTTAAGGGCCAGATGCTCACGGATACCGGCAAAGATAACCATGGCCAGTCCATAACCCAGGGATGTAGCAAAGGCATAAACCAGGGCCTGTCCCAAGTTAAGCACTCCTCCGGGCACAAAGGCAAATTCCTTGGTAACCACGTTGATGGCTACACCCAGCACCGCGCAGTTGGTGGTGATCAGGGGCAGGAAGATACCCAGGGCCTGATACAGGCTGGGGCTCACCTTCTTGAGCACAATCTCCACCATCTGCACCAAGGCGGCAATGACCAGGATGAAGGCGATGGTCTGGAGGAAAGTGATCTGGAAGGGAACCAGCAGATACTTATTGATAAGGTAGGTTACCAGCGTGGCCAGCGTAATCACAAAGCACACGGCCATGGACATACCCGTAGCGGTGGACAGNNCCCAGGATCTCGCGAACCAGGCCCAGCACAGTGAGAGAAGCGGTGAAGCCCAGGCCTACGCCCAGTCCGTCACAAGCGCTTTCTACCACGCCATGCTTGTTGGCAAAAGCTTCGGCACGACCCAGCACAATGCAGTTCACTACAATGAGCGGGATAAAGAGGCCCAAAGTCTCGTACATGGCGGGGGTATAGGCCTGCATGAGCAGCTGAAGCAGCGTCACGAAGGTGGCGATGACCACTATATATACAGGGATGTGAACCTTATCCGGCACCACGGGAGCGATGGCCGAAATAGCCATGTTGCTAAGCACCAGCACAAAGAGTGTGGCCAGACCCATGGAAAGGCC
>LXOW01025384.1_pt2 | contig 11009 bp, 8 predicted proteins | sample 1368591 | NCBI WGS metagenome assembly LXOW01 (sample SAMN04884650, study PRJNA319009) | bovine gut metagenome | isolation source: Cow rumen | host: Bos taurus | place: Italy: Legnaro (PD) | collected 2014-07-09
GTATCATGAAATTTTGAAGAAGATGAAGCGAAAAGATATTCCACGTATATCTCAATACAATTTTGGATTTCACAAGTTCGTAGAACAAATGGATTCCATTTTTGTACCGAAATTAAAAAAGGAAGAATAGAAACCGACAACGACAAGATATCTGACATTGCCAATAGTTGGGTGTTTATCGAATAAAAAAAGATGATAATGAACGAGAAATCCCCCATCACATCTGTGGCCGATGTTAAGACTTTCTTTCATCATTTGGTTGATGAGCGCGAGGTCAACTTCCATCCAGACGACGACTTTGCCTGCTACATAAGCCTTGATGACCAAACGCCAACGTTCACTGATGATGAAGTGATTCTGTACAACCGCCTGATGGAAGAGTCGTTCGATGCCTGCGAAGCTGCAGGAGTCGACATCTACGAACTCGGCCTTCAGGAACTTGAAAAAGCATTGAAGCCTATTGAGGCATGAATTGTAAATGAGTAAAACTGAAAATATGACATAACAAACACAGAGTCTTGAACATCCTTGACAAGGCTGAAAATACCAGAATTAGGACCTCAGGAAACACGTCAGTCGGTCAAGACAACGGATGTTTGCGCTCTATCAATGGGCGTGGACTGATATTGTATTGACGTGGGCTGTCCTAAGCCTTGGTATTATCAATCTCATCCGCGCCCTCTTTTGAAATGGAGGGCTTTTTTGTGGCAAAGAAGAAATATAAACTAATTGATTTGTTCGCTGGATGCGGTGGCCTTAGTTTAGGTTTAGAGCAAGCAGGATTTACTCCTTGGTTTGTCAACGAAATTGTAGAGCAGTTTGCTAATACATATAAGTTCAACCATGAGCTTTCTGATGAACACTATTATATTGGAGACATCGCTGTGCTCAATGATCATCTGGATGAATATGAAGAAATGGTCAAAGATATTACCCTTGTATGTGGCGGGCCTCCTTGTCAAGGATTCTCTATGGCCAATAGACAAAGGATTCTTGATGATCCTCGAAATAGTCTGTACAAGCAGTATTTGATTTTCTTAAGTAAAGTTCGTCCTAAATTCTTCATTATGGAGAATGTGAAGGGTATGATGAATAAGAAAGATGAAATCATACAAAACTTCAAAGAGTATCTTGGGGAAGAGTATTTATTTGATTACGATGTGTTGAAAGCCCAAGATTATGGTGTTCCACAAAACAGGGAGCGTTTTATAATGATTGGCAATCGCATGGGTGTTCCGCCCAAAGAGATTTTTGAAGAAATATACCGCCACAAACGCGAACCTTTTGTTTTGCGAGACGCATTGTATGGACTTCCTCATTTAGAAGCAAAGAAAGACAAAGGGCAAAGTGGTGTTGAGGACGCTCAATCTGGTTTCACTGAATGCGATTTTGAATATCCGAAGACCAAGTTCTATTATTTCATAAATGGTGATAGGGTCATTACAAAGCTATACAACCATAAAAACAGATATAATAACGAAAGAGACATCGAGATTTTTAGGCGGCTTCCCCAGGGGGCAAATTCTCTTCATGAATCCATTGCCGATATTATGCCCTATAAGAGACGTAACGACATTTTCAAGGACAAATACTTTAAATTAGATGAGACACAGATCTGCAAGACTATTACTTCTCACATGAAGTTTGATTGCAATATGTATATTCACCCATGGGAAGCAAGGGGGCTAAGCCCAAGAGAGGCTGCTCGTATACAGACCTTCCCTGATGACTTCGTTTTTACAGGGGCTCAGAATATGTGGTACGCCCAAGTTGGAAATGCGGTACCGGTTAAACTTGCAAAAGCCATAGGAGACGGCATAATGAAATTTGTATGAATCACGTAGAACTTTTTGCTGGTATAGGTGGTTTTAGAAGAGCCATGGATTTAATATCTCATGACCTTTGTATTCCTATTGATACAATCGCTTTTTCTGAGATTGATAAAACGGCAATCAGTACCTACAAAGCAAATTATGATACTGATGGCGAATATCCGATGGGCGACATCGTGGGTTTTGTGAAGAACAAAAAATGGATGAAACAACTCCCTAAATATGAGATTCTTTCTGGAGGGTTTCCGTGTCAAACGTTTAGTATGATGGGGAGCCAAGAAGGATTTGAGGAAGAAAGAGGGCAAATGTTTTTCCGAATCATGGATATGGTGAATAATAGGCATCCGCGCTATATTCTATTAGAGAATGTCAAGAATTTGAAGAATCATGATAAAGGGAACACAATTGCTGTCATAAAAAGCGAATTGGAAAGTGCTGGGTACATTGTAAAGATGGATGTTTTTAATTCAAATGATTTTGGCCTACCACAAAAACGCAATAGAGTTATTGTTTTTGCAAGAAGAAAGCACTTAGGTCGTTTTGACTTTTCGTCAGATCTTGTTAAAGCATCTTTTGCTCAAATAGATAGAAGCAAATGCTCGCTGCATTTCTACAATTCAACCATTGATTTGCTTGACAGAGATGTTGACAAGAAATACTATCTTTCAGAAAGAATAAAACCGACCATATTAAGTGATGGCAGTTCTGGTTTTAAGTCAAAATCGGAGATCGACCAGATTATTGCTCGACCATTAACAGCAACCATGCACAAAATGCATCGCGCATGTCAAGACAACTATTATAGTGATTTGTTTATTCAATCTAAGGGAAAAGATAAACCATCAGAGAGAATGGGCAAGGACGAATTGGCTAAAATAGCGATTCGAAAACTAACACCTAAAGAAGCTTTTATGCTTCAAGGATTTGGGCCTGATTTTGCAATAAATGCAGAAGAAGCAGGTGTTCCAGATGGCGCCATGTATAAACAAGCTGGCAATGCCGTTAGCGTGAATACCATATATGCAGTGATGTATTATTTGATTACAAACAAAATCCTTTCATAATTATGATAACCAAACGTATCCACTCCCAAGACGCGCACTACAAGCTCTCTCCCAAAAACTCAGGAGAAACGAGTCTTAATCTCTCAAATGAGATATTGCAACTGATTGCACCGTCGTTAACAAAGGGCACAGAAACATCTATTTCATTTATTCTTTATAGAGCTGATTATTTAAAGGCACTTGGAGTAATCGTCAACTGCTCACCTCTTTACATTTCGTCTTCCTCTTCTTCAACTGTAGTTAGTTCTGACCCTAATGTGTTCATAAAAGACTTTCAAGCTATTTGTTCTTTTTTTGGCCCAAATGAGAAAAAGACTTATACAGTAAACCTTATATATAGAAAAGACGGACGTATTTACCTAAATGCTTTAGAAGATAAAAGCAGTAAGTTTAATATACGTCATTTCCTTCTTGAAGAAAGGTCTGCACTAGAATTTGACAAGATTGGAAACGACATTTCGATTAGATTGAAGTTGGATGCGTTTGATGAAGAAAAAATAAAGGAGATAGCAAAACAAGGCGATAGCACCTCTACTATCGAACAATACTTTCCGTTCTATCGACCCTATATCACCGCCATTAAGTCAAAGCCTTTCTTGTTGCTCGCTGGCATTTCCGGTACGGGAAAGAGTCGAATCGTCAGAGAATTGGCTAGAGCTTGCTGGGAGGCAGATAGCGATGAGTTTAAGGCGCAAAAGCCCAGGAACTTTGAGATGGTGCAGGTGAAGCCCAATTGGCATGACTCCAGTGAGCTAATAGGCTATGTCAGTAGGGTGAGTGGCCAACCCGTATTTGTGGCCGGAGATTTTCTGAAGTTTGTTGCGCGAGCATGGGAAGAACAAGAGGTTCCATATTTCCTATGCCTTGATGAAATGAATTTGGCTCCCGTGGAGCAGTATTTTGCTGAATATCTCAGTGTTATTGAATCTAGAAAAGCGACAAACGGGAAAGTGGTTACGGATCCTATACTAAATCCAGTTTATAAGAAAGAAAGAGACCCAAAAACTGGTGAGATTGTTCCAGAAGATTGGTATTCGGAACTCATATCAATATTGTTGGCAGGGTGTTCGGAAGAAAAAGTGTTTGCGCTTACAAAACAATTTGAGTCGGATGGTATTTCCATTCCGCAAAACTTGATTGTCGTTGGCACCGTCAATATGGACGAGACCACCTTCTCATTCAGCCGCAAGGTGCTTGACCGTGCCATGACGATTGAGATGAACGAGGTTGACTTAACAGGTGGACTTACGAATCGTTATGAGCAAATCGGAAAACTTGGGATGAATGAGCTTGTGGGTAAAGCTGTGGAAGGAGTAGATGTTTATGAGTATTATGAAGGTGCTTGCAACATTGCCATTACCTATCTGAAGAGCATCAATGACGTGCTGGAGGGAACGCCGTTTAAGGTTGCTTATCGTACAAGAAACGAAGTCCTTCTTTATGTAGTCAACAACCTACCTTATAACAAAAATGCCGAAGGAGAGGAACTACACGAAGAATATGTCATCGCTCGCGCATTGGATGAAATCACCAATATGAAGGTGCTTTCACGTATCGAAGGCGATGAGACAAAAGTAAGTAATGCTTTCCTTGAAAAGCTTGAAAAAACCATCAAGCAAGGGCTGGAGAATATCTTTGAGGGTCCATTTGAAAAAGAAGAAACGGATAAAGCGTTCAAGTCTGTTTCACTTGCCAAGTTGGATGAAATGAAGAAACGCTTATCGTCAGGTTATACTAGTTTCTGGAGCTAAATTATTATGGAACTGTTGACCATCAAACACCAAGACTTTGCGATGATCATCGAATGCAGCAAGTTCGATGCCATCTGGGGCAAGGCCATGAACAATGTAGGGGAAGAAAATCTGACCTCTACCTATTCGTGGTCTGAGGGTGTAAGGTCGGTAGTCAGGCAAGATGAAGAGGGCAACGAGCAAGTTATAAACAATGGAGAGGTAGCTCCAGCGGTGTTCTTTGACAATGCCGAGTACCCGATCTGGGTGGAGTTTGAGAGCTATGTGAAGGAGGCGCGTTTTTGCAGTATGCTTCAAAACGACAACGAGAATTTTAGCTTCAGAAAGAACATCCTTGCAGGATTCATCAATTATGGCAATGACATTGGTAAGAGTGAGATTTTGATAGACTATAAAGTCGGGTCTGAAATACGGCATTTCCGTTTCGGCTACGATGTTCTCTCCACCAAACTCAACTATCACGAGCATTGGAGGAAAATCGTAGAGGATATTGAAAGCGAGTATAGAATGTTGTCGCTCGACTACATGAAACGCACATTTCATGGCTTTTCACCAGACACGGAAGGCGAAACGCCCGAACTAGTATGGTGGAGCATTTTTGCCGCTGAGCAGAAGAAATTCATTAATGCTGCAAAGAGCATCATTGAGCGGCCTCGGCATAGGTTAAAAGGCATTGAGAACTATTTACGAGCCGACAAACTGACGAGAGTACCTATATCGATAGAGAACGAATTGGCAGAGCATATCAAAGAACCTGCGCATCTCTATCGAGTTGAACAACGGATTCAAAGCAACGACACCCAAGAAAACCGTTTCTTGAAATATGCCCTTGGTCAAATTACAACGAAATATGAAACGCTGAAGAACCGTATTGAGGCCATTAGGGGAGCATCGGATGCTTTCAAAGAAGAAATGTGCAACATGCTTGATACATTGAAGCACCTGCAAAGGAATCCGTTCTTTCGTACCGTAGGCAGATTCAAGGGGTTAAACCAAGAAAGTTTAGTTCTTCAAAAGGCCACGGGTTATAGTCAAGTCTATAGGACGTGGAACTTATTGCGCCGAGCTTATTCTTTGAACGATGGCATCTATCGGCTGCAATCTAAGAACATTGCTGTCCTTTACGAGATTTGGTGCTTCATTGAGGTTAGCCATATTGTGAGAGAGCTGCTTGGCATTGACGTTGACGTTGAGCAGCGCAACCGCACTGAGATGAACGGCATATTCACATGGGAATTGGGCAAGGGAGAGCATTCTCGCATCTTATTCAAGAAAGACAACGTGGAACTTGCCGAGCTTGTCTATAACCCAAAGCAGGATGACAAGGAAAAAGACTCGCTGCGTATGGACAACATCTATGTGCCTACCGTTGCACAAAAGCCCGACATCGTTTTGCAGCTCACAAAACACGATTATCAAAAGGACATCAAACTGACTTATTTGTTCGATGCAAAGTATCGTATTGAAGGCAGGGTGAACAACGTGGACACTCCTCCAGACGATGCTATCAATCAGATGCATCGATATAGGGATGCCATCTATTATAGAGAACACAAGTCAAACGACTTGAAGAAAGAAGTCATCGGCGGTTACATTCTCTTCCCTGGTGACGGCAAGAAAGCTGATGTTGAAGTGTCAAAGTTTTACAAGACGATTGAGGAAGTCAACATTGGAGCTTTCCCATTGCGGCCAAAGGATGTTGAGAATAGAAATTTACTTGTGGAGTTCATAAAAACATTGATTGGCGAGGCTTCGAGCGAAATATTAAAAGATAGCAAGCCTCAGAAAGGTTTGTACTATTCAATGGATGAGACAAAGGAGTCTCTTTATATGATACTCACACTTGATGAAGATGTGAATGAAGATGTAGAGGCCATTTTGTCTGGTTCGGCAAATACAATAATCATGGGCAGAAAGGGGGTTGAAGACACAAGTGATATTCAAACAGTTAAATACATTGCCCCCATCATTCCTGGTGGATACATTGAAGGTTATTATAAAGTAGCAAAAGCAAATTTGACTCGTGTAAATGACGATGAATATCCAATTCGTATCAAGTTTGACGTCTGTGATTGGACGATGCTAGAACGGCCGGCCAAATATGGCATGCCAAGAGCCNNTCGTGAACGCACAAGGAATAAATGGATAATTACTTAAGTGAACTAGCTTGAATTCCACTTGATGAAGTAACTTATGTCGCGTATTCTTTATAAATATATAGACATCAAAGGAGCAAAGCTCATGCTTGGGAATCGGAATCTCCAATTCACCAATGCATCCCAACTGAACGATCCTTTTGATTGCCATCCTAAGTTGATAGACTATTCGAATGTGCCAGATCATTTAGCAAAGGATTCAATACGTAAGGAGTGGGAACAACTAATAGGTGAGAATAGAGCTCTTAATTTGCGTAACGACACATGGCTTTGCAGTTTGTCGAAAGTCAATGATTCGTTGCTTATGTGGAGCCATTATTGCTACAATCACAAAGGCGTTTGTATCGGGCTCGATATGGACAAAGTGATGGAATCCGTTCCTCCAATGTTTGGTTCAATATATCTTAAGCCATTAGTTTTAGAAGTTCAATATCAAGATATAATTGAACGCCCCAATGCATATCGTTCCGCAGAAGACACGTTCAGTTATCAATGGAGAACAAAAGCAAAGGACTGGGCGTATGAGCAGGAAGTTAGGTTGGTCATTCCAAGGCCATCTTTTATGTATGCTGCTTTTACACCCGAACAAGCCAAGCATCCTAAGGAAACATGGGATTGGCGTGAGATACACCATTATATGCCGCTGAAAGGCGAATGTTTTGAGTCCATCTATTTTGGTGTCAACACAGAACCGACCATCAAGGAAAAGATGATCCAATATGCCCGCGAGAAACTAAACCCACATCAACCTTTACCAGATGCGTGTGGATGAGAATGCGTTTCGATTGCGGGGGGAGGGGATTTGAAGGATTTAGGAAGGTGAGATAATAAGTTAATAATAGCAAAAACTACTTATATACTATGATAAGAAAAAACAAAAAAAAGAATGCCAACCAACACACATTCCGATTGGTTGCTATCAGAGTAGGAGCTAATAATAAACAAGAGATTATCCGTGCGCTAAAGACCGATACTACATATTTCTTCTACAATGACTATGTGGATTCCTATGATGAAAATTATAGGTGGAATGGGATAAAAAAGTCCGAAACATCAAAACCAATTGACCCTAAATTCTTTTCCGAGGTTGAAAATAATTATCCAAGCCCGATAATCAATGTCAGTGCCATAGTTGGTAAGAATGGTGACGGAAAAAGTTCGTTGATTGAGTTTTTGTTACGGCTTGTCAACAATTACGCTGTTTCTCATGGTTATAACAAGTATCAGGAAACACTTCAATTTATTCCTGGTGTCGATGGGATAGTGTACTTTGAAGTGGATGGTGATTTGTTTCATATTTGCTGCGATAAAGAGGAGAATTATCCCCAACAGGAGAATGAGACGTGTTCCAAACAGGAAGAGGAACATTTGGAACTATTCTATTCGATAGTAATGAACTACTCGCTATACGCCTATAACTCACATGATTTGGATAAGGAATTAGGTGAAAACGGAGGCTCGTGGATTGATGGATTGTTTCACAAAAACGACAGCTATCAAACTCCCATTGTCATCAACCCTATGCGAACAGAAGGCAATATTGACGTGAATCGTGAGCATGAACTAAGTGTAGACCGTTTGAAATTAGAACTTATTAATACTAATGATAGGAAACTGTTAGACTCAAAAGAGGCTGTCAGAATGGACTTTACAAAAAAGAACAGCAATGCTGTTCTTGATAAAACAATTAATCCTTTCTTTGAAAAAGTAATAGACTTTAAGGCCCCTAGTCTTGACTCGATGTTTTTGGATATTAATAAATGCATAGAACTATTGGAAGGGCAGACGGAATATGTGGAAACCAATTATTCGGAAAGTTTTCAGTTCTGGATAATGTACTGCGACCTGTTTGATAAGTATAAAAGGTTTTTTAAGGTTGCAAATGGAAGAGCTATTTTTTATCGTAAGGCAAACAAGGATAAAATGGGGCAAGACAAGCAGCAAATAACCGACTGGAATCGTTTTTTGGTGAACTTTACAGAATTTGTGGAAATCTTCTATGAAGATGATAATAAAGAAGTTGTTTTAAAGGCCATTGGAAAAGCAAAGGACTTGACGAAAGATATGAATTCATTGCAGTTTCAGCGTGTGATTGAGGTAATTGAAGTCGCAAGGTTGTGGTCCCAAAAAATGGGAATGCCATCGATGGTGGATGACCTAACTGGAAAAAGTGACCGAAAAAATGCCATACAATACCTGGTGTACAAGACAATCTCTATATTTCATAAATATCGACCATATTTAAACATAATTGGTGGTGAATGGCTCTATGCAGATGAATCAAATAATAGCGGCTATTTCTGTCTGTTCGAAAACAATAATATCTTTTCAGCATTAAGTAGGTGTTTCGAACAATTGTTTGAGACAGGGAACCCAAAGCAAATCAAGAAAAGTTATGAAACGCTGAAACTTCGGCAAACATACAACTATTTGGTCTATAACACTTTCGAATATAAAGAAAAAGTGACTTTTGATGAACTAGGGAAACAACTGAAGAAAAAGAGCAAAGATGTCGACGACGAATTAATAGCACTGCTTCCTCCTCCTATTTATAAAGCAAGTATTATGTTCAAAGACACTTCTATCGGTGGGCATGTTTTCCCTTTTGCTCAACTTAGTTCTGGTGAACAGCAACTAATTCTATCAATGACAGGCAGTTTATATCATTTGCGCAATTTGAATTATCGAACAACTGACAACAATAAACAATTCTATGGCAATGTGAATGTCATCCTCGAAGAGGTTGAACTTTATTTTCATCCAGACTTCCAGCGAAAGTATATCAAATATCTTCTCAAACGGATTCAAATGGCAAAGTTGATAAATATTCATGCTATCAATATCATAGTGGTTACACACTCGCCATTTGTCCTGTCTGATATTCCGAAAAACAATGTGCTGTTTTTGCAAGAAGGCCGTCCTGTGCGTCCAATGCAGGATGAAACTTTTGGTGCGAATATTCACAATATGTTGAAAAATGGCTTTTTCCTTGAAGGAGGCACTCTCGGCGATTTCGCCAAATGGAAAATCAACGAGTGTTTTGATCAGTTACACCATAATCATTATGGAGAAGACCTCAAAGAATTGATTGGGATGGTTGGCGAGCCATTGATTAGAAGCCAATTGACTCAACTTTACGCTATGAATCGTGAGTTGTATAAAACAACAGATTTGGAGAAGAAAGTCAAAGAACTAGAGTCCATTATCCATGAATTGGAATCCAATATTAGAAACCAATTGACTCAACTATATGCTATGAATCGTGAGTTGTATAAGACAACAGATTTGGAGATGAAAGTCAAAGAATTAGAGTCCATTATCCACAAATTACAATCCAATAATAAGTAATATCATGGTAACCATTAACATCGATTCAGCGCGTAGAGAATCAATATTGAAGGAATACTGCGAAAGTGTATCAGATTGGTTGAAAAAAACAAAAAGAAAGGGACCCAGGAATATAGAGGCAAAATCTTGGTTCAATTATTTTCAAGATAATCTTGATGAGATTGTATGCTGTCCAGCCAATAAACTTGAAAAAAGATATAAGGNNATAATATGAACGATTCATTTGTCAAATATATGAAATCATTGTATTCCAGTTTCATGGGCGATGTCAATAAAAAAGATAAACAGCATGCTTATTGGCTATTGGAGCAATTGGGCATCAATGTTTGTCCATACTGCAATCGGGCTTATACAACCACAATTTACATAAAAGGAAAAAAAGTTACAAAAAAAGTTCGTCCTGATTTTGATCATTTTCTTTCAGAAGATAAGTTTCCTTTGTTTACGTTGTCCTTCTACAACTTGATACCCTCTTGCCACCAATGCAACCGCATAAAATTGACAAAAAAATTCAACCATAATCCATGGATGGCATACTCGAAAAACCGGGTTCCTCGATTTAAAATTGACCTGTCGGATGGCGTTTTCCCCAGTGCCCCCAAAGTGTTGATTGAACATGAAAATAAAGATACGAAGCGTTTGCTAATCAAGGATTTGTATAATGCCGCACACATAGATTATGTTAAAGAGCTATTGAATAAGATTGAGGCTTATAGTAATCCGGAAGTGTTTCAATCGGTGGTTGATGCATTTCAAGGTATTGCCACACCGGCGGAATTGCAGCGCATTATTTGGGGCAACTATGTTCTCAGACAAGACAATGATAAAAGACCGTTGGCCAAATTGACGAGTGATATT
>LXOW01266541.1_pt1 | contig 11009 bp, 7 predicted proteins | sample 1368591 | NCBI WGS metagenome assembly LXOW01 (sample SAMN04884650, study PRJNA319009) | bovine gut metagenome | isolation source: Cow rumen | host: Bos taurus | place: Italy: Legnaro (PD) | collected 2014-07-09
ATCCCCCAGCCCACCGAAGAGCGCCGTCGCGACTTGGTGAAGCAGTGCAACAAGATTGCCGAAAAGGCCAAGGTCGAAGTTCGCAACGTTCGTGGCGACATCAAGGAAAAGCTGAAGAAAGCCATCAAGGACGGTCTTTCCGAGGATAATGAGAAGGATGCCGAGCTCGATCTTCAGAAGCTGCACGACAAGTACATCAAGAAACTTGACGAGCTGATGGAGGCCAAGAACAAGGAAATCATGACCGTATAATTGACAATTGACAATTGATAATTGACAGTTGAAGGGACTCGTCATTAAAAATACAGGAAGCTGGTACACCGTCCTTACGGACGATGGCCAGCTACTTGATTGTAAGGTGAAGGGCAATTTCCGCATCAAGGGAATACGCTCTACCAATCCTGTGGCAGTAGGCGACCGCGTCAATGTCAGTGACGGCTGCTGGATCACGGAAATCGAGGACCGTCGCAACTACATCATCCGCAAGAGCATCAACCTCTCCAAGCAAAGCCATATCCTCGCTGCCAATGTCGATCAGGCTTTGCTCGTCATCACCGTCAGCCGCCCTGAGACCTCTACCACCTTCATCGACCGTTTCCTGGCATCGGCAGAGGCCTATCGCGTGCCCGTGATACTTATTTTTAATAAGACCGACCTGCTCTCCGACGACGAGCTACACTATCAGCAGATGATGATTCAGCTCTACGAGACCATTGGCTACGAGTGTCACGCCATCTCTGCACAGACGGGCGAAGGCGTCGAAGCCCTGCGGCCCCTGCTCGAAGGCAAGATCACGCTCCTCAGCGGCAACTCAGGTGTCGGCAAATCGACGCTCATCAATCGCCTCGTTCCCCACGCCAACCAGCGCGTGGCCGACATCAGCGAAGCCCATCAGACAGGCACCCACACCACCACCTTCTCCGAAATGATTCCCCTCGGTCCTGCGCCCGCCGCTTCTCCCGCCAATGCGGTCACCCTTGGTCCGGTGGTCGGCGGTTCCGCCGCCGACACACCCTCCGCCAACAGCACCTGGCTCATCGACACCCCGGGCATCAAAGGCTTCGGCACCTTCGACATGGAACGTGAGGAGCTCACCAGCTATTTCCGCGAAATCTTCGAATTCTCCAAGCAGTGCCGCTTCTCCGACTGCACCCACACCCACGAACCCGGTTGTGCCGTCCTCAAAGCCGTCGAGGACCACTTCATCGCCCAAAGCCGTTACCAGAGCTATCTCTCAATGCTCGACGACAAGGACGAAAACAAATACCGTGAGGCCTACTAACCTCCGCGCTTAGCGCGCACGCCCAGAAAACAGCGCAAACGACTTCCTTACTGCAAGCGGCGGGAGGCATTGTAGTATGCCTGATAGGAACTGAAACCCGACTCCTGAGCGGCAAGGTCCTTCGTGGCGGTTTTGTTCTGCTGCATATACCGCTCGTAATGGTCCAGACGCAGGCGGTTGACGTAGTTGAAGAATCCTCCGAAGCGTTCCTTGAAGGTGCGCGACACGTAGGTGCGGTTGGTGGCGCAGTATTCCACCACTTGGTCAATCTTCAGGTGGGGATTCAGATAGCCTTTCTGCTGGTCGACATACTCCTCAATCTTCTTGGCAATCTCATTCATGCGTTCCTCCATGAGTACGTGTTCGCGAACTTCCGTCTCGGCATCGGCCTCCGTTTCGTCATCGATGTTCTCTGACAGGATGACCCTGCGGCGCCAGACGGGCATGACCGTCAGCAGCAGGATGACGTTGAACACCGACAGGGGCAGCAGCATGCAGGCCAGCACCGTGGGATTGTCGGTGAGGAATGCAGGCCACAGGAAGGGCGTCAGGAATACTGGCGAGAGCCACACGCGCTGGGCATAGGCCAGCGGGAAGTCGTCGTGATTGGAGTAGTTGTCGTCGCGGGCCTCGGCAATGCATCCCCACACCTTCCACATGGAAAACAGGCAGTAGGGGATGGACAGCAGGCTGACGGCCAGCACAATCCACTGCTGCATCTCGATGCCTTTGGCACTGAGCACCTCGCCCGGCACCCATGCATTGATGACGAGCGGCGTCATGGCAATGATGATGAATATGGCGAAGACCCAGCTGATGTTCTTCCATCGGCTCCGCTGCTTCACGGTGCCGAAGAACATGAACATGAGCACACCGCAATAGAAATAATAGGTGGCAGGGAAGTATGACTTCACCAGCAGCCATGCTGACGGGCTGGTGGGGTCGAAAACGTATGGCAACAGCAATGTGGCCATTGAATAGATGATGATCTGCAGTTTTCTGTCGGGCCAGATGTAGGCTCTGTTCTTCTTGGGCTGCTGACAGGTATGGAACGCCCTCATGGCTGAAAACAGCCAGCAGGTAACGATGTAAACCGTCATCGAAACGCCATACCAATAATATGTATTGTCTATCATTGATGTGTTGGATTAATTTATATTTTCGCTGCAAAATTACAAATAATCCGTAAAATAAACATCAAAATCAGTCAATTTTTACCGATTTATATATTTATTGCTTGATTTTTATCTATCGTTTGGGGTGAAAGGTGTAATTTTGCCACCAAATTCAACGAGTGTATAATTTACCATTAAAAATTAATTAAATAATAATGTATTAGTTATGAAAAAGTTAACTATGATGCTGCTGACGCTGATGTCAGTAATGATGTTTTCATGTAAGGACAAGGACCTGTACGATCCCAACGCACCGAAGCCCGGTGAGGAACAGAAAGTGGCCAACACCTTCGACTTCTCGACCGTTCAGAATGTAATGCTGACTGTGGACTACTCGGCATTCAACACCCATGGACCGGTATTCTTCAGTATTTATCATGAGAATCCCTTCGTAGGTGAAGGTGAGGACGAACACCTGGACGAGAACATCAAACCCATTTACGAGGACTATACGGACAAGAACGGACGTTTCAACCAGACCGTCGAACTGCCTGCTTACGCCAAGCATCTGTATGTGGTGACGGGTAATTTCTTTGTGACCGAACAGCTGATGGAGACTGACGTACAGAATGGTGCCGCCAAGGCCGCAGCCACGTCTGCCGGCACTCGCGCTGCCCGCCGTGCTGTCACACGCAGAGGAGCACAGACCAACGATGTTTCAAGAATGCCACAGCTCTCGTTCAACGTTGATGACAACGGTAATAAGATCGGCGAGCGCATCTATAAGGACTGGCAGACCCCCCTTGGCACTTGGGATGACAGGAGCGGAGCTCCCAGCTACCTCATTGACAAGAGCAAGGTTGACAAAAAGCTCATCTTCAGCGACGAGGATATGGAAGGCTTGTATGCTACCGTGAGTCAGGTGCTGAATGCCAACAAGGCCTGCAGAAAGACCTACCGCGACCACGAGGATCTGACGCTGGGCGTGGCCTCAGAGGTGACAATCACCATGCTCGGCGGCAGCACCTGCTGGAACAGTTCGCTGGGATACTACTATTATATGCCTGGCGAGGAGCCCACCAAGCAGGAAGACCTGAACATCATCATGCTGTTCCCCAACACACAGGACGGCAACTGGGCGAGATTCGACAGCCGCAAAAACGACTATAACGGCAACATCGGCGTTAACCGCGGCGATGCCATTCAACTGATGTACTATCCCAACATTGCCGAAGGTGACACGACCGGAGCTAGCAAAATATTCCCTGCTAACATCAAGATTGGTTTCATTCTGAAGAGCCACGGATGGGGCATGCAGGGCCAGGACTACGTCATCAAGGGATTCGCAGATAACGACCGAAAGTATAACGTGTGGGGTGCATCAACACCAAAAATGTCATATTGCAAGGTACCCGCAGGATTTGAGAACAAGAAGTCGCCTTACCAGTATCCCAACCCCAATGGCGACAGCCGCTCGGCGAAGTTTGCCTACAACACCACCAATGGCGACAAGTATGCCATCGTCTCCTTCGAGGATGCCTGCAACGACGAGGACTACGACGACGTGGTCTTCGCACTCAAGCCCGTCAATGCCTTCAAGCCACTGCCCGAGATTGAATCCGACCGCGTCGTCACCGAGGGTGTCTATGCCTTCGAGGACCTGTGGCCTGCCCAGGGCGACTACGATATGAACGACGTGGTGGTCGACTTCAAGCACGAGCGTGAAATGACGCGCACCAATACCCTCACAGATTTCAAGACCATTTTTCAGACGTTCTACCTCACCACCTATCAAAACTATGTCACACTGACCAGCGGACTGGCCCTGAAGCTGGACACCAAGAAAAAGCCCACCAGCATCGTGATGAGAAAGATTGCAAGCGGCTCAGACGACAACGCGCAAGTGACGTTTGAAAATGACGGTAGCATCTATTACCTCACCAACGACGTGAAGGCAGAACTCGGAACGACATACATTTTGGAGCTCTACTACAAAGATGGAGCGAAGAACGAAGAACTGGCGTCCGTAGAGCCTTTCATCTTCCGCAAGGAGGCTAACGATCAGGAGTGGGAGGTACACATCCCCTACGAGGCACCGACTCCCAAGATGGACTTCAAATATTTTGGCACAGGCGACGATGCCTCGAAGCCGAGCAACGACATCTTCTTTGTCCGTAGCGGCAACTATCCCTTTGCGTTCTATCTCGCTGGCGTAAACATCGATGCCTTCAAGAACACCATCCTGCTCAGAGAGAATGAGAGCATTATGATTGACAATCTCTATCCCGACTTCCTAGAATGGAGCACGTCGAAGGGCACCCAAAAAGCACAATGGTATCTCTCACCCGCAAGGTGATGATATAATTAGGGTTAGGTTTTAAACTGTTATTTCGCCACTGCCGTAGCAACGGTGGTGGCGATTGTCGTAAACGACGCAGAACTGGCCTGGGGCGACACCGTGAATGGGTGCATCGGCATGTACCATATAACGGCCTTCATCCAAACTCTCCAATTTGGCAGGCAGATATTCGGGCGTGTGGCGAATCTTCAGCGTGATATCCGTTGGGGGCAGTTGTCCGTTGATGCTATGGAAGTCCATAATGGGAAAATCCTGCTTGTAGGCTGTCGCAGGGTCGTAGCCGTGAGACACGTAGATGATGTTCTGGTCGATGTCTTTCTTGATGACGAACCAAGGACCGCCACCCAGTCCCATACCCTTGCGCTGACCGATGGTGTGGAACCAGTGGCCTTTGTGCTGACCGATTTTCTTGCCCGTTTCCAGTTCCACCACGTCGCCAGGCAATTCGCCTAAGTAACGGCGCAGATAGTCGTTGTAGTTGATTTTCCCCAAGAAACAGATGCCCTGCGAGTCCTTACGCTTGGCATTGACCAAATGCTCGCGCTCGGCTATCACGCGTACCTCGTCCTTCATCATGTGACCAATAGGGAACAAGGCCTTCGCCAACTGCCAGTCATAAATCTGAGCGAGGAAGTCGGTCTGGTCTTTCACGGGGTCAGGACTGGTGCAGAGCCATTTTCTGCCCTCCGCGTCAATCTCCGTCGTGGCGTAATGGCCTGTGGCGATGAGGTCGTAGTCGTGACCGCATTTCTCGTGGAATGCTCCGAACTTGATCAGTCGGTTGCACATCACGTCAGGGTTCGGCGTCATGCCCGCGCGTACCTTATCCATCGTGTACGTCGTCACCTGGTCCCAATATTCCTTGTGGCAGTCTATGACCTCCAACTTGCAACCATACTTGTGCGACACGGCTGTGGCCATCTCCAAATCTTCTTCGCTGGAGCAGTCCCACTCCTCTTCCTCCTCAGGACCTATCTTGATGTAAAANNCCCGAAAGCAGCACAGCGATACGCTTGTTTTCTATCTCTTTGACGTTCATGGGTGCAAAGGTACGAAAAGTTCATAGTTCATAGTTCATAGTTCATAGTTAAAGATACTTAAATATTAGTGCAAATCCATTGTCGGATGAAAAATAGTTCATATCTTTGCGATATCAAATTGATATCATCATGAATATTAAACATTGAAAATTATGGAAACAAAAGAAATTGCATTCAAAGGTTGGGTGATGAACGGATTCCTGATGTTGCTTGTCAACTTCCTGATTCTGGTATTGTCTATCGTAACGATTGTTTTCAGCATTATCCTGCTCGACGAGTCAAACGGTGGCGATGGCGGATGGCTGCTGGGTGGCGGCATCCTGCTGCTCGTTATCAACATCTTTATGTGGTGTGGCCACATGATGCTCGAACCCAACGAGGCTCGCGTAGCTACATGGTTTGGCAAGTATGACGGCACGTTCTCGAAGACAGGTTTCTTCTGGATCAATCCCCTTTATAGCACCAAAAAGGTCAGCCTCCGCGCACGTAACCTCGACGCAGAGCCCATCAAGGTGAACGACAAGACGGGTAATCCCGTGATGATTGGTCTGGTGTTGGTGTGGAAACTGAAGGATACGTATAAGGCCCTGTTCGAGGTGGATACGCAGACGATGGCTTCTGCCCCCAATTCCGTGGGTACCGATATGCGCTCCATCATGAATGCCCTCGAGCGCTTCGTGCGTGTGCAGAGCGATGCTGCCCTGCGTCAGGTGGCTGGTCAGTATGCCTACGACGACGAGGATAAGACAACGGTGAGCACCGATTGTCAGAGCGACAATCTCACCCTGCGTGGTGGTGGTGACGAGATCAACGACCAGCTGGAAGAGAAACTGAACGAGCGTCTGGCTCTGGCAGGCATCGAGGTGGTCGAGGCCCGCATCAACTATCTGGCTTACGCTCCTGAAATTGCTGCTGTCATGCTGCGTCGCCAGCAGGCTTCAGCTATCATCACCGCCCGCGAGAAGATTGTCGAGGGTGCAGTTTCGATGGTTAAGATGGCTCTCGACAAACTCTCTAACGAGGATGTCGTAGAGCTGGACGACGATAAAAAGGCCGCAATGGTCAGCAATCTGTTGGTAGTACTTTGTGGCGACGACTCAGCCCAGCCCGTAGTGAACACAGGAACGCTGAACCATTAAACTTGTCTGATGGAAAATGGCCAATGTAGAAAGAAGGGAAGTGTAAGACGTTATGGCTGAGAAAACAACCAAAAGTTTCATCTTGCGCGTGGACGCGGAAACGATGAACGCAATTGAGGCCTGGGCTGCGGACGAGTTCCGCAGCACCAATGGCCAATTGCAGTGGATCATCACCGAGGCCCTCCGCAAAGCCAAGCGCCTGCCAAAGAAGAAAAACCTGTAACCCTGTAAACTTGAGATTTATTCAACGACCACCTTGCGACCTTGATGGATGTAAAGGCCGGGATGGGTGGGACGGCCCTGCAGGCGACGACCATCGAGACGGTACCAGTCGCTGGCAGGACGGTCATCTGTGGTGATGGTGCGGATGCCGGAAGTATTGAACAGCGCATTGATTGTCAGCGACTTACACGACGGCATCGTGAAGATATGTTGTGCCCCATCCACTTTACTGGTTGACGTGGAGTTATTGTTATCCACTTGCACTATCGACCAACCCACGACAGGCTGCTGTCCGCCCTCGGCACGCAGGGTCACCTGACGTCCGGCATAGTATTTTCCATCGAAGACAGGTTGCGTCAGTGGGATGTCGTTGATGCTAATGGTGACGTCCGCAAGTTTGTCGGAATCCACATCCTTGTTGACGGTCAGCACGGTGGGCGTGCCCTCGTTGTAGAAACTGGCCAGCTGATAGATGAAATAGGACGTACGTGCTGCCAGCCAATTGCGGGCACCCTTCAGTTCGTTGTCGTAATTGATCCAGCCGTTCACTGCCTGCTTGTGATAGGGAAACTCCTGACGAATCATATCGACCATAGGGTCCCAAATGGCACGGATGCCGCGCTCGTTGAGGAAATCGCCCATATAGACTGCCGCACGGTCGAGGAACATGCGACGGAAATCGCTGATGGCCATCAGTCGACGGAACAGGCGTGTCTCGTCGCTGCCATTGGCCCAGTTGGCGCTGGCATCATAGTTGTGGTCATTGATCCATGCAACGGTGTTGTAATCGGCAGCATGACCATAGAGCCCCAGTCCGAAGTCGGTATCCTTGGCAATAAAACGCCAACGTCCGCCCTCCTTACGCGGTCGCCACATGACGATGTTGTTGCCAGGGAAGTCGCGATTGCTGTAGTAGAGGTTCATCAGCAACAGGTTGGCAAACTCCTCACAATCCATCCATTGCTCATAGTCCGCCAGCGTGTGTCCCGTCTCCTGATAGAATGCCTTGAAACGGTTCCAATGTTCCCAGTCGCCCTCCTTCAGCTCGTACCAGTTCTCTATCATGTCAATATCCTCGAGCTTGTCGTAGTGGGTATAGATGTTGTCCTCGTTCGAGCGCTCGCGGATGTTGAGAATGCCTTTATAAACGCCATTTTTGAAGATGATAACAGGACGCCACGCCTGCCAGTCGAGGTCGACGTGCTGACCCATGGTGCGCTGGATGACGGCATCGCGCATCAGGAGATAGTCGAAGTCGTTGCCGGCATTGCGCAACACCAGCGACTTGAACTCCGTATCGCCAGGACGTTGGTCAGGGAAGAACTCGTAGGCCAAACGTTTCTCGCCAAAGCGTTTGTGGGCATAGACGGCCAATGACTTCAGTTTGGAACTGCGCGACGCACCACCCTGAACGCGCGTCTCGCCCAACTGATTGAGTTTGCTGTCGCTATTGGGCGACTCGAAGTATTCGATGTTGACAGGACGGCGCCAGTCGTTGCGGTTCTCCGACGAATTGTTGCTGATGATGCCCAGCTTCGAATCGTACCAATAGCGTTGGTCGGTGACCAGCGAGACAACAGGCAACGTCATGTCGCGACCCAAGAAAATGAACGACTGCGTAACACTGCGAGGCGACAGGTAGCCCTCACAGAAAGCTATCGCACGCACCGTGGTGGTCTTGCGGATAGTGATGGGAGAGGTGTATTGCGGACTGTTGGCAGTAGGTTCGCTACCGTCGAGGGTATAGTGCACCACAGTGCTCTTAGGAGAATCGTCGGCAGGCGACAACTGCAACTGAATGGTAGCACCACTGGTCAGCACCCTACCCTGTTCGCTGAACACGGGTGCGCCCAGCAATTGTTTCTTCGTACACAGCACGCCACAGTTGGCAGCACCTGGTGTGGGCTCATACTGGTAGCCCCACGAATCGTCCGTCTCCGTCTTCACGCCTAACGAGATATTGGGCGCTGGCTGCTTCTCTATGTTTTCACGCTTGTCGTCCACCTCACCGTTGAAGAACAAATAGACACTGCCACCCTTGCCAGAGTCCAAGCGGAAGTCGGTATGTAGCCTCTTGCCAACTTTGTCGGCAAAGACCACTACAAAGCCGTGAGAGTCTATCGTCATCGGCGGCAACTGCCATGCGCTGGCGACATTTGCCTCCACTCCCAGCTTGTATTTGCCCAGATTGACTGGGGTGTCGCCACTATTATATAGTTCTACCCACGAGTCAGGAAAATCATTCAGGTCGTCCATCAGGCAATCGATGTTCGACTGCATCAGTTCGTTGATTTTCAGCTGTCCTTTCTGCTCGCCATACTCTGGCAAACGCTCAATCTTCAGATATATGCGCTTGACAACCAACGTGACGGCCTTGTCCGTCTGCAGGGCCACCTGCGTGACATTCTTACGCTTCTCGGCATCCAGTTCGACGTTAACGACAGTAGTGCCGGCAGTCATATAGTGCAGGTCATTGGCCGTCCCTTCCGGATACATCACCAAGCCCTGAACGGCACAGGTTGACGGCGCGCTCAGTTCGAACACTATCTCACTATAGTCCGACCAGTCCTCGCCACCAAGCCATGCCACCAATCCTCCCCACACACTGGTATGATAGGTGATGCTGCCGTCGGCATTATGTGTCAACGACTCATTGCCGCCCCAGCAATAAGTGAATCGCGACGTAATATCCACCACGTCGTTGCTGTTTTGAGCCTGCATGGCGACTGCCACTATCAGCAGCAATGCCAAAAAAAACTTTCTCACTTTCATCATGGTTTTCTATTTTTTGAACTTGATATTTTCACCCATCAGCGAACAGAGGTAGGCTTCAAGGGCGGTATAGCCGTCTTTCGAGACGATGAGGTTACGGTCGTCAGCATTCGACGGGTCGAGGCCGTGGGCGCGCTCCCAGTCGTCAGCCATTCCGTCGTGGTCGTTGTCCGTCACAGGCTGGGCGTCAGCATACGTTGGCCACCCTTCCGTATCGGCAGGCGAATCGATAATGCCAGGCTTGTTGGCAGACCGTCCTTGATACCTAGGCTGCCCGCTACGCACATCCTCTATGATACGACGCTCGACGGCATCACGACGGATGGTGCCAACCTTCTCCAACACATGTTTATAGGCACTCTTTACGCTTTCTACTTTAACGATATACTGCTGAAACCCAGTATTTTGCAATCGCTCGTGCAATCTTTGCTGTTCGATAGTAAATGGCGTCTTATTGCTCACGAGCGCCCAGTTGTCCTTCGCCTTTACGCCCTCCATCACGTTGCCGTCGAAGAACCAAACGGAGGGTGCCGTGAGCTGCTTACCCTTGCGGGCATTGCTCAGTTCGACGAACACATTATCCTCAGGATGCGCAGGCCCTGGCTTGTAGTAGTTGCCCACGAAATTACACTCGTGCGTGCTCCCCTCCCCTGCCTCGTTCTCGCCACCGTAGCAGGAATTCTGGCGACCCCAGTTGAAGTTCACATTATTGACATATTCCAGGAAGACGTTCTTGTCGCCATTCGCATTCGAGGCTCCGTTGATGCGTGCCGAGCGACTGTCGTTATGTGCCAGCAGGTTGTGGTGGAACGTCGCTGGCGAACCACCCCACTGCGCACCATAGCCCCTGACGCCTTTCTTGTGGCCGGCATCGTGCAGACCCTCGTGGATGATACACCACTGCATCGTCGTATAGTGATTGTCATACATCGTCACGTTCTCCTCGCCGCTCCATCCGAAACAGCAGTGGTCGATGATGATGTTGCGGGCGTTTTCAATGCCGATGGCACCACCCTCGATGAAGCAGCGCTTCTTGTAGGCCGCGTCCGTCTCGCCGTCGTTTCGTGGCAGTTCCAGAAC
>LXOW01452871.1_pt1 | contig 11009 bp, 7 predicted proteins | sample 1368591 | NCBI WGS metagenome assembly LXOW01 (sample SAMN04884650, study PRJNA319009) | bovine gut metagenome | isolation source: Cow rumen | host: Bos taurus | place: Italy: Legnaro (PD) | collected 2014-07-09
CGGCAAATCAATCGGGTTGATCACGGTCAATTGCGCATTGGAAAGATTCAATGAGCCAAACTCACCCCAAGAGCTTATCATATAAGCGTTACCATCAGCGTTGATAGCCAAATTGAAGCCATCATGCTCAATCGCGCCATGGTCTTGCATGTTGCCAGGGTCAGCCGGATCGAAGCTTTTCAGGTGTTCTTCAGTAATAACATAAATCAATCCGTCGGCAGGATTGTATACCATGTCATTGAAATAAGGAACGTCTTCAACCATCAATTCAGGGTCTTCAATACGATTGTTGGTGGCATCAAATCTTGACTTGTAAAGGCAATAGCCGTAGACGTTATTCACACTCCACACATAACCGTCGGCAAAGGTGGCTGTCGATACTGCCGGGAGCTCGTCCGATGCAATGGAAACCGAACCTAAATCCTGCATGGTAAAAGAAATATACTTGTATTCTGCCGGGCTAGTGGGCAATTGATATCCAAACCAATTGGCGGTTGATGCGGGCCCTTGTGCTTTGACAACACCTGCGAATGCGAGTAACAATAAAAGAAAAGGTAAATACTTTTTCATAAGATGAAGTTTTGTTATGCTGCAAAGATAATCATTTTCAGCAAAAAAACCGCCCTTGAAAAAGAGCGGTTTTTTAACTAGTCATTAGAGCCTAATCCAACAGGCTTAATCCACGACAGCGCGTGCCATGGCATCCTTGTAGTACTTCTGATTGACGAAGACGTCTTCCTTGTACGGATTGATGTGACGCTTCTTGGAGATGGCGATGATCCAGCACAGGGCAGCAATATTGGTCACCAAAGCCAGAGCACTGATAAACAGCATCATGGACGGGTTGGCAGCCACCACGGAAGGATCCACGGTGGTACCTACAATGCCGTCCACTGCGGCTTGGCCGCCAGCAGCATAAAGCTTCTCAACGGTAGCTACGCCTTCAGGATACAGCACGGGCAGGGTAGCCCAGCTGAACCACTGGCGACCGTCTTTGAAGGTCTCCTGGAAGAGCGGGAACACTTGGGCAAACATGCACCAGATGGCCAGGGTATTGGCGCGGTTCTGGATCCATCCGCCACGGTTCCACAGCAGGGCAGCGATGGTCGGAGCCAGCAACAGGGCGACACCACAATACCAGCTGTGTGTAGGCAGACAGTTGTAAGTGTAGGCGAAGTTCCAGATGTCGTAAATCACAATATAAACCCAGGTCATGTCGGCCCAAATCATGTCCTTCTTGTCCTTGGAGGGCCATACGCTCCACCAAGCAGTCATACAGAAGATATTGAACAGACCAGCCACGCCGTTGAACACATTGTGCCAGCCGCCAAACTGCCATACGCCCTCGGAGGTGAGCCACCATTTGTTCCAGCCCATGATGGCACTCTCAAAGTCAGAGGCACAGGCGATGAGAATGTTGATGGCTACGATGATGAACGGGAAAGGCTTGAACCAATGTTTGGCGCCGATGCCCCATTTGTATTTGATCATCATAAAGCCGATGCAGCCGGCAGTAGCCGCATACAGCTTGGCATAATGGAACCAGCCCTGCATGTACACGTGTGTCTGGTTCTCCAGCGCCCACTGGGAGCCGTTACGTACGCCCAGCCAGATGGCCAAGAAGTAAACGGTAAGGGCCAACGGAACGACTAAGAAAGTGAAGATGCCGCCGAACTTGGTGCGACGGGCAAACTCATTCAGAAGAATGAGACCAATGAGGACAACAAACATCATTCCCCATTGCGAAAGGGCATTAGCCCCGTAAACTTGGAAAAACATAGTTTATTAGTTTGAAGTTTGTAGTTGTCAGTTGGTAGTTTTGAGTTTCATACGGCGTTCTTTGTAGAGGGCGTAGCCTATCCATACCAGGGTAAGCACTACTGACATCGGAAGGCCGACGGTCAGCATCTCTCGAAGCATCACCTCGGCACCGCCCGTCTCCGTAAGGGCAGTGAAGAAGGGATAGCGCCAGGTGACTTCGCCATTAATGACATGATCGACAATGAGCATCACCGAGCCGCCCCAAAGCATCTTTTCCAGAGCGGGAATATTGCGCTTCAGCACTGAGGCGTTAGGACTTTCAATATCCTTTTGGTGTCTTTTGCGGTAAGCCGTAGTTACCAGGGCTTGTGTTAATGGAACAATAAAACAACTCATAATTGAATATTTATACTATAATACTATTGATTTCAACTTCATTTCCTTTGAGGAGCCAGGTGTTTTGGCTGTTACAGTGGGGACATTGTTTGCCGTATTTTACGGTTTCATAATCCTGTTGACAGTCATCGCAATGGGTGATGGCAGGGATAGTGTTACATTGCAACTCGCAGCCTTTGAGCAGCGGCTCCTTGTCGGCAGCCCACCGCCAACAGTCTGTGAGCAGATGAGGCACCACGGTGGAAACCTCGCCGATGTCCATCACCACGGATTCCACATGCTCCACGTGGTTTTCCTCGGCCACCTGCTTCACGTCTTTGATAATATAGAACACAATCCCCAGCTCGTGCATATCATTTTTTCTTTCCGAAGATGATCTTTCCTGTGCGTTTGAGCATATAAGGCAGTATGCCGCCAAACTTGTCCTCGGAGGTTCGCATGATGCTGGCCTCGGGATTGTCTCGGAAGAGATGGATGGCATCGAAGGCGCACTTGGTAGTGCAGATGCCGCAGCCGATACAGCGGTTCGTGTCCACTACTGAGGCACCACAGCTCAGACAACGTGCCGTTTCCTTGCGTACTTGCTCTTCGGTGAAGGTGAGATGATACTCGGTGAACGGGTCACGGTCATGGGCGTTGCCTTCCACCTGACGGGAAGTGTTGTCATAACTCTCAACCTTGATGTCATCTTTATCCAGTTCGATAAAGTCGCGACGGTTGCGTCCGATGGTCATGTGACCATGTTGCACATAGCGATGTAGGCTCTCAGCAGCCTCATGACCTGCTGCGATGGCATCAATGGCGAACTTGGGTCCTGTGAAGCAATCGCCACCAACGAAGATATCCTCTTCGGCAGTCTGGTAGGTCAGCTTGTCAGCTACGGGATAGACGCCACGGAAGAACTCCACTTTGGTGTCCTTCAGCAGGTCTTTCAGGATCACCGTCTGACCGATGGCGAAAATCACCGTATCGGCATCCAAGGTGATGGTCTCATTCTCATCGTATTGAGGGGAGAATCGGTGTTCCGCATCAAACACGGAAGTGCATTTCTTGAAGACGATGCCTGTAACCTTGTTGTCGCCCAGCACTTCCTTCGGTCCCCAGCCTGGGTTGATGACCACGCCATCTTCACGGGCCTCGCGACGCTCTTCTTCTGAAGCAGGCATGATGTCCTCGGTCTCAAGCGAGAGCATCGTAACCTCGGTAGCACCGCTGCGTTTGGCCACACGGGCCGCGTCGATGGCCACATTGCCACCACCAACCACGACCACCTTGCCGTTCATCTTCATGTCGCCACAATTGGCTGCATGGAGGAAGTCGATGGCCGTCGTGGTGCCTTCAAGGGTCTCGCCCGTGATGCCAGGCAGTTTGCCTCCCTGACAGCCAATAGCCACATAGAAGCCCTTGTAACCTTGTTCGCGCAACTGCTGTATCGTGATGTCCTTGCCGACCTCTACGCCAGTGCGGATATCCACACCTATCTCACGCATGATGTCGATTTCAGCCTTGATGACGGCCTTGTCGAGCTTGTACGACGGGATGCCATACTGAAGCATGCCGCCAGGAACTTCGTTCTTCTCGAACACCGTGGGTTTGTAGCCCATCGTAGCAAGGTAATAGGCGCAGCTCAAGCCCGCTGGGCCGCCACCGATAATGGCAATCTTCTCTTCCCAACGTTCAAGAACACTTGAGGCAATGTTGATTTCCGGCACAAACCGCTGCTCGGCATTGAGGTCTTGTTCGGCAATGTATTTCTTCACCGCATCGATGGCGATGGGTTGGTCAATCGTGCCACGGGTGCAGGCATCCTCACAGCGGCGGTTGCACACACGACCGCAGACGGCAGGGAAGGGGTTCTCGCGTTTGATCAGCTCCAATGCCTCGCGGTATTTGCCCTCTGCAGCCTTCTTCAGGTAGCCCTGCACGGCAATATGTGCCGGACAGGCTGTCTTGCAGGGAGCCGTGCCGGTGGGATAGCAGTTGATGCGGTTCTTGTCGCGGTAATCCTCGTCCCACTTGTCCTTGCCCCATTTGGCGGCATCAGGCAGCTGCTGCTTGGGGTAAGTCTGCTCGCCATGCTTGGTGCAGAGCTTCTGTCCGAGTTTCACGGCACCTGCAGGGCAGTATTCCACGCAGCGGCCACAGGCCACACAATTCTTCGGATCCACTTTTGCCACGTATGCGCTACGCGACAAGTTTGGGGTATTGAACAGTTGCGAAGTGCGGAGGGCGTTGCAAATCTTGACATTGCAGTTGCAGATGGCAAAGATCTTGCCCTCGCCGTCGATGTTGGTCACCTGATGCACAAAGCCGTTGTCCTCCGCAATCTTTAGGATCTTCATGCACTCATCGTAGGTGATGGCATGTCCGCGCTTGGTTTCAATGAGGTAGTCGGCCATATCGCCAACCCCGATGCACCAGTCACGATAGTCGTCGGCACAGCCTTCTTCGAGCTTCTTGCGGCCGTAACGGCATGAGCAGATACCTACGGCAAGATGGCCTTCGTAACGTTTGAGCCAATAGGAGATATGCTCAATGTCGGCAGTCTCGTTCACCATGCTGATAGCCTTTTCCACAGGGATGACATGCATGCCGATACCGCTTCCGCCCATCGGAACCATAGGCGTAACCTTCTCCAATGGCAGGAAAGTCATCCTTTCAAAGAACATGGCCAGCTCCGGATGCTTGTCCATCAGCTCCACGTTCATGTTGGTATATTCGGCACTGCCTGGCACGAACATCGGCACCCAGTAGATACGGTCTTTGCGCTCAAACGAAGTGCCGGGCACCGGTCCTTCCTTGGTGTATTTGTCGCCGTAGTCGTACTCCAGCATGCCGAAATAGGCCAGTTTGTCGAGCAACTCGTCAAAGGTCTCGTCGTTCTCCGTGTAGTGTTTCTTTCGGTTCCACTCCACCAGTTCGGTGTAGGGATGATGCTCGCGCACGGTGAAAGCCTTGTGGCTGATGACGTCAAGCAGCAGGTCGAGAGAGGCTTCACGGGTCTTTGCATCCATCTCGTCCTCAAAGATGCAAGCCAAGCCCCAATATTCGGGGGCATCGGTATCCATCTTGATCTTACCGGGGATGCGGTCGGTGATTTTTCTCACCAGCTTGATGAGTTTGGGGTTGGGATTCTTGTCGCCCCTATGCTTGGGGACAAACTTGGTGGACATCTCGGGCATGGTATCAGTTGTTAGTTGTATAGTTAATCAGTTGTTCAGTTGATCAGTTTTCCAGGATTGCACGTTAGTAAGCAGCCAGTCAACAAAAGCATCGATTCCCTCACCGGTTTTGGCGCAGATGGGGAAGACCAAGGCTTTGGGATTGCGTTGGCGGATGTATTCGCGGCAACGGTCAAGGTCAAAATCGAAATAGGGCATCACGTCAGTCTTGTTGATGAGCACCACGTCGCATACCGTGAACATCAGCGGATATTTCAGCGGCTTGTCATCGCCCTCGGGCACCGAGAGGATCATGGCATTGCGCACCGCTCCAGTATCGAACTCGGCAGGGCAGACCAGGTTCCCGACGTTTTCCAGAATGACAAGATCAAATTTTCCATTGATGGCATCCAGCCCTTGACGTGTCATCTCGGCATCAAGGTGGCACATGCCACCCGTATGAAGTTGAATCGATTCCACCCCCGTGGCCTCCTTCATCTTTCGGGCATCCACGTCGCTATCGATGTCGGCCTCCATGACCGCCACACGGATCTTGTCCTTCAGGCGATTGATGGTCTGAATCAGTGTGGTCGTCTTTCCGCTGCCGGGAGCCGACATCAGGTTAAGCAGGAATGTCCCGCGCTCCTTGAGTTCTCCACGTAAGGCATCAGCATCCTTGTCATTGTCGGCAAAAACACTCTTTTTGATTTCAATCACACGCATTTCGTCCATGATAAAGTGGTCTCTTTAGTTTGAGAAGTTTACGGCAAAGATAGTCTTTTTTTGCAATTCACAAAAAAAACGCCCTGAAACAGAGCGGTTTTTTTGTTACACAGGCTGAAAGAATCAGAATTCTTTCTCAACCGTGAATTGCAGACGATCGGGATGCTCTTGAATAAGTTCAAGGAAGTCTTCCTTGTCGGTCTGTTTGAATGCACCGACCATATCTATTACTACGCTACCGTTGGAAATGCATCCAATTCCATAACGCTTTCCAAAAACCACTAAATCCGGAAGTTCGTTTTCATTGTAAACCATTTCGCCTACCATTTTGGCTTTGAAGGGAGAGGTGACTTCGAAAGACTTTTCCCATGGCACCACGACGTTGTTTTCAGTGACTGACTCGCCTTTGGCGTTGGTATAGGTCACATTCAGTTTAAAGCAAGAAGACATGACATTACCGCCATTGGTGTTGTCAACTTTGTACACCACTGTGGTCGTTTTAGGTGTTGGTGTTGGTTCTGGAGTTGGGGTTGGGGTTGGCTGGTCTTTTTTACAACCAGTGATCATCATGCCACCAATCAGCACGGTGGCGATCAAAAACATTACTTTTTTCATGTGATTATTATTTAAAATGGTTGCTGCAAAGATAAGATTTTTTTTAATTCCAAACATTAGAACGGATAACCGATGCTGAAATTGAGACGCAGGCCATCAAGGACAGAAGGCATGTTGTAATAGGTGGTGATGGGGCGGGAGTAATCAGGATTGAAGTCCTTATCATATTTGTACGTCTGGTATGGCGCGTGAATACCCACACCCAAGTCAAAGCGGACGACGAGTCCGTCCATGTCGAGACGGATTCCTGCACCTGTACCTAAGGCTATCTGCTTTGCAAGATACGGATTCCCGATAATACCATCCCACAAATCTTCTGTTAACCCTATAGCCTTAACAAGGAGTTCATAATCTTCGCTGCTGAGGAGGTCGCGGGTGTTACGCCAGCCCCATACGTTACCGGCATCGACGAAAACGGCACCATTGATTTTCCAAACGAGGGGGAAGCGCAGTTCAAGGTTGGCTTCGAGTTTGACATCACCGGCATGGAAGAAATTTTGGTAAAACTTTTCGCTATGGTAATTTCCAGGTCCGAAGCTGTAGGGTGCGGCAGCCCGCAAGCTATTGGGACCACCGGCATAGAAGGATTCGGAAAGAGGAGCGGAGTCGGAGTTGCCCAACGGCAGGTTGGCGCCAGCAAAAAGACGTGTGGCGATGCATACCCGATCCGTTATGTTGAACCTGTTCCATAGTTCGGCCGTCAATTTGACAAACTGGTTGTAGGGAATACTGGCAATCGGTTTGTCTTTCTCATTCCACGAGTGACCGAAGAGGCAATAGACGGCGTTAACCAGGTTACCGGCATCTTTGATTTCAAGGTCAATCATGGTGTTAACCGCCCGTTTGGTACGGTAGTCACTATAGGTGATCCCATAGCCGATGGAGGGAACAAACTCATTTCCGGCAAGCACTTTGATGAGTTCCGGATGCTCAGCTGCCTCATGGGCCAACTCTTCCGACTCGGCTTTCACTTTGATCAAAGAGAGCGAGGCTGGCGTGACGACATGCGTGATATATTTCGACGTGCGGATGAAATACGAGAAGGCTCCGGAGAGCTTGTGAACACCATATCCTCCGGCAATGTTTTCATACTTATATCCAATCCGGTAACGGGTGTCGCCCTCGGGTTTGTTGTTTCCTGCCCAATGCAGATACGGGAAGATGAGGGCGGCATCAATACCGAACTTGTAGGTGTCGGTCTTTTTCGGGTCTCCCGGAATCCTGTTGCTTAGCGCCCCGTAGTAGGCTCCATAGCCCTTGACCGTGAAGGTTTCTCCGCGCCCAAAGAGGTTCTTTGTCGAATGGCCTAAGGTGAGGTTTGGTCCGAGGCTGTTGTTGGAACGGTAGGTGATGTCTGCATCTGCCATGAGGTTGTAAGTGCGCGTGACGGTATCGCCCAAGGAAGGCAGGTAACTGTTGCGTTTCCATTGTTTGGTGGCCCCCATGCCGATTCCGGACTTGGTGAGTTCGCCTTCCAGGATATTCTCATAATCGCGTTGTGAGAACGCTCGTAAGAAAACATTCCCGGATTTGGTCAGTTTATAGTCTGCGGAAATATGGCTGAGCAACCCATTGGCTTTGTTAACCTCGGGATTGTCGGTGATGGTGGAGCCAACCGAGATGCGTAGCCTGTCATTGAACAGGGTTTTGCTGATGGCGATGTTCATGTCGCTGGTCTTGCCGGACGCATGCTCGGTTTCTCCGCTGCTGATATCCACATCCACGAATTTTCCTATCTTGGAATTCGCCATAGCGGCATTGATACGGCTGTTGATGATGCTGTTCAGGGCATATCCGCTCTTTTGCGCAGCCTCATTGCTTTCGCCCATATACATTCCGGTAGCCAGCAATGCTGCCGCTAAACCTTCGCGAGTGTCCTCATCCAAAGAGGCGAGTTCGCGCGTGATGGTCTCGTCATCCGGTGCTTCGAGGAAGAAACCTATGGTGTTAAGACCTATCGAATCGAGAATGCCATTGACGCGCACACCCGTGTTGAAGGTTACACGGCGTGTTTCTTCGTCGGCCGATTGCACGTCTGCTTTCACCTGTTGCGAAGCAGAGAGGTGCAGGATGGTCTGGCCTATGGGACCGTTGAGGGCAACGTAGCTTCCCGAATCCACCTGGAAAGGGATCATGGGATATAACTTGGGCGAATAGCGAACCGTTCCTTCGTCCACATTGATCCTTCCGCCTAAGTTAAGTTCTCCGTCAGTGGTGTTATATTGTACGTTGACCGTGCCGTGCGGTTTGACTTGCGCCAAGTTTTTTTTATCTATCGGATAGGTGATGTCGGTGGTGGGCAGGATGGTGACATCCACATTGGCATGGATGCTGTCCAACGGTCCGGTCACCCGTCCACGGATGTCGGTTGCCAAGTCACCATGGACTGGGATGGGGCCATCCGGTTCCAGTTTCACCGGAGAGAAATTGTCGGCAGCCAGATCGACATCCAAACGCATCGTGTTGAGGTCCATCCCACCGTTCAGAGCCAGATAGGAGCTGTCGGCACTATAGATGCGCACATCGTTTAATTCCACATTGTTGTGTACCATCACGATAGGCGTTTCCCCAAGATTCAGCTTCACATCGTAGGGTTTGTAATTGACGCTTACATCAATAGGCCACACTTCAGCGGAGAGGTCCAATTGGGCAGGTATACCGTCTGCGATAGCCTTAGCCCGAACGATACCGTCCAAGTCGATGTCATCCCTTTGAAGAATGCCGCTTACCAGCTCAAGCGGGATGTCGTTCAACCGCACATCAGTCTGGATGGCATTCCCATACTGCTTCGATGGCGAAATCAGGATGTCTGCCGTTCGGTTTCCGAGTTCCATTCCATTGTACACGAGGCTGTCCAACGCAAGTTGTCCCGTGCCGCTCAGCTCGCGTCCGTTGCGTTCAAGGTCAAGTTGCAGCTTGGCGTCGGTACGCAACTGATCCACACTCATCACGCCATTGGCAATATTGGTATTGGCAGTAAAAGAGGCGGTGGTCTTGCCTTCAGTCATGTGTACCCCAATTGCCGCTGTGGCAGCAGGTAGGCGCAGTCCCGTACTGTCGTTGTCCTTGTAGTCAATATACGGGATGGAAGCGTCCAACGTCAAGTCCGATTGGAGAGCATCGGATTGCAGCGACATGGTCACTTCATTGATGTCTATCCCCATTCCTTCAATGATAGCCTGAACGGGACTGCCTTTCGTCAGTTGTATTTCCGCCTGCAGGTTTGGTATAAGCCGTCGGAGGGTGTCTAACAGTGTCAGATCTTGTAACGAAACGAGGGGCTGAACAAATGCCGAGTCTGAGACGATCCCCAGCATGGGTTGCATATCGTCCACCAGCCGGAGCACATGCATCGGACTTTGTGCATCGATGGTCAGTCCTTGGGTGGCCATATGCAACGATGTGGCGGTATTTGTGGTAAAGTCAAGGTTCAGGGAGTTGACGTCAAAATCCTCGCCCGCCACGTGTGCCAACACATGCTTCATTTGCGTATGATAGTCCACGTTCATCCGCTTTGGCGTAAAAAAGTCAGATACCAGGAACTGGTGCTCTGTCTCCGCTTTTAGCCGCAGGTCGCTGTCTGTCATCGCAACTGGCAAATGCAGGTTTCCTGTCACTGTTTTATTGGCCAGTTCGGCATTAAGCATCAGGCCGGATACGTTAATGCTGTCATAGATGCAATCAGCCAGGCTCATGGCCACTTTGCATTTCATCGTAGGGGAATCAAGGTCTATTCCTTGGCCCTGGGCATGTATTTCGCCTGCAATTTCCACGTGATGACGGTCTTTGAGGAATGGGCTAATGTCAACTTGCTCAACATTCACCAACATGTCATACGACTCATCATCAATATCATAGAATCCTCTCAAGTTTGCATTACTACCGCGATAATCCGCATGGCCAGCCAATTCCACCCGCATCGTCTCCATATCCAATGTCGAGGCCATCAGGTCTGCTTTCGCCCCGAATGCGTCGGAGCGCACGTGCAATCCGTTGGAATTGATCAAATCGGTGTTCAAATCCACCAGNNGCGACGTATATCGTAGAGGTCGTTTCCCACATCCGCCAGCACATTCGTGGACAGGGAGCCGGCACGTATGTCCACACACCTCGGCATGAGCAAGAACCGCACATTGCGCAACTCGCCATCCGGTATGTCGAAGGCCATGGGGGAGGGGATGGTGTCCTCGTCCTCCTTGTGATCCCTTTTGCGCAGTTCGACACCTATAAAAGCATCCGCCAACTTCAAGCCGTGCAGCGGATATTCCCCTTTTGCGAGGTTGAGTCCAGGGCTTTTTACATCCAGATGTCCTAAGATAGCGTCAATGCCTGCCGCGCCAATCAGCGTGTCGG
>LXOW01419808.1_pt1 | contig 11007 bp, 6 predicted proteins | sample 1368591 | NCBI WGS metagenome assembly LXOW01 (sample SAMN04884650, study PRJNA319009) | bovine gut metagenome | isolation source: Cow rumen | host: Bos taurus | place: Italy: Legnaro (PD) | collected 2014-07-09
TGGTCCCCCATACTCCGCTGCGCTTCATATGGGGTTATTGAAAGGTCGCCTCTGCGAGGCTACTTACGACTTGGCAGTACGTCTCACCCTTATGTGGATAAGGATGCGCACTTCTTCACTGCGACAGTGATAGGTATGTGAGCAGAGGTCTGTGGTCCCCCATACTCCGCTGCGCTCCATATGGGGTTATTGAAATGTCGCCTCTGCGAGGCTATTGGGAAAGATGGCAAATACTTGTGTGTGCATTTGTAATAAAAAGTAAAATATTTTCTATATTTTATTTTTTGTATAAGATTTTTTTGTACTTTTGCAGAAAAAATTTTATGAGTCACGTGAAGTCTTTCTACCATGTCGTAATACGAACATACAGAAATTGTATGTCCATTAACGAAATCCATGAAAAGGAACTGTATGCATACATTTTCGGGATATGTCAACAAAAAAGGGTCAAACTATATCGTATCGGAGGAATGCCAGACCATCTTCATCTTCTTGTTTCACTGCCGTCATATATGGCTATCTCAATTTTTGTACAAGAAATTAAAGCAAGCAGTAGCAGATGGCTCAAACATAATCCCGCATTTCCTCTTTTTTGCAAATGGTCAAAAGAATATGCGGCCTTTTCATACGCAGAAAAAGATAAAAATATGATTACCAATTATATAAAGAGACAAAAAATTCATCATAAAGGTAAAGATTTCATAGATGAATATAAATCATTGCTCAGAGAAAATGGCGTGGAATTTGAAGAAAATAATATTATGCGGGATTTACTTTCCTCATAAGTATGTGACCTCTTCAAGGCGTATAGTAAACATTTCATAAGGCTTAAACACATGGAATGATTGGCGTCGAAGACGCCATATCTCAATAACCCCATATGAAGCGCAGCGAAATATGGGGAATAATGTGCCTACTAATCCTATCTCGCGGCACCGGTGTCAACAGCCATGATGATGCACACCTGCTGCAGCGAAAGAAAGGCACAAAGATATGAGGCACAGTGTACAGGATGACCTGTCCACACCGAAGTCACTGCGACAGTGATAGGCATGGGGTGATAGCTGCGGACCACCTCCTCGTCTATGACCAGGATGTGTGGTAGCTGAGGACCACCACTGCGATAGTGATAGGCATGGGGTGATGGCTGCGGACCACCTCCTCGTCTACGACTAGGATGTGTGGTAGCTGAGGACCACCACTGCGACAGTGATAGGTATGTGAGCTGAGGTCTGTGGTCCCCCATACTCCGCTGCGCTCCATATGGGGTTATTGAAAGGTCGCCTCTGCGAGGCTGATTACGACTTGGCAGTACGTCTTACCCATGTGTGGATAAGGATGCGCACTTCTTCACTGCGACAGTGATAGGTATGTGAGCTGAGGTCTGTGGTCCCCCATACTCCGCTGCGCTCCATATGGGGTTATTGAAATGTCGCCTCTGCGAGGCTGCTTACGACTTGGCAGTACGTCTTACCCATGTGTGGATAAGGATGCGCACTTCTTCACTGCGACAGTGATAGGTATGTGAGCTGAGGTCTGTGGTCCCCCATACTCCGCTGCGCTTCATATGGGGTTATTGAGATGTCGCCTCTGCGAGGCTTTATGGTATAATTGATCAACTTTAGATTATCATGTTTTTCAGGAATTATCCGATACTGCGTTTGCTGATACCTTTCGCCTTGGGCGTGGGGGTGGCATATTGGACACCGCTTGGATTTTCAAGGCCAGTAATTTTGTCGATGATGGGTGGCTGTTGGCTGGTTGCTTTGGTACTTCAGCATAGAAAGACCCTTACCACCACACTTTTATCTGGCATTGTCCTACAGATTTTGTTCATTCTTGCCGGCTTTTGCCTTACATGTATCCGCTTTCGGAACGAAAATACAGTTTTCTACAGTAAAATTTTTGAAGAAAAACAAACTTTTGTGGCCAAAATCATCGACCACCCCGTGCCCAAAGCCAAAAGTTTCAAGGTTCTAGCCATTATAGTACAAAGCACTGATGGACAAGCTATTAATCAAAAGGCGGTATTATATTTCGCCAAGGACAGTCTGCACCCTCCCGATTACGGCGATGTGGTGATCATTCGTTCCAAAATAACAGAAATTGAATACTTCAAAGATCCAAGCGCTTTTGACTACAAGAAATACATGCAGCGGAAAGGAATTTTCTTTTCCGGCTATGTGCCCAAAAACAGATGGCAACAAGTCGGTCACTTCAAAGTGAATCCCATCCGGGACAAAGCCTACCGGATACAGCATTACTTCTCGAGGATTTTCGCCGATGCCGGCATGAGCGGTGACGAATACAGCATCATCACCGCCATCCTGTTAGGCAACAACGAAAGCATGGAAGCGGAACTGAAAGCCAGCTATGCTTCCGCCGGCGTGAGCCATATTCTTTGCGTTTCAGGCATGCACGTCGGCGTGATTTTCATGATACTGAACTTCCTGTTGAAGCCACTGGAATATTCCAAGCCCTTACGACTGCTGAAAGCCGCACTATTGATGATTTTTATTTGGGTATATGCCTGTATCACAGGACTTTCCCCTTCGGTGACCCGTGCCGCCACCATGTTCTCCTTTGTCACCATCGGGGGAATGCTGCGACGCAACACCAACATTTTCCACAGTCTATTTGCTTCCTTATTTATATTATTGATTATCAATCCTTTATTGATTTTTGAAACAGGCTTCCAATTGAGTTATACAGCAGTATTCGGCATAGTCATTTTTCAGCAAAAATTTGTAGGATTATGGGAACCCAAAAGCAAAATCATCAACTATTTCTGGAACCTCATCACGGTGTCGGTGGCAGCGCAATTGGCTACTTTTCCTCTTTCGGTTTACACATTCGGGCAATTCCCCAACTATTTTCTCCTGGCCAATTTGTCCGTCATCACATTATCGTTTGTAGTGGTGGTCAGCGGAGTGTGCCTGCTGGCGGTATCGTTTATTCCGGTGGTTTCCAACTGCTTAGCCTGGCTATTGACCCGTGAAATCAAGCTGATGAACTTTCTGATACAATCCATCGAGAAGCTGCCGGGATCAGTCACGGAAAACATCCATATCACGTGGGTGCAGATGCTGTTGATCTATCTGTGTATCATTTTTTTCTATCTTCTTTTTCAGAAAAAAAAGAAAATCTATTATTGGTTAGGACTGGCCTCTTTAGGCGGTATCATTCTTATTTTTGACCTCAGCAAAATCCTTTTTTAAAAATATTCCTGCTATTCAAGAATTTTTTGTATCTTTGTCGGTTAATTAGGATATTCACAAAAACCGAAAATTATGAAAAATATTGTAGTGGGAATTGACTTTTCCAAAAACTCGTATAACGCCATGAAGCATGCCGTGGCTATTTCGTTGAAAAACAAGGCCAAACTGCACTTGGCGTGGGTGAAAACAGCCGCTATGAAAACAGACTTGGCGGTGAGCACCACAACCGACAATTACATGGAAACCGTGAGAGAAAAACTGAACCAATGGGTGGAAGAATGCAAGACCGAAGCTCCCGAAAGTTCAGTGACCTCCATCATTCTGGAAGGCAAACCTGCCGTGGAATTGTGCAAATATGCCTCCAATCTTAACAAAGCCATGATTGTGATGGGTACCCACGGTGTATCAGGATTCGAGGAATTCTTCGTGGGCAGCAACGCCTTCAGAACCATCAACCTGACCACAGTGCCTGTGTTGATTTTGCGTGAAGGTATTGAAATCAACCGTGACCTGACAGACATCTTGGTTCCCATCGACACCAGTTTCGAGACCTTGCAGAAGATGAAAATCGCCATTGAATTCGCCAAAGATTTCAATGCCAAGATTTGTCTCTTAGGTGTCGTCAACCCTGTCACCAATGACATCAAGCATGTGATTAACGTGCAGCTGAACCATGCCGCTTCCATGTGCAAGAAAGCCAATGTGAGATATGATGTCCAAACACTGGATGTTCCTGGGGATTCCATTTCCGCATTGTTGGGTGCCGCTAAGAAAATGGACGTGAACCTGATGGTGATCATGCGTGAGGAAGAAAACGATCTTTCGAGTGTATGGATGGGCAGCAACACCCGCCAAATTGTCAACAACTCGCCTATGCCTTTGTTGATTGTGCCTAACGTGAATCAATTTTTACTTAACAAATAAGTTTCATCCGATATGAAAAAAGTTTTCGTCATCATCGCGGCCCTGCTGTTCATGGCCGGTTTTCAGGCTATGGCCTGCACCAATTTCATCATCACCAAAGGTGCCAGCAAAGACGGCTCCGTCATGGTTTCCTACGCCGCCGACTCACACTCCCTGTACGGTGAGCTGTATTATCGTCCCGCTGCCGACTACCCGCTTGGCTCTGTGATGGACGTAGTAGAATGGGACACTGGCAAGCTGCTGGGACAAATCCCCCAAGTGGCCCACACTTATTCTGTTGTTGGCAACATGAATGAGCACCAGCTGTGCATCGGTGAAACCACCTATGGTGGCCGTGAGGAATTGTGGCATACCCCTGGTATGATTGACTATGGCTCATTGATTTACATCACTTTGCAGCGTGCCAAGAATGCCCGCGAGGCCATCAAGGTGCTGAATTTCCTGATTGAGTCTTACGGTTATTGCAGCGAAGGAGAATCCTTCTCTATCATCGACCCCAACGAAGCTTGGATTTTCGAACTCATCGGCAAGGGTCCCGAAATGAAAGACGCCAAAGGAAAAACTGTAAAAGGATGGTCCAACGGTGCTGTATGGGTAGCCCGCCGTATTCCCGACGGCTATATCAGCGGCCATGCCAACCAAGCCCGTATCACCACTTTCCCCTTGAGAGACGGCAAAACCTCCATCACCAACAAGGACATCGACAAGATGATTTTCAATCCTGAAGTGGAGACAGTGTATGCTGCCGATGTCATTTCTTTCGCCAAATTGAAAGGCTATTATGATCCTAAAGCTCCCGATGCTGAATTCAGCTTCTGCGACGCTTACGCACCCATCGATTTCGAGGCTGCCCGTTTCTGCGAATCCCGTGTATGGGCCGCTTTCTACCGCTGCAACCCCGAACTGATGGCCCAGTACGAAGACTATGCCCGTGGCGACAATTTGAACCACCGTTTTCCCTTGTGGATCAAGCCCGCCCAGAAAGTTGACGTGACTGACGTGATGCAGCTGATGCGCGACCATTTCGAAGGCACTTCCATGGACATGACCCAAGATATCGGTGCCGGTCCTTTCGCTTGTCCTTACCGCTGGCGTCCCATGACCTGGGAATACAATGGCAAAGGTTACATCCACGAACGCGCCACTGCCACCCAGCAGACCGGTTTCTCCTTTGTGGCCCAGGCCCGCAGTTGGCTGCCCGACAAGTTCGGCGGTGTTTTCTGGTTCGGCGTTGACGATGCCGCCAGCAGCTGCTATATCCCCATGTTCTGCGGTATCACCGAAATTCCCGAGGCTGTGCGCGAAGGCAATGGCTCCATGGTAGATTACTCTCCCACCGCCGCCTACTGGATTTTCACCAAGGTAAGCCAGCTGGTTTATTCTCGCTATAGCGACATGATCAAGCATGTGAACGAGCAACAACATAAATACGAGAACGGTGCTGTCAAGAACATCCGCGAGATGGAAAAAGACATGGTGGAACTCTTCAAAAATGACCCCGCCAAGGCCCAGAAACGCATCAACGACATCTCCAACCGCTGCACCCAAGAGGTTTGCAACGCATGGAATCATCTGTTCGAATATCTCTTAGTGAAATACAACGATGGTAACGTCAAGGTTGAGAAGAACGGCAAATTCGTCAAAACTGACACCCAAGTGCCGCAGTGCGAATCTCCCGAACACCCCAAATATCCTGAAAAATGGTACAAAATCATCGTTGACGATTGTGGAAAAAACATTCAACATAAATAATCTGCTACTGACCTAAAAATGGAAGAAAAAAAGGGTGATAAACCCAAAACACGCCAATTTGGAGCCAAAAGAGGCACCAGAAGCACTGCCAAAACGGAAAAACCGGCGCCAAGAACCCGCCGGAAAGCTTCCGATAAAGATTTTGAGGAAGAAAAGAGTGTGAAACGCTCTTTCCGCAAAACCACCAACGCCACTGAAAAAGCACCCCGTACCAAGAGGAGCTTCTCCAAACCCAAAGAAGAGGGAGGAGAACGCCAGTTCACCGGTACCCGGAAATTCGGTGCCAAACGGACAGAGAGACCTGCTTTTAAAAGCAAAGACACAGAGGCCGCTCCCCGTAAGAAACGCAGAGATGTGACCGCCGAGTCCGAGATTCTCAGCGAAATTGTGGCCCGCAGACAACGCGAAGGCCGCACCTCGCCACAGAANNATCTGTTCCCGCCGCGAGGCCGATGTGCTCATCACAACCGGCGCCATCAGCGTGAACGACGAGATCGTGACCGAATTGGGCTATAAAGTCCGCCCCACCGATGTGGTTCGCTATGGCGACCATATCCTTCAGAACGAAAAACCCGTGTATCTGCTGCTGAACAAGCCCAAAGACTATATCACCACCACCGACGACGAAAGAGGTCGCAAAAATGTGATGGACTTGGTACGCGGAGCCTGCAAGGAACGCATTTATCCTGTCGGCAGATTAGACAAAAACACCACGGGTTTGCTGCTGTTCACCAATGACGGCGACATGACCAAGAAGCTGACCCACCCCAAACACGGTATCGAAAAAACCTACTCCGCGGAGCTGAACAAGAAATTTGCCAACATCGACATGTGCGCCCTCCGTGAAGGTATCGAGCTGGAAGACGGCGTCATCACCCCCGATGAGGTGGAATATGTGGACGATAGCAAGAAAGTTATCGGCATCACCATTCACTCTGGCAAAAACAGAATCGTCAGAAGAATATTCGAATTCCTCGGTTATGAGGTGGTGAAACTTGACCGTGTGGTCTTCGCCGGCCTGACCAAAAAGGACCTGCCCCGTGGAAAATGGAGATTCCTAACCCAGGCTGAAATCAATATCTTGAAAATGACTGTAAAATAACTTGCATTTTTCTTTATTTCGTTATGAATAAAACACTTAACGCTCGACTGTTCGTCGAAAAAAAAGCTGGTTTCCAAGTGGAAGCCCAGGATTTACTGGATGACTTGAATCATAATCTAGAACTGAAAATCAATAAGTTGAGACTTATTGTAGTGTATGACATTTTCGGTGTCGAAAAGGAATTGCTGGAGAAGGCCAAGAAGTCCGTCTTTTCAGAACCCGTTACCGATGAGGTTTACACAGAATTCCCATTGGACGGCTTGACCTATTTCGCCGTGGAATTCCTGCCGGGACAGTTCGACCAGCGGGCCGACAGTGCCATGCAGTGCCTCCAATTGATTGACCCCAAAACCAAAGCCACCATCCGCAGCGGCAAGCTTATCGTTATGGAAGGTTCGCTTTCGGAACAAGATATCGTCAAGATTAAAAAGCACTGTATCAACGAAGTAGAGGCAAGAGAAAAAGACATGTCCATCTTGGACGACAGCGAGAATGTCACAGTGGCGGATGTGGAGATTTTCGACACTTTCAACGACATGAAAGCCGAGGAACTGGACGCTTTCAGACAGAAGCTTTCCTTAGCCATGTCTTTCGAGGATATCCTGCTCATTCAGAATTACTTCAAGAATGAAGAGAAAAGAAATCCCACGGAAACGGAAATCAAGATGCTGGACACCTACTGGAGCGACCACTGCCGACACACCACTTTCGAGACCCAATTGGACAACATCACCTTCACTCCCAGTACCTTCAACAACCAGCTGCAAGAGGCTTTCTATCAATACATTCAGATTCGCAACAACGTACATGGCGGCAGAAAGCCCATCACTTTGATGGACATGGCCACCATCTGCGGCAAGAACGAGCGCAAACTCGGCAACCTCGACGATATGGAAGTATCGGAAGAAAACAACGCCTGCAGTGTGTTCGTGGACGTGGATGTGGACGGAAAAATCGAGAAATGGCTGCTGATGTTCAAGAACGAAACGCACAACCATCCCACTGAAATCGAGCCTTTTGGCGGAGCAGCCACCTGTGTGGGCGGTGCCATCCGCGACCCGCTGAGCGGCAGAAGCTATGTGTATCAAGCTATGCGTGTTACCGGTGCTGGCAATATCAATGAGCCGGTTAGCCAGACCATGGAAGGCAAATTGCCACAGCGAGTTATCTCCAAGAGCGCCGCGGCAGGCTATTCTTCCTATGGCAACCAGATTGGCTTGGCCACCACCCATGTACGCGAGATTTACCACGAAGGCTACAAGGCCAAACGTTTGGAAATCGGCGCGGTAGTAGGTGCGGTTCCCGCTGACGGCGTGAGACGCGAGCAACCTCAACCCGGCGACATCATCATCATGTTCGGTGGACGTACCGGCCGCGACGGTATCGGAGGTGCAACAGGCTCTTCCAAAGAACATACCGAAGCTTCCCTGGAAGTTTGCGCTGCTGAAGTGCAGAAGGGTAATGCGCCCGAAGAACGCAAAATCCAGCACCTGTTCCGCAAACCCGAAGTCACCCGTTTGATCAAGAAATCCAACGACTTTGGCGCAGGCGGTGTGAGCGTGGCCATCGGCGAGTTGGCCGACGGACTGCTCATCAATCTGGATGCCGTGAAGACCAAATACAAAGGCTTGAACGGCACCGAATTAGCTATCAGCGAATCGCAAGAGCGTATGAGCGTGGTGGTGGATCCGAAAGATGTGGACCAGTTCTTCGAATACTGCCGCCAAGAGAATATTGAGGCTACTATCATTGCCAAAGTTACTGACAATAACAGACTTACCATCCAATGGAGAGGTAAGAACATTGTGGACTTGTCCCGTGATTTCATCAATACCAACGGCTACCGCCAGCGCACAGACGTGGTGATTCCCAAGATTGAGGGCGAATTCCCGATGAGAGTTCCGGAAGCAAGCGCCAACCAGGCCATTACCACTGAAAATGTGGCCAAACACTTGGCTTCCCCCAATGTAGCCTCACAGAAGGGATTAATCGAGATGTTTGACTCCACCATCGGCGCCTCCACAGTGTTGATGCCCTTCGGTGGCAAGCACCAGCTGACGGAAAGCCAGGCCGGCGTGCAGAAACTTCCCGTGCTGCATGGCCACACCAACACCGCCAGCATCCTGGCCTTCGGTTACAACCCCTATATTGCCTCATTTTCGCCCTTCCACGGGGCGATTTACGCCATTCTGGAATCCATGGCCAAGATTGTGGCTGTGGGCGGCGATTACAAGAAAATCCGCTTTACCTTCCAGGAATATTTCGAGAAATTAGGCAAGGACACGACCAAATGGGGCAAGCCTTTCGCTGCCCTCTTAGGTGCGGTTTACATGCAAAACGCTTTCCATCTGCCCTCTATTGGCGGAAAGGACTCCATGAGCGGCACTTTCAAGAAACTGAATGTGCCCCCAACCTTGGTGTCTTTCGGCATCGTCACCGAAAAAGCCGACAAGGTGATTTCTCCAGAATTCAAGCAAAAAGGAAATCATATCTACCTCATTAATAATGTGATAGACGACAATCACAGACCGAATATCGAACGGGTGAAACAGATTTTCGACTTTGTGCATGAGCAGATTCACGCCGGCAAGATTATCTCCTGCTACACCCTGCAATTCGGTGGCATCATCGAGGCCCTTTGCAAGATGAGCTTCGGCAACGACCTGGGCTTTGACATCCATACCGACCTGCCCGTATTCGACTATGGCTATGGCAGTTTCGTGGTGGAGACCAACGAAAAACTGGATTTCGAATACGCTATTGAATTGGGCTGTATAAGCGACAAATTCATCATTAACGGCACAGAAATCGACAAGGCTAAATGCTTGGCGGCATGGCGTGGCACCTACGATGCCATCTATCCCGAGGTGAAAATCAACAGCGAGAGCATGCCCAAGGTGGAAGCCCAGAATGCCAAGGTGGTGCGCCGCGAGCTGCATCCTCCCAAAACCGACAAGGTGAAGGTGATCATTCCCGTATTTCCGGGCAGCAACTGCGATTACGACACCGCCAAGGCCTTCAAAGACGCTGGTGCGGAACCTGAAATTTTTGTTTTCCGCAATCTGAACGAGACGGAAATCAACAACTCCATCAATGAGTTAGCCCAAAAGATTGACAATGCCCATATTTTGGCATTGTGCGGCGGTTTCAGCTCCGGTGACGAGCCCGACGGCAGCGGCAAGTTCATTGCCAATGTATTGAATAACGAGAAAATCAAGGCATCCATAGAAAAACTGCTTGACAGAGACTGCCTGATTCTGGGTATTTGCAACGGTTTCCAGGCTTTGGTGAAATCAGGACTGCTGCCCTACGGCAAGATCGGCCAAGTGACGGCTGAATCCCCCACGCTATACCGTAACGACATCAACCGCCACCTGTCGCACATCACCAAGACGGTGGTGGCTTCCAACCATTCGCCCTGGCTCAGCTCCTTCAAAGAAGGCGAGGTTCACCGTGTGGCCATCAGCCATGGCGAAGGCAAGTTTGTGGTGTCGGAAAAAATGGCGCAGGACTTGTTCGCCAACGGCCAAGTAGCCTTCCAATACTGTGATTTCGAAGGACATGCCAGCATGAACAAGTATGACAATCCCAACGGTTCCAACTATGCCATTGAAGGTATTGTTTCCGACTGCGGACGCATTCTCGGCAAGATGGGTCACAGCGAACGCAAGGGCGAGAATCTGTACAAAAACATCCCGGGCAACAAGACGCAGGATATTTTCAGCAATGCGGTGAAGTATTTTAGGGGTTAGGGAATAGTGATTAGGGGTTAGAGAATAAGGAAGCAGGGGAGTCTCGCACTGCGTGCTCGAGGGGAGTGGACTTCGTCCATAGGGGAGTCTCACTTCGTTCGAGGGGAGATGTGTTGATTACAAGATTACAGGATGATGGATTGATATACAGGTTAATCCTGACCGATGACGCTGTAGCCGCCGTACCTTCTGCTGCCGGTATGTTGGATAAGACGCTTGCCCATCAAAAAACCAATATCTGTCTCTTATACACATCTCC
>LXOW01108139.1_pt1 | contig 11005 bp, 7 predicted proteins | sample 1368591 | NCBI WGS metagenome assembly LXOW01 (sample SAMN04884650, study PRJNA319009) | bovine gut metagenome | isolation source: Cow rumen | host: Bos taurus | place: Italy: Legnaro (PD) | collected 2014-07-09
CAGCACTTGCAGCACCAGTGGCCTTCACTTCAGTTATTCGTCCGAATCGAATACTGAGGTCTCTTATCATGACATGCGTGATTTTGATAGGATCGAGGTCATCGGTTCGCCCACAGTTTATTACACCCAGGCCGACTCTTTCTCCGTACGTGTCAAGGGACCATCAGACCTCATTTCAAATATCATTACCGATGTAGATGGTAACACCCTCTCTATCCGTAACAAGGGTAAGATGGGCATGTTTAATGTCAACTTCGGTGGCGACAAGGGACTTGCCGTTTATGTAACCTCCCCCGATCTTATTGGTGTGGTACTCAATGGCTCTGGCGATTTTATCAGCGAGCGACCTGTTGATACTGATGTCTTAAACATACAGCTCAAGGGCTCTGGCGATGTCCACTTCACTAATGTGGTGTGTGATCGCTGTGATGCGGAACTTGTAGGCTCAGGAGATCTGAATATTAAACACCTTGATACCCGTGAGACCTCTGCTACGCTTATTGGCTCAGGTGATCTCGATATCCGCCAGATGAATGCTGATAACACCCAGTTGCAACTTCGTGGTTCAGGCGATATTGATGTCGAATTTGTTAGTGGGTGCGGTTCTGTTAATGCTGAGCTCTTGGGTTCAGGTGATATTTCCCTTAAAGGACAGGTCCGGCATTTTGATATGCGCAAACGCGGCTCTGGTGATATCAATTCCAGTAATCTAAAGGTAGGACAATAAGTCCTGCCTTTTTTTGTTTCTTTATGCTATTTATTTTGTTAAATAATTTATTTATTCTCTCTGCGCTTCTGTGGTGATGGAGATTGGGATGTTATTCATGGAAATAATTGCTACTATTAATGTGCGAAATTTTTAGATTTAATCCTAGCAAATTTTACTCTTAATGCTGCTGTTCTTCCTCTCTTGTATTGACCATGAAAAGGTACAGCCTTTTCGCTAAACATCCAAATATTTTCTTGGGAAAGTCAAATTCTGTGTTGTGCGACTATCTGATAATTGACGTAAAGTGATGTATATCAACGCGTAATACTAATAAAATCTAAATATATGCGTTAAGTTTTCGTCATTTCGTAAGAAATGCGTAACTTTGCAGCACGGTAAAAAGAAATTATGCCGTATGTAAGTTAGATTAAGTTTGGGAAAATGAAGTATGCAATTATAGCTGCTGGCGAGGGATCGCGATTGGTTCAAGAGGGCGTGGCAGCGCCCAAACCTCTGGTAAAAGTGGGAGGCGAAATGTTGATAGACCGGTTGATACGTGTGTTTATGGACAACAATGCCAGCGAAATATGTGTGATTTGTAATGAACAGATGACGGCGGTGGCTGCGCATCTGAAAGAAATAGCAGAGGCAGGACGCGTGCCCCTGAAATATGTGGTTAAGAGTACTCCCAGTTCGATGCATAGCCTGTGGGAGCTGAGTAAGTGGCTTGGCGATGAACCGTTTGTGTTGACAACCGTTGATACCATATTCAACGAGAAGGACTTCGGGTTGTATGCCTCTACCTTTGAATCGCTGGCAACTGCAGGCGAGTTGGATGGCATGATGGTGGTGACACCTTATATCGACGATGAGAAACCTCTCTACGTTGGTGTAGACGAAGGTAGACATATAACTGGTTTCTATGACACTTGTGATGATCCTCATTACATCAGTGGTGGTATTTATGGCTTAACCCCAAAGTCGCTAGATACACTGCATAAATGTATTGAACGAGGTGAGAGCAGAATGCGAAACTTCCAGCGTGCACTGATTGAAGATGGACTAAAACTGGTGGCTTGGAGTTTTGGTAAGGTACTGGATATTGATCATGCAAGCGATATTCAAAAAGCAGAGGCTTTTTTGACTGAAGGAAAGTAGGAACGTTATGAAGATACTGATGGTGCAGCGGGCGGAGAGATTCTCGCCTAACTCGGTCGATAAAGACCTGGCAATATTGGAAGCAGTAGCAGCTAGGCTTGTGGTGGCTGGTCATCAGGTTGATTTTGTGAACGAGGAAAAACTGGAAGCTGTTGAGTCTTACGATCGTGTTATGACTATGGGGCGACTACTTGAGACACTCGAAAAACTGCGAACTAAGAATGCTATAAATTCTTCAGCGGGAATTGAAAACTGTAGCCGATGCAAACTTGAGGGAATTATGCTGCGCATAGGTACGCCGATGCCTCCACGTGAAGGCGAACATGGATATTGGCTGAAACGCGGTGATGCCGCTGCACAGAGCAAGGGGGATGTGCAATATGCCGCATCGAAGATGGAGTTGGGGCGTAAGATTAAAGAGTTTGAGACTCGAGGTATAACACAGTACACCGTTAGTGCTCATGTGGAGGGCGATCTGATAAAGTTCTATGGTGTGGCGGGTACTGGGTTCTTCCGTTATTACTATCCAACAGATGATGGCGTGTCAAAGTTTGGTGATGAACAACGTAATGGTTCTGCCAGACATTTCCCGTTCGAAGTTGAGGCGCTACATACTTGTGTAGAGTTATTGGCTAAAGCTGTAGGTATAAGCGTTTATGGCGGCGACTGTATTGTAGATCATCATGGTGCATATAGCATTATTGATTTTAACGACTGGCCAAGTTTCTCTCGATGTCGCGAAGAAGCAAGCGATGCCATCGCTTCATTAATTTAAGGAATAAATAATAGAGATTGTATAATGTCAAGTTTTAAGGAATTACTAAAATTATCATTTAAGTCGGAAGATACAGAAGAGTGGTTGGATGTACACTTTACTCGCCCTATAGGGTTAGTGTTTGCGTTGTTTTGGAACAAACTTAATGTGCATCCGAACGTTATAACTATCATATCGATTTTTCTTGGTGTAGGTGCTGGTTGGATGTTCCACTATACAGACCTGCTACATAATGTTTACGGCGTATTGCTGTTGATGTTTGCTAACTTCTGCGATTCTACCGATGGCCAGATGGCGCGTATCACTGGCAAGAAGACACTGATAGGACGTATGCTCGACGGTTTCTCGGGTGATGTGTGGTTCTTCAGTATTTATATTGGTATTGTGGCCCGATTGTGGTATCAGAATATCCCTGGTACCGATATCCAATGGGGAATTTGGGGCTTTGTTCTTTGTGCTATTTCAGGATTCTTGTTCCACTCGAAGCAGAGTTCGCTGGCTGATTATTATCGCCAGATACACCTGTTCTTCCTGTTGGGTAAGGATGGTAGCGAACTTGATAATTATAAGCAGCAGCGAGCTACCTATGAGGCATTACCAAAGAGCGACTTGTTGGCACGTACCTTCTATTTCAACTATGCCAACTACTGCAAAAGTCAGGAACAGCGTACGCCTGCTTTCCAAAGCTTTTTTGAACGTTGGAAACAGAACCCAAGTGAAGAGGTGCGTCGGCAGTTGCTTACTGGCAGTCGCCCGTTGATGAAGTATACGAATTTGCTTACGTTCAATGCCCGTGCTATTACCATCTATGTTACCTGTCTGTTGGATTGCCCTTGGGTTTATCCGTTGTTAGAAATAACGGTTTTCCAGGCTATGTATGTTTATATGCACAGAACCCACGAAAAACTATGTACCGCATTATGAAATTAGCTTTTATTTTTGACTACGGAGGTACACTTGATACAGGTGGACAGCATTGGGGAAAGGTTATCTGGCACGCTTATGAGCGTCAGCATGTACCTGTGAGCGAGGCAGAATTCCGTGAAGCATACGTTCATGCTGAACGTACATTGGGCAAAAATCCAATCATCAAGCCCGATTTTACGTTTAAGCGTACTCTTGAAGAGAAAATACGCATTGAACTGGATTTCTTGGGTAAACCTGAATATCAGCAGGCTGTGGTGGATGATCTCTACACAAAGACTTGCGAGGAAACTGCACGTAGTCGTAAGGTGCTGCTTGAGCTTAAGGAGCACTATCGTATGGTGTTGGTTAGTAATTTTTATGGTAATATTGCTACTGTGCTCAAGGAGTTTGGGCTGGATGGCATTTTCGAAGATATTATTGAGAGCGCTGTAGTAGGCGTACGTAAGCCAGATCCTAAGATCTTTACACTAGGAGTCGAGGCGCTGAACATGTCGCCACGAGAAGTAGTGGTGGTTGGTGATAGTATGGACAAGGATATTATACCCGCCCGTCAGGCAGGATGCCGCACCATATGGTTTCNNCTAAAATGTTTTAAGTAGTGAACAGAAGGATAACAGTATTATTTACTATGATGCTGATGACCCTGAGCGTATGGGCACAGCACATGATTACCGGCCAGATAGTTGATGCGAAGACCGGTGAGCCGATACCTTTTGCCAGTGCTCAATATATGGGGCATGGGGTAGGAGTGGCATCGGACGTGGATGGAAACTTTTCAATAGCGCGCCATAACGGATGGCAGCTTACTTTTACCTCGGTAGGTTATGTATCGCACACTGTAGCTATCAACTCTGGTATAAAGAGTGTGATGAAGATTAGTTTGAAAGCCGACAACAAAATGCTTAAGGAGGTTACTATCAAGACCAAGCGTCAGCGTTACAGCCGAAAGAATAATCCGGCGGTCGAGATGATGAAAAAGGTGATTGCGGCAAAAAAGAAAACCGATCTTGATAATCGCGATTATTATCAGTACAACAAGTACCAGAAGATTACTTTGGCACTTAATGATTTTCGTCCAGAGCTGCTCGACTCTCCAAAGTATAAGAAGAAGCAATGGCTGATTGACCAGATTGAGGCTTGTCCGTATAACAATAAACTGATATTACCTATCAGTGTAGATGAAACTGTATCGCAGAAAATCTATCGTAAGAAGCCTCATGATGAGAAAACCATTATTAAAGGTATAAATACACAGGGTGTTAACGACTTGATGCAGACGGGCGACATACTGAACACGGTAATCAAGGATATTTTTACTGATGTGAATATTTACGATGACCAAATCCGTATGCTGCAGTACCCGTTCACTTCACCTATCGGTAAGGATGCCATCGGCTTCTATCGCTATTATATCGAAGATACGTTGTATGTTGATCGTGACAAGTGCTTCCATCTACACTTCCTGCCTAACAATCAGCAGGACTTCGGTTTCCGTGGCGATCTTTATATTCTGGCTGACTCAAGCTGGCAGGTGAAACGTTGTGAGATGACTATTCCGAAGAAAAGCGATGTTAACTTCGTCGAGAATATGCAGGTGGTTCAAGAGTTCACACAGTTGCCTGATGGCGAGTGGGTACTGAGTGTTGACGACTTGTTTACAGAGTTGAAATTAGCCAGTTTCTTGCAGAAATTTGCCGTTATACGTAACACTCGAATCAATGATTATGCTTTCGACGAGTTACCAAAACAGTTGTTTAAAGGCTCTAAGAAAGAGGTGAAGGATGTTAATGCCATGATGCGCAGTGACGAGTTCTGGAATCAATACCGCCAGGTAGAACTAACCAAGAGCGAGAGTCAGATGGGGACGTTTGTCAGCAACATCGAGAATATTAAGGGTTTCAAGTATATTATTTTCGGTCTCAAGGCTTTCATTGAGAATTTTGTGGAGACAGGAACAAAGAAACATCCTAGCAAGGTTGATATTGGCCCTGTTAATACAATGATTACTAAGAATATGATAGATGGTATACGTACTCGTCTGTCAGCTCAGACTACAGCTAATCTTGATTCTAATCTCTTTTTGCGAGGTTATGTAGCCCGAGGATGGGACTCGAAGAAGTGGTATTATAAGGGCGATGTGATTTGGTCGTTCAACAAGAAGGAATATTTGCCTCGTGAGTTCCCACAGCGCACACTAACCTTCTCATCGACCTACGATGTGATGTCGCCATCTGATAAGTTCTTGCACACTGATAAGGATAATGTGTTTACAGCGTTTAAGTGGGCCGGAGTAGATAAGATGATGTTCTACAACCGACAGACGTTGACATTTGAACGTGAGGAAGACTGGGGATTCCGTACCACGCTGCAGATGAAGACTGAAGAGAACGAGGCCTGTGGTAATCTGTACTTCATACCGCTTTCGGAGAGTAGTGACAGGAGTACCTGGACAAACTGGAGCAATCCAGTACTTGCTAGTAGTGCTAATATATCTAGCACGGCTAGTAAAAAGATACGTACAACCGAGCTTCGGGCCGAGTTACGCTTTGCTCCTGGCGAGACGTTTATCAATACAAAGCAGCGTCGTCTGCCTATTAATCTGGATGCGCCAGTGTTTACTGTTAGTCATACGTTGGGATTGAAGGGCGTATTGGGTGGACAGTATAGCTACAATTATACTGAAGCCTCAATATACAAGCGCCTATGGCTGAACTCGTGGGGAAAAATGGACTGGTTGTTCAAAGGTGGTGTTCAGTGGGAGAAGGTTCCATTCCCATTGCTTATCATGCCCGAAACGAACTTGTCATATATTGTTCAGGACTACACCTTTGAGTCTATCAACAACATGGAGTTCCCAACCGATCGCTTTGTGTCGGCGCAGCTTAACTGGGATATGAACGGAAAGATTCTGAACCGTATACCACTTATACGTAAGCTCAAGTGGAGAGAGTGGATAGGATTCCGTGTACTTTGGGGTGAATTGTCTGATAAGAATAATCCATATTTGGAACATAATATTGGTAATCCTATCGTGATGTACTTCCCTGAGGGCTGTTATGTGATTGACCCAAAGCGTCCGTATATGNNACACAATATCTTTAAATTGATACATGTTGAGTATGCCCGTCGTTTGAACTACAATGAGTTGCCTACGGCTCATAAGCATGGATTCAGGTTTATGGTTCGTACAACATTCTAAGAAATAAAAAAGTTAGGCTGTCATCACGACAGCCTAACTTCCATGTTTTCTAACTAACTTATTATCAACTATTCATTACTCATTTCTGACTTTTGCTGGTGCAAAGGTACGCAGAAAAATGCTCGAAATCAATAGTTTATAGTGAAAAAATACACGTAAACGTTTGCAAATTTCAAAAAAAATTGTACCTTTGCAACGTCGTACTTTTACGTCAAGGAAATATGGCTAATACAAAACGTCGCACATCATTGAAGGATATCGCTCAGGTACTGGGCGTTAGCATCGCTACTGTTAGTCGCGCTTTGCGCGATTCGCCTGAGATTGGGCTTGAGATGCAGGAGAAAGTGAAGAAGCTGGCACGTGAGATGAACTATCGCCCCAACCCTTTTGCACAGAGTTTGAGAAAAGAGGCTCCGAAGGTGATAGGTGTGGTCATGCCAAATATGGTGTCGCACTATTATGCGGCAGTACTTGATGGTATAGAGGATGAAGCTCGTAAGGCTGGCTATTCGGTTATTAGCGCCAATACTCACGAGGATAGTGATGCTGAGGTCAAGGCTATCGACAACTTCATAGGTCTACATGTGGAGGGTATTATTGCCTGTCTGTCGCAGAATACTCGCGACTATAGTCATTTTGAAGAGATCTGGAAGATGGGAATCCCTATGGTGTTCTTTGGACGTACCTGTTTGTCTGATAAGTTCTCCTGCGTTACCGCCAATGGTGATGAGGCTGCTCAACAGGCTACTCAACATCTTATTGATACAGGTAGCCGCAGGATTGCCTTTATCGGTGGACCTAATCATTTGGATATGGTCATCCGTAGGAAGCATGGATATCTTGAGGCCTTGCGCGAGAATCATATACAGATAGATCGTGATCTGGTGGTGTGTGAGAAGATTGATTTTGACTGGGCCTTGGAGTCAACCTTGAAGTTGCTTAGAATGGATAATCGGCCAGATGCGATACTAGCATTCAATGACATTATTACATTTGCAGCCTTTACTGCCATCAAACAAGAGGGATTACGGATACCTGAAGATGTGGCTCTTATCGGATTCACCGACGATGTGCATGCTAAATATGTTACTCCAAAGCTGTCGGCTATCGAAGACCAGAGTCATGAGATGGGAATAGAATCGTGCAAGCTGTTGTTGAAGAATATTAACGGAGATACGAAAATATACAAGAAAATTGTTCCGCAGAAACTCGTTATACGCGAAACGTCTGCAAAGAAATAAAGCCTTATAATATGANNATGAAGTTCCGCAGGTTGGATGCTCGCGATGGCCTGTCTAACTCGCAGATAAACTATCTGTTCCAGGACTCGCGTGGATTTATTTGGATCGGAACATCCTATGGATTGAACCGTTATGATGGTTATCGGTTCCGTACATATTATTCCAATCCTACTGATACAGCAACCCTTCGAAATAACTATGTTGATCAGATTTGGGAGGATGGTGATGGAAAACTGTGGCTAAAACAGGGAATGAACTATTGTGTTTTCGATCCTGTTACCGAAAAGGTGAACCGTAATCCAACAACAATCCTGCAGAAATGGGGAATTAAAGGTGGTATAGACCGATTCTATATTGACTCACAGAAGAGATTTTGGATTAAGACCTACGATGAGGGCTTGTATTGTTATAATCCTCGAAAGAAGACTTATAAACTCATACAATATGGTTATGAGGCCGATCGTATAAACAAGGATTATTACTTTTCGAACTTTGCCGAATGGAATGATAAACTACTTGTGACATCGAGTGATGGCGAAATGATGGTTATCGACGGGGATAATGGAAAAGTCCTTAGGAAAGATGACTTTATGAAGAATAATGGCGGTCAGCCCAGTCAGGCTTATTACTGTTACGTTGATAAGCATAGTAACTATTGGGTACTGACTACCAACCGTCAGTTCGTGTTTAGTCAGAAAGACAAAACTTGGTATAAGTCTTTGAATGAATATCTTGCTACTTTTGGTATTGCTCCATTGCCATCTGACCTGCAGGTTTGGGATGTGTGTATGGACCAGCGTGGTTGGATATGGCTAGCTACCGACCACTATGGAATCTATGTCATTGATACTAAGAATGGCGAGATTAAGCAGTTCGTAAACAATAAGTTCGATGCCACTTCTATTAGCGAGAATACCCAGAAGAAACTAATGCTTGATAAGACTGGTAACATGTGGATAGCTTGCTATCGTAATGGCTTGAACCAGTATATCGAGAAGCTGATGGGATTCAATACTCTTGAGTTAGGCGATATAAACACTACAACTGTTGATGCCAATGGTAACTACTGGTTTGGTACTGATAACCGAGGCATTATTAAGTATGCTCGTGCTACAGGAGAAACCGAAGTTTACGATAGAGCACGTTGTGGATTCTTATCTGATATTATGGTTACCAGCTATGGAGCCNNGTGGCATTATCCACATTTCCAACGGACAGATAAAAAATTATACGATGGGCAACACTGATGGGGCGCTGTTGAATAATAACGTTTGGTCGGTAACCGAGGATAAATGGGGCGATATCTGGATTGGAACATTAGGTAGTGGTGTGCAGAGACTCGACCCTAAAACGGGTAAGTTTAAAACTATAAACTCGCATAACTCTAGTTTGCCAGGTGACTTTATGACATCTGTGAGTTGGACCAAGAAGGGCTGGCTGATGGCTGGTCACTCCGACTTCTATTCGCTCATCAATCCTGTTAGCGGTAAGGTGGCTAATATGAAGATACCTGTCATCCCAGGACATACTGCTGCTATGGCCACCACTACGTGTGTCATGGAAGATAGTCGTGGGTTGGTTTGGCATGGATCAACATCTGGTTGTTGCGTGGTAGATTGGAAGACCAATAAACAGTATATGCTCGACATAAATTCTGGTCTGATTGGCTCGAGTGTGGTTGGTGTTGTTGAGGATAAACTTCATAGTATGTGGGTTATTACTGAACACGGAATATCTAATGTTGTGCCAAAGAAAGATGAGAATGATGAATGGTCATTTACTGTGCGCAGTTTCACTAGCAAGGATGGATTGCAGCAGGGACCTTATAACCAGCGTTCGGCATGTGTTACCTCTGATGGACTGGTGCTTGTTGGTGGAGTAGGAGGTGTAGATGTCATAAATCCACAGTTAATCACTAATGTTGATAATAACGAAACACCTATCTTCAGCGGACTGAAATTGTTTGGTCAGCAGTTGGGTATCGGTGAGGCATATGATGGTCGTGTAATTATGGACGAAGACCTAAATGTTAGTAAGGAACTGGTACTCCGTTATTACGAGAATCAGTTTACTATCCAACTGGCTACTGATAAGGGTGAAATGCATAATACTTCGCGTTTTGTATACATGCTTGAGGGCTTTAGTGATAAGTGGATCAAGACAGAACAGAATGATCCCAATATTACATATATGTCACTTAAACATGGCGACTATGTGCTTCATGTTCGTATGATGAACGAGGATGGAACAATGGGTAAAAACGAAGCAGTTCTTCATATCACCATCACACCTCCATTGTTACGTAATCGTTGGATTATGGTTCTCTTCTTGTTGGTTGTAGCTTTAGGCATCTTCCTGTGGCGTAGAATGTTCTTGAAGCAACAGGCAGAGAAGACAGAACGCGACTATCTGCGTATGGAGGTGATGAAGAAACAGTGGATGACTGAGATGCGTGCTGAGTTGCAACAGCAGCAGGAGAACGATCAGAAGGCTCAGGCCGAGGAACTTGCAGCCCAAGCTTGGACTATTGAGGAAACTCACAAGAAACCTCATGACCTACAGCATTTCATGAAGGAACAGTGCGCCCAGTTTAAAGCACCTCTTGGCAAGCATGTCAAGTTCTCGTTCTTCCCATTGGCTGGCGATCTTATCGTAGAATTCGATAAGGATCAGATGGCTCAGGCTGTGCAGATGATATTGAATAATAGCGCCCTCTTCTCGCCAACAGACTGTAAGATTAAGGTGTTTGTCGATAAGACGTCAACATCTGGCTCTATCCGTATCTCGGATAATGGAGTTGGTATACCAGAGGGTGCCGAGGATAGTATCTTTGATCCAATGATTAGCGATGATGACTCTGGTATGAGCTTGTTCTTTGTGAAGGCAATCGTTGAGATGCATGGAGGAACTGTCACTGCTGAGAATAATCCAAGTGGTGGATCGGTATTCACCATTACACTGCCTGTTGATGAAGCAAAAGCTGAAGAGGCTGTAAT
>LXOW01441891.1_pt1 | contig 11005 bp, 3 predicted proteins | sample 1368591 | NCBI WGS metagenome assembly LXOW01 (sample SAMN04884650, study PRJNA319009) | bovine gut metagenome | isolation source: Cow rumen | host: Bos taurus | place: Italy: Legnaro (PD) | collected 2014-07-09
ATAAGAGACAGAATAAAGACAATGAAAATTAACGGTCCAATTACACGGTCATTAACGTTCAAATAAAAAAAGACAACGGTCATTAACGTAGATAATAAAAAAACTAGATATGAACAGATTGATTCGAGTTTATTTTGCATTGTTTGTGCTGCTGATGAGTAGTACAAGTGCCTGGGCATTAACCGGGGGGACGGCTTACGCTGTGCTTTCGGATAACGGTAATGGTACCAAGACCTTGACGTTTGGGTATAGGGATGGTGCGTTGGAGAGTAACGAGTGGGAAGTAACTAATACGGGAACCAACTACCCAGAATGGTACAGTGAGGCAGGAAACATCACCAAGGTGGTGTTCGACGCCTCTTTTGCTGCCGCTCGCCCTACGAGTTGTAGATATTGGTTCGGAGATTGCCAAAACCTGACCTCTATTACAGGCATTGAATACCTGAACACTAGCGAGGTTACAAATATGAACTATATGTTTTATTATTGCAAGAGTTTGACAAGCCTTGATGTGAGCCACTTCAACACCGGCAAGGTGACAACGATGGTGTCTATGTTTCAGGCTTGCGAGAAAATAACGAGCCTCGATGTGAGCAACTTCAACACCAGCGAGGTGATAGATATGACTAACATGTTCAGTGGTTGCCTTAGTTTGGTGAGCCTTGATGTGAGCAATTTCAACACCGGCAAGGTGACGGATATGGCAATGATGTTTTATTGGTGCACGAGTTTGACAAGCCTCGATGTGAGCCACTTCAACACCAGCAAAGTAACATCTATGGAAGGTATGTTCTCTGGTTGCGACAAGTTGCAGAGCCTTGATGTGAGCCACTTCAACACCAGTGCGGTGACAACAATGAAACAGATGTTCCGTGATTGCGACAACCTGAAGAGTCTCGATCTGAGCAATTTCAACACCAGCAACGTGACAACGATGTACCAGATGTTTTATGGTTGCATAAGTTTGACGAGTCTTGACTTGAGCAATTTCAACACCAACAGTTTGACGAATTTACATGGTATGTTTACCGGCTGCAGCAACCTGCAGCGTGTAGATTTGAGCAGTTTCAATACAGCGAGTGTTACAGATCTGGGCTGGATGTTCTCAAGTTGCAGAAGTTTGCAGACGCTCGACATAAGCAATTTCAATACTGGTAGTGTCACAACGATGCAAGAGATGTTCCGTGATTGCACCAACCTGACATACCTTGACTTGAGCAGCTTCAACACCAACAATGTGCAAACTATGTACAGAACGTTCTATGGTTGCAGAAACTTGGCGTTTCTGAATATCGGTGGTGGGTTTACCATTCATGTAGCTTCTGAAAATGGAAATACTGAAGACAAAACTTATACCGTTAATATATTTGAGAATTGCACTGCCCTTGCAAACGGTACACTGATTGTGACGGGTAATACCGCTCCAAGTATCGATGCGAGTCAGACGAACCTTTTCAGCGTGTTCACCAACGGTACACTGATTGCCGATGATCTTACACAAGCTAATCTTGGTGTGGATGGTGCGGGTAACTGGCATGGCGGAACGTTCAGTTCGTTCGGACCTGGTACAGCATACGCATCATTTTCGGATGGAACACTGACGTTTAAGTATGGTGTGTTTACTCCAGACGACGAAACCTCGTGGGATGTCAATACTGGCCAACCATGGAGCAGTGAGGTCGGAAACATCACAAAGGTGGTGTTCGACCCCTCCTTTGCAGCCGCTCGCCCGAAAAGTTGCTTTTATTGGTTCAGTAGATGTGAGAACCTCAAAACCATTGATGGCATTGAAAACCTGAACACTAGCAAGGTGACAACGATGGCAGGGATGTTCTATGGTTGCGGGAGTTTGACGAGTCTCGATGTGAGCCACTTCAACACCAGTCAGGTGACAAATATGTACCAGATGTTCTATAATTGCAAAGGCTTGACGAGTCTCGATGTGAGCCACTTCAATACTGGTAATGTCACATCGATGCAATATATGTTCCAGGACTGTCGAAACCTAAAGGACCTCGATCTGAGCAACTTCAACACCAGCAAGGTGGATAATATGGAACATATGTTTGCTGATTGCAGATCCTTGACAGGCCTCAATGTGAGCAGTTTCAATACCAGCACTGTGACAAATATGTCCATGATGTTTTATGGTTGTTGGGATCTTTTGAGCCTCGATGTGAGCCACTTCAATACCAGCAAGGTGACAGATATGGCCCAGATGTTCAATGGTTGCAGCAAACTGGAGAGCCTTGATGTGAGCAACTTCGATACAGGCAAAGTGACAAGGATGGACGACATGTTCAAAAGTTGCAGTCGTCTGCTGCGCATCGAAGTGGGCAGTTTCAATACCAGTCAGGTGATTAGGATGGAAGACATGTTCCGTGGTTGCGACAACCTGACATATCTTGACCTGAGCAGTTTCAATACCAGCCAGGTGACATCGATGAAGCAGATGTTCGATGGTTGCATAAATCTGGAGAGACTGAGTATCGGTGAAGATTTTAATGTGGGTAGCACAACTGACACGGAAAACATGTTTAAGAATTGCACAGCTCTTGCCGATGGGCAACTGATTGTGATGGTGAATAATGCATCTAATTCAAATGCTCCAACCATCGAGCAGGATATCTTTAATAATGTGTTCAAAGACGGTACACTAATTACCAACATCGATTTGGGCGCTACCCAATCAGGAGATCATTACATCTGGAAGGAAGGAAAGTTCCAGCATGTAGGTGGAGTGGATGTAGACTATCTGGATAAAGACGGAAAGAAACAAACGGCAACCAATGCCCTGCCCATCACAGCTGCATGTTCGGAACTGCCAGCAGGATGGTACTACGTTGGAGACGATGTGTCCATGAACCATACATTGACATTCACAGGCGATGCCCACCTGATTCTTTGTGACGATGCCACGCTGACCATCAATGTCACAGGTACCGACAAAGGTATTTTTCTTGATACTCATAATTTAACTATTTATGCCCAAAGTAGCGACGACCATGCTGGCAGACTCACTATCAATAGTGATTATAAAGGCATTGAAGGTAATACCTTGTCTAGCGCCGTTACCATCAATGGCGGAACTATAACCGTCAATACTAAAGGCGAGGTTGGCATTTTTTGCCATGCATTCACCCTCAACGGCGGAGCCTTGACGGTTAATGCTCCCGGAAGCGATGCGCGTGGCATCTTTGCTTATGATAACTTCACCCTCAACGGCGGAAAGCTATCCGCCACTGGCACTAAGTACGGCATTTACAGTCCTTACTTTACCATCAACGGCGGCCAAGTTTCCGCCAGCGGCGGTACTTATGGCATCTATGCCCCTGTCACCATCACCCTCGGATGGACTAATGCCTCCGACTTTATTAAGGCCAATAGTTATTCCGGAACGGTGAATACTGCTGACGGGCAATCTTTTGCTTATGACGATCAAACCATTAGTGGTGATGACGTAGATAAAGCTGCTATCGCTAACAAAACCCTCATCCCTGCTTCGTCTTTCCCAGGCGGAACGAAGTATGTGGCGCTGAGCTCTGATAACGGTGACTGGAATATTATCGACACCGACACGAAGGTGTATGTGCCTACAGGAAATATCGTGAAGGAAGGTGACGCTTATAAGATGGAGTTGCGTGAAGTAACAGGTAGCGGCATCCCGTCAGGCGTGCCCGTCATCTTATACAAAGCAACAAACTTACCTGCCAATGTGACTGTAGTCGGTGCGCAGGGTGACGAAATCAATGTGATTGAGAACAACTACCAAGCTGCCAATCCGACTTCCGCCTTCTTCGTGTCAGACGGCGCAAAGACGCTGAACGAACTCATCCAGGGTGCTTTGGGCGACACGGTAGATCCTAACGATTATGTTGCCTTCACCCTTGTCAACGACCAGCTCTTGGCAGCTTCAAACAGCGGCACCCCGGTGGCGGCAGGTAAATGTATCTTCGTGCTCAAGATGTTCGATGTGATCCAGATGATGCGTGGAACTTACAATCCACCGACAACCTCTGCTCCCGCTCTTGCCATCCCCTTCGGCCTCGGCGACGAGCCAACAGAGATCAAAAATGTGAACTCAGAACAAGTTGATAGTTGGTGGACCCTCGATGGTCGCAAACTGGATACCAAGCCCACCACGAAGGGACTGTATATTCATAATGGCCGCAAGGTCGTGATTAAATAAAACATTAATTACCATTAATTATCCGTTAATTATCATGAATAATTATATGTAAAATTATACGGTCCAATTACACGGTCATTAACGTTCAAAAATAAGACAAAGAGAATTAACGGTCCAATTATACGGAGATTAACGTTCAAATAAAAAAAGGCAACGGTCATTATACGTTAAGATAAAAAACAAAAACAATATATTATGAAACAACTTTTTAAACTTCTTTTGGTCCTTCTCGTACTGACACTCGGCAGTACAAGGGCCTCGGCGGATGCGGTAAGGTATCTGACTTACGATGGAAGTACTATTACTGAACCGTATTATCCAGCCAATGCTACGAAGATTACTTCCAGCAGTGTCGAACTCTCAGGATGGTATTACGTCGAAGGTTATGTCATCATCAACGGTGGGGTCTCTCTGACTGGTGACACCCATCTCATCCTCTGCGACAATTCTACGCTGGGAATCAACAACACAAGCGGAAATGGTATTAATCTTAATGGTCATAATTTAACCATTTATGCCCAAAACAGCGTTAATAATATAGGATGGCTTAATATCAACAGTAATCATAATTATGGCATTTATGGCACTGGCAATGTCACCATCAACGGTGGAAACATATTTATCCAATATCCCTTATGTGGCATTTATTGCAATGATTTTACCGTCAACGGCGGTTGTGTGAACATTGACCCAACCGAGCAGACGGGCATCTATGCTGCTGGTGACGTCACAATCAACGGCGGAACGGTATCCACCACTGGCGGCCAATACGGCATATTAACCACCACCGGGCATCACGTTTATATCAACGGCGGCCAAGTTACCGCCAGTAGCGGCACTTATGGCATCAGTTCCCCCAACATCCATCTTGGATGGACTAATGCCGAAGACTATATTAAGGCAAATAGTTATAACGGAGCAGTGAATACTGTTGCAGGCAAGCCCTTCAATATCGAAGGTGGTGGCACCCTTGGTGGTGGTGTAGTTGTTGACGGTGGTAGCATCGCTAGCAAGAAACTCACGCCAATTACAAACTCCCATACTATCCCCTTTGGTACGAGCACCGGTGGTGGTTTCATCACTATTGACAGAAGCAAAGCTGTTTCCGGCGAGCGCGTGGCCATCACGGCCACACCATACGTAGGAAATATGCTCACCTCGCTCTCTTATACCTACGGTAGCACCACTGTGAACATCCTCGCTTCCAAGCAGGCTAATGACTATGTCTTCACGATGCCCGACGCCGACGTCACCAGCATCAATGCTACCTTCGCGCCCGTTGTGGCGAAGATTGGTACCATGGAGTATCCTTCGCTTGCCTCCGCCTTTGCTGCGGTAGCGGGTGGTGAGACCATCAATATCATATCCGACAAAGACGAGAGCAGTGCTAGCTATGACTTCAGTACTCACGGAAGCACTAGGAGCGTTACTATCAATATGAATAGTCACACCTATTCGTTTGGGAACATCTCTAACAAGTACAGCGACCTGAATATTATAGGACCTGGTACATTTAACTTCGGTAGTTTTGAAAATCAGGGCCAATTCCTTTTTAAGGACGTTACAGTGAATTGTAAATTCATCAATAACCCAGGAGCAGCAGCCGATATCACCTTCGACAATGCCAAGGTCGTATGCAATAGCGCTGTCGCGGGAAACAGTAGCATCCAATTGTACGGTGCCGACCAAGGTATTGTCTTAAAGAACGGCTCTGATGTGGAAATCGACCAAGCGATGTATGTAGGCTATAATGATAACTTCACTCTTGATATTCAAGACGCTGCATCGGTGTTGAAACTACGCAGTTGTGTCATCGGCAGTATGAATAAGGCGTATGTTGAAGATGAATTTCTGCGGTATGTCAGAGATGATCAGAAAGCAGCATTTTCCTCCGACCTTAGTGCCGGCAATGCCATTACGCTCGACTTCCGTGCTACTTGGGGAATAACCCTTCAAAACGGACTTGGTGAAGTTAGTCCGGGAGTGGATAGGGCTACCGTGACCTTCTTCGACGGTGGTACGACTTTCGATCCTACGGCCGCTTTCGATCCCGATGATCCTGCTTATGCCGATGGGAATAAAGTCACTTTCGTCAATAATTCAGACGGCAACGACCGTTATATCATTATGCATGTGGAACCTGCAGCAAACTACTGGACCGATGCGCAACTGCTCGCAGGCTTCGAGGCCGCTGCTTCGCTGGCTCCCCGTCGCGACCCGGGTATCGTTAGCGGCAACGAGGTAAAACTGTTGAAGGCTGATACGTACACTGATGCTTCTGGCGATCACGACCGCAACGACGGCTCAGGTTGGTACTATTATAAGCTACCAGGCACACATACTCCCGCAGCAGGATATCTGTTCAGCCTTGTCAAAGGCTTCGTCTTGCCGAAGTTCGACCTTAACGACAATAATGCGATTAGTCAGGATGGGACCACGAAGACCGTCACGGTAGATAATACCAGTACAGGTTGGACGGCAGAGATTGCCTTTACTCCAGAGTCGAGGGAAGTGACGTTCGACGCTACCGTTCATACTCCCGTGATTAGCAGCATCACCGTCAAGAAGGATGGTACGGAGGCTGTCTCGCTCACCTCAGGGTTCGATAAGCAACTGACCGTTTCTGGTGGTAAGAAAATAGGTAACTGCCCGATGACGTTGAAGGCAGCGAACGACTTTAGTTGGTTCCGGTCCAAGACACAGGATAACACCATCTCCTTCACCATCAACGTGCCGCTCACTGTTGATGACCCCACGGCAGCGAAAGGTACATCCACCAATCCTTGGCGTGTAAGGAATATCGACGACATGAAGCTCTTTGCTCAATGTGTCAATGATGGTGGTTGGGAGTTTGTCAATGAGCATGTCAAACTGACTGACAACCTGACTTACGATGCCACCTCAAGTACAGCCTTCTTGCCTGTTGGATATAGTACTGGTTCTCCTAGTAGTGCATTCTGCGGTACGTTTGACGGCAACCACATGACGATATCGAACCTCGAATATACGAATGGGTTCTCAGGCGGCTATTGCACTGTAGGTCTCTTCGGCCAAGTAGGTAGCTCAACTGTTCCTGCGCTTATTAAAGACCTGACATTAAGCCACTGTACTTTCATGGGCGGTGCCAAAGATGGTGCATTGGTCGGAGCGCTGGCAGGAGGTGCAGTAAAGACCACTATCAGTGGTGTTAACGTAATAAACTGTATCCTCAAAGGTCCCGAGGCGGTAACACCATTACCAGGAGGAAATGTTAAGATTATCAAAATTGGCGGTCTTGTCGGTGGCATAATGGACGGTAGTCAGATTACGAACTGTATTGTCAAGGACTGCGATATACTCAACGAGATTGCCAGCGGTGTTACCCAAGTTAACCAAATCCGTATCGGTGGCATCGCAGGTGACATAAATGATATTACAGGCATAACTGGTTGTACTGTCGACCACTGTGTCATCATTGCCGATTACAATCATGGTGATGGCAATTGCTTAGGCGGTTTAGTCGGTAATGTCTATGGTTCTACATTAACGAACAACAGGGTAAAAGGCTCGACATCCATTTCCGATGTGACAGGCCTTGATAAAGTTTGCTTTGTGAGTGCCATCTACTCAAAAAGCACTGGAGATGTGAGTACAACGACAATCTCTAACAACACTTATGACTACGACGTGGCGCTGAGCAGAACGAACAGCGAAGGAACAAAATCAGCCCGTGGTTACACCAAGCGCGGCTTGTGGAACAATACGTCAAACGCTTGGGAAGACGTCATGACCAACGACGGCGCGATGATGTATATAAAGCAGGCTACCGTGCCCGCTGAGACCGCCAACGGCTCGAAGGTGGAGTTCAACGAAGTGACGAAAGGCACCGACCGCTACGATCACGGCGATGACAACTTCTACTACGCTGTCGGAGCGCCCGTGACGCTCAAAGTCACCACCGGCACTTCGACTGACGGCGACATCCGCACTTTCTACGACCAACTCAGTACGCTGACAATGAACGGTACGGATATCAAGGATGCGCTCGGTTTCACAATGCCCGAGGCTGATGCCACCATTGCTGCCACATTCACCCCCAGCGACTGGTTCACCATTCTTCCAACGAACACTCAATACTTGATGAGTCTCTATCACGAATGGGAACCTACGGGAGCTGTCAACTATGCCGTCAGCGACGGCACACCCGGCGTTGCCGATGCCGACAAGAAGACGATTGTGTTAAGCACCGTCACCTCTATCTCTGATACTGAGGCGACGACGAAAGACCTCGGAGGCATCTGCTACGCAGGCATACCGACCATTATTTCATGTAAGGATGCTACGGGGGCAGAGGCCGTGATACCTCAGCTGCGCTTCGATCCCAAGAACGATGCAGATGTACCACCGACTCCCGACAGCAGGTTTAAGGGCACGACGACCGATAAGCTCATCACCCCCAACGACGTGTGCTACGTGCTCAACACTCAGGGCAAGTTCATCTTGACTTATGTTACGGACGCCATGCCGGCCGTTGACAAGACGCTGAAGGCTCACCGCTGCTATATCGATATGAGCGGCAGCACGGCAGCTCCGGTGCTCTCACTGGTCGACGGCAGTGGCACGACATCTCTGGAGAAGGTTAGATGGCAGACGGACGATGAAGTAGGCGAGTGGTTCACACTCGACGGCCGCAAGCTCTCTGCCAAGCCCACCACGAAGGGACTGTATATTTTCAACGGTAAAAAAGTCGTTGTAAGATAAAACATTAATTACCATTAATTGAACACGAATTGAACATGAATTAAATAATTATATGAAAAATTATATGGTTAATTACATGGCAATTATACGTTAAATAAAAAGACAATGACAATTATACGTTAAAATAAATACAACTATGAAACGATATATTTTAAGATTACTCCTTGCTTTGGCCGTCATCTTCGGCGGCACAAAAGCAGTGAACGCTGAGACATTGAATATTGTGACTGAGGTCACAGGTGCTTCTGTCGTATGCTACAGCGAAGAGTCTGCACCGACCGCAAGTTACACCAACGATGCACCTTCTGCGCCTACAACGGTAAATGGCAAGTACCTTGTTATCAAGGTGACGCCCAATGACGGTAAGTGGATTTTCGACAAGCTGCTCACCATCGAGGCAGCAGGTAAGCCCGGTGGCGCATTGGCTCCTCACCGTGCTCTGGGTATTACCGCTAACCCCATTGCGATCAATACCACAGCCGACGGTTCGGGTTACTATTACTATCAGATTCCTGCTAATTGGGATTATGGTAATAACTGCTATAGGGTGATTGTCCGTGCTACCGCTATCGATAAGATTGACCTGAGCACTGCCACGATCGACGCTACTACGGGTAAGGTTGTTACAGCCACCGCTGGTGCTTGGACCGCCACCATCACGCTCGATCAGGTGAGCTGGACTTATGACGGCACCGCCCACGGTCCCGAAATCAGCAGCTTCAGCCTCTCGAACGGCACGGATACGTTTGACAACACCGCCAAGCAGGTAAGCATCAGCGGCACTGGCATCAACAAGGGCGACTACAATGCTACCCTCACTGCTGTTGCCGGCGGTTGCTTCACAAACAGCAAAACGGTGCCTTTCACCATTACCAAGAAGAAGATCATCGAGCCGAGCGATCCCAGTACTCCTGGCAGCGACCCAACGCTGGAAATCACGCTCGCCCCCACGTCGACGCCCTATAACGGTGCCGATCAGAAACCGACCATCACCGTCAAGGACGGCACGACGCCGCTGACAGTGGATGTGGATTACACCGTGAAGTATCAGCTCAACGGCACCGTCGTCACCGAGACGAAGGATGCTCATCAGTACGACGTCATCATCGCCAGCACGGCGAATGGCAACTACGACTTCAGCGTGACGAAGAAGTTCGAGATTACAGGCGTTGCTCCCGTCGTGACGGCACCTGTTGCCAAGACGCTGACCTACACGGGCAGCGCACAGGAACTCATAACTGCCGGCACGACCACGGGCGGCACGCTGCAATATGCGCTCAGCTCCGGTGGCACCTATAGCGCCGAGCTCCCGAAGGGTACTGCCGCAGGAAACTATACCGTATATTATAAGGTGGTGGGCGACGGCAACTACACCGACGTCGCTGAGGCTGGTCCCGTCAATGTGACCATCGGCAAGAGGAAGATTATCCAGCCGACCGATCCTAATACTCCTGGCAGCGACCCAACGCTGATGATTACGCTGGCTCCTGAGACGGTGACATATAACAACGCCGACCAGAAACCGACCATCACCGTCAAGGACGACACGAAAGACCTCGCGCTGAACACCGACTATACTGTGACCTATCAGCTCAACGGCTCCGTCGTCACCGAGACGAAGGATGCTCATGCCTACGATGTCATCATCGCCAGCACGGCGAATGGCAACTACGATTTCAACGTGACGAAGTCCTTCACGATTACGAAGGCTGCCCTGACAAATGTCACACTCGTCGAGAGCACGCTGACCTTCAACGGGTCAGAGCTGTCGCCGACCATCAATACCGTGAAGGCCGGAACGCTGGATGTTTCCGCGGACGCCTATACCGTCAGCGGTGACAAGAAGAGCGCCGTCGGCGACTACACGCTACGCGTCACCGCCAAGGACGACTCCAACTTCAGCGGCTATGCCGAGGCGCACTGGAGCATTATTGCTGAGGATGCCAGCACCTTCACGGTGAGCGGCATTGACGACAGCTACGAATACACCGGCAGCGACATCACCCCCGAACCTACGGTGAAGGAGGGCACGACACCGCTGACAAAGGATGTGGACTACACCGTAGAATACAGCGC
>LXOW01184706.1_pt1 | contig 11000 bp, 10 predicted proteins | sample 1368591 | NCBI WGS metagenome assembly LXOW01 (sample SAMN04884650, study PRJNA319009) | bovine gut metagenome | isolation source: Cow rumen | host: Bos taurus | place: Italy: Legnaro (PD) | collected 2014-07-09
TGATACTCAACAGTAGCGTTGGGCTCTCTCATGCTGTGACGATAGGTGTGGCAGCTTGACATAAACAATACTGCGGCAGCGCAGACTAAGAAAAGAGTAAGTTTCTTCATAGTGCTTAATTTTAATTGATTAGTTTGTAATTATTTGTTGTTAATTATGGGGTCAATTGATTTATCCTGCAAAAATACTGCTTTTTCTCGAACAACGGTTATTTTTATTATTTTTTTCTCTATAAACGCATTAGACCTCAACAACTGTGTACCCCGAAAAACAATCCGCCCCGAGCATTCGGGGCGGATTATCTGAAATAGTTCTATTTAATATAAGGTGTAAAACTACATCATCAGGAACGACATCATCACACCAGCTGCGACTGCCGAGCCGATAACGCCGGAGACGTTGGGGGCCATGGCGTGCATGAGCAGGTGGTTCGACGGGTCGTACTTCTGACCTTCCACTTCGACGACGCGGGCGCTATCCGGCACAGCCGAAACACCAGCGGCACCAATCATCGGGTTGATCTTCTCCTTCAGGAAGACGTTCATCAACTTGGCACCCAGCAGACCGCCGGCAGTGGCCACACAGAATGAGGCGGCACCGAGGGCAAAGATCTTGATGGAGCTCGAGGTCAGGAAGACGGAAGCCTGCGTAGAGGCACCCACCGTGAGACCCAGGATGATGGTGACGATATCAATCAAAGGATTGGAGGCAGTGTTCTGCAGACGCTTCACCACGCCCGACTCCTTGATAATGTTGCCGAAGAACAACATACCCAACAGCGGCAGAGCCGTGGGGCTGATGAAGGTGGTCAGGATAAGGCCAACGATGGGGAACATTATCTTCTCAGTCTTGTTCACCATACGGGGGGCTTTCATCTTGATGAGGCGCTCTTCCTTGGTGGTCAAGGCACGGATGATAGGCGGCTGAATTACAGGCACCAGAGCCATGTAGGAATAGGCTGCAATGGCGATGGGGCCAATGAGGTTACGCGTGCCGTTCATGCCGTTGGCCAGACGCGAGGAGAGGAAGATGGCGGTAGGACCATCGGCACCACCGATGATACCGATAGCACCGGCCTCACGCAGGTTGAAGCCAAGATACAAGGCACCGATGAAGGTGATGAACACACCCAGCTGGGCGGCAGCACCGAGAATCATCAGCTTGGGGTTGGCGATGAGCGACGAAAAGTCGGTCATGGCACCGATACCCAGGAAGATAAGAGGCGGATACACACCCGAGGTCACACCGAAGTAGAGGTAGTTCAATACACTGCCCTTTTGGTAAAGACCCGTCTGGAGGTTCAGCTCGCCGCTTTGGAACACGCCGGTCAGCATGCCTTTCACGCCTTCAATGTCGTTGTTGCTCAAGCCAAAGTCGGCCATATTGAGATGCTCGACCTGCTTGACAGCTTCGCTCAGCACCATGTGCTTGTCGCCCGGGTTTTCGCCAAACACAGCTACCAACACGGCTTTCGCTGTCTCCAAGTCGAAATCAAGCATTCCGGTGTCCACCAAACCCTGCAGGTTGGCCATAGCATCGGCAAAACTGACGCCAAAGCCCTGGAAGAAGGGGATGTTACCGCAGATGATACCTGTGCCGATGGGGATAAGCAGCATAGGCTCAAACTCAAAGCGGATGGCGAGGAAGATGAACAGGATACCCACCAAAATCATGATGATGTTGCCGAGTTTGCAGTTGCGGAAACCCGTGAGTATCCAGAAGTTGCGCAGACCTTCGCTCAGACGGTCTTTGGTGGACATTTCCTTGACTTCCTCTTTAGCGGCAACATGGTTCTTCTTTGATTGGGATTCAAGGTTCGTCACACGCTGGTTGAGGTTCTCGATTTGCTGGCCCATTTCAGCCGATTTCTGCTGTTCCGCTACAATCGCGTCAGCAATCTCAGCCAGCTGGGCGTTGCTTTCCTCAGCGGTCATTTCGCTCACCTGTTCGGTCTTCCCGAGGTCGGCGACCCTGGTGGCGAACATCGGGTTGTTGACCACCACGAGGTTCAGCAGCATCAAGAGCACCAACGAGCCGATAATGACCGCAGGCTTTCTGTAAATACTTTTCTTGCCTAACATGACCTTATCCGATTACGATTAAAGTATCACCTTGAAGCACATTGTCGCCCTGACGGCAGTTGATGGCGGTGATGGTACCGTCAGCCTCAGCCAGCAGGTTGTTTTCCATCTTCATGGCTTCGTACATGAGCAGCTTGTCGCCCTTCTTGACGGCGTCGCCCTGTTTGACGAAGATCTGCATGATGGTTCCAGGGAGCGGGGCGGCCATCTTGTAGCCGGCACCACCGGCAGCGACAGCCTGACGCGGAGCAGCTGACTGCGTGGGAGCAGCAGCAGGTTTGGCAGCAGGACGAGCCACAGGAGCCACCACCGGAGCGGCTTGCTCTTCCATCTCCACTTTATATTCGGTGCCGTTCACATTGACAGTGGCGATGTTGCCCTCAATGTCCTGCACTTCCACTTCGTATGGTTTACCACTAATGGTGAATTTGAATTTTTTCATTTTTCTACAATTTAACGTTTCCAGTGTCTAACTCCGTAATTTTTGTCGTTCCAAGAAGTTGCCCTTCTTTCGATGGTGATCACATTGCTCTCCTCGTCGTGGAGGTTGGTGGAGAGGTAGAGGGCCATACCGATGGCGGTAAGCACCTCGGGGGCAATCTCACCCTCGGCCATTTTGACCGCGGGCTTCACCGCTACAGGCTGCACCGTCTTTACCTCGTTTAACTTGGCGTCCTGCTTTTTGAAATAAGCAGCCACACCACGGAAAATGGTCGAAAGGATGAAGAGGGCGATGACGACGATGAGGAATCCCGCGATGGTGACAATCCAGCCTTTGGTGTAGACCCAATCTTCGTGAGCCAACAGTAATGATATTTGTAACAGGTTCATCACGTTACAGATTTACGGTTACAGCGGGATGTTCGAATGTTTCTTCTCGGGGTTGGCGAGGCGCTTCGTCTCAAGCGTACGCAAGGCACGGATGACACGGAAACGGGTATTGCGAGGCTCGATGACATCATCGATGTAGCCAAACTTGGCAGCCTCGTAAGGGTTGGCGAACTTCTTGGTGTATTCATCCACCTTCTTGGCGACAAACTCGGCACGCTCTTCGGGATTCTCGATTTCGGAGATTTTCTTGCCATCCAGCACCTCAACAGCACCGCTGGCACCCATGACGGCGATTTCAGCAGTCGGCCAAGCGTAGTTAACGTCGTTGCGAAGCTGCTTGCAGCCCATCACGAGGTGAGAGCCACCGTATGACTTACGCAGCGTGACAGTAACCTTCGGCACTGTGGACTCGCCGTAGGCATAGAGCAATTTGGCACCGTGGACGATGATACCGTTGTACTCTTGACCCGTACCAGGCAGGAAGCCAGGAACGTCGACCAAAGTCACAATCGGGATATTGAAAGCATCGCAGAAACGGACGAAACGGGCACCCTTGCGGGAGGCGTCGCAGTCGAGCACACCAGCGAAGAAAGCGGGGTTGTTGGCCACGATACCCACCGACATACCATCGAAGCGGGCAAAGCCGACGATGATGTTCTTGGCGTAGTTCTTGTGGATTTCAAGGAAGTCGCCGTTGTCAACGATGGCGTTGATGATGTCGCCTACGTTGTAAGGCTTGTTCGGGTTGTCGGGGATAATCTGGTTAAGAGCATCCTCCATACGGTCGATGGGGTCGTTGCACTCTACTCTCGGGGCATCCTCCATGTTGTTCTGCGGGATGAAGGAGATAAGTCTGCGGATGATGGCGAGACCTTCCTCTTCACTTTCAGCAGCGAAGTGGGCCACGCCCGACTTCTGGCTGTGGATGCGGGCGCCACCGAGGTCGTCGGTGCTGACATCCTCGCCGATAACGGTCTTCACGACTTTCGGGCCCGTGAGGAACATATAGCTACCCACATTGGTCATGATGATGAAGTCGGTGAGGGCGGGAGAATACACGGCACCACCGGCGCAAGGACCGAAAATAGCTGAAATCTGCGGGATGACACCCGAGGCGTTGATGTTGCGCTGGAAAATCTCAGCATAGCCAGCAAGAGAACGTGAACCCTCCTGGATACGGGCACCGCCCGAGTCGCAGATGCCGATGACGGGGGCACCCACCTTCATGGCTTGGTCCATCACCTTGCAAATCTTCAACGACATGGTCTCACTCAAGGCACCACCAAAGACGGTGAAGTCCTGAGCATATACGTAGACAACGCGACCGTCGATGGTACCATGACCAGTGACGACGCCGTCGCCGAGATACTGTTGCTTGTCGAGACCGAAATCGACGGTACGATGGGTCACGAACATGTCAGTCTCTTCGAAGCTGCCTTCGTCGAGCAGGATAGCAATGCGCTCGCGGGCAGTCATCTTGCCCTTCGCATGTTGTGAGTCGATGCGCTTCTGGCCGCCACCGAGACGGGCCTCATTGCGCTTCTCCAACAGTTCTTGTATTTTCTGTTCGATTAACATGATTATATGTTTTTTATTTGTTCTTATCCTCGCAGAGTTCGGTCAGCACACCGAAGGTCGATTTGGGATGCAGGAAGGCAATGCTCAGTCCTTCGGCACCCTTGCGGGGAGCCTGGTCGATGAGACGGATGCCGGCTTCCTTGGCTTCTTCGAGGTGACCTTCAAGGTTCTCGACGGCGAAAGCGATGTGGTGCATACCACCCTTGCCGTTGTTCTTCTCGATGAAAGCGGCGATGGTGCTTTCGGGGCTGGTGGGCTCCAAAAGTTCGATTTTGGTCTGGCCGCAGCGCAAGAAAGCGGTCTTCACCTTTTGGTCGACTACTTCTTCAATGGCATAGCACTTGGTGCCAAGCAGTTTTTCGAAGAAAGGAATGGACTCGTCCAAGCTTGTGACGGCGATTCCAATGTGTTCAATGTGAGAAGGTTGCATGATTTATTCGAATAAATTAAACGTTTAGTGAATTCACGGTGCAAATGTACGATAATTTTGGGGGATTGCAAAAGAATTGTCGCCCCAATTTAATTTTTAGGTCAAATGGTTACATGGAACGGGAAAAACGCCTTTCATTTCAGCAATCCAATCGAATCCAAATCGTGGGCGAAATCTGTAGAAAACCTATCTGTTGCTTTAGGATTAAGGTGAACCGAAACACAGAAATTCAATGTATCATTACATAAGTCATAGTTTTCTGTGTAATTGAGATACTTATAACCGAATCTTTGCGCAACATTCTCAAAATAGTCATTTACTTTATCCATATTTCTCACCTTCTTTGTAGTAGGAGCATATACGGGCGAATTAACCAATAAAACATATACTCCATCTTCTTTACATTCATCAAGATAATCCTCAAATAACGTAATTGCTTCCTTGTCCAAAGCACATGTTATAGAATCCATTGCCGCTACATTTGTCCCGTCCCATTTGCCTTTTTCGGGACTGAAACCTTTATACGCAGGCCTTTCAATATAATGCTTGACTTTTAAGAATTCCAACAAACCATCTTTAATCACTTTTTGATAACCAAAATAGCGGTAAATTGGGCAATACAATTCCATAAATCCATAGCCCATATTCTTCAATTCCTTTCTCATGATAGGGTCATAAACCGTTGGAAAAAACCTTTCAGAATCATGTTGATGTCGGATATCTTGCATAATACTGAGTGTTACAAAATCCACTTGTTGTACTATCAATCTCGGAGTACCATTATGTGCTTTGTAACAATGATATGTTGCAATTTGGGTGTTAATTGGATAACCTCCCAACCCTAAGCTATATGAGTTCACTCCACATATCGAATCGATGATTCTTGGATTAAAGTGTGAGAAGCCTCTGGAATTACCCATGTACAGGACATCACAATTCATGTTGCCTTTAAAAATGTCGCTAAACGTTTGATACCTATAACAATCTGTCTTTCGCAAGCCAAAACTAATCATCATATCCAGCATTACCGCAACCAGTAATACCAAAACGCCAAATCCTAAGATTTTTATTAACTTACGCATATCCCAGATCAGAATTGAAAATAGATAAAGTTTGTTGCATTGCCACCGAAGGCGAAAAGCAAAAACAACACCCCAAAATAAACTGCCCATCTGACGAATCCTTTATTGATGGCGGACAAATCCAATGCATGCAGCTTGTCTCTTTGCAACCATTCCACCACCAACAATACCAATATGTTCATCATAAGCCCTGTGTTTCCTTTGGCTTCAGGTACTGTAAACAAACTTGTATTACACATCCCACAGAAAAACTCCCAAGCCTGTCCAATGCTCTCTGCCCTGAAGATTATCCACCCAATCACCGCCAAGAAGAAAGTCAAAAGCATCCGCCCAGCCTCTTTCAATGTCGGCAAGGCACGCCTTTCAGCCACTTGGTTCGTGTACTTTCTGTTCTTGCCAGTGAGAATTAAAGGTAAAAACAATACAGCATGATAAGCTCCCCAAACGATGAAGGTCCAATTTGCGCCATGCCAAAAACCGCTCAAAAGGAATATGACGAAAGTGTTTCTGATTACCTTAGCCTTCGACACACGGCTGCCACCCAAGGGAATGTAAACATAATCCCTGAACCATGTCGTCAGCGAGATGTGCCACCGGCGCCAAAACTCTGCAATGTCACGGCTGAAATACGGCACGTTGAAGTTGCGCATCAGTTTGATACCGAATAGTTTAGCAGTGCCAATGGCAATGTCGGAATAGCCCGAGAAGTCGCCATAGATTTGGAAAGTGAAGAAGATGGCTGCGAGAAGCAGGGTGCTTCCCGATTGATTTGTATAATCCGCAAACACTTGATTCACATATACCGCACAATTGTCCGCCACCACTATCTTCTTGAACAAACCCCACAGGATTTGCCGCATGCCGTCAACGGCAGTATCATAATTAAATTCCCTTTTTTTCAAGAACTGGGGTAACAAGTTTGTCGCCCTCTCAATGGGACCTGCCACCAGTTGCGGAAAGAATGAGATGAAAGCGAAGAAGGCGATAATATCCTTGGTCGGTTCAATCTTGCCACGATAAACATCGATAGAATAGGAAAGGGCTTGAAAAGTGTAGAACGAGATGCCCACTGGAAGGATCACCTTCAGCAAAAGTCCATCCGTGAAAACATGGAACAGTTGCGCAAACTCCGTAATGAAAAAGTCGTAGTATTTGAAAAGTGCAAGGATGCCGAGGTTCAAGACAATGTTCAGCCACATCCATGTTTTTGACTTTTTCTTCGAATCAGCTTTCCCGATGAGCAACCCGCTGCCCCACGAGCAGAACGAGGTGAAAGCGATGAGCAAAAGGAACCTCCAGTCCCACCAGCCATAGAACACATAGCTCGCCACTACGACGAAGGCATTCTGCAAGCGCAGCTGCCACTTCGACTTGCTGATAAAGCGGTCGAAGACGAACCAATAGAGCAGGAAGACTATCGGCAGGAAGATGGCGAATTGGAGGGAATTGAAAAGCACAGTCTCAAAATTTGCGGCAAAAGTAGTAATAATTCGATTTATGGGAAGAAAAAAGGATATCGAGGAACTTTTTCAAAAAACCTAACAAACACCGAAAGCCGCTCAGAGCGGCTTTCGGTATATCAGCAAAACGATTCTGCTTCAAAAGCGCCAAATAAAGTTGACGGCGTAGGTTGCTGCCGAATAATTGTACCTCGGCGCATACGTGGAGAAATCAAGCGTGACATGCTTGCCGAAGTCAAAGGCAAGACCGTTTTTGCCTCCCCAATAAAAGCCGCTATTATACGAATCGTAACCAAACATCAATCCAGTATGGGGATAAACCTTGAAGAAGTCGGGGCCAATGGCAACACCGATTTCAGGAATGCCAAATACACCCAGTTGTCTGCGTGAGTCCGGATTGTTTTTCGAAGCAGGGATAAAAAAACCATGAGCCTCGCCTCCTACCGCAATAGAAATAAACGAATTCCTGTTGTAGTTGCGGAAACCAAAAGTGGCCCCTACTCCCGTCCTGTCGCTGAAATTGGTTATCACGCCCACACCCGCGTAAGGAACAGACCTCCTTTGGGCGGAAGCGCCAACACAAATCGCAAAAACGGCAACCAAAAGTAAGATAGTCTTTTTCATCTTTGTCGTAAATTATAGTATTTGAATCACTTATGCACCCTACGGATGAAGTCCTCCACCTCAGGTACGCCGCCTTGATAGACAAGGTAGCCGTTGTAGGGCTCTCTTGGAGTGATTTCGCTGTTGACGGGGGTGAGCATGATGTTCTTCACCTCTTCCCTGTCGTGTGTCTGACCCAATGCCCAGCCCAACTTGATGTAGGCGGTCTCAGCAAGCATGTTCTGAGCCGGGATGATACCACGGTTCATCAAGTCGCGGCCCGTGTCGTACACGAACATGTGGGCATAACCCCATATGGTCTGAACGGTCATATACTGGTGCACGCCCTTGTCGGTGGCGCGTTGGATAGCATCAAACATTCCTTTGTTGACATGACCCAATCCCGTGCCGTCCCAAACGATGCCCTTGTAGCCGTTATCGACCAGTGCGTCAAGCACATCAGGCTTCATACCGGGGTAGTAGTAAAGGATAGCCACTCTGTCGTCGAAGGTAGGGATAATCTTCACGTCGCGGTCCTGACGACGGTGGTTGTAGACTTCCTTAATCGGCACCACGCCATTCTTTCTGTCCACAGTAGCGACAGGCGTGTCGCCAATGGTGCGGAAGGTGCTGCGGTACGAGGAGTGCATCTTACGCACACGCGTACCACGGTGCAGGAAGCCATACTCATCTGAGGTGGGACCGAACATGCAGACCATCACCTCAGCCACATCACCGTGACCAGCTGCCGTCATAGCGTGCATCAGGTTCAAGGCGGCATCCGATGAAGGACGATCTGAAGAACGCTGTGAGCCTACCAGTACAATCGGCACGGGAAGATTCTGACACATGAAGGTCAAGGCGGCGGCGGTGTGAGCCAACGTATCGGTTCCGTGACCAATCACAATGCCGTCGATGCCGTTCTGGATCTCTTCGCCAATCTTCTTGGCCAAGGCGATGTACTCCTTGGGCGACATGTTCTCAGAGAACACGGCAAACACCTTCTCGGTGTCGAGGTTGCAGATGTCGGCCAGTTCCGGCACAGCGCCATACAGCTCACCAGGCGAGAAAGCGGGAATCACGGCACCCGTGCGGTAGTCCAAACGCGAGGCGATGGTACCACCCGTGCCGAGCAGCTTCACATGCGGAAGTCCCTCGGTGTAAGGGAATTCCTTCTCCGGGATGTGGTAGTTGGCTTTCTTGTAGTCAAGCTCCACCATGCTGGTGATGGTGCTGATGTCGACACCGATGTTGTAGCCCGTGTTGACCTTCATCACGATGTGCTGGTCGTCCTGGAAGGCGGCGCGAGGCAGAATCGTGCCTTTGAAGAGGCCGCCCGTGGTCTGGCACTCGGCCTGACTCCACACGCGGCAGTTGTATTTTTTGAGCACCTCAAGTGCGGCGCCCCAATATCCTTGGAAAAAATCTTCAGCCATGTTCTTCTTTATTTGATGTTGTTAGCCAATTCTTTCATTTCGATGTTACCCATCGCTTCCGTCATCTGACCCATGATCCAGTTCATGCGGTCGAGGTCGGTGCACGACTTCTTCTTCGGCACGAATCCGGCGCAGAGGTTGTCAAGCTTGGTCAGCAGGTCGTCCTTGGCATAGCGCTTGAAGCCCATCTTGTCGAGTACCTCCTGCATGGGCAGCAAAGCGTCTTCCACCAAAGCGGGAGCCATATTCCAAGCCAGACGGTAATCCAGTTCTTGCTCTTTCAAGAAAGCGAAGAGGTTATATAAGGTCTCGCCGTTGAACTTCGAAGCGGGGTTCTTGCCCAAGAGGTGCTTGAGCCTCATACCCACAAAGCGACCCACGGTGCGTCCATCGACGCCCAGTTTCTCAACGATTTCGGCGATGATGGGGAACCAGTTCTTCGCGAAGATGTAGCGGAAGCAATCCTCCGGCACATTCCACTCCTTGAGTTTGTAGTAGCGGTCGATGATTTCTGTGGGCAGCTCTGCACGCATGGCCTTGATGAAAGCGGGGTCGAGCGGGATGGGAGCCGAGTCGGTGTCGGGATACATACGGTCGGCACCAGGCAACACACGTTCGAAGATGGTGATGCCGTTGCAGATGGCTTTACGGGTNNTCTTCCTTGGGGCCCCAAACGAGGATGAGGGCATCTTCGTCGGTGGCATGGAGTCTCTTGCCGAGTTTGTGCCATTGGGCATGGGTCAGCACGGGTTCCAGCATCTCGTCGTGGAGCATGTTGGGACGTTCGAGGCAGGCGATGACCTTCAGGCGGTCGGCAATCTCGTCGGCAAACATTTTGCCAGGTTGGGTGAAGTGTGAAAGCACACCACGGAACTTTGGCAGCTTGATGAGCTTCATGGCACCACCTTTGGCTTTGTTGTCAAGGATGGGCATGTAGTCGGTTGGGAACGACACGTCGGCCACTTCCACTTTCCAGCCTTCCTTACCCACTTCGCGGTTGAGGCGCTCTTGCAGCTGCACCAACGACCACTGGCGGAAGCACTCGTTGTGCGACAGCTCAGGAATCCACTTGGCGTGTTGCACGCCCTTCAGCTCGATGCGGGTGCCGCCCGTGCAGCTCACGTTGACGTCCTGACGGCCTGCGCCCATGCCCGTGCGGACCAATCCCGTGGAACGGCCGAGGAAGCGGATGTATTCGCAAGTCTCGCGCAGCTCATCGGGGTTCTTGCAGTCGGGATAGGTGACGGTCTCAATCAACGGCACACCAAGGCGGTCGGTCTGATAGACGCGGCGGTGGCCAATATCACTAATCTCGCGGCAGGCATCCTCTTCGATGCTCAACTGAATCAGGCGGATGTCCTTCTTGGGCAGTTTCAGCAGACCCTCAACGCCCACGATGGCGGTACGCTGGAAGCCTGTCGGGATGGAGCCGTCGAGGTATTGCTTACGGGTGATATGCACCTCGCCCACGATGTTCAGGTTCGAACGCAGGGCGATGA
>LXOW01231146.1_pt1 | contig 11000 bp, 8 predicted proteins | sample 1368591 | NCBI WGS metagenome assembly LXOW01 (sample SAMN04884650, study PRJNA319009) | bovine gut metagenome | isolation source: Cow rumen | host: Bos taurus | place: Italy: Legnaro (PD) | collected 2014-07-09
AAAAAAACTGTGCCTGTTTTACTTAGCTTGGAAAAACGAGCGACGATGGTTATATTTGTGAAAGAAAACAAGAGAATATGAAAAAAACTGTTTTCATGCTTGCGGCACTGGTTGCACTGGGCGCTTGCGGATCGAATGAAGATAAGGACGCTGCAATCGGCGGCGTAGAAGTAGAACTCAAAAACCCCATCATTTCCGGTTTTAACCCGGACCCTTCCCTGGTGGCGGTGGGGGAGGATTACTATCTTGTAAATTCCACGTTCCACTATTTCCCGGGTGTTCCGGTGTATCACAGCCGCGATTTGCAGAACTGGGAACAGATCGGCAATGTGCTGGACCGTCCTTCCCAGCTCCCGCTGGTGGAGGCCAACGCTTCGCGGGGTATCTATGCGCCCACCATCCGCTATAACGACGGCACGTTCTATATGATTACCACCAACGTGGGGGACAAGGGCAACTTTATGGTGACCGCTACTAATCCGGCCGGTCCCTGGAGCGAACCTATCTGGCTGGAGCAGCCGGGAATCGACCCTTCGCTCTATTTTGAGGATGGGAAGTGCTACATGGTATCCAACCCGGATAACACCATTACCTTGTGCGAGATCGACCCGCTTACCGGCGCCACTTTAAGCCCCGGCAAAGCCCTTTGGAAGGGTACGGGAGGCCGATATCCGGAAGGCCCGCATGTCTATAAGCGCGATGGCTGGTATTACCTGCTCATCTCGGAAGGGGGCACGGAACTGGCGCATAAGCTCACCATTGCCCGGAGCCGTAACATCTATGGGCCTTATGAGGCCAATCCCGCCAATCCCATCTTTACGCATTGCTCGCTGGCAGCCCAGTATAGTAATATCCAGGGTACGGGACATGGGGATCTTTTCCAGTCGGCGGATGGCTCCTGGTGGATTGTATTCCTGGCCTATCGCCGTTATGGCGGCGGTGAATTCCACCACCTGGGCCGGGAGACCTTCCTGGCGCCTGTTGCCTGGGAGAAAGGCTGGCCGGTGGTGAACGACGGGCAGCCTGTCGCAGAGACCATGAAAGTGCGGATGAGCGCCGTGCCGGAAGCCCCCAAACCTGCCGACATGCATTATGATTTCTCTACCATCGGTCCGGAGTGGATGCATATCCAGCATCCGGTAACGGAGAACTATTCGGCAAAAGACGGGGTTCTCACACTAACGGGGAACGGTGACGGTTTTGACTGGGGTGGCTGGCATCCCACCGCTTTGCTGCGCCGCCAGAAGGCTGCAGAATGCCGTTTCGGCACCCAGGTTACGCTGCTGGAAGACGGAGAAGCCGGCCTGGCCATCTATCAGTCGCACAACGGCCACATGGAGTACTTTGTCCGCCGCGAAGGAAAGCGCTGCCAGGCCGTCCTTCGTATCCGGCTCTACAGCATTCTCCACGAGCAGGCTGTCGCCTCGATTCCGTCCCCTTCGGCCCGGCTGGATGTGCTGGCCCATGAAGACTATTACGAGTTCCTGCTGGATGGCCAGCCGTTCGGAACCATGGACGCCAAGCTGATAAGCACCGAGATGGCCGGCGGCTTCACAGGCGTTACCATCGGCCCTTATTGTCGTTTAGGAAAGGCCGCTTTCAAGGGGTTTGATTATCAGGAATAGGTTGCTTATTCCTTAGCCTTGGCTACCACCGGCTCCAACCAGCGGTTTAGCAGAGGGTCGGTCACGTGCATGCAGGCTCCGGTGAGGACGGCCTGGATAAGGGTGCCTTCCCGGACTACCATGGTGTGGCCATTGCCAGTAAGAAGGCCGAAGAACCACAGGGCCAGCAGTACCGTAATGATCACCAGCGCCACGTCCATGAGGATTTTGACAACGGAAAAGCGCGCGCGTGTGCGCACAGTGATGATGTACAGGGTGTTGTCGGCCGGGAGAATCCATCCCTGGCCCACTACTTCCAGGCGGATGCCCACGGCGGTGAGCACCACGGCACCCAGGCACAGCAGGATTTGCACCACGTAGTTGGTGGCAGGGGACTGCAGGGCGTCAAACAACCAGATGGCACCGTCCACCATATAGCCGAAAATGAGGATGGGCAGCACTTGCATCACATGTGCCCATTTGAAGTCTTTGCGAAGGATGGCGGCCTGCAGCACGATGAACAGCAAGTTGAATATCCAGGTGAACGTGCCCACGGAAACATGGGTGAAACGGAGGCTCAGGACGGTAGGGATGCAGGAAAGGGGAGCGATGCCCAGGTTGGATTTGATGGACAGGCCCACGCCCAACGCTACTACCAGAAGTCCCAGGGTGGAGATTCCGTAACGGACAAGAAGGCTATTGGTTTTGTTGTTCATAATCAATGTGGTTTACTGAATTACGAAGGTAGGAAGAAAAAAAGACATATCCAAAGGCGGGAAAAATACCTGCGAATCTCTTGACCAAACGGAACGGAATGGTTATATTTGTAGTTCGTAATGGCTAATTAAAATTTGCACCATGATTGTAAAAGCATTTGTCCTCAAACAGCGCTCCATCGAGAAGATTGCCCGTCTGTGCGGGCCGGATACCATTGCCGTTATCCGGCCGCAGCGCACCATCGAAGGCATGTTCCGCGAAGCCATCCGCAAGACCATTAAGGAGAAGAAATCGGCCCATGAGGATCTGGAAGCCATCCAGAAGTACTTCCTGGCCATGTCCGTCAAGCCTGCCTATACAGAGATGGTGGAAAAAACCATCGACACCATTTCCACGTATCTGCGGGAGGCCATGTACGTACAAACTTCGTCCATCGCCATCGAGGACTATGTCATGGCCAAATGTGCCCGCCTGTGCGCGGAGGCCGTGAACCAGCACGTGCAGGGGAAACTTCTGGATGGCACAGAGCTCATGATTTGCAGCAGTGACTCCAAAGGCGAGCAGCACTTTGACTGGAACGCCTCCAAAGAGCAAATCATAGCCCGCTGTCAAGGCAACGGCCCGCTGGTGATTTCCGGCGGTTACGGCCGGCTCACTTCCGGTTACGTGGTACGCGTGGGCAAAGACGGCGCCCATCTGATGGCCGCGCTCATCGCCGCCGTTTTAAAGGCAACCACCATCGAATTCCATGTGGAAGCCCATGGCGTAGAAGGCCAGGAGGCCATCACCTACGACGAAGCCGCGCACTACTGTGCATCGGACCGCGCTCCTTTCTCTTCCTATGCCATCTGGCCGGCCAAGAATGCGGGCATTCCCATTGTGGTAAAAGATATTGAGGACGACCAATTTGCCGGAACGCTCATCTCGACGGGTTCCGCGCACAAAACGGCGGTGCTCTCGGACAAAGACCTGGACCTCATTACGGTCTATGGAACGGGCCTTCTGGGCCGCGTGGGCATGTCCGGCGCCATTTTCTCCTGCCTGGCATCGGCCGGGGTCAATGTGCGTTTCATCGCCCAAACCTCTTCCGAATATTCTATCAGCTTTGCCGTGCGCTCCCAGGAGCAGGAAAAGGCCCAGTCGGCCATTCGGGGCCTGTTCAAGGACAATCCGCTGCTCCCACTGGACGACGTTGTGGTGCTCAACCAGGCGGTAGGCATCGTCACGGTGTTTGGCAGCCGCATGCGCAACCTGCCCGGCACTTCCGCTGCCGTTTACAGTAAACTGGGAGAAGCCGGCATCAACATCATCGCCAGTGCCCAGGGCGGGGAAGAGCTCAGTATCTCCGTGGTGGTCGCCGCCGAAGATGTGGACAAAGCCGCAAACGTGATTGCTAAGTAATTCACCCTTAGGCATTTATAAGATAATCCTCGTTCGAAATCTGAACGAGGATTATTCTGTAATGTGTTGTAGGTGAAGTGGTTAGCTGTCACCTATTTGATGATGCCCTCTTCCTTGAACACCTTGGTGAGGGCCTCTACGGCGCGGTCTACCTGTTCGCGGGTATGCGTGGCCATGAGGGAGAAGCGGATGAGCGTGTCTTCCGGGGCGCATGCCGGCGGAATCACCGAATTGATGAACACGCCCTCGTCAAAGGCACGTTTGGTGACGATGAAGGTCTTTTCCATGTCGCGCACGTACAGCGGGATGATGGGGCTTTCCGTATCGCCAATCTCGAAGCCGGCGTCCTTGAAGCGACGGAGGGCATAATTGGTGACATCCCACAGGTTGGTGATGCGCTTGGGTTCCTTCTGGATGATATGCAGGGCTTCCAGGGCCGATGCCGTGGCGGCCGGCGTATCCGAAGCCTGGAAAATGTACGTACGGGCCGTATGGCGCAAGTAATTGATAATGACGCTGTCTGCGGCGATGAAACCGCCGATGGCCGCCAGGCTCTTGGAGAAGGTACCCATGATAAGGTCGATCTCCTTGGTGAGGTGGAAGTGGTCGCACACGCCGCGGCCCTGCTTGCCAAAGACACCCAGGCCGTGGGCTTCGTCCACCATGATGGCTACATTGTCGTACTTGTGCTTGAACTCCACGATCTCCGGCAGTTTGGCCAGGTCTCCTTCCATGGAGAACACACCGTCCACCACGATGAGCTTCACGGCATTCTTGGGGCAGCGTTTGATGCAGCGCTCCAGGTCTTTCATGTCGTTGTGCTTGTAGTGGAGGCTCTTGGCGAAGGACAGGCGGCGGCCGTCCACGATGGAGGCGTGGTCGCGGTCATCGCAAATGATGAAATCGTCCTTGGTGAGGAGCTGGGGAATGACGCCGCTGTTCACGGTGAAGCCGGTGGAGAAAACCAGGGCCTCGTCCTTGCCCACAAACGTGGCGAGTTCTTTTTCCAATTGAACGTGAATGTCCAGCGTGCCATTCAGGAAACGGGAGCCGGCGCAACCGGAACCGTATTTTTTCAGGGCTTCGATGCCGGCGTTGATGACGCGCTCGTCACCGGTGAGGCCGGTATAGGCGTTGGAACCGAACATGAGGATTTGCTTGCCATCCATGGTAACTTCGGTGCCCTGTTTGCTGGTGATTTGGCGGAAGTAGGGATAAATCCCTCTTTCCTGCATCTTCTGCGGAAGGTCATATTTGGCCAGTCTCGCGTGTAAAAGTCCCATATATACTGTAGGTTTTAGTCTGATTAAACATGCAAAAATACTAATTTTTTTTGTATCTGAACATTTGTGGGGATTTTTTCGTACCTTTGAGGGCTTATTAAAATTTGATTATGGAAGAGCGTAAACTCAATTTTCTGGAAGAAATCATAGAGAAAGACCTTGCCGAAGGCAAAGTAGACAGCATCATGACCCGTTTCCCGCCGGAGCCCAACGGTTACCTGCACCTGGGACACGCCAAGAGTATCTGCCTCAATTTCGGCCTGGCGCAGAAGTACGGCGGCAAAACCAACCTCCGTTACGACGACACCAACCCCACCAAGGAAGACACCGAGTACGTGGACTCCATCAAGGAGGACATCAAGTGGCTGGGCTTCCAGTGGGACAAGGAACTGTACGCCAGCGATTACTTCGACCAGCTCTACGCCTGGGCGGAGGAACTCATCCAGCGCGGGCTGGCCTATGTAGACGACCAGAACCAGGACGAAATCCGCGCCGGCCGCGGCACCGTGGACAAACCCGGTACGCCCAGCCCCTGGCGGGACCGTTCCGTGGAGGAAAACCTCAAGCTCTTCCGCGAGATGAAGGCCGGCAAGTATGCCGAGGGTGAGAAGGTGCTCCGCGCCAAGATCGACATGGCCCATCCCAACATGATGTTCCGCGACCCGCTGCTGTACCGCATCAAGTTTGCGCACCATCACCGCACCGGGGACAAGTGGTGCATCTACCCCATGTACGACTTCACCCACGGCCAGTGCGATTCCATCGAGCACATCACCCATTCCATCTGCACCCTGGAGTTCGACGTGCACCGTCCGCTGTACGACTGGTTCATCGAGACGCTGGGTATCTATCCCTCTCACCAGTACGAGTTTGCGCGCCTTAACCTCACGTACACCTTGATGTCCAAGCGCAAGCTCCTGGAGCTGGTGCAGAAGGGTCTTGTGAGCGGCTGGGATGACCCCCGTATGCCCACCCTCTGCGGTGTGCGCCGCCGCGGCTACACGGCCAAGGCCCTGCGCATGTTCTGCGACAAAATCGGCGTGAGCAAGCGCGACCAGCTCATGGACCTGCAGCTGCTGGAGTGGTGCGTCCGCCAGGACCTCAACGAGCGCTCCAACCGCTACATGGTGGTGCAGGATCCCGTCAAGCTCACCATCACCAACTGGCCGGAAGGCAAGGTGGAGTGGTTCGACTGCCCGCTCAACCCGGCAGAACCGGACGGTGCCAAGCGCCGCGTTCCGTTCACCGGAGAGCTCCTTATCGACCGTGCCGATTTCATGGAAGACGCCCCCAAGAAGTTCTTCCGCCTCAAGCCGGACGGCGAGGTCCGTCTCAAATACACCTACATCGTCAAGTGCAACGAGGTCATCAAGGACGAGAACGGCGACGTGGTGGAACTCAAGTGCACCTACGACCCTTCACCGGAATATCGTTCCGTCAAGGGCACCATCCATTGGGTGAGCACCCAGTTCGCCAAGGAGCTGGAAGTCCGCAATTACGACAAGCTCTTCACCCTGGCAGACATGTCCCAGGTGCCGGAAGACAAGGACTACAAGGACTTCCTGAATCCGGAATCCCTGGTCATTGGCAAGGGCTGGGCGGAACCCGCTCTCCTTGAGGACAACTCCGGCATCGCCGTGCAGTTTGAACGCACCGGCTACTATGTTGCCGATAAGGACTCCACGCCGGAGCACCCCGTCTTCAACAAGACGACGGCCCTGAAGGACTCTTACAAACCGGAATAATCGCCGCGCTATCGGCGGAACAGCAAGCCCAGAAGCGGCTTGAACTGGCGGGTGAGGACCAACGCCAGCAGGTAAGTTGCACCCATGAGGGCGCTCTTGGCGGCGAAGGAGCCCACCAGCGGAAGCGTCGGCAGGAAGGTGCAGCCATATCCGGCCAGGGCCACGGCCGCCATCACGCAAAGGTCCGGCAGCAGCCCCTTGAGGAACTCCCGCGTGCGGAAACCGAAGGACAGGTGCACGAGGATGTAGAAAGTGGCCACAAACTGCAGGTTATAGGCGATGGCCACGTTCCGCGCCACGGCCACAATGCTGCCTTCCACCAGACCGGCGATGATGAACACCACCACCAGGACGGCATTCATGCTGCCGCTCCAGAGCAGTCGCCGGGTATCTCCCAGGCTTTGGAAAATGGTTCCTGCCGATGACAGAATCATCTGCGCCCACATGGCCAGCGCCATCCACTGGAGGCAGGGGATAGCGGGAAGCCACTGTTTTCCGTACAGGATGGGAATGATTTCCTCACTGGCAAACCAGAAAAACGGCGTAATGAACGCTCCCAGCAGGGACAGCACTTTCACTACCTGCCGATACTTGTCATAAATATACGCTTTGTCGTTCTGGTGCTCCGACAGGATGGGATGCAGCACCGGCGTAATCACGTGGGTGAGGTTGTTCACCGGGTACAGCATCAGTTTGTAGGACTTGTCGTAGTAGCCCAGCTGTGCAGCGCCCATATACTTGCCGATGAGCAGGTTATCCAGATTGCGGGCAAAGTAGTTCACCAGGTTGAAACCAAACAGGTAACTGGAGTAGGAGCGGATTTTCTCCAGGCTGGCGCGGCTGGGTTTCCGGGCCATGGGCGGCCGTGTGGAGAAGTAGTTCCAGCCGAAGATGAACACGGCATCCAGGATGGCTTGCACCGCCAGGGCGTAATATTTCAGGCCGAGAAGCGCCAACACAATACCCACAATGCCTGAAGTGAGGCAGGCGCACAGGATGCGAAGGGCCACCTTCTTGAACTCTTTCTGCTTGAGCAGCAAGGCGTTGGGAACAACATTGAGTGTATTGAAGAACAGCTGGATGGACAGCAGCATGCCCACCGGCACCAGGGCCTGGTTGCCGTAAAAATGGGCCATGGGGAAGGACAGCAGCGCAAAGGTGCCCATGAGCACCAGCCCCAACCGCAGCGAGAAGGCAAAGATATTGCCGATATCGTCCCGGCTCAGTTCTTTGTTCTGGATGATGCCGGCGCCCAGTCCCATGTCCGAGAGCAGGCTGAAGAAGGTGGTGAACACCATCGCAACCGCCACGACGCCAAAGTCTTCCGGCACGAGGATACGGGCCAGCGCCGCATTGAACAGCAGGCGCAGCACCAGCGTGGAATAACGGGCGGCGGCATTCAGGTAAACCGCATTTTTGATGGAAGAAGTGGCCATGCGTCAGCGGTTCATCAGGTTAAGCAGGACCTCCATGGAACGGACGCTCTCCTGCAGTTTCATTTTCTCTTTCCGGGCCGGAGTCCGGTAAGCCTTATTGGTGGCGATATCCTCCAGGTGCTGCACTTGGATCTGGGGGCTATACAGCAGGCGAAGGCCTTGCTGCAGGCATTCGTAATGCAGGATATCCTCCTCGAAATAGAGGAAGGTGCCCGGATGGAAAGCGTATTCCCGCACACGGATGAAATCCTGCGAGAACACGAAACAAGCCCCGTGCAGGACCACATCCCAGGCCGGCTCCTGCCACTGTACAGGTTCAGGAACCGGGGCCGGGCGGAAAGCCCGTTTGATTTGCCATTTGAAGCGCCTCCAGCCAAAGTGATGGAGGTTTTTCCGGTAACGTTCCAGACGGGAGAGCAATTCCTCCCGGGTAAATCCCTGCCGATGGGCGGGGTTCTGGTGCGTTCCAGAGCCTGGATTCAGGATATCCGGCCCCAGCACGGCAAACGGCGTTGCCTGATAAATGTTTTTTACCTTGTCGATGAACGACGCATCCGGAATGAGGACGTCGTTGTTGAGGACCACGATGAAATCGCAGGAAAAATGCTTCCGTAAATGGCTGTATCCCAGATTGTTGCCGCGCGCGAAGCCTTCGTTGTGCAGGGCCAGGAGCACGGTGACTTCCGAGTTACCGGCAAAATGCTCCGCCAGGCGCTGCCCGGAGCCGTTCGGGGAGGCGTTGTCCACAATGACGATGTGCTTTTCCCCGGCAAGCCCCAGGAGACTTTCCGTGCACTGCAGCGTCATCTCGTACGCCAGGTAATGGAGAACGACAAATCCTGTCATAACAACAAACAAAGGTAATGATTTTGTGCTTTCCTTGCAAAATGTTAATTTTGTATCGGCATGAAAAAAGTGATTTATACCGTCCTTACGGGGAACTATGACCATCTGGTGCAGCCGGAGGTGATTGACCCCGCGTTCGACTATGTCTGCTTCACGGACAGGGCCGGGCAGGACGGTGTATGGCAGTTGCGGGAGATCCCTTTTGCGTCATCGAACCCTATTCTGCGGGCCCGTTATGCCAAGCTGCACCCGCATCTGCTGCTGCCGGAATACGAACTTTCCGTTTTCATGGATGCCAACCTCTGCATCACCGGCGAGGCGTTTTACGAGCGTATATCGACCCTGGAGGAAGCTCCGCTGGCCCTTTTGGAGCATCCTTCGCGGGACTGCGTGTACGAGGAGCTCCGCTACTGCTACCTCAAGGACAAACTCTCCACCCGCGCTGCCAAAGGCCTTTTGTGTCGATACAAACAGATGGCTATGCCGCGTCACTTCGGGCTCTATGAGACCAACGTGGTGCTGCGCCGGCACAAGGAAGCTGCTGTCGTGGCCCTGGACGAGCAATGGTGGACCCTGCTGGAAGCTTCCCGCTGCACGCGGGACCAGCTGAGCCTCACTCCGGCGCTGTACCTGGAAGGCCTGCAGGCCTCGCTCCTGCTGGGCCCGGGCCTGAACGCCCGCAACGTGCCGTATATCCGTTATTCGCTCCACCCGCTAACGGGCAAGGAGAATGTGCCCGGAAAGCTCAACTGGGCCAATCTAAAGTACAACCTGCGCCTGCTGTGGCGCAAATTCATGCTGCTATGGCTCAGGTAAGTGTTGTCATTGTGTGCATGGGCGACCCTGCCGTGCACCTGTATGCCTGCCTGGACAGCCTGGCTGCTCAAAACCGGACTCCGCTGGACGTCTGGGTGGTGGCCTATCTCATGAGCGCGGAGCAGCGCAAAGCCCTCGCCGCCCGCTATCCCTCCGTGCACCTGGTAGAGAGCAATGAGGTGCGGGGCTTCGCGGAGAATAACAACCTGGCACTCAGGCAGATAGGTGGCGAATACTGTTTTATCGTCAATGACGATACCCTCCAGTCCATGCCGGTTGTGGACCGCCTGCTGGCCGATTTTTCCAAGTTGCCGGAAAATGCTGCCGTGGTGCAGCCCAAGATTGTTTTCCCGGACGGCCGGGTGCAAACCTGTGGCCGCACGCCCTGGACCGCCTGGCGCTACGCCAAGCACTACCTCCATTGGGTTGACGAAGGAAAGACGGAGGGAATTTTCAGGCCCACGTCCGAAGAAAAATATTTTTCGTGCGGTTGCTCGAAAAACCATTTTTCTTCGGACATCGCAACGCCTACGCTCGAAAATGAACTATTTCGAACCTATACATTAAATGGTGCATGCTTTCTGATTAATACAGAGGTGTTTAGGAAGATGGGGTGGTTCGACGAACGGTATTTCTTTACGCCGGAGGATATTGCGTTGGGGCATAAGCTGAATGAGGCAGGGTATACGGTTTGGGCCGATGCCGACGTGGTTATCACCCACCTCGCAGGCCGCACGGCCGGTCCCATGGAGGCGGCTATCAAGCCGGCGCGCGTAAAAGGCTCCTTGCTCTTCTACGGGGAAGGGAAGTGGCTGAAAACGAAAGCCTTGGCTTTGTTTATCTGGTGCGTCGAAGCNNTTCCGGCCATGAAAAAAGTCCTTGTCATAGTTGTCACTTACAACGGCATGCACTGGCTGGAGCGCTGCCTGCGCTCCGTGGCAGGAGATCCCTCGGCTTCGCTCGGGATGACAACAGACGTGTATGTCTGGGACAATGACTCCACGGACGGCAGTGCAGACTACGTGGCAGCGCATTTCCCGCAGGCGCATCTGGTCCGCAGCGCAGAGAACCTGGGCTTTTCCAAGGCCAATAACATGGGCTTCGAATGGGCCATCAAAAAAGGCTACGACTACGTCTACCTCCTCAATCAGG
>LXOW01418513.1_pt1 | contig 11000 bp, 9 predicted proteins | sample 1368591 | NCBI WGS metagenome assembly LXOW01 (sample SAMN04884650, study PRJNA319009) | bovine gut metagenome | isolation source: Cow rumen | host: Bos taurus | place: Italy: Legnaro (PD) | collected 2014-07-09
ATCGGCTATCAGGTGGCCCTGTTCGTGCACAAGGCCGCCGTAACCCGTATAGCCGCCAACCGGGACCGTCCGGACACCGTCTATGTGGTGGACCGGGCTTTGGCCGAAGAGATACTGACGTCCTTGCCGGAAGAAGACACCTCCGGCAAAACGCCCGTTATCATCCGTCGCAATGCACCTCATTCCAAAGAAGTCATGGCCATGCGGGAGAAAGCGGTTCCACGGGCTGTGGAGAGTTTCCGCTTCAATCCCAATACGGTAAGCGTGGAGGACCTGCAGCGGCTGGGGTTCAGTTCCAAGCAGGCGCAAGCCATTGAGAACTATCGGCTTAAGGGTGGCCGATTCCGCCGTCCGGCCGACTTTGCCAAAAGTTATGTGGTGGCCGACAGCGTCTTCGAGCGCCTTGCGCCTTACATCGACATCCCCCGGCTGGACATCAACCGGGCCGACAGTTCGGCCCTGTTGGGCCTTCCCGGCATCGGCCCTTATTTCGCCGCCCAAATAGTACGCTACCGGGAACGGCTGGGCGGTTACTCCACGCCGGAACAGTTGCTGGAAATCCGGAACTTCAGTCCGGAGAAACTGGAAGGCCTGCAGGACCTCATCACCTGCTCGGCTCCGGAGCCTTTCGGCCTTTGGACGCTCCCGGAGGCCGATCTGGCCCGCCATCCCTACCTCTCCAAGGCCGAGGCGCACAGTATTGTGCTCTACCGGCAGCACAACCCGCCGGAGGCCTGTACGCTGGAAGGGTTACAAAAAGCCGGCGTGCTCTCCGAGGAACACGCCGGGCTGCTGTCCCGTTGTCGCATCGCCCCGGCAGAGTAGCCACTGAACGGTCTTGCGCGCAAAAAGAGCCGAAAACGTAACCAAGACCGTAAACGGTATGCGACAGGGGAGGAGAACAGGGCGGGGCACATTGGTTTTTCGGCGGGAATTTCTTACATTTGTACTTATGAAAGAAAAGCTGCTGGGAAAGACACCGGAGGAGCTGAAGGCGGTGGCGCTGGAGGCGGGTTTGCCTGCGTTTGCGGGGAAACAGATGGCCCAGTGGCTGTACCAGAAGCGTGTGGGCGGCATCGCGGAGATGACCAACCTGTCCAAGCAGGGCAGGGAAGCCCTGGAACAGCGGTACGAGGTAGGTCTGTCCCGGCCGCTGGATGTGCAGACATCTTCCGACGGCACGCGCAAATACCTGTTCCCGGTGGGCGGAGACCCTGTCAACGCCGTGGAGGCGGTGATGATCCCGGACCAGGACCGCAAGACCTTGTGCGTTAGCAGCCAGGCCGGCTGCAAGATGGGTTGCAAGTTCTGCATGACGGGCCGGCAGGGATTCCACGGCAATTTGGATGCGGCCGATATCCTCTCGCAGTTCTTTGCCATCGAAGAGGCCGGGGAACTGACCAACGCTGTTTTCATGGGAATGGGCGAGCCGCTGGACAACTGGGAGACGGTGAAGCGGGTGACGGAGGTCCTGACGGCTTCCTGGGGCCTGGCCTGGAGCCCCAAACGCGTGACGCTGAGCACCATAGGCGTGCTGCCCAAACTGAAACTGTTTTTGGATGAAAGCAAGTGCCACCTGGCCGTGAGCCTGCACAATCCCTTCCCGGAAGAGCGGGAGGAANNCATGCCGACGGCCTGGTGAAACTGCTCCGGGGCCTGGAATGCCGGGTGAACCTGATCCGTTTCCACCGCATACCGGATTTCCCCTTCGGCCCTGTTCCCCCGGAGCAGATGGAAGCCTTCCGGGACCGGCTGAACCGGGGCGGACTCACCGCCACCATCCGTGCCTCCCGGGGGGAGGATATTTTTGCTGCCTGCGGCCTTTTGGCCGGTAAACATAACGAACGATGAAAAAAATCCTTTTTGTGCTCGCAGGCCTTTGCCTGTCCCTTGCTACGCTGTCGGCCCAAGTTGAAGGAGTGCCGGAATCTTCCACCTTCGGCCTGGACGAAAAAGACGCCGCCGCCGTGCGGGCCATCCGCTACAAGATGGCCCAGGTCCGTAAATCCCGTCCTACCGTTGCGCTGGTCCTGTCCGGCGGCGGTGCCAAGGGGGCGGCCACGGTGGGTGTGCTCAAGTACCTGGAACAGTACGATTTCCCCATCGACATGATTGTGGGGACCAGTATCGGCGGCCTGGTGGGAGGCATTTATGCGCTGGGTTATGATGCGGATTACATGGAAGCCCTGTTCAAGAACATGGACTGGAGCGTAGCTTTGAGCGACAAGGTGGATGCCTCGTACATCCCCTATTCCCGTATCCGCTACAAGGAGAAGTTCCTGCTCTCTTTCCCTTCTATTACAAGGAGGACGACTACAAGAACTTCCTCCAGGGAGACATGCCCTTTGCGGCCGGCCGTTCCCGTGAAATCCACCTGGGTGCGGGCGAAGGGGAGGACATCAGCAGCCTGGCCCGAGGAAGCCTCATGGGGAGCCTGCCTTCGGGTTTCGTCTTCGGCCAGAACGTGAACCAGATCATTACCTCGCGCACGGCGGGCTACAGCGATGATATCGACTTTTTCACCCTGCCCACTCCGTTTGTCTGCGTGGCTACGGACATGGCTTCCGGCAAGGCCAAGGTCTGGCACAACGGATCCATCAACCTGGCCATGCGTTCCACCATGTCCATTCCGGGCCTGTTCGCCCCCGTTCGGACGGACGGTATGGTGCTGGTGGACGGCGGCATGCGCAACAATTTCCCGGTGAACATCGCACGGGAGATGGGTGCCGATATCGTCATCGGCGTGGATCTGTCGGGCGAAACTGCCGGTGCCGAGGAAATCCAGAACCTGGGCGACATCCTCATGTCCACCATGAACCTCTTCGACGACGATGTTTTCAACTACAACATCCAGAATGCGGATGTGCGCATCCATCCGGATATGACGGGCTATAACATGCTCAGTTTCAATCGCGAAGCGGTGGATATCATGTATGAAAGGGGCTATGAGGCCGCCAAGGCGATGAAACCGCAGCTGGATGCGGTGCGCCATCGGCTGGGCAAGGCCCGCCGCCGCCTGAACAACAAGCCCGCGGTGGACCTGAACGCCCATTCCGTTCTGATCGAGGACGTGGACATTGTGGGCGTAGGGGAGAAGGAGGCCGAATACATCCGTTCCAAGATGAAAGTGCAGCCCGGTTCCATTGCCGACAAACGCACCATCGAGTCTGATGTGGCCACCATTTTCGGAACGGGTGCCTACGACTATGTCACTTATGAACTGCGCGGAAAAGAGGAGCCGTTCCGGCTGCGCATCCTGTGCAAGCGGGGCCCCATGCACCAGATTGGTTTCGGCGCACGCATCGATACGGAAGAGATTGTTTCCCTGTTGCTGAACGTGGGTTTGAACACGCATGCCATGCAGGGTCATTCGCTGGATATGACGGCCCGCATCAGCATGAATCCCTATCTGGACGTGCGGTATACTTACAAGGCCCCCAAATTGTCCACCTTCAATGTGCGGGCCAACATGGCTTATACCGCCAGCACCAGTTTCATCCCCGGTTACCAGGGGAATTATCAGAACCTGGCCCTGCTCCACTGCCTCTTCGAGCTGTACATGTCCAATATGCAGTGGTCGTTCTTCGACGTGAAGCTGGGCCTGCGGAACCAGTATTACAACGCCTATTCCGTCCAGTCTTCTTCCGAGGCGGGCGGCGCGGACACCGGGAGGCATCCGGGACGCGGCATGAATTTCCCCGCTTTCCTGGTGGACGGCCGTGTGGAAACCCTGGACAACGGCTATTTCCCCACCAAGGGCGTATCGGCCGGTATTTCCGGACAGCTCACCACGGACCTGCTGATGCGTGGGGGTAATGCGGCGCAGCTTTTCGGCATCGTGGCCATGGACGGCATGTTCCCCTTCGGCGGCGAACGCCTGACCTTTATTCCGCAGGTGGCTGCACGCTTTGTCTTCGGAAATGATGTTCCGGCTTTGCTCAGCAATATGCTTGGCGGCACCTACCGCGGCCGCTTCATCGAGCACCAGATTCCCTTCGTGGGCGTGAACGACATTGCCATGGTGGACGATCACCTGATGCTGGCCCGCCTGGATATCCGCTACCGCCTGGCCAAGAACCACTATGCCATGCTGATGGGCAACGCGGCCTATACGTTCGACGGTTTCAATGCCTTCGCTCAGGGGAAACTGCTCGCTGGCGTGGGCGTGGGTTATGGATTCAATACCGTCGCCGGTCCGCTCCGGGCCCAGGTCCACTGGTCTACCCTTACCAAGCGGGTGGGGCTGTACGTCTCCTTCGGCTATAATTTCTAGGCCGATGGAGCCAGCGGAGTACCAGCGCTGCCTGTCCCGCCTGCAGAAGCTCTGCTCCAAGGCGGAGTATTGCCGGGCCGATATGTACCGGAAAGCCCTGAAGGAACTGTCGCAGGATGCCGATGCCGCTTCCCGGGTGGTAGATGCGCTGGTGGGGGACCGCTATGTGGACGACGCCCGCTATGCGGCGGCCTTCGCCCGGGAAAAGGCTTCGCTCCAGGGCTGGGGCCCTATCAAAATCCGCTTCCAATTGCGTGGAAAGGGGATTTCCGAGGAGGTAATCACCGCTGCGCTGGCGGAGGTGGAACCGGAAAAGGCCGATGACAAGCTGCAGCGGCTGCTTGTGGCCAAGGCCCGCAGCCTGCAGGGAGACCCGCAGTTCCGCTTGAAGCTGCTCAAATTCGGCCTGTCCCGCGGCTATGAGTACGATGCCGTGGAAAAGGCGCTTAATAATCTTCCACGTTGTAACGGATAAGGATATCCATGTGCTGGTAATTGTCCGTTTTCTCCGGGGAGCGCTGGAAGACGATGCGGTTGGAGAGGGACTGGATGGCCTGATAGACCTGTTCTTCCGGCCGCTGGGCAATGAGGGCCGATATCGTTCCACGCCTGAGGGCCTCGAGATTGGCATCCAGGTTGTCGAAGCCCACGACGCGCATATCGGCCGGATGCCGCTCCAGGAAGGGAACGATGAGGTGGATGCGGGAGCNNGGGCGTGCACATTGGCGGGCAGGTTGTCGAAGCCCACGACGCGCATATCGGCCGGATGCCGCTCCAGGAAGGGAACGATGAGGTGGATGCGGGAGCTGAGCATGGCGATGTGTCTCACCCCCGGAAATTCATCGAAAAAGGCATCCAGGGCGCTGTCCGTGGCGGCGGGATCTTCCGGATTGATGAACAGACTTCGGATGGTGCAGCCGGGATTGTGCTCCAGCATATAGTCCATGAAGCCGGAGCGGCGCATGACCGTAGGGTCTGACTGGCGCCCTTTGTCCCGCATAATCCGTACGATGAGCACTTCTTTCACGGGTTCTCCTCCTATGAGCATGGCGGCGCAGAGATAGCCGCTCTTATAGGCCGGAATGCCGTAGAAACTCAGGTAACCCGGCGTTTCCAGCTTGGTGTCTATGAGGGAATAGGGGATACCGCGGGCCTGCAGTTCCTGGGCGAAGACCTGGGTCTCGTACTGGAACATGGGGGCCATGACCACGCCGGCAGGATTGCTTTCCAGCACCCGGGCGCAGGCTTCGCGGAAACTGTCGGCGCTATACTGGTTGTAGTTGAATTGCCGGGTTACCAGGGAAAGGGGCTTGATGCCGGCCTGGGCCTTGACCTCTCCCTTGGCGGCCAGTTCCCAGTAGGTGCCGGGCTCGTAGGCGGGGAGCAGGAGAGCGATGGTCCGCTGCTCCGCGCGGGCTAGAAGCGAGGCATAAAGGTTGGGCTCGTAGCCCAGTTCCTTGATGGTGTCCATCACTTTCCGGTAGCTTTTTGGGGATACTTCGCCGCGGTTGTGCAGCACGCGGTCCACCGTTCCTTTGGAGAGGCCGGTGAGACGGGCGATGTCGTTGATGGTGATCTTTTCCACGAAGCAAAGTTAGGAAAATATTTCAGCAAGTCCAAGCACATTTTTAAAAGATTTCGTTACCGTACACGGATGCCTCCCAGTGCCCTGTAAGGCCGATTTTAAAATAAGTTGAAAAAAATTCCGTGCACGGTAACGGAAATTCAAAAATAATCCCTTATATTTGTCCGTGCACAAGACTGATAACCCCATGAAAGGACTTTGGATTCCTCTCCTGGCAGGCGCCGCATTCTTCGCTTTTTCCTGTGCGAACCAGGCTTCCTGCGAGGACCCGTATGCTGGCCTTCCCTTTGAAATGCCCCGTGTGGAACTCCCTTCCATCCCCAGTCACCGTGTCTGCCTGACGGACTTCGGTGCCGTAGGGGACGGTGTCACGCTCAATACGGATGCTTTTGCCCAGGCAGTGGGAGCGCTGTCCCGCCAGGGCGGCGGCACCCTGGAAGTGCCGGCGGGCATCTGGTTTACCGGCCCCATCGGCCTGGAAAGCCATATCGAACTGCACCTGGACAAGGACGCCGTCATCGTTTTCTCCACGGACCAGGACCTGTATCCCATCATCGACACCAATTTCGAGGGTCTGGACGTGCGCCGCTGTCTCTCGCCCCTGCATGCCGAAGGTGCCACGGACATAGCCATTACCGGCAAGGGCATCATCGACGGCAACGGGGACGCCTGGCGCGAGGTCAAGCGCCGCAAGGTGGGGGACGACCTGTGGAAGACCATCGTCAAACGCGGAGGTGTCCTGGCCGATGACGGCAGCACCTGGTATCCGGACGAAGGCTATAAGGTGGCCCGCGCCACGGCCGGCAGCCTCAATTACCAGGACCAGAGCCTGGACGAGGAGTACGTCAAAACCTTCCTGCGCCCGGTGCTCCTGAGTTTCCGCAGCTGCGAGCGGGTGCTGCTGGAGGGCGTCACCTTCCAGAATTCCCCCTGCTGGAACCTGCATCCGCTGTGGTGCAAACACCTCACGGTGAGGGACATTACGGTACGCAACCCGCATTATTCCACCAACGGCGACGGCATTGACATCGAAGCCTGCGAGAATGTGCTGGTGAGCAGCTCCTCCTTCGACGTGGGGGACGACGCCATCTGCATCAAATCCGGCAAGGATGCTGACGGCCGCCGCCACGGCATCCCCTGCAAAAACCTGATTATCAAGGACTGCACCGTTTATCACGGCCACGGCGGCTTTGTGGTGGGGAGCGAAATGAGCGGCGGCGTGGAGAACATCCTCGTAAGCGGCTGCCGCTTCCTGGGAACGGACGTGGGTCTGCGCTTCAAGAGCACCCGCGGCCGGGGCGGCCTGGTGCACAACATCTGGTGCGACCATATCTATATGAAGGACATCGTGGCCGAGGCCGTCACCTTCAACTTATATTACGCGGGCGTAGCCGCCACGGAGAGGAAGGCCGATGCCACCGTGGAAGAGGCCCTGCCGCCGGTGGACGAAACCACCCCGGAGTTCCGGGACCTGCATTTCTCCGACATCGTCTGTTCCGGGGCCCGTCAGGCCATCTACATCAACGGACTGCCGGAGCTTCCGCTCAAGGGCGTGGACTTCGCCGACTGTGTTTTCACGGCGAAAAAAGGCGTGGAAATACATAACGCAGAGAATATTACGTTTGACAACGTTATCGTAAACGGCAAGCAATATGAATAAGCCCCTGGTCGCCGTCGCTGCAGCCCTGCTTTGGCTCAGTCTCTCGTCTTTTACCACGGTCCACCTGATGGGCGACAGCACCATGGCCGAAAAGGACCTCCCCAAGGCCGGGCAGGAGCGCGGCTGGGGCATGATGCTCCAGAACTTCCTGGATCCCGGCCAGGTGCAGGTGGTCAATTATGCCCAGAATGGCCGGAGCACTAAAAGCTTCATCGACCTGGGCCTGTGGGACAAGGTATACAATGCCGTTCAGCCCGGGGACTACGTGTTCATCCAGTTCGGCCACAACGACGCCAAGAAGGAAGATCCGGCCCGCTATGCGGCCCCCTGGGGCGCGTATCAGGAAAACCTGCGCCGCTTTGTGGATGGTGTGCGGGAGAAGGGCGGCATCCCGGTGCTCCTTACGCCTGTGGCCCGTCGCTGGTTCAAGGGCGGCCGGCTGGACCGCAACTGCCACACGGACTATCCTGCCGCCATGAAGGCGGTCGCGGCCGAAAAGGATGTAACCCTGCTGGATATCACCACCGCCACGCTGGACTGGGTGGAGTCCCTGGGGGATGAGGCCTCCAAGGCCTATTTCATGATTTCCACCGGCAAGGATGACAATACCCACCTGGTACCCTGCGGTGCCCGCAAGGTGACGGAAATGGTCTGCGACGGCATCCGGGCCCAGCTGCCGGAACTGGCGGAGCAGCTGACGTATTACCACATCGTGGTATCGGCCGACGGTCATGGGGATTACCTTACCGTACAGGAAGGCGTGAACGCCATTCCGGACTACAGCCATCAGGAGATTACGCGGGTGCTCATCCGCAATGGCGTCTACAAAGAGGAGATTACCATTCCGCACACCAAGTTCCGGGTCTTTTTCCAGGGCGAAAGCGCGGAGGAGACCATCCTCACCTTTGACAAATACGCGAAGAAGTTGTGGCCCGGCCGGGATTTCCCGGTGGGTACCAGCGGCAGCGCCAGCATCTACATTCACGCCAGCTACATTACCTTCCAGGACATTACGTTTGAGAATTCCGCCGGGGAGGGCAAGGAAATCGGCCAGGCTGTGGCGGTGTTCACGGACGGGGACTTCCTCTTTTTCAACCGTTGCCGTTTCCTGGGTAACCAGGACACCCTGTACACCTATGGCCGATTCGGCAAGTTCGGCGGCATCAAGCGCAACTACTTCAAAGACTGTTACATAGAGGGAACTACGGACTTCATCTTCGGCACCAGCATCGCCTATTTTGAGGGTTGTGAGATCCGCTCCAAGAAAGACAGCTACGTGACGGCCGCCTCCACCCTGGAAGGCCAGACCTACGGTTATGTGTTCCGGGATTGCCGCCTTACGGCGGAGCCGGGCGTGACCCGCTGCTACCTGGGCCGTCCCTGGGGCGCCTACGCCAAAACGGTGTTCCTGCATTGCGAGCTGGGCGGCCACATCCTGCCGGAAGGCTGGCACGACTGGGAGAAGGAAGGAAAGCCGGACACCAAGAAAAACTCCTACTACGCGGAGTATCGGAATTTCGGCCCGGGCGCTGCCGGAGTTCGCGTTCCCTGGAGCCATACGCTCACGGACGAGGAAGCCGCGGCCTACAGTTTCGAAAAAGTCATGTACCAAAGCCAGGACGGCATCGTGTGGGACCCTTACAACAATAAATGATGCGTAAACTCTTTATACTTTGTGTTTTAGCCTTGACCGCCTGTACGGCCAAGGCCCCGTTGTCCTTGCGGGTGGCCCGCTCGGAGATGGCCCGCTGCCCGGAGGCCTCGTACCTGGACGGGCAGGAAGGCCGGCTCAAGTGGAACTATACGACAGGTCTGGAGCTGAAGGCCCTGCTGGATGCCGCACCCGAGGAGACTTTTGCTTATGTGGATGCCTGGTACGATGCCATCATCGACAGCGCCGGTGTTATCTACAAGTATAAGAAAAGCAATTACTCCCTGGACCACATCTGTCCGGGCCGAACCCTGTTCCAACTGTACGACCTCACGGAGAAAGAAAAATACCGTGCGGCCATGGATACGCTCTTCAGCCAGCTGCAGAGCCAGCCCCGCACCCCGGAAGGCGGATTCTGGCACAAGCAGATCTATCCGGAGCAGATGTGGCTGGACGGCCTGTACATGGCGGAACCTTTCTATGCGGAGTACACCGCCCGTTACGTGACGGACAGCCTGCAGCGGGAAGCCAATTACCAGGATATTGTAAACCAATTTGTTACGGTGTATGACCATACCCTGGATCCGGATACCGGCCTGCTGCGCCATGCTTGGGACTCGTCCCACAGCATGTTCTGGTGCAACCCCGAGACCGGCCAGAGCGACCACGCNNCAGCCGTACCGGGAAGGGAACTACCTGGAAGCTACCTGCAGCGCCATGTTCACCTATGCCTGGCTCAAGGGCTGCCGCCTGGGTTTCCTAACCAATCGTGAGGGGGCGGTTCAAAGCTATGAATCGCTGCTGAAGACCTTCGTGAGCGAGGAGGAAGGCCTGGTGAACCTGAACCAGTGCTGCGAAGTGGCCGGCCTGGGTGGCAAGGATAACCGCAGGGGAGACTACGACTATTATATTCACGAACCCGTGCGCGCGAATGATCCCAAGGGCATCGGCCCCCTCATTTGGGCGTCACTTGAATACGAAAGACCATGAACCACAAAATCCTGTACCTGGGCCTGGCCCTTTCGCTGGTGGCCTGCGGCGAGAATAAGGAGGAGCCTCAGCCGGATCCCCGTCCCGCGGCCCCTTCCGGCCTGGTGCTGCACAAGGCCGAAGAGACCTCCCTTACTTTTCAGTGGGATGCCGTTTCCGGCGCGGAAAGCTATGCCTATACCCTTACCCAAAGCGGCACTACGGTGAAAGAAGGCAGCGTCAAAAGCCGCAATGTCATCCTTACCGGCCTGACAAAAGCCACCGCATACCGTTTCACGGTGTGCAGCGTGGCCGGGGATTACAAGTCGGCCGGCACCTCCCTCGAAGTGGAGACCACCGGTACGGTGGATCCTGAACCCCAGCCCGCGAGCATCGCCTATGAGGACTTCGACATTCCGGCAGCGGAGGAGGACGGCATGGCCCGGGCCTTCCCCGGAGCGGAGGGCGGCGGCATGTGGACCACCGGCGGCCGCGGCGGCCGGGTCATCCATGTGACCAACCTGAACGACAAGGGAACGGGGTCGCTCCGCGCTGCCATCGAGGAGCAGGGCGCCCGCATCATCGTTTTTGACGTGGCCGGTGTCATCGAACTCCAATCTGACCTGAAGATTGAAACCGGCGACATCACCATTGCCGGCCAGACGGCTCCCGGAGACGGTATCTGCCTGAAGAATTACACTACCTTCATCGGCGCTGACAACGTGATCATCCGCTTCCTCCGCTTCCGGCTGGGTGACGAGGCGGACTGGTCCGCTTCCGATATTTCTGCCGGAAAAGCCGATGGGGAAGACGCTGTCTGGGGCCGATATCATAAGCATATCATCCTGGACCACTGCTCGAT
>LXOW01187413.1_pt1 | contig 10999 bp, 4 predicted proteins | sample 1368591 | NCBI WGS metagenome assembly LXOW01 (sample SAMN04884650, study PRJNA319009) | bovine gut metagenome | isolation source: Cow rumen | host: Bos taurus | place: Italy: Legnaro (PD) | collected 2014-07-09
GATGTGTATAAGAGACAGACGGAGGGGAGGGCGGAGGGAGGGCAGGAGGCGACCAGGCGGCCGCCGTCGGCCCCGCCGCCGGGGCCCAGGTCCAGGACCCAGTCGGCCGCGCGGATGACGTCGAGGTCGTGCTCGATGACCACCACCGTCGCGCCGTTCGCGACCAGGCGGCGGAAGACGTCCAGCAGGGTGCGGACGTCGAGGGGATGCAGGCCGATGGTCGGTTCGTCGAAGACGAAGAGCGTGTCGTCCTGGCTGCGGCCCATCTCGCTGGCGAGCTTGAGGCGCTGGGCCTCGCCGCCGGAGAGGCCCGGGGTCTGCTCGCCGAGCGTGAGGTAGCCGAGCCCGAGGTCGTGGAGGGTCTGCAGGCGCTGGCGGACGAGGCGGAGTCCGGCGCAGGCGCGGAGGGCGCCGTCGACGCTCATCGCCATGAGGGCCGGCAGGGATACGCCGTCGCGGAGGATGGCGGTGGCCTCCTTGCCGTAGCGGGAGCCGCGGCAGTCGGGGCAGGGAATGTCGACGTCGGGCAGGAACTGCACGTCGAGGCTGATCTGCCCGGTGCCGTCGCAGGTCGGGCAGCGGAGGGAGCCGGTGTTGTAGGAGAAGTCGCCGGCCTTGAGCTTGCGGGCCTTGGCGTCGGGGGTGCGGGCGTAGACCTTGCGGAGCTCGTCGTGGACGTCGGCGTAGGTGGCGACGGTCGAGCGGATGTTGATGCCGATGGGCGTGGCGTCGATGAGCTTCACGTGCGCGATGCCGGGCGCGTCGACGGCGCGGACGTGCGCCGGCAGGGGGCGTCCGGCGGCCGCGGCGGCGAGGGCCGGCACGAGGCTTTCGAGGACGAGCGTGGTCTTGCCGGAGCCGGACACGCCGGTGACGACGGTGAGGGCGCCCTTCGGGAAGGCGACCTCGAGCGGCTTGACGGTGTGGATGGCGGCGGTGGAGAGGCGGATTTGCGGGAGTCGGTTGCAGTCGACGGCATTCGATTGCCGTCGATTGCGATCGGGCTTCTCCCGGAGGAAGGGCCCGATGAGCGAGGCGGGGTTTTGGGCGAGGTCGGCGGGGGTGCCTTGGGCGAGGAGGCGGCCGCCGTCGGCGCCGGCGCCGGGGCCGAGTTCGAGGATCCAGTCGGCGTGGGCGAGGACGGCGGGGTCGTGGTCGACGACGAGGACGGAGTTGCCGTCGGCGACGAGGTCGTCCATGACGCCGCACAGTCCTTCGAGGTTCGCCGGATGCAGGCCGATGGAGGGTTCGTCGAGGACGTAGAGGACGCCGGTGGTGCGGTTCCGGACGGCGCGGGCGAGCTGCACGCGCTGGCGTTCGCCGGTGGAGAGGGTGGAGGCGGCGCGGTCGAGGGAGAGGTAGGAGAGGCCGAGGTCGAGCAGCCGCCGGGAGGTGTCGTGGAAGGATTCGCAGATGCGCTCGGCCATCGGGCGCATGGGGGCGGGGAGCGACGCGGGGACGCCGCGGACCCAGGCGTCGGCTTCGGCGAGGGTCATGCGGCAGGCGGCGTCGAGGGGGATGCCGCGCAGGAGCGGGGCGCGGGCGCGGTCGGACAGGCGGGTGCCGCCGCAGTCGGGGCAGGGGCCCTCCTTGAGGAATTTGGCGACGCGCTTCATGCCTTTCTCGTCCTTGACGTTCTTCAGGGCGTTTTCGACGGTGTAGATGGCGTTGAAGAAGGTGAAGTCCATCTCGCCGCTCTCGCCGGTCTTCATCTGGTAGACCATGTGGTGCTTCTCGGGCGGGGCGTGCAGCACGATGTCGCGCTCGCGGGCGGTCAGGTCGCGCCAGGGGACGTCGGTGCGCACGCCCATGTCGCGGGCCATGTCCTTCATGAGCGACCACATGAGCGACTGCCACGGCGCGACGGCGCCTTCGTCGATGGTGAGCGAGTCGTCGGGCACGATCGTGGCCAGGTCCACCTCGCGCACGACGCCCGTGCCGTCGCACCGCGGGCAGGCCCCCTGCGAATTGAAGGCGAGTTCCTCGGCGCCCGGCGCCATGAAGCGCACGCCGCATTCGGGGCAGGCGAGTTCGCGTCCGGCGGCGACGTCGAGCGAGGGCGGTACGCGGTGGCCGTTGGGGCAGCGGTGGGCGGCGAGGCGCGAGTACATGAGGCGGAGCGAGTTCAGCAGCTCCGTCATGGTCCCGAAGGTGGACCGGATGCCCGGCACGCCCGGCCGCTGGTGGAGGGCGAGGGCGGCGGGCACGTGCAGGACGTCCTCGACGTCGGCGCGGGCGGCCTGGGTCATGCGGCGGCGGGTGTAGGTGGAGAGGGATTCGAGGTAGCGGCGGGAGCCTTCGGCATAGACGACGCCGAGCGCGAGGGAGGACTTGCCGCTGCCGGAGACGCCGGCGACGCCGACGGTACGGCCCAGCGGGATGTCCACGTCGAGGTTCCGGAGGTTGTTCAGGCGCGCGCCGCGGACCTGGATGGAAAAGGCGGTCGGGGAAGGCTTCTGCATGGCCGCGACTATAGGCTTCCGCCGCGCGCCTGGCGAGCGGGAAGCGGGGGGGGCGTCCATGGAAGGGGAGGATGGGAGGAAAAACGGTTGAACGTCAATGTTTTCCGTAATCTCAAAACACAACGGGACTCCGCCGGATGCCCCCCCGTCCGCGGGGCGCACGGGGTCCGGTGGGGTAGGGGGGGGCGGAGCGGACGGTGCGCCTGCAAAGCGGGCCGCCGGGCGCGGTCCGGCCCTGAGGAGCGCGCCGCCCGGCGGCCGGGAAGTTTTCCAATGATTGGAAAATTTTTTTCCAATGGCTGGAAAACTTCCGCCGCCGGCGGGGGGGCGCGCCGCCCTGCCCCATGCGCCATCCCTGCAAAAGTCGCAAAAACTTTTTCCGGCGTTCGGGAAGTTTTTGGGCTTGCGGTCGGCGGGGCGGAAGGGTATAGGGCGCACGGATTGGAGAAATGATCATGTCCACGCAACGCGAAGATATCGCCGCACGCCTCAGGGAGCGGCGCGAACTGGAAAACGTCCCCGCAGAGGAAATCGCGGAGAAGATCATGATTCCGTATTCCGATTACCTGGAGTACGAGAGCGGGGCGAAGGACATCCCGGCCAGCGTGCTCCACAATGCGGCGCACGTGCTGGGGGCCGATCTCACGGAATTGCTCACGGGGGAGGCGCCGCGGATGAAGATCTTCACGGTGACGCGCGCGGGCATGGGGGTCAAGGTCGAGCGCAGGAGCGATTACAGGTACCTCAACCTGGCGACGAATTTCATCGGGCGCAAGGCGGACGTCTTCGAGGTGACGGTTCCGCCCGAGACCGAGACGGAGGGCGCGCACTCGAACGCGCACCCCGGGCAGGAGTTCAATTACCTCCTGGAGGGCAAGTTGCGCGTGAACATCCACGGCAACGACTTGATTCTCGAACCGGGCGACTGCGTGTATTTCGACGCCACCCACCCGCACTCGATGCAGGCCCTGGGAGGCCGTCCGGCGCGCTTCCTCGCGCTGATCATCTGATTCGCCCGGTTTCCGCCGTTTCCCGTTTTTCGTGAACCAGGAGGGGCGTGTGCCCCGGAAAGATAGCAAAGCAGGTTTGTCATGTTGGATTTGTTGAAACGTTTTTTGGTCCGTACGGAGTTTTCGTCGTACGAGGATTTTTTCAGGGGATTCGAGATCAAGGTGCCGGAGGAGGGGTTCAACTTCGGCTACGACGTGGTCGATGCGCGCGCGGCGGACGAGCCGGGGCGCATGGCGCTGATGTGGTGCAACGACCACGGGGAGGAGCGGAAGCTGACGTTCGCGGACATGAAGGCCGGCAGCGACCGCGCGGCCCAGGTGTTCGCGGCCCACGGCATCGGCAAGGGCGACAAGGTGATGCTGACGCTGAAGAACCGGTACGAGTTCTGGTTCTGCATCGTGGCGCTGCACAAGATCGGCGCGGTCGTGGTCCCCGCGACGCACATGCTCACGGAGCACGACCTGGAATACCGCTTCTCGAAGGCGCACGTGAAGATGATCGTCTGCGCCCCCGACGACGGCCTCTGCGGCTACGTCGACAAGGCCTGCGAGGCGATGGGCTCCGCGGCGCCGATGCGGGCGCGGGTCGCCTCGCCGCGCGAGGGGTGGATCGACTTCTCGGCGGAGTGGGAGGCGGCGGACGGGCGCTGGGAGCGGCCGTCGTGGACGGTCGGCGCGGACCCGCGCGAGCCGATGCTGATCTACTTCTCCTCCGGCACGTCGGGGCACCCGAAGATGGCGCTGCACAACCACCTCTACCCGCTGGGGCACATCATCACGTCCCGCTACTGGCACAACGACCGGCCCGGCGGCGTGCACTACACCGTCGCGGACACGGGCTGGGGCAAGGCGGTGTGGGGCAATTTGTACGGGCAGTGGATCGTCGGCAGCACGGTGTTCGTCCACGACTACGACCGCTTCCACGCGGCGCGGACGCTGGAGCTGTGCTCGAAGTACGGGGTGACGAACTTCTGCGCGCCGCCGACGGTGTACCGGTTCCTCATCAAGGAGGACATGTCGAAGTACGACTTCTCGGCGCTGGAGTACGCGTGCGTCGCCGGCGAGCCGCTCAATCCCGAGGTCTACAACCGCTTCCGCGACGCCACGGGGCTGCGCCTCATGGAGTGCTACGGGCAGACGGAGACGACCTGCTCGGTCGGCAACTTCATCTGGATGGAGCCCAAGCCCGGCAGCATGGGCAAGCCCTCGCCGCTCTTCCGCATCAAGCTCGTGCGCCCCGACGGGACCGAGTGCGACGCGGGCGAGCACGGCGAAATGGTCGTGCCGCTGCCCGTGGACGGGCCGCGTCCGGCGGGGCTGTTCAACGAGTACCTCGAGAACCCGGAGGCCAACGAATTCGCCACGCGCGGCGGCGTCTACCACACCGGCGACGTCGCCTGGCGCGACGAGGAAGGCTACCTCTGGTACGTCGGCCGCGACGACGACCTCATCAAGTCGAGCGGCTACCGCATCGGTCCGTTCGAGGTGGAGAGCGCGCTGATGGAGCACCCGGCGGTCCTCGAATGCGCCGTCACCGGCAAACCCGACCCCGACCGCGGGCAGATCGTCAAGGCGACCATCGTCCTCTCCAAGGGCTACGAGCCGAGCGACGCGCTGGTGAAGGAGCTGCAGGAGCACGTCAAGAAGGCGACGGCGCCCTACAAGTACCCGCGCGCGATCGAGTTCGTGACGGAGCTGCCCAAGACCATCAGCGGCAAGATCCGCCGCGTCGCCATCCGCCAGCACGACAAGGAAGCGGCGGGGAAGTGACATGAAAGGGCGGCACGGGGGCCGCCCTGCAAGACGCGGATGGGGGAGGGGACGGGAACGCTCAAATCGGCTCCGCCTGGAAGTGGCGGAGGAAGATGCCGAGTTCGCGGTCGTCGCCGGCGCCGTGGGCCGCGGGGCTCCACGTGTCGGTCCGGATGACCAGGCGGTTCGTCCCGTCCAGCCACTCCGCGGGGAGGCGGGTTTCCAGTCCCGAATCCGTTGTTTGCGTTTCCAGCGGATGCCCGTTCAGTTCCAGGCGCGGCTCCGCCGGCGGCTCGCCCTCCGGTCGCAGCTGGTCGTACGCCAGCACCAGCCGGTAATCCCGTCCGCCCTTCAGCGGCAGAAAAACGGCGCATTCCCCGGCCGTCCAGCGGCCATGCCCCGGGGCGCCGGCATGTTCGCGGCCGTAGAAGCCGCCGTCCAGCAGCGTGCCGTCCTCGGGTTCGCCCACTTGCACGGAAAGCGAATCCACCTCGCGGACCGCGTACAGCAGCAAGGCTTCCAACTGCACGTTGCCGCTGCGGGGATTGGCCTTGATGGCCGGGGGCGGTTCCGCGTCGCGGCCGGCGTGGATGCGCAACCGTCCCGGTGCGTGCGGCAGATCCCGGAAGACGAAGCGGAACGTCTGCCGCCGGTCCGTGTGCGGCAGCACGGCCGTTTGCGGGGGAACGTCCGGAAATTCCGGCAGGGAAAGCGTGACCTCCAGCCGCCCGCGCGGGGCGCGGTACATGGCATTCATGCCCAGTTTGACGACGTAGGCCGTGCCGGGCGCCCCTTCGCCGCCATCCAGGCCGTCGGGCAGCCGGATGGTCCCGTCGCCGGCGAACTCGACCGCCAGGACCGGGGCCTCCCAGTAGGGATACTCCCGTTCCGGGGCCTTCAATCCGGCGAACTCCCGGAACTCGTCCGACAGATACGATCCGCAGGAGGGCTGGTGTCCCGGCCCGAACAACATCTCCAGCGGTCCGTCCGGATGGAGCCAGACCGCCTGGAAATCCTCCGGGATCGGTGTATCGGCATCCAGTTCCAGCTCCAGGCCGCCCTCCGTCCCCATCCCCTCCAGCCAATGGCGCGGCACGGCCAGGAACTGGTATCCGGGCTGCAACCGCTCCGCCAGCACGCGCCCCCCAAGGGTCACGCGGATGGGCGTCTCCTCCGCGCAGGCGGGGGCCGTCAGCCGCAACACCGTTGCCGGCGGCGGCGGGGACATTCCGGATTCCGGTGGCGGCGGCAACCGGCACGACACGTGGCATTGGTCCCACGGCACGACCCGGAAAACCCGGTAGGTGCTCTTGCCCAGCGCGAAATCCCCGCCGCCGGGAATCGGCTCCAGCTTGGCGTGCCGCTCCAGGATCTGGTCGGCCGGTGCCCCGCGGACGGCCCAGTGCCGGGCATGGGCGTTCATCGGCCGCACGAACACGAGCGGAGGATCCGCGATGAAGTCGATGGCCGGATCCGGTTCGACGGTCGCCAGGGGCCAGTCGGTGAAGACTTCCAGCACGTCGGACAGGAAGCGGGCGCGCCCGTCCATCAGCACGGGCCTCCCCGGTCCGGTCCACGGGGCCAGCATCTCCAGCGCGCGATCCACCTCCGCGCGGGAGGCGGCCACGCCCCACGGGCCGATCCGGGACACCGTCACCACGCACCAGACGCCCATCGCCGCCCAGACCGCTCCCCAGCCCGCCGTCCGCAGCCGCCGTTGCCATGCCGCCGGAATCCCCGTCCGTTCCAGCCCGCGCCGCAACCAGTCCGCCGCCGTGCAGGCGCCGAACATGACCAAGGGGGACAGGAAGAAGAGGGTGGACAGGAAGAAGCGCCGGTGGGCCTTGAACAGGCCGTCGAAACCCAGGTACGACAGGGCCGGCAGCAGGAACAGGAACAGGAATCCCCGGTTGCGCCGCCGCAGCGACGCCCCGACGCCGACGGCCAGGCCGAGGCATCCCGCCGCCCCCAGTTCGTCCGGGATCATGGCCAGCATTTCCGGCATCGGCGAATCCCGGAAGGGCGTGGAGAACAAGCGCGGCAGCATCCCGATCATCCATCCGGCCTGCTGGCTTGCCTCCCCCCCGCCCCGCAAGGCGAGCACCGCAACCGCCGCCGCCGCGCCCGCCGCGCCGAGGCCCGCGGATAGCGCGACCAGGAACCACCGCACCCGGACCGGCTGCCGCGCCAGCCCTTCCGGCCCGGCCCAGCCCGCCGCGGCGGCCAGCCAATACAGCCCGATGGCGGGCAGCACCAGCACGCCCGTTTCGCGCACGAGCACCCCGGCCCCCGCGGCCAGCAGCGCCGCCGCCGCCCATCCGGCGGCCGCCCGCAACCGTCCCTCCGCCTGGCGGGCGACGGCGCGCTCGGCCCCCAGCAACGCGAGCACCGCCGTCAGGTACATGGGGGTCTGCCGGAATACCCACAGCAGGAAATGGGGGTTGTTTTCGTGTCCGCCCAGCGCCAGCAACGCCGTGCCGGCGGCCACCACCGCTCCCTTCCGCCAGCTCCCCGCCAGGCGGGCCGCCAGCGCCTGCACCGACATCGCGAGCAGGACGAACAGCGGCACGTTGGTCCAGAAAGCCGCGTGGACGCCGAACGTTTTCATGACGGCCGCAAGCACGAGCGGCCACCCCGGCACCACCAACCACGACCCGTCCGCCCCCCCGCCGCCGGAAAGTCCCTTGGCCATCACCAGGAACGTCCGCGGATCCTGCCCCGTGGCATAGGTGTGGAGCCGCAGGTACGCCCAGAGCGTTCCCGCCGCAACCGCCACCCCAAACAGGATTTTCGGAACCCGGCCGTTCATGCTCCGCATCCTACCAATTCCGCTCCACCGGACAATCCCCAATCGCCCGGAACCGCGTTCCGCCCGTTCCGCCTTGTCTTGCCGCGTTCCGCGTGGTATTCATGACGGGAAAAACGGGAATCGGACGGGCCGTCCCGCGGCAACCGTTCCGCCATCCCCGCCATCCAACCGAAAGGAAGCCACATGGCCAAGAAATACACGAAAATCGAAGGCAACATGCTGATCGCGCAGAGCGGCGGGCCGACCGTCGTCATCAACCAGAGCCTCGTCGGCGCGGTCCTCGAAGCCAAGAAGCACAAGGAAATCAAGAAGATCTACGGCGCCCTCCACGGNNTCCTCCGCGCTCGGCTCCGTCCGCAAGAAGCCCACCTACGACGACTGCCTGGCCATCTTCGACAAGCTCCAGAAGTACGACGTCCGCTACTTCTTCTACATCGGCGGCAACGACTCCGCCGAGACCGCCCACATCATCAACGAGGCGGCCAAGAAGAACAAGTACGAGCTGCACTGCTTCCACATCCCCAAGACCGTCGACAACGACCTGCGCGAAAACGACCACACCCCCGGCTTCGCTTCCGCCGCCAAGTTCGTCGCGCAGGCGTTCATGGGCGACGACCTCGACAACGCGGCGCTGCCCGGCGTCAAGATCAACGTCGTCATGGGCCGCCACGCCGGCTTCCTGACCGCCGCCGCCGCCCTGGCCCGCACCTACGAAGGCGCCGGCCCGCACCTGATCTACCTGCCCGAGCGCGCGTTCAGCGTCGACAAGTTCATCGCCGACGTCCAGGCCTGCGTCGCCAAGCACGGCCGCTGCCTCGTCGCCGTCTCCGAAGGCATCGCCGACTCCACCGGCACGCCCATCGCCGTCGCCGCGGCCTCCACCAAGGAAGTCGACTCCCACGGCAACGTCCAGCTCTCCGGCACGGGCGCCCTCGGCGACTACCTGGTCAAGGTCATCAAGGACAAGACCGACATCAAGCGCGTGCGCGCCGACACCTTCGGCTACCTGCAGCGCTCCTTCCCGGGCGTCTGCTCGGCGAACGACGCGAAGGAAGCCGCCGCCGTCGGCGCGGCCGCCGTCAAGCACTCGACCACGGCGGACATCGACGGCTCGATCGCGATCCGCCGCGTGAAGGGCAAGAAGTACCAGGTCAAGCTCGAGCGCGTCCCGCTGAAGAACGTGGCGAAGAACACGCGCTGCGTCCCGGACGCCTACATCGCCAAGACGGGCAACGACGTGACGAAGGCCTTCATCGACTACGCCGCCCCCATCGTCGGCCCCCTCCCGAAGATCGGCCGCTTCAAGGGCATCAAGGTCAAGAAGTAAGCCCCCGCGCCAACCGTCCCCGCCCGCGGCATGCGTGCCGCGGTGCAGGACCGCGAAAAACCGCCCCGGCCTCCCGGGGCGGTTTTTCCGTCCCCGCGCGCCCACGCAATTTCATTGACGGGAGGAGGTCTTTCGTCCAATATCGGCGATGTCATCTCCCTGCGGGTGTAGCATAGTGGCTAATGCTCCAGCCTTCCAAGCTGGCTAGGAGGGTTCGATTCCCTTCACCCGCTCCAACCTGTCGACCCCCGGTTTTTCGGGGGTTTCTTTTTGATTTGATGCAAATGCAAAAATGCGCATGATGGAACGATGTACCAGTATCCTCCTGCTTTCACACCCAAAACGCGGGAATTTGAACTCCGTTTTGCTACCGGAGAAGAGGGTTTTGCTGCCGAGACGGTTGCTCTCGACCGGGAAGAATCGTGCAAGGGACGGTATTCCAGCACGCTTTTCCCGGTCGCCACTACGCAACGGTCCAGTTCTTCCGCGGCCATGTCCAGCAACACGGGCCCCCAGTCGGCCGCAGGGGGCATTCCGCGGCACACGTCTTCCGGAATCTTCCGGTCCGGGTCCCCGTTTTCGTTTTGCACAGGCCGGGATCGGTGTTACAAAGGGACAATACGGACTTGGAAAACAACCCGGGAGAAAACCGTGAACGTTGCAAAAACCATCCTGTTCATCGCCCTGGCGGTCTTGGCGGCCTCCGGCCGGCCCGCAAATGCCGCCGAATACCATACGGAAACGGTCGACGGTCTGGAATGGTCCTACCGCATCGAAAACGGCGGCGCCGTCATCGAAAGCGAACAACCGCCCAACGACGGCGGAGCTCCGGCCGTCAGCGGCGACATTCCGTCCGAACTGTCCATCCCGGCCCGTCTCGGCGGCTTGCCGGTCACGAAAATCGGCGATGCCGCCTTTTGGGAGTGCTATGGCATAACGGCCTTGGAAATTCCGGCCACCGTGGAAAGTCTCGGCCGCTTTGCGTTCGCCACCCTCGAAGAGCTCGAATCGCTGGAACTCCCCGAAGGCCTGGCGGACATCGGGGAACGGGCCTTTGAATATTGCGGGATCGACCGGATTTCCATCCCGGCCGGCGTTACGAACATCGGGCTGGGCGCATTCCTGGACTGCGGGAACCTCTCCCGCATCGACGTGGCCCAGGGGAATCCGGCCTACGCCGGCGACAACGGCCTGCTCTTCAGCAAGGACCGCAAAACCATCGTCTGCGTCCCCTCCAGGAAGTCGGGTTCCTATTCGATTCCAAGCGGCACCACACACATCGCGCCCGCCGCCTTTGCAAGCTGCTACGGACTGACGTCCGTGAAGATTCCCGATACCGTGGCGGCCATCGGGCGGTATGCCTTCTATGGATGCGCGTTGAAAACCGTGTCCATCCCGGCTTCCGTCGTGGACATCGGGCCGGGCGCCTTCGTCTGCGCCACGGACGAGGACGTCCCGACCCTCACCGCCGTCAAGGTGGATTCGGCCAATCCGGCCTATGCCGCCGACGACGGCGTCCTTTTCACCAAGGACCGGAAAACCCTCCTCTGCGTTCCCGACAAGCGGTCGGCCGCGTATGACATCCCGGCAGGGGTCACCCGCATCGCCGACTGTGCGCTCATGTGGTGCAGGGACCTGC
>LXOW01258423.1_pt1 | contig 10996 bp, 8 predicted proteins | sample 1368591 | NCBI WGS metagenome assembly LXOW01 (sample SAMN04884650, study PRJNA319009) | bovine gut metagenome | isolation source: Cow rumen | host: Bos taurus | place: Italy: Legnaro (PD) | collected 2014-07-09
TGGTGAAAAAATTGGACTATTCGCAATGATATGCCTTAAAAAGGGCAACCATGTGATGTCCCGCAATCTTTCCAACGAGGAGAAATCCTCATTGGTGGAACAGTGCCGCAACGTAGCGAAAGTGTCGGATTCTGCAAATACGGGTGAGATATCCGGGGCAAATGGTGTCTTCAAGGAAGACATAATACTTTTGCCACTTTCCCTTACCGAGGGATATGGCTTTTTCGCCGTGAGATCAAAATCTCCTGAATTGAAATTCTCACAGGATGAATTTACATTTTTCAACAGCGTTGCCGGACTGTTTGCCTGCAAATATGCCTTGTGCAGGAAGGATATTCTTATTTCCACAGAGAAGGACACGCTGGATGCCGCCGCTCAGATAGAGCGTTTTTTCGCGGCATTTCCGGATTTGTCGCCGGAAATGTATTCAAAGACCGTTCTTGACGAGACACGTCGTCTTACAAAGTGTTCCGCCTCCTATGCCTGCCTTTTTGACAGACAGGGAAATGCGTTCAATGATGGCGTCTCGTCGGAAGATCCCTGGCAGGAGGCGGCCATACGCAAGGAAGCGGTAAAGCTCGTCCCACGCATACTGAGTTCAAAAAAACTATGCTATTCCTGGCCGGAGGATGGCGTGCTGTCTTCGTGTGTGGCAGTTCCTGTCCTTTATGGCGGCAATATCGCTGGACTGCTTATGCTTGCAAACCCGGAAGAGGGATTCGGTCCCCGTATAGCCCGTATTCTGGGACGCATGGCACAGCTTTATTCCCTGATGATGACGCACAAGATTGAACTGCGTCGTAATGCGGTTCAGAACGCGGAGCGTACTTCCGCCCTTGCAAAGACATGGGATCTTATATTTACCTTCAACGCCGACGGTCAGATAACGTATATGAGCCCTTCCGTGGAGAAAATGGGGTACAGGGTTGAAGAGGTTGAGGGACACAATTTCCGAGAGTTCGTGCCGGAAGAGGACATTCCCCGTCTCAATTCCAAACTTGAAGAGGTTCTCAAATCTGGCAAGCCCAGCCCGGTATTCACATATCGCATACTCAAAAAGGATGGGACGGTACTTCTTACGCAGCTGCGTATAGTGATCAACAAGGTCGAGGGACTGCCTGTTTCTATTTCCGCCATTCTTCGTGATATTACCGACGACATAAGGCATTTGGAAGAACTGCATGAGAAACAGATATTCTATGAGACGATTTTCTCAAAAAGCCCGCTTTCAATCTGCATAGCAGATCCGGAAAGCAGGAAGATAATAAAGGCCAACAGGAATGCGGAAAACTTTTTCAGCTGGGTAAAGGGCGGTCTTGCCGGACAGGACATTGCCGGACTTTTCAGCGAGAGGGACAGGGCCGCGATAAACCAGATCCTTGACAAGGGCATAGAGAAGACAGAGGCGGAGGACAGGGATTCCCATACCGCGAGCAAGAGAAGCCTGGTCATAGGACAGGATGGCAGCAGGATACCGGTCATGGTGTCATTCACATACATCAATACTGGAATAAAAAGTCCTTCGCTTGTAATGATTACCGAGGATATTTCCGCAAAGACAAGATACAAGCGTGAGATAGGCTTCCGCCTGGCCATGCTAAACAATGCCCCGGACTATCTTTTCGCCGTGGATCTGGCATCAGGCAGGATAATTTTTGGCAACAAGGCTGCCGCATCCCTAGCCGGAATGGATAGCAAGGTAATTACGGGCCAGCCGATGTCCGTTTTCTTCTCATCGGAAGACAAGGCAAGGGAAATGCTTGATGCCCTTAAATCCAATTTGAAACTGCATGAGAAGATATCTCTTACGGACAAGAAGGGCAGGCGTTATGAGCTGGAAACATTTGCCGAGAAGATACGTCTAGGTGGCAGACAGGTTTCAATCATAGCTGGCAGGGACATAAGCGAGCAGGAGAAAATGGAAAGGCAGATACAGCAGACAAATGCCACGATGTCCGCCATTCTTACATCATTGCCAGACCATGTACAGCTTTTTGACAATTCAAACAGATCCCTGTACGAGAATAGGAAATTCGCGACCTTGAAACAGCCCGTAGCGGATATGCCTGGCAAGAACGAGTCAATGCGCAGTGTGAAGATTGAGCCGGACTCGTCATTCAATGTAAAAAGATTCCTTTCGCAGGTATTGAGGACTGGCATACCTGTATCATATATGGAGGATCTTGAACTCGCCGACGGAACAATTGGCTCATTTGAGCGAAGGATAGTGCCAATACACGACGGAAAAGGCAGAACCACCAGGACTGCCGCCATTACAAGGGATTACACGGAAGAACGCAAGAAGCATGAGAAGATAATGGAACTGGAGTTCATTCTGGAGCATATTTTTGAAACTTCCAGCGACTTTATCTATGTGATTGACAGAAAGGGTCGCTATCTTATGATAAACCAGTCAGCAGCGGGCCGATATGGCAAGGCTGCCGTGGCAATGCGTGGCAAGACAAACGAGGAGCTGGGTATTACGGACAGCTTTATACGGTCAGAGGAGCTTGCCGAGGTTTTTGAAAGGAAGAAGGCACTGTTCTTTACGAGGAGCCATTCCTATCCGGCAGGCACTTTTTATGAAAGCATTGCCTGCTCGCCGGTATTGAACGAGGCTGGCGACGTGACAAGCGTGATTGTGTCTGGACGCGACATTACGAAGGAGCATGAGGAGACAACGGACAATGCCCTTTCCGCCGCTAAGGAAGTCGTAAGCATGAAGATGCGTCCCGTCGGACATGACTTCAACAATATACTTACTGTCATAAACGGGTATGCCACGCTGCTTTCGGAGACAGCAAAAGGGGATGCCCGTATAACGGCGGGGCTTCGTCAGATACTGAAGGCCGTGGATCGTGCGACAAAGCTGACGGAGAAATTCCAGATATACGCCAGGAATCCAATTCTGAAAAAAGACGGCGAGGAATAATTACTTGAAATCCTTTACATCAATGCGGAAAATCTCGCCTCTCTCATTGCTTATTGTCAGGGTGTCCTCGTCCTCAAATGTTATGCCCTCGCATTGTCCGGCACTGAAGGGGATGCTTTTCTTTTTCCCGGATATGTGGCTTTTCTTCCAGAATCCTTTTTCAAACAGGTATGCCCCATAATATGTAAGCACGGCCAGCCTTTTCCCAGAGGGGCTTATGGCGGCATCCGTGGCCATTCCGCCTATTTCCGCCGATCCAATAAGTTTCAATGTCTGTTTTTTGTCTGAATCAAGCGACGGGAACATATAAAGTTTTGTCCTGGTGTCCCCACGGTGCTTTGTGAGCAGATAAAGCCTTCCCTTGCTGTAAAAACATGCTTCCGAGTCAAAATTCCTTTCAGGCTTTTTTGGTGGGAATGAAAACTGATCCGGATATTCGAAACCTACCTTTTTTGCCGGCCTTGTCTCAATATCCCTGTATGGGTCGGGTTCAGGCACTATGTATACGGCAAGATCCCTTCTGTTGTTTTTGTTGTTGCCGGCGTCGCAGATTATGATGTTCCCCTTGTCGTCAGCGGCAAGGGCTTCCCAGTCATTGTTTTTTGCCTCTCTTACCGTTATTCCCTTATAACCACCTTCCGGGAAGTCCGTATCAGGCACAATTATCTTCCAGTCCTTGTCAAAAGCCATAAGTGCAGGAGCGTTGTTGCTGTCATTGACCGACCAGTATACGTCTTTCAGGTTCGGGCTTTTTAAAAACGCGCTGCCTTCGTCAAGCAGTCCAGAATGGGACAAAAGGCCGAAAGGTGTAAGTGGGGCGTATTTGTCCGCCTCGGCAGCCTTGAAGCCTGTAAAAATGGCCGCCATGTTGCAAATAAACAGTATTTTTGCCGATTTGAGAAGAAACTTGTTCATAATTATATGATACTATATTGTCAAAGGGCTTATTTTGCCAATTCCGATATGATCCTTTTCTGCTTTCTGGAAAGCCGCAGTGAGGATATGAACTCCTCTCCGTCAGCAGCAAGGTGTTTTGCCAATGCGGCGATACGGCGTAATACAATACGTTCCATTCCCACATTTTCCGCAAGTTCCTCGGTGAGGGGGGGGATATTCTCTTCCGCAAGAATTGTCCTGAACTTTTCCGCCATATCGTTCATTCTGGGAAAAATGAAATCCGCAGCACCCAGTCTTGCGGCTATTTCCAATGCCTGTGCCGCATTGTCCTCGGATAGTATTTTGACAAGCTCATTGCGCAGACGCTCCCTTGACAGCAATCCGGGTATGCCGTCCTCTGCCGCCTGAATTGCCAGCTTTTCCGTTTCAGGGGCTATTTTCCAGCCGAAGCGTGCCGCGAACCGTGCGGCACGATAAATCCTGGTCGGATCGTCCCGGAAGCTGTCCTTGTGCAGCACACGGATAATTCCGGCATGGATATCTGCCTCGCCGCCGTATATGTCCGTCAATATGGCGTGAAACGCCGAATCGTCCTTGTTGCCCGCCGCGGAATTACCCGGTACGGCAGCTGCGTCGCCCGCATCAACGCCGCAGGCACAAATGGCGGCGGCAGGCCCTTCCGCAGGCCTGATTTCGGCATTTCCTCTGCCGCCGACGGGATCGCCGTCAATTCCGGTCAGTTCCGCCGCCATGGCATTTACGGTAAAATCGCGACGCAGCAGATCCTGTTCCACGGTATCTGCCGGAGCGGTCTCCGGCAACGCGGCGGGCCTTGAATACGTCTCACGGCGGAAACGTGCGATATCTATGCGGCCTGCCTGTTCCGTCAGGCAGCGTACGGTCTGGAAGCTGCCGAATTTCTGCCATTTTCCGCCGTATCTGGCAATGACGGCCTCCGCAAGGCCGTCAGCTGGGCCGCCCGCAAGAAAGTCAATGTCATGCACCGGGCGGCCCATAATCCAGTCCCGGACGCAGCCGCCGACGGCATAAAGACGCAGTCCAAGCCTTGCGGCCTCTGCGGACATAAACTTTATAATATCCCTGTTTTCCTGCGGAATTTCAATGTTCATAATACCGTACTTGAAATTGTCAATTATCAATTTCAGAATAATTCTAAAAAATACAAAATGTTGAAAAATGTTGTTTAAAATAACAAATTTTGAAATTGTGTTGTTTAAAATCACATTTTAAAAAAAGACCAAAAATTTCTGTTTTTTTAAAAACAGGCAAATTTTTTCAATTTTTAAAATCCAATGTTTTTTTTCAGTTTTTTCAAATCCGGTCAAAAAAATCAAATATTGAATTTTCTGCCAAAAATTTAATATCACTACTATTCCACTCGTCATTGCAATGACGATATGAGGTATTCCTCAATTGCTAATTTCTAACTGCTAATTGCTAATTGGAAACACAGAAAATATTTTCCGTGTTTCCTAATAATTTTGCCTGCGTCAGGTTTCCCCGACACAGGCAATTTTTTTATTTTGAGGATAATACCTTTCAGTAGGGATTATTCATAACAGGTATCTTCGTCCTGTTTGGTGGTGTAATATTCTACAATCTCCTCAAAATAAGCCTTTTTCTCATATTCCTTGCATTTGTAGGAATTATTGCCATTTGACGAACATTCTACCGAGGTATAGTCCTCGTAATACTCAAAAGTGTGAGTGTCTATTGAGTTGTATATGACTATCTTTGTGCTTTTGCAGGAATCCCCTGGATCATTCGGATGAATTTCCTCGCTCAATACGACTATCTTGCCATACTCCACACCACCGCCATTTGAATACTTTCCCTCGTATCTCCAATCACGGGACTCGTCCTTGTTGGTAGTGTATTCGTAGTCGGAAATCTTCTCACCAAGTGAGTTTGTATACTCTTCCTTGCCCTGATCCAGTGTCGTAGTTGTGAATGTCTGCACTTCAACTTTCGGAATGAAACTTGCCGCTTCCTGTTTCAGAAGGTCGGCAAAAGAAACGGCGGCAAAGCTGCTTTGGGAAAATGCGAAGGCAAGAACTGCGGCTATGAATATTTTTTTCATTTTGTTCTCCTTGTTTTTATTTCTCACAAAATCCTTGATACCTTTATTGTAATAAAATACTTTTGAATTATCAATAAATTTTTTTATTTTTTCAAAAATGGTATTTCCTCGCCGGGGAGGCTGTTCAGCAGTTCGGACAGTTTTTTCATACGTGTCAGATATGGATTGGCCTCTGACAGTCTTGCCACGGCCTTTTTCGCGGAGGAAACGCCGAGGCCGCCGTCAACCGGCAGGGAAAACGGTATGTCCAGCTCCCTGGCCTTTTCCGGCAATATGGCGAGAATATGGAATCCAGCCTCGGCAGCCATAAATTCCATTACCTCTGTCTCCTCGCTGCGATCCCTGTCTGCTGCAAGCAGATTCTGTACAGAGTCAAGACCGAAGACGCATTGCGGCTCCGTCATTCCGTCCTCGTCAAGGAACATTTCCCGCACCTGGCTGAAATCCTCCCGCATTTTAGCAATCCACCTGTCCTTTTCCGCACGGTAGGATTCCGGCATTACGAACAATACAAGTCCCCTTTCCGGCTCCAGATATACAAAAGGCTCCTCGTGCCGGAAAACCGTGTCGCATTTCGGACACATCAGCAGGTCAAATTCCCCGGTGAAGAACAATTCCTTGACTTCCTCGTCCTTGCCGCCATGCACGATGGTCCAGCAATGTGCTTCAAATTTCTCCCCGCAATGCGGACACTCCACAGAAAAAACACCTTTAAGGCTCATATTGAAATTTCCTAAATTGCTAATTTCTCATTGTTAACTGCTAATTGCAAAGCCGCCGCCCTCAATACGAAAGCGGCGGCCTTTAAGGACTTACCTCAATTGCTAATTACTAACTACTAATTGCTAATTGAAGTTTACAGCTCCACTCCGGCTTCCTTGTTGAACTCCTCTATCAGCTTGTCGTATTCGTCTACGAGGGCGAATGTCTCGTCCCAGTATTCCGGATCCCAAAGCCTGCGGAGGTCGGTGGAATTGCGGCCCTGCTGCTCAACCCATGTGAAGTATTTGAGGTTGTGCACTGCCTTTCTGTCGGCATAAGTGAGTTCCTTCATGTAATCCACGGTTGTGCCAAGCAGACGGCGTTCAAAGTCCACGGCGGCCTGTGTCTCGGTGTATTTGCCGAGCTGCTCATCAAGCTCCTTGCGGCGGCTCTGATACATTTCCATGCTGTCTGTGAACATTGTGAAAACAACGTCATTCTCGCCCATCTCGTAGTATTTCGCAGTCTTGATTGCGGAAAGAAGGTTGGAAATACCAGAAATTCCGAGCAGGTTAAGCTGATCTATGACTTCCTGCTTCACTCCGTAGGAAGCAAGCACCTTGTGGCCTTCCGGCTCGTTGAACACGCGGAGAACTCTCATGCAGGCTTCGTCGTCAATGGCTGTCACAACGTCGGTGTTGCGTACATTGTGTACCCACGGAATGTGCTTGTCGCCAATACCCTCAATGCGATGCTCTCCAAATCCATTGGCAAGAATCGTGGGGCATTGCAGGGCTTCGCTGGCGGTGATTGTCATGCCGGGGAATTTCTTTTTCAGGTAATCGCCTGCGGCAATTGTTCCAGCTGAACCTGTGGCGGAAACGAATCCGGCGAGGCGGCTCTTCGGACCTTTTATCTTGTTGAAAACTTCCTCAATGGCCGCACCGGTCACATGATAATGCCATGTAGGGTTGCCCATTTCCTCAAACTGGTTGAAAATAACGCAATCCTTGCGGGTCTTGCGTATTTCCCAGCACTTGTCGTAAATTTCCTTGACGTTGGATTCCGTTCCGGGTGTGGCTATGACTTCCGCACCGATCTTGTGCAGCCAGTCAAACCTTTCCTTTGACATTCCTTCCGGAAGAATTGCGACGGCGGTTGTGCCGAGAAGGGCAGAGTCAAAAGCTCCGCCGCGGCAGTAATTGCCGGTTGATGGCCATACGGCCTTCTGATTCGCAGCATCATATTCGCCGGTGACAAGACGGGGGGCAAGGCATCCGAATGCCGCGCCTACCTTGTGCGCGCCAGTGGGGAAATATTTGCCTACGAGGCCTATTATCCTGGCTTTTACGCCGGTTATCTCATGGGGAATTTCAAAAAAGTTCACTCCGCCGAAAAGGCCTGTCTTATGGTCATTATGCCATGTGATTCTGAACAGGTTTATCGGATTTATATCCCAAAGTCCTACCGGTTTAAGAGTGTCTTTTACCTTCTGTGAAACAGTCTCAGGATGCTTCATCTGCTTGAATGTAGGGATTATGATTCTCTGCTTTTTGCAGACTGCGGCATTCCTCTTTATAACTTCTTCATTAAGTTTAAGTTTTGCCATTTTGAAATGGGCCTCCGTAAAATAAATCTTAATTACATTATAGCAATNNTAATCGGGCATCTCTACGGTGTGCGGCGCATAAACTGCAAAGATTCCCGCTAACAACCTGTGGGAATGACGAAAGAGAGACCTCATCACTTTTTCCGTGTTCCCTATATGCCTACTGCCTTTGCGATTTCCGGCAGGATCTCACCAGCCTTCATCTCAAAATAAAAATCAGTTATCGTATTGGTGAATGATGATGGCAACGTGTTTATCTCTATTATCGTGCCACCATTTCGTTTTACCATGAATGGCAGCTGACATGCTGGCATTACCTCGCCTGAGGTGCCTACGACTATCATTACATCGCATTTTTGTGCCAGGTCAAGTGATTTTCTGAAAGCGTCCTCTGGTATTCCCTCACCGTAAAATACAAAATCCGGCTTTAGCAGTCCCTTGCATTTGGGACATGATGGCATATCCTGTCCCAGGTCAATATCCGTGTGAAAGAAACGTTCCCCGCATTGCGTGCATACTAGGTAATTCACCGTGCCGTGGAACTCATAAACGTTTTTGCTGCCAGCCTCCTGATGCAGATTGTCTATGTTCTGCGTTATTATGCCTTTGAGCAGACCCTTTCCTTCCCATTCCGCAAGTGTTATATGGGCGGGATTTGGCTTCGCGCTCTTCATGCTGCTGTAGAAAATCTTCTTTATTTCCGCCCAGGACTGTTCCGGATTGTTCTGGAAAAAGTCAATCTCTATCATTCTGGGGTCGTATTTGTTCCAAAGACCTCCAGCTCCACGGAATGGGGGGATTCCGCTTTCCACGGATATTCCCGCGCCTGTGAATGCCGCAAGACATTTCGCATTCCGTATTGCCTCTGCCGCCTGTTCAATCTTTTCCATTATTCCCTCCTGTATTATGCTGCAAGCTGAAATATGCCTTTAGTGCCACTTCCCTATTTGGAAAATCCTTTCTGCCGCGCAGTGTTTCCAAAAGATAATGCCTTGACCTTTCCATGTCTCCCTTTAGGCTGTAAAGCCATGCAAGCTCAAATGCGGCCCTGTCCTTGTATTTGAAATATTCTGACCGCGTTATTTCTGGGGAAACAGTCGCCTTTGCCATTATTTCATCGTCAAAAAGACCTAAGAATGATTCATAGTTGTGTATTGCCGTCAGCAAGTCTCTTTCATTGATTTTCTGATTGTTTTCAGCATTTTTCTTCAATCTCTCGAATGCTGGGAATCGGGCAAATATCCTGGGAGGAATTGCGACATCTTCCATAAGTGTTTCCTTTGTGTCAATTATGGATATTTCCATTTCGTTGGGAATACCACATCTTGATGGGAAACGCTTTGCCTGTTTTGAAACACAACATTCATCGCAATTGACGGAATTTTTCTCATTGAATAGTACTTTGCTGTTTTCCGGCAATATGAATCTGAACGACTTGGAATTGAGCAGATTGTGTTTTGCCGTTCCAAGCCATTTCGGAATGGAAAGCACAAGAAGTGTATACTCATTTGAGCATCTTGTGGCAGATTCCTGCGACAGTCGGCTGGAAAGATCTGCCTCTCTGAAGTCTTGTTCCGTACCTGATCTTCGTACATATCCATGTGAAAGCATACAGGACAATACCGCCATTTCCGCATAATGTTCCCCGGTATTAACATCCCCTTTGCCAAAAGCCTTTATGGAATTTAGCATTATATCCTGCCAGTGTACTGCGTTTTTGTCTTCCGTATCCTTGTTCAGTACAGAAAGATATTCAATATCATTTATCTCATAATCAGTAGTGGCTCTGAAATTATCGTTTTTTTCGTATTCATCCTGTCCGGCTGCCAAAAATTCAAGCCAGCGACGTTTCCATTCAGTGTTATTGTTTTTTCCTTCTGATTTCTCAAACAGTTGTATGCGGTTTTTTATGTCAGATACACTGGGAAAGCCAGCTCTCAATGGATAGGCAAGAAGAAGGTTGTTTTCTGGAAATATACGCAGGTAATAATCCGCATCCGCATATTTTTGCCGTATGGGGAATGACACAAGCAGTACAATGCTCAAAAGCCATAAGGAAAAATGAGGCAATGTAAATGTCGCTACAAGATAATCAGATATTTTCCTGTCTGTTCCTTTTTTTACAAGTGGTAAAAAATATTTGCGAATTTTTCTTCTTGTATGTGCGAATGTTGCCGATAGTATGTCAGCCACGAAAAATCCACCGCAACAGCACATAAGATACATTGCTGGCATGAAATACCTTGGCTCAATTGGCATGATTATGTAAATTCCATAAAAATATGCCGCCGCGGAATATATTGGGATAGCCTTCAATACTGTTTTTTTTCTAAAAAAGGACAGTATGAACAATATAAGCACTGTAAATGTGAATGGAACGTCATCCGCAAGTGTCTTGATCCTCAAAAAAACCGCCTTTAAGCATTTTCTGGGATTTTTTCTTGCAATTCCGTATGCTGCCTGTATTATTTCCAACTTGCCCACATTGCTTTTCCCAATGTAAATGTCAGCCAAATTTCCCTCTGTGGATTTTATCATTCCTTCCGCACCGGCCATTATGTTTGGAATCATTCTGGAGTTGTTTTCCGTAAATCCTATGTTTTTTCCAGATTGCATTGATGCGGTAATTTTCCATGAAAAGAGGCCGAATATCAGGAATGTGGAACATATTGCAAGAATTTTTATTTCCTTTTTTTTATTTCCGTTTTTTAATGTATCAGCAACAAGCAATATCAGCATGAATGCCGCGAAAGGT
>LXOW01088349.1_pt1 | contig 10989 bp, 7 predicted proteins | sample 1368591 | NCBI WGS metagenome assembly LXOW01 (sample SAMN04884650, study PRJNA319009) | bovine gut metagenome | isolation source: Cow rumen | host: Bos taurus | place: Italy: Legnaro (PD) | collected 2014-07-09
ATGTAGAAGCGGTAGAGCGGCAGGCGGCTCTTGATGACTAAACCGGTCTTCTTCTTGGCCTCCACATCTATATAATAGGTCAGGAAGTCGCCCGCCATATACTGCCCGTTCTCCTTCTCGTCCAGCCACAGGTCGGTGATGACGGCCTCCCAAAACTGCTCCTTCGTGTTCCACTCGGCTGCTGCCTGGTAGTCGGCCTGACTGCGTTCCTTGCCACAGACGGTAACGGTCACGTCGGCATCGCTGCCTTCGATGCCCATCACGTAGAACGGCAGCCTCACTTCCTTCTGGAAGCAGGCGGGCAGCGTCAGGTTGTCCTGTGCAAACACAATCTGGCTGGACTGAATCTTGAAGTGGATGCGGTTGGTGTAGCTGGCCTCGGGCGATGCCACGCGGAACTGCACCACGCCCTCCTCGGGCGGCGCGTCCCAGTCGGGGGCCTGCACCAGCGCGCACTTCCAGCCGTTGATGATGCCCTCTTCCTCCACGGCGGTATAGCCGTCGTCGGCGAAAATCTGTATCTTCTGCGTCAGCTGCTTGTCCACATACTCCGCACCGCCATCGGCAGGGTGGCGCACGATGCAGGCGCTGACGCGCTGGGGCGCATCGCCGGCAACCAGCGTGTCGCCGAAGTCCTTGTACAGCTCCATCTCCAGCGTGTCGGGGGCATCGTCCTCGTCATCATCCTCTTCTTCCTCTTTCTCGTCGCCCTTGTTTTCTTCCTGCTGTTTGTTCTTTTTCTTCCTTCTGCGGCGCAGCCACTCTTCGCCGCCAATCAGCACGCTGCCAATGACCACGGGAATGACATACCGCTCAGCACCGCCGTCTTCCTTGGCAGCGTTGTCCTCCGTGTGGTGCAGGTTCTCACCGGTTGCGCCGTCGAGCGTCAGCTTCAGATAGACATGCGTTTCGCTGATGTCGCTGTCAATCCACACATTGCTGTAGGCGGTGACCATCAGCACAGAGTCTTTCGTTGAGGGGTCGGCCTTCTCGAAGTCGGCGCAGTTGTAGGTATAGACCACGCGGTCGAGCGAGTTGTCGTAGCTCTTGCTGCTCTTGGTGAACTGCTTTTCGTCGTCATCGAGCCTGGCATCGCCGTTATAGACCTGGTTGCCCATCAGCACGTCGATTCGCTTCAGCTCCAAGTCACGCTCAGAGCCGTTGCACTCCACCCACTCCTCCGTGACGGTGATAGTGCCGTCGGGGGCGGCATGACCTTCCAGCCGGGCATAGTCGCTGCCCTGGCCGGTAGCCTTGATGCCAGTGGCGCCCTCAATGGTGAAGCGCACCTTGTACGCACCGCCGTGGTGGGTTAGCACCACGGAGAAAGGTTCCTTGCTTGCCTGATTGTCATTGTCCTGCTGGGCAGCTATGGGAATCACAGCGGCCGTAAGCAGGATAATGAGTATTTGGAGGATTTTCGTGAAACGCGTCATCGTTATAATTGACAGTTATTTCTTCTTAAAGGACAATAATATTTCGCCATGGTCGTAGCAGTCAAGTGTCTTTCCGTCGGGGCTTACAAAGAAAACCATTGCATCCAGGCTCCCAATTTCTTCTTCCTCTTCATAACAAGCGTAGGTGCTGAAACCGGCGTATGTGATAATAGCCGACTGGGATACATCCTTTTGGGCATCGCCCCAAATAGTCATACGCCCCACTATTTTTTTGTTGTCACTATCAAGAGGCTCTATCTTCAGATAAACAGTATGCGCTACGCCATCCTTTTTAAACTGGAATTCATAAGTATCGAACGCAGGCGAAACATCGATGGTGCTTATGGGGAACTCATGGCGGTTGCGCAATTTCTCAAAACGGGCATCGTCGAAGCTGCGCTCATAGTCTTTGCTCAACAATCCACTCGATGCCTTCTTTACAGGCTTCACCTCCTTGCGCTTCAGAATATACTCGTCGCCGTCAATCATCATTATTGACTTGCGGTCGGGCATGGCATAGAAGTAGTTCCTTACTTTGTTGTCTTCAACGTCTGTGTCATATTTATAAATAGCATACATACTATTGCCGCAATAGCAGTACACGCCATCGCTGACAGCGGTATGGTCTCCTGCTTTCATGATGACCTTGCCCACCACCTTGCCGTCCTGAGCCGGTGTCAGTGTGACCATAATGGCATATCCCTGTGCCGTTACCTCATAGTCGCCGGCCAGCGGTGCCACGTCATCATTCGTCTTTGGGAAGCCTTGCGCCGCCACCAGCGAATCGACAGATGCCTGACTCATGACGCGCTCAAACGTCGTGGGATCCTGGTTGTCAGTTTCACCATCAGTGCCCTCTTCACTACATTTGCCGATAGCCCATAACGAAGCAAAGATGACGACCAAAAATCCGACCATCCACCACAAGATGCGCTTCAGGCAACCCTTTTTCTTTTTCTTCTCTGGCTGCTTTTCAGCATTTTTCCTCTTCTCGGCCATGTCGGCCCAAGCGCCTGCGCTCTTCTCCCTACGGGGAGGCACACTGTCTCGGCGGGGAGGCACGCTCTCCCTACGAGGAGGCACGCTCTCACGGCGGGGCGGCTCACTCTCATGGCGGGGCGGTATGCTCTCACGGCGGGGCGGCATGCTCTCGTTGCGAGTGGTTGCGTTCTCCCCGTGCGGAGTTTCTTCCTCTTCCCGCTGCAGGTGTAATCGCTCCCATCGCGGCGGGGCCGTTGCATCATCGGCTTTCTTCAGGGGTGCGCCACAGGCACCACAAAACAACGCGTCATCGTTGTTCTTATGTCCACATTTACCACAAAATGCCATTGCTATCCGATTTTTATATTAGTCCAAATTCCTGACGCCATAGGTCGTAGAAGTCCTCGGTTCTCGTGTCGTTGCGTTTGTCAGCCTTGACAATATCGCTGACCAGATAGTCGATGCTGTCGATGGCGTTTCTTCGGTCGTCCTCGCTCATGTCGTCAACGAGACGGTGGGTTGAGCGGATGATATCGTCAATAGTGTAAGCCTGCTCAATGTTATCAAAGATAACATCAGAATTAAACTCAATGGTCTCGCCGTTCTCATCTTCGACTTCGTATAGAACCATCTCGGCGGCAATCATATCCTTGAAATCCTCTACACATTCGCGCTCACGCTTGGTATAGTCGCCATCGCAGTTAGCGAAAAAGAGTGAGGTCTTCACGGTCAGGCGGGCTAAGCCATAGAGCTTGATTTCGTCATCGTTAAGCTCGAAAAGCTTGGCTACTCGCACAAAATAGTCATCAACAGGCGTGACGCCTGGCACATAGCTGTTGTCAGTGACATCGCCGTTGCTCTGGCCCTCGTCACGCTTCTGCTCCAAGGCTGCCAATCTACGGGCGCGCTCCTCGGCATACTCACGCTCGCGTTCCTCCTTTTCGGCTTGGCGACGCTCAGCATGTTCCTCAAACTTCGTCTTGGCATCAGTAACCTTGCCTTTCAGTTTTCCGAAGGCATTCTCCGCCATGTTGACGATGCTCACCATGCCGGCACCCAAACTGCTGATATCCCTGCCGAAGTCGCTGGCCATGCGGTTGAACGTGCCATCCTCCACTCTTTTCTTTATTCCCTCACTCATGCTGTTGGTAGCATTGTTAATCAGTTTTTCCAAAAATGATGCCATAGTTGTATAAGTTATTAGTAAATATAATGTCTGTTGTGTACTACCATTCATTTCGGACACCTGCCATATTCGTTGGTGCCTGGTTGACTGTTTATGAGATTACACACGAACAGGATAACCTGCAGAATCATCATCAAGGCACCGGCTACATAGGTTACCACAATCAATACTTGGTCAGACAGGCAGCAGGCTTCTCCATCCCCGTTCAGCAGGAGGCAGATGATGCGTCCCCAGCCAACGGCAGATACGCACCAGAGTCCGAACCAGACAAAGGCCAGTATGCCGCTGCGTCCGATGTCGTGCAGCCGTCGGACCTGAATGGCAAAAAACAGCACGGCAGGCAATAGCAGTGCGGCAGCAATGAGCAGCATGTCGCCCGTGCCCATATCCATGTTGATGCTGTGGTGCCGGGTGTTTTGCGCTCCTTTGATGACGTAGTAGAAGACAACAGCCAGCATGACGGGCCTATATACGATATTGGCCGACAGGGCATACCACCAGTATTCGGAGCGACGTGCACGCCCCTTGAAGTTAAAGAGGTTCTTAAAGCCCCTTTTCGTAGCCTCGACAAACTCCATGCGAGGTAATGGTCTTGCGTTTTCCATCTCTTCTGTGTTTTGATAGACAATATCATTCAATTTTCTTTCCGCAATGACGACAGAAATGGTCACCCTCTACCAACGGCTTGCCGCAATACTGGCAGAAACGGTTTCTGGTCTCGGGCTGCTGCCCGGCCTGATGCTGCTCAGCAGCATGCCGCAGACGCTCGGCGGTAGCCCGTGCCAATTCATCAAGCGTGAACTCCTGCCCCTTGGCATTAGTGAAACGGTTGTGGGCTTCATTGGCCTCAAAAAACTGCTCACGTCTCGTCACGGGGTCGAGTATCACAAGGTTGCCCGCCAATGTCATCTGCATCAGGGGTTCTATGGGTCTCACTGTTTTGTTTTCGTTGCTCATAAAATAATACTGCTTAGGAATGTTCTATTCAAGATTCGTTTCAGGTTTTCTTTTTGCAAAGATAGGACAAATAATTGAGACGGCCAAATTATCCGCATTTTTTTTGCTTGAAGTAGCTTATTAATGGCTCACTTATCCGTATCTATTAAGGAAAACTAGCCCCGCCATTATGCCAATATTTATTAAAAAAAGATGATGCCTGATGCGGGTCTTGTTTCTTTTTTGTAACTTTGCATCGCATAAACTCTGCCTAAGAAAGTATTATATCCTTATGTTTTATGAACTGATACGGCATAAGAGTAAAGACTGACATGACTAAAAAAAGACTGTATTTCTTGAACGCCCTACTGGCATTAATGGTTTTGCCGACAGCGGCACAAACCGTTTCCATGCCCTGGCAGGACCCGCAGCTGACGGCAGAACAACGGGCCGATGACCTGCTGCAGCGACTGACCCTCGAAGAGAAAGTGCGGCTGATGATGGACACGTCGCCCGCTATCGAGCGACTGGGGATACCGCAGTTCCAGTGGTGGAACGAAGCGCTACACGGCGTTGGCCGCAACGGCTATGCCACGGTTTTTCCTATTACGATGGCGATGGCCGCTTCGTGGGACGATGCCTTGCTGCACCGCGTGTTTACCGCCGTCAGCGACGAGGCACGCGTAAAGGCGCAGCAGGCGAAACGCTCGGGAAACATCCGTCGCTATCAGAGCCTGTCGTTCTGGACACCCAATATCAATATCTTCCGCGACCCGCGCTGGGGCCGCGGACAGGAGACATACGGCGAAGACCCGCTGCTGACATCGATGATGGGCCTCGCCGTGGTGCGCGGCCTGCAGGGCTATAGCTACGACGGCAAACCGCTGGACAACTACAAGAAGCTGCTGGCCTGCGCCAAGCACTTCGCCGTGCACAGCGGTCCGGAGTGGAACCGCCACACTTTCAACGTGGAGGACTTGCCCGAGCGCGACCTCTGGGAGACCTATCTTCCGGCGTTCAAGTCGCTGGTGCAGGAGGGCGGGGTGGCCGAGGTGATGTGCGCCTACCAGCGCATCGACGGTAAGCCCTGTTGCAGCCAGGACCGCTACGAGCAGCAGATCTTGCGCGATGAATGGGGCTTCCAGGGACTGATCACCAGCGACTGCGGTGCCATCCGCGACTTCCTGCCCCGCTGGCACAACACGGCCAAGGACAGCGAAGAGGCATCGGCCCAGGCTGTGCTCGCTGGCACTGACGTGGAGTGTGGATCTGAGTACCGCCACTTGCCTGAGGCCGTGCGTCGTGGCGACATCAAGGAAGAAGACCTCGACCGGTCATTGCGCCGACTGATCATCGCACGCATCATAGTAGGCGACTTCGACAGCGATGACCGCGTGTCGTGGACCCGGATTCCCGAAAATGTCGTGGCCTCGGCCAGGCACAAGCAACTGGCTTTAGACATGGCACGAAAGAGCATTGTGCTGCTGAAGAACAACGGCGTGCTGCCACTCAACGCTCCGCTCGACCGAAGGCTCAACGCTCAACTAATCGTAATGGGGCCCAACGCCAACGACTCCGTGATGCAGTGGGGCAACTATGCCGGTTATCCGACGAAGACTGTCACCGCCCTTGAGGGTATTCGTCGGCAGCTGGGTAACATCCCCTATCTGCAGGGCTGCGGCCTGACGCGCAACGAGAGCTTCGAAAGTCGCTTTTCGCAGATAAAAACACCTCTGGGCAGCCAGGGTATGCAGGCTGTCTACTATAACAATACCAATATGACCGGTTCGCCCGCTGCCTCCGTCACGCTCACCGAACCCATCAAGCTGAGCAACGGCGGTAACACCGTCTTTGCCCCCGGCGTCAACCTGGAGAACTTCTCAGCACGTCTCGACGGCACGTTCACTCCGACGAACGACGAGACGCTCATCTTCAGCATCAGCGGTGATGACAGGATTCGCCTCCTGGTCGACGGCGACACGCTCGTCAATCTCTGGCAAGCCCGCCAGCGCATACAGAATGGTCAGCATGAACTACAGGTGAAAGCCGGACACGACTACCGCATACAGATTGACTATGTGCAGGAGACGGGTTACGGAGCCCTGAACTTCGACATCCAGCACAAGTCGGCACCCACGCCGCAGGAACTGCTGGCACAAGTGGGCGATGCCAAGACCGTCATCTTTGTCGGCGGTATCTCGCCCCGTCTTGAGGGTGAGGAGATGCGCGTCAGCGAGCCGGGCTTCCGTGGTGGCGACCGCACTAGCATCGAACTGCCGCAGGCCCAGCGCGATGTGCTGCGTTGGCTGCATGAGGCAGGCAAAAAGGTGGTGTTTGTCAACTGCTCCGGCGGTGCCGTCGCCATGGTGCCTGAGCTGGAGACCTGCGACGCCATCCTGCAGTGGTGGTACGACGGCGAGCAGGGTGGCACAGCCTTGGCCGATGTGCTTACAGGCCAATACAATCCCAGTGGAAAACTGCCCGTCACCTTCTATCGCTGCACTGACGAACTGCCTGACTTCCTAGACTACACGATGAAGAACCGCACCTACCGCTACTACACTGGCGAGCCGCTGTTTCCCTTTGGTCACGGGCTGAGCTACACAACGTTTGAGATGAAGGACTTGAAGGTGAGAGAGGCCAAGGATGGCAGCTTGGAAATCAGCGTCATGGTGAAAAATACTGGTAAGGCAGACGGCACGGAGACCGTACAAGTCTATTTCCGCCGCACGGCCGACAAGGAAGGTCCGGTCAAGACTCTCTGCGGCTATCAGCAGGTTAGCCTGAAAGCGGGCGAGTCGCAGGTGGTTACCGTCGCGTTGCCCCGCCAGCGCCTTGAGACCTGGGATGTGCAGTCAAACACCATGCGTTTCCTACCCGGTCAGTACCTGCTGATGGCAGGCCCGTCGAGTGCCGATGCCATGCTGCTGAAAACCAGTGTCCAATTATGAAGATTATGTTATCTGATATGAGCAAGATTCTTTTCGCAATGGCACTTGCAGCCATTTGCCAGACGACCACCGCACAGGGGCCGCGCCGTGGCTTTCAGCGCGAGGCATTCACAACTGAGACACCCATGGTCCACGACCCCGTGATGGCCAAGGAGGGTGACACATATTACATCTTCGCCACTGGCATTGGCATCCAGCAGATGACATCGAAGGACCGCAAGACCTGGACGGTGCTGCCGCAGCCGGTAATGACCGTCATCCCCGGCTGGACGACCGACTCCGTGCCTGGCTTCAACAGTCATGTATGGGCACCCGATATCATCCATTGGCATGGTCGCTGGTGGATGGCCTACAGCTGTTCGACGTTCGGCAAGAACGGATCGGCCATCGGCCTACTCAGCAGCCGCTCGCTACGCTCCAATTTATGGAAGGACGAGGGGTGCATCGTGGCCTCGCGTGAGAATCGCGACAACTGGAACGCCATCGACCCGAACTTCGTCATCGATGACAAGGATCAGCCGTGGCTCGTATGGGGGTCGTTCTGGGACGGCATCCAGCTAGCTCCTCTCGACTCGACCATGCACATGGTCAATGGTCAATGGCCCCGCACCATCGCCCGGCGCTATGACCCGAACTACAAGCCCACGGAGCCAAACCCCACGTCGCAACATGCTGGGACAAACGCCATCGAGGCACCGTTCATCTTCAAGCACGACGGCTATTATTACCTCTTTGTGTCGTGGGACTACTGTTGCCGCGGTGCCAAGAGCAACTACCGCGTGGCCGTGGGTCGCAGCAAGACAGTGGAAGGCCCGTATCTAGACCGCACGGGCAAGGACATGGCTTATGGCGGCGGCACGCTCGTCATGGAGGGCGACAAGAAGGAATGGGAGGCTGCCGGCCATTGTGCTGCCTATGCCATCGACGGCGGGGAAAACGACTCCTCTTCAACAGACATTTTCATCTGCCACGGCTACAGCATCACACAAAACGGAGCCGCCATGCTCATACAGCGAACCATCACATGGACAACAGACGGCTGGCCGGAACTATCAATCCGCTAATCTCTCACACGAACTGCTACCTCGAACGAGATTTAATATTACAACAATATGAAGATTTCTAAAACAAGAAGCGTAACGTTACTCAGACTATTGCTGATAGCAGCAACACCGTATACGATGCTGGCATCACCTTGCAGACTGCATGTCAGGAGGAAAATTTCTCACTCGACTAACACGCACACATACATTTAATATTGCATATTGTTCTTTGAAGTATGTCAGAACTTGAACCTCTCATAGCCGACCTTGCGCTCATCCTAATCTGCGCCGGGGTCATGACACTGCTTTTCAAACGACTGAAGCAGCCAGTAGTGTTAGGTTACATTGTGGCGGGCTTCCTTGCCTCGCCGAATATGACGTATATGCCCAGTGTCACCGACCTGCATGGCATTCACCTATGGAGCGAGATTGGTGTCATCTTCCTGCTCTTCTCGCTGGGGTTGGAGTTCTCGTTCCGCAAGATCCTGCGCATGGGTACGGCCCCAATCGTGGCAGCCATCGCCATCATCCTTGGTATGATGTACGTCGGCTCGCTCACAGGCCAATTCTTCGGATGGAGCGACATGGACTGCATCTACTTAGGCGGTATGCTGGCCATGTCGTCGACCACCATCATCTTCAAGGCTTTCGATGATATGGGGCTGCGGCAGAAGCGTTTTGCAGGCCTCGTGCTCAGCGTGCTCATCATTGAAGATATCCTGGCCATCGTACTCATGGTGATGCTTTCAACACTGGCCGTCAGCAAGGAGTTCGAAGGTTCACAGATGTTGATGTCCATTTTGAAGTTGGCGTTCTTCCTTGTCCTCTGGTTTGTCGTGGGCATCTATCTCATTCCGCTCTTCCTGAAGAAGGCAAAGCCGTTGATGAACGAAGAGACTTTGCTCATCACGGCACTTGCCCTCTGCTTCGGCATGGTGGTGATAGCATCTGCTGTGGGGTTTTCCGCTGCATTTGGTGCTTTCATCATGGGTAGCATCCTAGCCGAGACCGTTGAAAGTGAGCAGATAGAGCACCTTGTTGCCCCTGTCAAGAACCTGTTCGGGGCTATCTTCTTCGTATCTGTGGGCATGATGGTTGATATGGCGCTCATCATCGAGTATATTGTGCCCATCGTCTGCATCGTCGTTGCCATCATGTTGGGTCAGACCATTCTGAGTACGGGTGGATTCCTCTTGGCCGGCCAGCCGCTGAAGACCGCCATGCAGTGCTCGTTCTCGCTGACGCAGATTGGCGAGTTTGCGTTTATCCTGGCCACGCTCGGTACATCGCTGCATGTTACCAGTGATTTCTTGTATCCCATCGTCGTGGCAGTATCCGTCTTCACGACGTTTACCACGCCTTATATGATTCGTCTTGCTGAACCTGCCTACGGAGTGGTGGCGCGTGTGCTACCGGCCAAGTGGATATCCAAGCTGGAACGCAATGCCCCTGATGAATCGGAAGTGCAAGAGACCAATGAGATGCGCCAGCTCTGGCGTGCTGAATTCAAGCGTTATGTCTTCATTGTGCTGATCAACAGTGTGCTCTGTCTGGCTATTATCGCCATTATGTACTATTATGGTGTGCCAGTGATTTACGGTATGTTGTCCAACCCCTGGTCGGGTATCGTCACCGCCTTCCTCACATTGTCAGCCTGCGGACCCTTCCTTTGGTCTCTGATGCGTCAAGGCGGCAATAGTGACAACGTCAACAGACTCTGGCACGAAGGAGGTCGCAACGAACGTGTAAAGATTACGGCATTTGGCATCCTGCGTCTGGTCATCGCTGCTGCCATCATTGCCTATATTATCGGCAATACGTTGCCCATGATTGGCATGTACGGCATTTTCGCCGTGATAGCTGTGGTGTGCTTTATATTTTTGTCGCCCTCTTTGGAGAAACGTAGCGACTCAATGACCAAGACTTTTACCGAAAATTTGAATAACAATGGACGTACAAACGAAACTCACAAAGTGTCTGACGCTTTGTGAGTCCGTGTACAAAATAAGACAAGCATTATACCTTATATTGCTACATTAACAAAAAGGTGCAACCGTTTTTTCCATGGTTGACTCCACGGACCATGGATAGCAGCATCAACTGAGGTGACATGAAAGGCTGGTCTGACAATCCTTGCATCAACTGCATTTTTTGTTGCACTACTTGCACCTGACGCCCTTGGGATGGCGAAAAATCCTGCCTACTTTTTGAAAAATCCAGGCACATTTTGAAAAATCCAGGCATTTCCCAGATTTGTCCCACGGCCTGGGACAAAAGTCCCACGGCCTGGGACAAAAATCCCACGGCTTGGGACAAGTATGGGAAGTGTAGCTTAACGATTTCAGGCTCCGCGTGACGATGGGGGGTGTAGCGCGTGACGATGGGGAGCCTATGCGTGTCGAAAAGAAGGCTTCTCGGACTGTCAGGTGCAGGTAGTGCAAGTAGTGCAGGTGTTT
>LXOW01206315.1_pt1 | contig 10988 bp, 7 predicted proteins | sample 1368591 | NCBI WGS metagenome assembly LXOW01 (sample SAMN04884650, study PRJNA319009) | bovine gut metagenome | isolation source: Cow rumen | host: Bos taurus | place: Italy: Legnaro (PD) | collected 2014-07-09
CTTCTTGCTATTTCAGAAATTAATATTATTTTTGCAGAAAATTTTATTATCATTAGCTATGGGAACAGAAACACACAAAATTGGCCAAAGAGGAGAAGACTTAGCAGCGGACTTTTACGTTCGTAACGGATACGCCATCCTTGAGCGAAATTGGAAATGCTACCATCTGGAAGTGGACTTGATTGCCCGAAACGAAGACACCTTAGTTATATGCGAGGTGAAGACAAGAAGTAGCCTCGCCTTCGGGGAACCAGAGACTTTCGTCACGCCTCAGAAACAGAAAAATCTGATTCGTGCCGCCAACATGTACCTCACCCGAACCTGCCTCAATCTGGATGTCCGCTTTGACATTATTTCCGTTACACTCTGCGGAAATGACTACCAACTGCACCATATCCCTGGCGCGTTTCAGCCAAAATGGTAAATATTTTTATTATTTTTGATTATCATATTATTATTTTATGTATTTTTGCAGCATGAAAAATTTAACGAATCATGCTCATAAAAACATATAGTTGCGCATTGATGGGGGTTAACGCGATTCCCGTCACCATCGAAGTGAATATCGGTCCCGGCATCAGCTTCTTTCTGGTCGGACTGGCCGACAGTGCCATCAAGGAGAGTCAGCAGCGCATTGACACCGCACTAAAGAACAACGGCTACAAGATGCCCGGAAAGAAAATCGTTATCAACATGGCACCCGCTGACATCCGCAAGGAGGGCAGCGCCTACGACCTGAACCTGGCAATTGCCATCCTCATCGCCTCCGAGCAAATCAAAGGCCAAGAGAAAGTCGGCGACTATTATATTATGGGAGAGTTGTCGCTGGACGGCCATTTGCAACCCATCCGAGGCGTGCTACCCATTGCCATTGAAGCCCGGAAAAGAGGAGTGAAAGGCATCATCCTGCCCGCACAGAACGCCAGGGAGGCGGCCATTGTCAGTGACATTGAGGTGCTGGGCGCGGAAAACATACGGCAGGTGATTGACTTTTTTGACAAAGACATCCCCTTGCCACGTACTATTGTCAACACCCGCGAGGAATTCCAGCGCAGTCTGTGCAACTATGAATTCGACTTCACCGATGTGAAAGGGCAGCAAAACATCAAGCGAGCCATGGAAATTGCCGCCGCGGGCGGGCACAACCTCATCCTGATTGGCCCTCCTGGTTCGGGCAAATCCATGTTAGCCAAGCGACTGCCCTCTATCCTACCCCCTTTGACCCTTTCTGAGGCTCTCGAAACAACCAAAATCCATTCCGTTGCCGGAAAAATGAGCCGATATTCGTCGCTCATAGCGGTACGTCCCTTCCGCGCGCCACATCATACCATCAGTGATGTGGCGTTGGTCGGCGGGGGCACCAACCCCCAACCCGGGGAGATATCGCTGGCCCACAACGGGGTTTTGTTTCTCGACGAGCTGACCGAATATAAGCGCCCCACACTGGAAGTGATGCGACAACCTCTGGAAGACCGTTACGTTACCGTTTCACGCTCCAAGTACAGCGTCACTTTTCCCGCCTCTTTCATGTTTGTGGCCGCAATGAACCCTTGTCCCTGCGGCAACTACAACCACCCCAAACTGCCCTGCACCTGCGGACAGGGAGTCGTTCAGAAATACCTCAACAAGATATCCGGACCGCTCATGGACCGCATTGACCTGCATGTAGAGGTACTGCCTTTGTCCACAGAGGAACTCACCACTGCCCCGCCTGGAGAACCTTCCGCAGTCATCCGCGAGCGGGTGGTACAAGCCCGTAAAATCCAAGAGTTAAGATACAGGAACTTTCCCGGTATCCATTGCAATGCACAAATCAACACCAAATTGCTCCGGCAATACTGCGAAGTGGACGCCGACGGACTTGAGCTGCTGAAGAACACCATGGACCGTCTGGGCTTATCAGCCCGTGCCTACGACCGAATACTGAAAGTCGCCCGTACCATCGCCGACCTCGCCGGTGCAGAGTACATCAATAATGAGCACCTGTCAGAAGCCATTAACTTCAGGAGTTTGGATAGAGATAGTTGGGGGAAGTGAGGGGACAGGGGATAGGAGATAGGAGGTAGGGATTAGGGATTAGGAGATAGAAGGTGGGTTAGAGGGTTAGAGGGTTAGAGGGTTAGAGGGTTAAGAAGATTAGGAAGGTTAGGGAGGTTAGGAAGGTTAGGAAGGTTAGAGATTTTTGGATGATGGGGGAAGGCGGATGTGGTGAGGTTGTTACCGGATTTTCTTCAGGATTTGTTTGACCAGTGCGCGTTCGCCATAGAGCATCACCGCCACATAAACCAAAACCAAAGCAGTGTTCAACACATACATTAAAATCTGGTTATCGGGGCGCAAATAAACACTAAGCATCCACAAAGCTACCGCTAAAACGAAATAGCCCAGAATAGACTTCATCGGGTAAGGAATCGGGGATTTGAACTGACCAACGATGTAGGACAGCAGCATGCAGATGCCATAACCGGCAAAGCCTCCCCATGCGCATGCCACATAGCCAAATTTCGGAACAAAAATAAAATTGATGGACAGCAAAGCGGCACAGCCAATGGCTGAAAAAATAGCACCCCACCAAGTCTGTCCGTTCAGCTTGTACCAGAAAGACAGGTTGAAATATACCCCCATGAAAATCTCCGCCATCATCACTATCGGCACCACCTTAAGGCCTTCCCAGTAAGTGCTTGAAATCAAATATTTAAAGATGTCAAGATACATCATCACCAGCAAAAATGCCAACAAAGTGGTCATGACAAAATACTTCATCACCACCGCCTGCATTTCCGGACTGTTCTTATCCCGCTGTCCTCCAAACACAAACGGCTCGTAAGCATACCTGAAGGCCTGGGTAAAAATGGCGATAATCATGGAGATTTTCACACAAGCCCCATAGATTCCCAACTGCACTTCACCTTCCTGTCCCGGCACAATAAACTTGTAGCAAATCTTATCGGCCACTTGGTTCAATATACCGATGATTCCGAAAAGCAAGAGCGGCCAGGTGTATTTCAGCATCTGTTTCAGCAACTGCCCATCAATGCCGGGCTTCATGTTACGAATCTCAGGAATAAAACCGAAGGTCACCCCTGCCGTACAGATCAAATTCACTATAAAAATATAACCCACCTGATAATCAGGATTATACCAATTCATAATAGGCCAGCCTTTGGCATACAAAACAGGTGCAAGGAGGAAAACGAACAAATTCAAGCCTATATTGCAGAAAACGAATGCCAGTTTCAACGAAACGAATTTTATCGCCTTGTCTTGCTGGCGCAAGGAAGCGAAAAGGACGGCTTGAAAAGCATCCAACGCCACCACCGTTGCCATTATGGCGATATACTCAGGATGGGTTTCATATCCCATAAAGTTTGCTATCGGATGCAGGAACACCAGGCAGAGCGTCAAGAAAAGCAATGACACCACCCCGACAGCACCGGAAGCGGTGGAAAAAGCCTTTCGGGCATCCACTTCCTCTCTATTGGCAAAATAAAAGAAAGTGGTCTCCATGCCAAAAGTCAGCAGCACCAGCAAAAATGCCGTATAGGCATAGATGTTGGTCACAACCCCATAACCTCCCGAAGCAGCCGTAATCTTATAGGTGTACAAAGGCACCAGCAAATAATTGAGGAAGCGTCCTACGATGCTACTCAAACCATAAATGGCAGTCTGTCCTGCTAATTTCTTAAGCGATAAAGCCATGGGAATTTAAAGTTGAAAGTTGAAAACTGAAAACTGAAAGCTGAAAGTTTAGTGTTTAATGTTTAGAACAATATATTCGTTAGCACATTAACTAATTTGCTAATTTGCTAATTAACTAATTTAATTTGCTGATTTTCGCTGTTCCTATCAGCTGGTTTTGCTGATACAATTGGAGGAGATACAATCCCTGAGCATAGTTACTGAGATTCAGAGTAGGATTATCCGTCTGCAGCAATTGACGATGGAGCAATTTGCCGTACAAATCATACAATCTTGCTTCTACTGAAGATTCTGTCAAATCCGAAGGCAACTTGATGCTTACCGTACCCCTGCTCGGATTCGGATAGACCACAATCTGATATTGTTTGTCAATACTTTCAACAGAATTAATAATCTCCAGATGCAAGGTCACCACAGAATCGCATCCAGCGGCATTCTCCCATACAAAAATGGGGCCCTCAACACTTGAATAATAAGTAATACCATCAATCCAAGTGTAGGGAGCTTCGGCCTGCACCTCATCCACAGAATACGTTGAGTAATTCACCGTCAGGTGCAACCTCACCACTGAATCACAACCCTCGCTACTCGTATAAACCATCACAGGCAGATTCGTACTTTCCGTATAAGTCACCCCGTCTATCCAAGTCAACGAATCACAAACCACCTGTTCATCAATATTCACAGAACTATGATATACCGTAAGATGCAAGGTCACCACAGAATCACAACCCACCGCATTGGTATAAACGATTGTAGGAGCATCCGTGCTTTCCGTATAAGTCACACCATTCACCCAAGTATAGGAATCGCAGGCATAAACTGTATCCACTGAAGACGATGAAGACAAAACAGTAAGATTCAGAATCAGCGTGGCATTCTCACAGCCCACCACATCAGTAAAATGAATGGTAGGACCATATGTACTTTCGGTATAAGTGTTGCCATCAAACCATACCAAGGAATCGCAAACTGTCACGGAATCCACTTCGACGGCGGAGTGCATGATGACAAGACGCAAAGTCACAATCGAGTCACAACCCACCGAGTTGGTCAGCACCACCTCAGGGCCCCAAACGCTTTCCGTATAGGTCACCCCATCAATCCATTGAATACTGTCACAAGCCACAATCAAGTCGGTATAAGTGGTTGATTTTTTCACGGTCAGATACAACGTATCCACATGCTCGCACTCCTCTTCATCATAATAATCGTACAGATAAGTTCCACTTTCCGTATAAGTCACACCATCACGCCAAACATAGCTGTCGCAGGTGGTAACGGTATCCGCCACATTCTGCACATGACAGGGCTGTCTGAAATTCACCATCTGTGACGCTGCCGCCGAGCACTCGTCATTCCAAGTCGCATGGACCTCATACAAATAATGGGCATATTCCGGTGGATAATCCGCATAGACATAACCTGTTGCCGGCACAGCCAACGGGGTGCCATCCCTGTACACCTCATATTGTACAAACGGATTGTCGATACGAGCTTTCATCACAAAATTCCGGTTATAGGGATACCAGAAGACCTCGCCTCCATAGTAATAACCATAGATATTGCCTTTGAAGGGCACAAAATCCAAACCACCGTATATTACCGCACTTGAATTGGCCGGTGCGGAAATATACAAGCCATACCACAATTCCTGGCTGGCGTCAATGACGATGGGTGAGGTCAGTGCCACCTTATTCCATGCGCCTCTCGACAAAGAAGTCATATCCACCTGTTGCTCAAGAATAAGCGTACCCGGATTAATCACGCGACCGTTATCGCTGATTTTTCCTCCAGTGTACACCATCAAGCGGTAATCCGTTGCCGCCGAATCCGCAATAAACGACAGGTGTGTCAAGCGATGATGATGGAAGGGATACAAATCCGATATCGCCATACGATGCATCTGGATAATGGTATAGTCCGCGACATCGCCAAATGACGATTGCGGTATGGAATCCCACGAAGCGTCCACCACATCCGGCACCGGAGGCTGCCAAGTCAGCAGCACCTGATTGGTGTCCGTATCAATATCTCCTTGCACCGCAGTGAAATTCAGCGGTGTATGACATTCCGGATAGTAGGTCACACCAACAAGACGGACGGTATCCCAAGCGGCGCCTGTAGTTAACGTGACATTACCCAACTCATAATGAGCCTGTTGCGATACGGGATTATACTTCACATACACTGTTCCTCCGTTAATAGGCAAAGTCAAATAAGATACAAAATGCGACGCATCCGTAGAGATCTTGAAATTACCAGTAACCGATACATGTATAGGCGTGTCAATATTCATTGTTTCCACCACAAAATACTGAATATCAGCAGGAATATCCTCTTCGGCAAAGAAATTCAGCTGCTCTTCTGATAACATAAGCGTTTGCGGTTCTATTTCCACATTGATAATAGCGCTCTGTGATGAATTATAATTCTCCATATCAGGGTTCAGATTGGAAAGCAGAAAATAACCGTCGGCATAGCCACCCCAGCCCCAGTTAATATGGAAATATCCCTGACTGTCATAGCCATCGCACACGAAAGCGTGAATAGACGAGTTTCCCTCACCTGTATAGAAGATAGGTCTCAAATGGTCCAGTTCATTCTTCATCATATTCCGCCAGCTGGACTGTGAATAAACGCTTCTGTACACGAGCATAGGAGCATAAAAGTCAAAATAATTTTCCAAAGAAGCCCTCACCAGCGAAAACACAGCCGTACTGGTGGTAGCTCCGTATGCCATATCCAGACTGACACCACAATGATACAACAACGTCGCCACCGCATTAATCTGTGCAGCTGTGCTATTCGCCGTTAACGAATCGGGCATATTGTCATAATCATAATACGTGTTTTCAAAATCAGCGGACAGCATCCCATAATCTCCGTAATCACTACCCTGGGCGCTGTTATTCGCCAAATAGCTATGGCTTCCCACGCCATGTTCAGGATAACGCCAATAGCGTATGATTTGACCCATAGCCACTGCCGTACAACCAGCTACTGCATGACCAGAAGCGTTACGCGGATCTGCCGGGCAAAGTGCGTTATAGTAAGGACTTTGCGCCCACTTGCTGCTGATCAGAGGTCCAACAATGACATTGCGATTATGGTTTCCTGACTGATGACGCAACGAAGCCCACTGGGCAGTCACAGAAGCCGGTGCCTCCAATTGCTGACGATCCACTTCATCCATCTGTTCCTGATATTCTCCCAACATGTATGCCACATTCGGAGGCAACTGACCCGCATCAAATGTTGAGGTCGTGGAATACGCCAAGATAGGAGTGACACGACTATCGGCAGCCACAATCACGAAGCCCTCATCCCCAATATTTACAACATAAAAGTAGTCGCAATCTACCTGACGTTCGCCATGGTGACGTTGGCCATGAGCCTTGTACACAATGACAGGTTCCGCCAACGAACGTGGCGTTTCCGTTGACATGCTCCGGAAAAAATTGTATGCCGCCATCTTGGCAGTTGTGGTGTCCACAGGTTCCGCTTTCAAGGAATGAACAGCTATCGCCATGATCAATCCCAGCACTACTAAATACTTTACTTTCAGTTTCATATCTTTTATTTGCAAAAAATTCTTGCAAAGATACAACATATTTTGTATTTTTGCAGTNNACTATGAACAACTCAAGCGGAATAACTCTTAAGGAAGATTCTTTCCAAAACACTATTTAAACCTTTCATTGACAATAGGATTCTATAACATTCGTCCAACACACTCACCTATCAGATATCAACAAATAAAAAAAATAGATAAGCAATGAAAAAGACTTTTATCGCATGCCTATTGGCAACATTTATCGGAATGAGTATTAACATTAAAGCACAAGAAACTATGACACAAGAAGAAAGAATCAGTTATTTTTTGGGCGCCAATGTTGGCGAGTATTATAAACATCAAGGTGTAGATATAATAGTGAAAGACAAATTTTACCAAGGTTTTTCCGATGCATACGCTGGCCAAAACATTTTCACCCAGGAAGAGATGCAAACCCTGAATATGGAATTCGAGAAAATGATGCAACAAATACAAAACAGTTTAAAAGACAGGGAGAAAGCCAAAGGTGCAGCCTTTTTAGCTGAGAACAAGAAAAAAGAAGGCGTAGTGGAAACCGCCTCCGGCTTACAATATAAAGTTGTAAAGATGGGAACCGGCGCCAAACCGAGTGCTACCGACAAAGTAAAAGTACACTACCACGGCACTTTGATTGACGGTACTGTTTTCGACTCCTCTGTACAACGTGGCGAACCCATCACTTTCGGTCTGAACCAAGTGATTGCCGGCTGGACAGAAGGCGTGCAGCTGATGCCCGTTGGTTCCAAGTTCATCTTCTACATCCCCTCTAATCTGGCATATGGCGACCGTGCCGCTGGTAGCATCAAACCAGGCTCAACCCTGATTTTCGAGGTGGAATTACTGGATATTGTAAAATAAAATCATCGAAGATTGAAATCTGACAATTTAGGCAATAAAATCATCGAAGTACTCTCGCGCGGAAACGCGGGGGCCAAATACAACTACAAACAGATTTCCGCCAAAGCTGGTGTTTTTGACAAGCAGGGGCGGGAGAAAATCAAAGAGATCATCGAGGATTTTGTGGAGGCACGCATCCTGCTGAAAGCCGGTCGCGGTCACTACAAAATCAACCCGAAATACCTTAGCAAAGAGACCACCGGCCGCAACTACGTCATTGGAAGACTGGAGATGAAGGCCGGTGGTTCGGCTTTTGTTGTCAACGAAAAACGAGCCGCCGAAGCAAATGCTGAGGATGAGGACATCTTCGTGGCCGACGGCAACTTGGGCAATGCCCTGCACAACGACCTGGTCAAGGTAATGGTTTTCCCTTCCCGTAAAGGAAAAAGACCTGAGGGACAGGTGGTTGAAATCATCGAGCGCAGCCAGAAACAGATTGTGGGCAACCTGCACATCAACAAAGGTATCGCCTACTTTGTTGCCGACAACCCCAACTTCCGCCGCGATGTGCTCATCCCCGGCCGAAGCCTCAAAGGGGCTCGCAATGGCGACAAGGTGGTCATCCGCATTGTGGACTGGGAAGCCGGTACCCGCAGCCCGCTGGGCGAGGTCATCCATGTTTTGGGCAAGCCCGGTGACAATGAGGTGGAGATGCAGGCCATCCTCGCCGACAACGACTTTCCCCTGGGTTTCCCCGAAAATGTGGAGCAGGAAGCCGCCAAAATCGACAGCCGCATCAGCGAGCAGGAAATCCTGCGCCGCCGCGACTTCCGCCAAGTCACCACCTTCACCATCGACCCCGCCGACGCCAAGGATTTCGACGATGCCATCTCTTACGAGAAACTCGACAATGGGCTGCACCGCGTGGGCATCCATATCGCAGATGTTTCCTTCTACGTGAAACCCGACAGCGACATTGACAAGGAAGCCTATCTTCGTGGCACTTCCGTATATTTGGTGGACCGTACCATCCCCATGTTGCCCGAAGTGCTGTGCAACAACCTCTGCTCACTGCGTCCTAACGAGGACAAGCTCTGCTTCAGCGCCGTCTTCGACCTCGATGACAACGCCAAGATACACAAGGAATGGTTCGGACATACGGTCATCAACTCCGACCGCCGTTTCAACTATGATGAAGTACAGGAAATCATTGAGCAGAAGCAAGGTGAAATGAGCGATGTCATTTTGCAGTTGCACCAGCTGGCACAGATTTTGCGTAAGAAACGTTTCGACAACAACGCCATCAACTTCGAGACCGAAGAGGTGAAATTCAAGCTGGACGAAAACAGTAAGCCCATAGGCGTGTATCTGAAAGTGCAGAAAGAAGCTAACTTCCTGATTGAAGAGATGATGTTGCTGGCCAACCGCCGAGTGGCGGAGAAAGCTGGCAAACGCACCGCTCGTCAGCTGCCCCGTACTTTTGTGTTCCGTGTGCACGATGAACCTTTGAGCGACAAATTAGAGACTTTCAAAAACTTTGTCCAAAAACTGGGTTACGAACTGAAAACCAGCAGTCACAAGGCCTTCACCAACTCCATGAACCAAATGTTCGAGAAGGTGAAGGGCAGCAACGAGTACAACATGCTCAGCAAGCTGTCGATACGCATCATGGCAAGAGCAGTCTATTCCACCGACAACATCGGGCATTACGGACTGGCCTTCCCCTACTACACCCACTTCACCTCCCCCATCCGCCGCTACCCCGACCTGATGGTGCACCGCCTGCTTGACCAATATTTGGCAGGCAAGCCCTCGGTCAACAAAAGCCAGTACGAGGAATACTGCCAGCACTGCTCGCAGATGGAACAGAAAGCCACTGACGCAGAACGCAAGTCGGTGAAATTCAAGCAAGCCGAGTATTTGGCCGACAAAATCGGACAGGTTTTCGACGCCACCGTGTCAGGCATCTCCAAATGGGGCGTTTATGCAGAATTGGACGAGTCGAAATGCGAGGGCATGATTCCCATGCGCACCTTCGACGACGACTTCTATTATATTGACGAAGACAACTACACCTTGGTGGGCCTTCATCACGGCCACGACATCCGCTTCGGCGACAGTATCAAAGTTCGGGTGGTGGAAGTGGATCTGCTGAGGAAACAAATGACGTTTGAGAGAGTTGACAGTTGACAGTTGACAGTTAACAGTTAACAGTTGACAATTAATAATTCAAAATTCAAAATTCAGAATCCATAACCTCCTAACCTTCCTAACCTTTCTAACCTTCCTAACCTTCCTAACCTTCTAAACATTAAACACTATTTACTATTTACTATTCACTATTCACTAACCCCTAACCCCTAACCCCTAATCACTAATCACTAATCACTAATCACTAATCACTAAAACCTAATGAAACTCGTCCTTCAACGTTGCAGCAGAGCCGAAGTGCGAATCGACGGAGAAACCGTGGGTCGCATTGGCACAGGCTTTGTCATTTTGGTAGGTATCACCCACAGCGACACCCGTGAAGACGCTGATTTTCTGGCCAAAAAGGTGGCGGGGATGCGGGTTTTCGAGGATGCGGAAGGCAAGATGAACCTGTCATTGGCAGAAGTTGGCGGTCAGATTCTCAGCATCTCGCAATTCACCCTGTATGGCAACGCCCGCAAAGGCAACCGCCCCAGTTTTATCGAAGCGGCTCGCCCCGAAGTGGCGGAACCTCTGTACAACTATTTCAACCAGGTGTTACGCGAACAATATGGATTGCATGTGGAGACTGGACGTTTTGGCGCCAACATGCAAGTGGACTTTGTGAATGACGGGCCGGTGACGATAATAGTTGATAGTTAACAGT
>LXOW01023856.1_pt1 | contig 10986 bp, 9 predicted proteins | sample 1368591 | NCBI WGS metagenome assembly LXOW01 (sample SAMN04884650, study PRJNA319009) | bovine gut metagenome | isolation source: Cow rumen | host: Bos taurus | place: Italy: Legnaro (PD) | collected 2014-07-09
GCTACCGACACCCGCCTCGATCGCCCATCGCTTCTCGGAGATGGTAGAGCTATCGACTGTTGTGCGATAATTTATTGACGGATAGTGTTTTGCCATCTTGTCCGCAAGTTTTTGAAGCAGCTCTTTTACCAAAATATGGTAATCCTGAATCCAGGTGTAGCGGGCAAAACGGTACTTGTCGGATTTCGGCTGGATATCGGTCAGGTAATTGTACGTCACCACAATAACCGACTTGCAACCGGGCAGAAGCGTCTCGGGGTTGAAACGGTTGTCGATATTGCGCTCGAGGTAGTGCATGTCCGCGTGAAAGTTCATCGCCACCGACTCGCGAAACTCCTCCTCCGCCTCGTCCAGCACCCGCGCCCGCGCAATGCCGCAGTCCTGGAAGCCGACTTCCGCCGCCCACGACTTAATCTGCTGTGAACTAAGTGTTTCGGAATCCATACTTACAAGGTGATACGCTCGAATTTTTCCGGAATCTTGATGCTTGTCACCCCCGGCACATTCAACCGGATAACCTTGATTTTACCACGCACCTCGATCACGCGGTTCAGCTCCTTGAAAACGAACTCCGTGAAGAAGGAGCTGGTGCTATCGACAGGCGCGAAAGCCGAATACTCGTAGGAGAGTTTCTGCCCTTGCGGCAACTTTTCCGTTTCGCCATTAAACAGTGCCTGAACCGTTTGGAAATCGAAAAGGAACGGCAATAGTCTGTTTATAGGGGCGTACGTGTCACGAAAATACTGCTGCGTCAGCTTGTTGACATAGAGGATACTGTCGGGGGTGAAGACGGCGCGCATGACCTCAACGCCATACGCGTGGATGTTCAGGTAGAGGATGCTGTCGGTGCGGTTAACCATGTAGAAGTTGCAGGTGCGTGTACCGCCCGTGTCAATGATGTCGGCCTTGCCGCGGTAGGTGATCCAGTCGTAGCCCGCGGCCATGGGAAGAACCGTCGTGTCGGCAGGAACAGACAAGCTGTCAACCTCTTGCGCGTACAACACACCGCAGGAGAACAGCGTCACGAGCAAAATCCAAAATATGTGAAGCCCTTTCATCATCTTTTCCTTATATGCAATATTAGACGAAATAAGGACAAAAAAGTTAATTGGATTCGTCTTCCGAATCCGTGATGTATTTCACACGCACCTCGTCGATGCGGTTGTGGTCCATTTTGACGATTTCGAGGTGGTAGCCCATGAAGTCGAACGCGTCGCCGACTTTCGGGATGGTTTCGAGGTGATCGACCATAAAACCGGCCACCGTGGAGTAGTCGATCTCGTCGTAATCGACCTCGTAGCCGTCAATCACGTCGGTGAGCACGTCGATAGGGGCATCGCCCTTCACCAGCACGGAATGGTCGTCGCACTCGGTGATATCGGGTTCCACAACTTCCTCTTCCTCAGGCATTTCACCCACAATATTCTCGATAATGTCGTGCAAGGTGACGATGCCGGCCAAGTCGCCGAACTCATCGACCACAATGCCGAAGTAGTACTGTTTCTGACGGAAAGCGTTGAGGATGTCCTGCGCGTCGGTGTTCTCCGTGAACACCAGCGGTTCATCCAACATGGAGCGAACATCGGCCTTGCCGTTCTTCTGCAATTCCATGAAAAAGTCCTTGATATTCAGCACACCGAGGTAGTTCTCCACATGCTTGTCGCACACGAGCACGCGACTGACGGTGAAATCGTACAGCTGGTTGATGAACTCCTCTTCCGACTGGTTGATGTCGATCCACTCGATTTCGGAGCGGTGGATCATGACATGCACAGCGCGTTTGTCGGCAAAGGTGAAGATATTCTCATGCATCTCGCTCTGTTCCTCTTCAATGACATCGGTCTCGCCAGCCTCTTTGATCATGTCGAGTAGCTCGTCCTCGGTGAGGTGATCTTCGCCAGCCTTCACTCCTAAAATTTTGTCAATCAACACAGTAGTACTGGAAAGAGCCTTCACGGCGGGTTTGAAAACCACGCGGATGAAGTTCATGATGGGGGCCACCGCAATGGATACACGCTCCGGTTTGGAAAGCCCGATGGTCTTGGGGACGAGTTCGCCGAGCACAATGGTAACATACGTAACTATCAAGAAACCAAGGATCAGCGCGGTGGTGGAGGCCACCGGTGCGGACATGTTCATCCAAAGGAACAGCGCCTCCAGGTAGGGCGACAGCGCGGCACCGCCGATGAAACCCGTCAACAGGCTGGTGACAGTACTGCATACCTGGATGGAAGCCAGGAATTCCTCCTGGTGGTCCTGCAGAAAGAGGGCCTTGCGGACGGCTTTCGGATGCTTTTCCGCAAATTTGTCAATACGGATCTTCTTGAACGAGACAATCGCAATCTCGCTCATCGAGAAGAAGCCGTTGGCCAGAATCAGTAAAAGGATGACAAGGAGACGTATCATGGCTATTTATTCACAGGCAGAATGATGGTGGACAACAATCCGCCGCACGCGGAATGTGTCAATGTTNNTTCATCATCTTACAACTACAATATCTTATTTAGTATAGACGGCGCAAAGATACAATTTATCCGTAAGTTTCAGTCAATCCGAAAATTTTGTATTTTTGCCAAAATTATTGCCTTTTATGAAAATTCTTTTTGTCATTGACACCTACTATACGAACAACAACGGGACCAGCATTTCCGCGCAGCGTTTTGCTTCGGAACTGCGCAAGCGGGGGCATGAGGTGCGCATCCTGACGGCGAACGACGCCGGCGAGAACGACGAGAACCTCTTCTCCCTGCGGTACTTCCACATGCCGATATTCCAGCCTTTGATGAACAAGCACAACTTCAACTTCGCCAAGTTCTGGGGGAAGGAATCCTTGGAGGTTATCCACACCGCCATCGAGTGGGCCGACATCGTCCACTGTTTCCTGCCCTTCCCGCTGGAGGCTGTGGCGGTACGCTACGCCAACGAAATCGGCAAACCCTGCACGGCAGCCGCACACCTTCAGGCGGAGAGCCTGACCGCTAATATCGGAATGCACAAGATTCCCTTTGTAAACCATTGGTTTTACAAATTGTTCCGGAGACTGCTGTTCGACCATGTCCGTCACACCCACTGTCCCTCCCAATTCATGGCCGATGAAGTCACCTCCCATGGATACCCTGGTAAGATGCACCCCATCAGCAACGGCATCCAGCCCGTGTTCATTGAGGCGGGCAAGCAACACATCGCCGGTCACCGGACGGAGACTTTCGATGAATACAAAGGCAAGATTTTGATCATGATGGTGGGACGACTCACGCGCGAGAAGCAGCAGGCCTTGATCATCAAGGCGGTGCCCTACTCCAAATATGCCGACCGCATCCAGCTGATCTTCGCAGGCCGTGGGCCCATGCAGGAACGCTATGAGAAACTGGGTCAAAACCTGCCCCTCAAACCGCAGTTTGTCTATGTGAAGCGCGACGAGCTGATCCGTCTGCTCTCGCAGGCCGACCTCTACGTACACGCCGCCGATATGGAGTCGGAGGCCATCTCCTGCATCGAAGCCTTCGCCACCGGGCTGGTGCCCATCATCGCCAACAGCCCGCTGTCGGCCACCAAGCAGTTCGCCCTCGACGAGCGCAGCCTCTTCAAGGCGGGCGACGCGCAGGACCTCGCCCGCGCCATCGACTACTGGATGGACAACACCGAGGAGCGTCTGAGAATGGAAAAAATATACCAAGAATCCGCCCATAAGTATAACATTGACAACTCGATAACCCTCTTTGAGGNNTATTTCCTAAAAAATGTTAATTTTGCCGCCGTTTTTTAGAAACCTCAAGTTATGAAGATTTTATTTGTTATTGACGCATACAACACAAGCAATAACGGTACTACAATCTCGGCGAAACGCTTTGCCGAGGAGTTGAACAAACGGGGGCATGAAGTGCGTTTTTTGGCAGCCAGCGAACCTAAGGAAGGGGTCTATGGGATGAAGGAGTTCAAGATCTGGCCTTTCACCGGTCTGATCCACAAACACGGATTCCAATTTGCCAAGAGTAACAAGAAAGTCATCCGCAAGGCGGTGGAATGGGCGGACATTGTCCACTGTTTCATGCCTTTCTTCTTAGAATACAACACCAAGAAGATTGTTGACGAGATCGGAAAGCCCTCCACGGCCGCCTTCCATGTCCAGCCGCAAAACATCACCTCCTCGCTTGCATTGGGCAGGACCGACTGGGCTAACGAATGGCTATTCAGGTTGTTCAGAAACACTGTTTATAACAAATACGGCCATGTACATACGCCGTCACAATTCATGGCGGACGAGATCATGAAGCGCGGTTACACGGCCAAAATTCATCCCATCTCCAATGGAATCCAGTCGGATTTCTGCTGGACAAAGGTGCCGAAGAAGCCTGAATTCGAGGGCAAGATTCTAATCGCAATGGTAGGACGTCTTGCTGGAGAGAAACGTCAGGACATCATCATGAATGCCCTGCAATATTCCAAATATGGGGACAGAATCCAGCTGGTTTTTGCAGGGAAGGGGCCGAAAGACAAACAATATTACCGATTGGGGCAGAAGTTGAAGAACCCGCCCATTTTCACCTACCTTCCCAAAGAGGAGTTGAAGGAGTTGCTGGGGCAATGCGACTTATACGTCCATGCTTCGGACATGGAGTCCGAGGCCATCTCCTGTATCGAGGCTTTCGCCACGGGCTTGGTGCCGGTCATCTCCGACAGCGAGCTTTCCGCCACGAAGCAGTTCGCCCTTGACGAGCGCAGCCTTTTCAAGGCCGGCGACCCCAAGGATCTCGCCCGCGCCATCGACTACTGGCTCGACAACCCTGAAGAAAAGGCGAAAATGGAAAAAATCTACTCGGAATCCGCCAAAAAATACAATATTGGCAATTCCATCACCCTGTTTGAAGAAATGCTGAACGAAGCCATCGAAGATTATGAGAAATCAAAGAAGTCATAGGTATCTGGCCATATTATTATTGTTTTTCCTCCCCTTTGCCAACGCACAGGAGAGCACAGACGTTGCCATGCAGCTAAACGAGGACGGCACGGTGGTGTTCCGCTATTACGACCCCACGGCCAAAACGGTCAAGCTGATCTTTGACGGCGATTTGCGCAAGGATACCGAAACCATCCAAAACGAGAGCTACCACTCGGTGAAGATGCACAGGGACAGCAACGGCATTTGGAGCTACACCACCCCTGTCCTTGCCCCTGAGGTCTATACCTACCAGTTCGAGCGCGACGGCGAATGTATCCCCGACCCTACGAACCCTGACTCCATCCGCGTGCGCCGTGACAAAATGAGCGTCTTCATCATCGACGGCACCCCGCAGACCGCCCTCTATGTGAATGAAACATTACACGGGCAAATGGACACATTGGTGTTTGCCGGCACGGCAGACCGCAAGAGCAGGATGGTCATCGTTTACACCCCGCCGCAATACGCTGAAGGGCAGCGGAATCTTCCGGTTCTCTACCTCCTGCACGGACTGAACGGGAACGAGACGGCATGGAACGACCGCGGGCGGGCGGTGCAAATTTTGGACAACCTCATCGCCCAGCAGAAAGCCAACCCGATGATTTTGGTGATGCCGGATGTCAACCCCGAATGCCTGATTGCCCAAGGTGAAGACATCGGGCTGTGGGAAAACATCGTCAAGTATCCTTCCTGGAACAATCTGGATTTTGAACGCTGCTACCCTGAAATGGACCGTTACCTGAACAGCATCTACCAATTTTCCGACAAGAAGGGCAGCCGTGCTGTCGCGGGACTGTCGGCAGGTGCCAAGCAGTCCGCCAACCTGGCCATCATGTACGACAGCACCTTCTCGGCCGTCGGGATGTTCTCGCCGGTGGCCGGCCGCAAGCAGGTGCCCACAAGCACTTTCCCCAAATATTGGATTGGTGCCGGCAATGGCGATTTTTTCTATTGCAAAATCAACAAGTTACGCCGAAAAATGCAACGAAAGCACATCCCGTACACCATGTACAACTCCGGTGGTGGGCATACCTGGCGCAACTGGCGAATCTATTTCACGGAATTCTCCCAAACACTGTTCTGGAACATCGAAGATTAAACCATTCTTGCTTTCCTTAATCCATTATTATTCAAGTCATTGTCATTCAAAAATAAAATTGCCGACATGAGAAGCCTCAAAGCCTTTTTGACAGTCACTATAGCATTGTTTTTCAGCCAGTTGAATGCCCAAACGCAGATTCCGAACAGCAATTTCGAACAATGGACGACCACGGAGAACGGTAATGCCATCCCGAAGAACTGGCACTCCTACGGGGACGGGGACTGCCAGCTGAAGGGCATCTATGCATGGGGTTGCGGCTCCATCCTGAAGAACCACAGCAACCGCGTGGCCGGGCACTCTGGCTACGGCTGCGAGATCTATGCCGTGACCATCGCCGGCAACCTGGTCAACGGGGTCATCACCACCGGACAGATGCAGTTCGCCTCGCCCGACAACAAGAGTGCCGACAACAACACCTACACCGACAAGGACAACAAGCTCGGGCACAAGGCGGCCGTCGCTTTCACCGGCCGTCCCGACTCCGTCTATTTCTGGTGCAAGTTCGACATGAAGAATTCCTCCGGTGTGGCCGTCGCCAAGTTCCACCTGCACGGAAACGTGTCGTACAAGGACATCTCCTCGCACACGAGCGCCACAGCACAAAAGGGCAAGATTGGCAACGCTTTCTGCGAGTTCAAGGACCCGAACGACAAGAAATGGCATCGCTACAAATTCAAATTCACCTATTACGATGAGCAGAACAATGTGGTGTCCACCTCATCCCGCACACCATCCTACATCCTGGCCTGTTTCTCCACCAACAAATACACGAAAGGCGGCTCTAACGGCGACAAACTGGTCATCGACGACATCGTGATGGTCTATAACAAACGGCTTTCATACCTTAACATTGACGGCAAACTGCTGCCAGACTTCAACCCTGACCGCACAGAATACACCTATTGCTGCGACAACCCCGCAGTAATTCCGGAGGTGACAGCTGCCGCCCAGTCGCCGAACGCCACCGTCAAAATTGAGACTTTGGAAAATGTCATCCTCGTCACCGTCACCCATGATGACGGCGAAAAGGTCTATACGGTGAATTTGGTGAACGATATGGCAAAAAATCTCAAGAGCAATTAAGCTACGAGATCTTTGATGGTATTACCCACATTGATCAAGTGGTCGCCGACACGTTCGGAATTCTGTGCCAAAGAGAGGTATTCGGCACCCACGGCGGGACTGCAGGTGCCTTCGGTCAGTCGGCGGATGTGGTTGCGTTCCATTTCGTCAGTCAGATCATCTATCTGATCCTCAATGGCTAACGCACGATTCAGGGCGTCCATATCTTTGGCATGGTAAGCCTGCATCACCTCGTCGTAGAGGTTATTCACTAACTTTTCCATCTGCAGGATTTCACCGACAGCCTCTTGCGAGAAAACCGCCTCCTGTTCTTTCAGGGAAGTAGCGTATTCCACAATATTTTCGGCATAGTCACCGACACGTTCGAGGTCGCTGACCGTGCGGATGGTAGAGCTCAGATACCGTTGGTCGTAGCTGTTAAGGTTGTTCTCCGACAGCGCCACGGAATAGCGCAACAATTCCTTGTTCAAGTAGTTAAGGTCATCTTCCGTCTGCCGGAACTCTTCCGTTTCCGAAAAATCCATCGTGGTGATGGTCTTGATGGCGCGACGAAAATTGGTGATGGCCATCTCGGCCATATTCTCAATTTCGGTCTTAAACTGGCGCAAGGCCACCGCAGGCGTGCTCAACATGGACGGGTCGAGGTACTTGAGACGAGGCCGCTCTTCCGGAACGTCTGTCCTTTCGGGAACGAGGCGGCAGGCGGTGCTCACCAGCACATTGGTCAACGGCAGCGCAATCAACATGGTACACACATTGAAGAAGGTATGGAACATGGCGAGTTGGATCTGCGGGGCACTCGGAAACCAACGTTCGAAGAGGGTGCCGTAACTCCACGCGCCAGACGACGCAATACGTAAAACCAAAGCCAACAACATAAATATCACCACACCCATTACATTGAAGATGAGGTGGATAAGCGCAGTACGTTTGGCGTTCGTACCACTCGTCATACCCGCGATCATGGCCACCACGCAGGAACCGATGTTGGAACCCATGGTGAGGTAGATGCCCTGAGTGAGGTTGATCAGCCCGGTGACCACCATGGTGATGGCGATGGAGGTCATGACGGACGACGACTGGATGATAGCCGTGAGCAGTGCTCCGACGACAACCAACAGCAAGGGATTGCTGACACTCGCCAGCATGGTTTTGATCTCGGGAAGCGCCGCGAAGTCGTCCATAGCCGACGCCATCATGCTCAAACCCACGAACAGCATGCCGAAGCCGGTGAGGATACCGCCGGTCTGCTTGCCTTTGTCGGTTTTGGAGAAAAGGGAGATGAAAGCGCCGATGCCCGCAAACGCTGCAAAGATAATGGTGGTGGAGATGCCGCCGTTGCCGAACATACCGAGGGCGACCAATTGCGCAGTCACCGTGGTGCCGATGTTAGAGCCGTAGATGATGGTGGCCGCCTGCGTGAGGCTCATGATGCCCACGTTCACGAAACCGATCACCATCACGGTGACGGCACCGCTGCTCTGGATGGCCGCCGTGCCCAGGAGACCGATACCGACGCCAACCCACTTGTTGTCACCCGTTTTCGCGAAAAGCCGTCTGAGTTTGCGGCTGCTCGCAGACTCCAAGTTGTTGCTCATCATCTGGCAGGCCACGAGGAAAACCCCGATGCCCGCCGTCAACGTCATTATCGCAATAAGAACACTTGTCAAGTCCATCGAAAAAACTTTTCGGCAATTTAATATTAGGCTGCAAAGATACAAAAATTATAATACGCCCCGACGCAAAAACGATATTCGTAGAGCCGCCAGAATAAACGATGTAGAGCCGCCAGAATTTGACGGCTCTACAGCGTTATGATCTGCGGAATTTATGGAAATCCGAGGCATCCCACGACTGGTACAGCAGAATGTGGTGGATTTCGTTGATAATCATGATGAAAAGGCGCAAGTCGTTGTCGGCAAACCACTTGATGGCGGCATCCTCCTTGCGGCAGGCGGCCGCAAACAGCGACAGAAACTTGCAGTTGTACTTCTCCAGCCACTCGATAGCGGCATCCTCGTTGTCGATGGCGTTGCTCAATATCGCGAACTCTGGGTAGCCATTGTCAAGTAGCCACTGCAGCGCGGCCTCGTTGGAATGGATCGCCGATGCCAACGCCTCCAACTCGCGATACCCGTTGTTCATCAGGAAATCGCTGAACTTCCGGTCGCCCTCCAAACTTTTCAGGAAGGCCATCAGGACTTTGGGGTCGTAATCGAGAAGACTGTGCATATTGGGTTAGACGGTTAGGCGGTTAGGCGGTTAGGCGGTTAATCTAATAACCGCGTAACCGTGTAACCGCATAACCGAATTATTGTTTCAAACTAACGGTCTTATTGAACACCAACTTCTCCTCCGTCGAATCGGGATCGCAGTAGAAGTAGCCGATGCGCTCGAACTGGAAGTGCTTGATGGTGGAGGCTTTCTCGTAGGTGAGACCCTCTTCCACCCAAGCTTGCTTGATTTCCAGGGAGTTGGGATTCAGGTTGTCGAGGAAGGTCTGGCCCTCTTCACAGTTGTCGGGGTCGGGCACGCTGAAGAGACGGTCGAAGAGGCGCACCTCGGCGAGTTTGGCGTGCTTCACGGGTACCCAGTGGATCGTCGCCTTCACCTTGCGGTTGCTGTCGGGCATACCGCTCTTGGTCAGCGGATCGTAGGTGCAGTGGATCTCCGTGATCTCGCCGTTCTCGTCCTTGACGATGTGCGTGCACTTGATGATGTAGGCGTATTTCAGACGCACCTCGCGGTCAATGGAGAGGCGGTAGAATTTCTTGTCGGCATTCTCGCGGAAGTCGGCACGCTCGATCCACAACTCCTTGGCGAACGGGATCTTACGCGTTCCGGCGCTCTCGTCCTCCGGGTTGTTGACGGCGTCCATCATCTCCACCTGATCTTCCGGATAGTTGTCGATGATGAGCTTCACTGGGTCGAGGACGGCCATGGTGCGGATGGCGGTCTTGTTGAGGTCCTCGCGGGCGCAGAACTCTAACAGGGAGACATCGATGATGTTGTCGCGCTTGGCCACGCCGACGGTCTCGGCAAAGTTGCGGATGGCGGCAGGGGTGTAACCTCTGCGGCGCAGACCGCAAATAGTGGGCATACGCGGGTCGTCCCAACCTCTGACATAATGTTCCTTAACGAGTTGCAGCAGTTTGCGCTTGCTCATGATGGTGTAGTTGAGGTTCAAACGCGCGAACTCGATCTGCTGCGGATGATGGATATGCAGTGCCTCGCAGAACCAGTCGTAGAGCGGACGGTGCACCTCAAACTCCAACGTGCAGATGGAGTGCGTGATGCCCTCGATGGAGTCGCTCTGTCCGTGGGCGAAGTCGTACATCGGGTAGATGCACCATTTGTCGCCGGTGCGGTGGTGTTCGGCGTGCAGGATGCGGTACATGATGGGGTCGCGGAAGTGCATGTTCGGGGACGCCATGTCGATCTTGGCGCGGAGCACGCGGCTGCCGTCCGGGAACTCGCCCGCCTTCATGCGGCGGAACAGATCGAGGTTCTCTTCCACGCTGCGGTTACGGTACGGACTCTCCGTGCCAGGTGCCGTGGGCACTCCCCTGCCCTTGCTGATCTCCTCCTGCGTCTGGTCATCGACATAAGCGAGACCGTCCTGGATGAGCTGCTCGGCCCACAGGTAGAGCTGGTCGAAGTAGTCGGAGGCGTAGTATTCCGCCGCCCACTGGAAACCTAACCATTTGATGTCCTCCCGGATGGAGTCCACATATTCGGTGTCCTCCTTCACGGGGTTCGTGTCGTCGAAGCGCAGGTTGGTCTTTCCGCCATATTTCTGAGCAACACCGAAGTTCAGACAGATGGACTTGGCGTGGCCGATATCTGTCTCTTATACACATCT